>Ga0214472_10005250_pt1 | contig 13628 bp, 10 predicted proteins | sample RVTome_6_FD_207662 | JGI IMG/M metagenome (GOLD analysis project Ga0214472, IMG submission 207662) | Soil microbial communities from uranium-contaminated site in the Upper Colorado River Basin, Wyoming, United States - RVT140D175 | ecosystem: Environmental > Terrestrial > Soil > Contaminated >... | reverse complement strand
ATGCGGGATCGTGCAACGGGTGCGAGCTGGAAATCGCGGGGCTCGCCGGACCGGTTTACGACATGGAGCGGTTCGGCATGCACTTCGTCGCCTCGCCGCGCCACGCCGACCTGCTGCTCGTGACCGGCCCCGTCACCCGGAACATGGCCGTTCCCCTGCGAAAAACCTACGACGCGACGCCGGACCCCAAGCTGGTGGTCGCGGTCGGCGACTGCGCGCGGACGTGCGGCGTGTTCGCGAAGAGCTACGCGGTTGTCGGCCCCGTCGGGGCGATCGTGCCCGTTGACGCGTACGTGGACGGCTGCCCGCCCGAGCCGGCCGACATCCTGCGCGGCATCCTCGCGGTGCTCGGCCGGACCGGCGCGCGGCGGGACCGCTAGCGTGGAGACGATCGCGTTTCTCGTCGTGGCCGCGGCGTTCGCGAGCGGATCGGTCCTGCCGGCGGTCCTGCCGTCCGCGCGGGCGGCGCGTGTCGCAGGCTCGCTCTCGGCCGCGATCGGCGCGGCGGCCGCCGCCGTTCTCGGTGTCGCTGTCCTCGCTTCCGGCACGCCGTGGACGCTGGCCGGACCGCAGGCGCTCACGCCCATTGGCGGCCCGCTGCTCGTGCTCGACACGCTTGGCGCCGTGTTCCTGTGCGTGATGGGCCTCACCGGCGTGCCCGCCGCGCTCTATGCCATCGCTTACCTGCGCCCGGCCGACAGCCATCCGCGCGGACGCCTGACCCATACCCTCCTCAACGGGTTCCTCGCCGGCCTTTGCCTCGTGCCCGCCGCAGGCAACGTGCTGACCTTCCTTTTTGGTTGGGAGCTGATGGCCGTGACGTCGTACCTGCTCGTCGTCGCCGATCCGGCCGCCGACGACGCCCCCGCGGCGGGCCTGTGGTACGCGGCCATGACCCACGCGGGATTCCTCGCCCTGCTCGCGGCCTGCCTGATTCTGGCCGGCGACGGACCGCTCGACTTCGCGTCGATGCGGGGGGCTGCGTCGGCGCTCTCGCCGGCGGCCGCCGGATCGGTCTTCGCCCTCGGACTGTTCGCCTTCGGCTCCAAGGCCGGGCTTGTCCCCGTGCACGTCTGGTTGCCGCGCGCGCACCCGGCCGCGCCCAGTCACGTGTCGGCCCTGATGTCGGGCGCGATGGTCAAGCTCGGCGTCTACGGCGCGCTGCGCCTGTTCTTCGACCTCCTGCCGGCTGGCCCCGCGTGGTGGGGCGGCGTGATCCTCGCCGCGGGCATCGTGACCGCGCTCACGGGTGTCCTCTATTCGGTGGCTGAGTCACATCTCAAGCGCCTGCTGGCCTACAGCACGATCGAGAACGTCGGACTGATCTTCGTCGGCCTCGGGTTCGCGATGCTCATGCGGGGCTACGGGTACCCGGACCTCGCGGCGATTGGCGTCGTGGTGTGCCTGCTTCACACGATCAACCACGCCGTCTACAAGACGCTGCTCTTCCTCGAAGCCGGGGCCGTCGTCCATGCCACGCACGCGACGTCGCTCGAGGCCTACGGCGGGTTGATCCGCCGCATGCCGCAGACGGCCATCCTGTGCCTGATTGGCGCGCTGTCGCTCGCGGCGCTGCCGCCGCTCAATGGCTTCACGTCCGAGTGGCTCACCTTTCAGGCCCTGGTTGCGGGCGCGCGCCACACTGTTCCGGAGCTCGCCATCTGGCTGCCGCTGGCCCTCGCCGGAGTCGCGCTCGTGGCCGGCCTGGCGGCTGTGTCGGCGGTGCGGCTGTTCGGCATCACGTTCCTGGCGCTGCCGCGGACGCCGGCGGCGGAGACCGCGACCGAGGTCCCCCGGTCGATGCTGGCGGCGGCCGCGCTGCCGGCGCTGGCCTGCCTCGCCCTCGGCATCCTCCCTGGACCGCTCGTGACACGGCTCGCGGGCGTCGCGGGCGATTTCGGCCTGCCGATCGCCCGGCTTCAAGACGGCCTGGGGATCGGCCTGCCGCTCGCCGGCAGCCGGTTCGTGCCGATGGCGCTCGCGCTGGTGCTGGTCGGATGCGCGGGCATCGTGGCACTCGCCCTGCGGGCCCGCCTCGGCGCGGCAACAGTCCGCGTCGACGCCGCGTGGAACTGCGGGCGCGCGGTCCAGTCGGCACGAACCGAGTACACGGCGGCGGCCTTTGCCGAGCCTCTCAAACGCGTCTTCGTGGGCTTCTACCGGCCGACGCAGCAGATCAAAGTGGAAGTCCACCCGGTGTCGCCGTACTTCGTGCAGTCGATCGGGTACCGCACCCGGGTCACTCCGTGGATGGAGCCAAAGCTGTACGGGCCTATTCTGGCTGCCGTCCGCTGGACGTCGCTCCAGGCGCGACGGCTCCAGACCGGATCGATTCACGTCTACCTGGCGCTGCTGCCGGCCGCGCTGGTGTTCCTGCTGCTCGTCTCGCGGTGGATCCGATGATCGACGCCGGCGTCGTGACCGCGCAAACCCTGTTGCTGCTCTTGGCCGCGCCGGCGGTCGCGGGGTACGTGCGGTGGCTCAAGGCGCGGCTGCAGGGCCGCCGCGGCGCCGGCATGCTGCAGCCGTACTTCGAACTGCGGAGGACGTTCGCCAAGCACATGGTCATCGCCGACTCGGCGTCCTGGATCTTCCACCTCGCGCCGTTCGTCCTCATGGCGGCCACCGTCGCCGCCGCCACATTGGTCCCCGTCGTCTCGGCCGTCCAGCCCGCGGATCGCCTGGGGGACCTGTTCGTCCTCGCCGCCCTGCTGATGCTCGGCACCGTCTGGCTGGCGCTCGGCGGGCTCGACCCGGGCACGGCCTTCGGCGGCATGGGATCGAGCCGTGAGATGACGGTGGCCGCGCTGACCGAACCGACTCTGGCCATCTCGGTTCTGGCGCTCGCGCTCGCGACCGGCTCGACCAGCCTGGGTGCCATCGCCGGCCGGGTGGCCGCCACGCCGGCGTTTGCGCTCGGCCCGGGCCACTCGCTGGCGCTTGCGGCGTTTCTCATCGCGCTGCTGGCCGAAACGGGACGGCTGCCGGTGGACAACCCGGCCACGCACCTGGAGCTCACGATGATTCACGAGGCCATGATCCTCGAGTACTCGGGTCCGTATCTGGGCCTGATCTTGTGGGCGTCGGCCGTGAAGATGACGCTCCTCCTCGTGCTGGCGGCCAACGTCTTCCTGCCGTGGGGCCTCGCGACGTCGCTCGGCCCGTGGGCGATCGCCGTCGGGCTGGCGGCGATTGCCGCGAAGCTCGTCGTGCTCGGTGGCCTGCTCGCGCTGCTCGAGACGCGTCTCGCCAAGCTCCGGCTGTTCCGGGTTCCCGAGCTGCTCGCGGTGTCGTTCACCCTGGCGCTCATCGCGGCGGCGTCGTCGTTCTACACGAGGTAGGGCATGGACGCCACGTTCGCCCTGCTCACGATGACCGGCGCCAGCGTGATGCTGCTCTGCGTGCTGGTGATTCTCTGGCGCCGCCACATCCCGGCCTACATCTCGGCGTTCCAGTGGCAGTCAATGGCGCTGGCGTTCGTGGGCGCGGTCGTCGCCCGTCGCGGCGGCGTGCCCGAGCTGTTCGTCGTCGCGCTGCTCATCTTCCTGCTGAAGGGGCTGGCCGTGCCCGCGATGCTGCGCCGCATGGCGGCGCGGTTTCCCGCGCAGCAGGAGCTCCAGCCGCTCGTCAACACGGAAGTGTCGCTGGTGATCTCGGGGTGCCTGGCCATCGCCGCCTACGACGTCTCGCGGCCGATCGCGGCCGTGGTCAACCTGCCGACGCGCGGCGGCCTGCCCCTGGCGCTCGCGCTCATCCTGATCAGCCTGTTCGTCATCGTGAGCCGGCGCAAGGCGATCACGCAGATCGTGGCGTTTCTCATGCTCGAGAACGGCATCGCGCTCCTCGCGCTGCTCGGCGCCTACGGCGTGCCGCTCGTCGTCGAGCTGGGGGTGTTCCTCGATCTGCTGCTGGGCGTGCTCGTGATGCAGGTCCTCGCCTACCGGATTCAGGAGACGTTCGACTCGATTGACGTCGAACACCTGAACAGCCTGAAGCACTGAGGGCATGGACGCGCTGCTGTTCGCCCTGCTCGTGGCGCCGCCGGTGGTCGCGGCGGCGCTGGCCGTCCTCGCGCCGCGAGCCACCGTGCTGGTCTCGCGCCTGAATGTGGCGACCATGCCAATCTCGGTCGCCGCCGCGCTCTGGCTGGCCGCCGGTCTGGTCGCGGGCGGCCCGCCCGCGGTCGTCGGCACGACCTGGCGGATCGATGCGCTGTCGGCGATGTTGGCGCTGCTTGTGAGCGTGGTGTCAACGCTCGCCGTCTGGATGGGCCCGGGCCTCGCGCCCGGTGCCGGCCCGGCGCGCGCGGAGGCGCGCCTCTTCCGCGTCTATACGAACATGTTCGCGGCCACGATGCTCCTGGCCGTGACGGCCGACAACCTGGGCGTCATGTGGGTCGCGATCGAGGCCTCGACCGTGACGTCGGCGCTGCTGATTCCCCTGCACCGGACGAAGGCGTCGGTCGAGGCGTCCTGGAAATACCTGCTCATCGGATCGGTCGGCATCGCGCTCGCGCTCACGGGCACGGTGCTCACGTTCGTCGACTACGCCAGCACGGGCGCGACCGTCGATCTCGCGCTCAACTGGACGACGCTCGTGACCGCCGCGCCCGGGCTCCACCCGGAGGTCGCGCGGCTGGCCTTCGTGTTCCTGCTCGTTGGGTTCGGCACCAAGGCCGGCCTCGTGCCGATGCACACCTGGCTGCCCGATGCCCATTCGGAGGCGCCGGCACCGCTGTCGGCGATGATGTCGGGCGTGCTCCTGGCCGTCGCCCTCTACGCGCTGGCGCGATGGAAGACCCTGGTCGATCTCACGCTCGGCACGACCTTCACCGAAACGCTTCTGCTCATCGTCGGCGTCGCGACGATCGCGCTCGGCAGCCTGAGCCTCGTCACCCAGCGCGACTACAAGCGCCTGCTGGCGTACTCGAGCATCGAGCATGTCGGCCTGGCCTGCTTCGGGCTGGCGCTCGGCGCGCCCGGGCTCTTTGCGGCCCTCTTTCATGTGACCGGGCACGCGCTCGCCAAGAGCGTGGCGTTTCTGCTGTCCGGGCGCATCCTGTTGCGGTACGGCACCCATGAAATTGCCGCCGCGCCGGGCGTCGCGGAGGCGCTCCCGGCCACCGGCGGCCTCTTCGCGATCAGCGTGCTCGCGCTCGGCGGCCTGCCGCCCTTCGGGCTGTTTCTCTCGGAGATGCTGCTCGTAAGAGCCGGGTGGATCGCGGGCCGCGAGATCCTGACCGGCGTCGTGCTCGTGCTGCTGCTCGTCGCCTTCGGATCGCTCGTGCATCACACCCAGCGCCTGCTGCTCGGAGCGCCGCCGGCCGGCGTGAGCGTTGGCGAACGAGTGACGTGGACGACCGCGGTCCTCGCCCTGCCGCTCGTGGCGCTCGCATGGATCGGCGTCTCGATGCCGTCAGGATTGCGACACCTGCTGACGCAGGCCGTGGAGGCGCTTCACCCATGACCGAGGAGGCCACGATGATCGAGCGCCTCGGCGGCGTGCCGGGTCTGCTCTCTGCGCCTGAACGGCGCGCGGGCGCGTTCCGCCTGCGCATCGACGCCCGTCACCTCGCGGAGGCGATGCGGAGCCTGCTTGATCAGCCGGAGGTTCATCTGCTGCTCGCGGCCGCTGACGACCGCGCGGACGCCGCCGAGATGCGCCTGCACCATCTGCTCGCAATCGGTCAGCCGTGGCAGCTCGTCCATCTCGAGACCTCGGTCAGTCGTCACGACCTGCAGGTACCGACGCTGGCCGCGTTGTCGTTTCCGGCCTCGCGATTCGAGCGCGAAATCCGGGATCTCTTCGGCATTGTCCCGCACGGACACCCGGACGCCCGGCCGCTCGTCCGGCACGGCTTCTGGCCCGAGTCGTTCCATCCACTGCGCGCGGACGCGATCGCTCCCGAGTTCGCTGATGACGGCCGGCCGTTCCCGTTCACCGCCGTTCAGGGCGAGGGTGTCTACGAGATTCCCGTCGGTCCGGTGCACGCGGGCGTCATCGAGCCCGGACACTTCCGGTTCAACGTGCTGGGCGAGACGATTCTCAAGATGCGCGCCCGCCTGTACTTCACGCACAAGGGCACGGAGAAGCTGTTCGAGGGCCGGCGGCCGGACGACGGCGTCGATCTGGCCGAGCGCGTGTCGGGCGACACAAGCGTCGGCCACGCGCTGGCGTACTGCCAGGCGATTGAGACCCTGGCCGGTATCGAGGCGCCCCCCCGTGCGCGCATGCTGCGCACGGTGCTGCTCGAACTCGAACGGCTCTACAACCACGTGACTGACGTGGGCGCCATCATTGGCGACACGGGCTTCGCCGTCGGCCAGGCCCACTGCCTGCGCCTGCGCGAAGCACTGCTCCGGGTGAACAAGCAGGTGGCCGGGCATCGCCTCCTGCGGGGCGGCACCGTCGTCGGCGGCGTCGCGGATGCCGTGCGCCTGGGAACCGACCTGCCCCAGACCCTCGGGCGCGTGCGGGCGGACTTCGACGAAATCGTCGAGATCTGCCTGACGAACACGCTCGTCCAGGATCGGCTCGAGACCACCGGCCGGCTGCCCCCGGACGTGGCCCGTGACTTTGGCGTCGTCGGCTACGTGGCGCGCGCCTGCGGCATCGCCCGGGACGTGCGAACCGACGCGCCGTTTGCAGGCTACCCCTTGCTCGGCGTAACGCCCGTCGTCGAGGACGGCGGTGACGTCAGGGCCCGCCTGATGGTTCGAGTGAGGGAGGTGCGGCAGTCGGTCGAGCTCGTCGGCCGAGCAGTCGCCACCTCCACGCCGGCCGCGACGCGGGAACGGCTGGGCGCCCTGCCCCCCTGGACCCCGGGCTTCGGCCTGGTCGAAGGCTGGCGGGGTCGAATCGCACACCTGATCATGACCGGCCCGGACGGCCGGCTCCGGCGCGTGAAGATCGTGGACCCGTCGTTCTTCAACTGGCCCGCCCTCGCGCGCGCGCTCGAAGACAACATCGTCCCCGACTTCCCGCTCATCAACAAGTCGTTCAACCAGTCGTACTCGGGGAACGATCTCTAGGGGTCGGAGGGCAGAGGTCAAAGGACAGAGGGGAAGCCCTTTGCCCTTGTCAGTACTCCGGCGTCGGCTCGATGAACGGCTGCGGCGCCGGACCGGGATCGGGGCGGCCGCTGCCGGCCAGGCGGCTGATCGCGCGCACGGTCATGTCGTGGTCGCAGAGGATCTGGCAGGACAGCCGGACGCCCGTCAAGCCTCGGCGCTCGAGCGCCGCCAGCTCGGCCTTCGTATGCGTCTCGGGCTCGCCGCTCACAAACTCGACCCGGCACGTCGTGCAGCGCGCGTTGCCGCCGCAGGCGTGCAGCTGATCGATCCCCGCGTCCTGCTCGAGCGCGAGCACGAGGCGCTTCCCATCCGGCACATCGAAGGTGCCGACATTCTCGACAGTCAGGTTGGGCACCGAGACATCTTAGAACAGATGGAAGCGTCAACAGTGCGGAGGTGCGGAGGCGTGGGGTGCAGGCGCACCTCGCACCTCCGCACCCTCGCACCCTCGCACCCCCGCACCCCCGCACCCCCGCACCTAGAGAGCCTTCCCGTCCGTCTGCCGTATCGCCGGCGCGAGGTACTCCCGAAACGTCCGCTCGAAGTCGTACTCCGGCGCGAAGCCCCAGTCCCGCCTGGCCGCCGAGTCGTCCACGTCTTCCGGCCACGAGTCCACGATGCCCTGACGCTTGCGATCGACCTCGAACGTGATGACGGCGCGGGGAAACGCGCGGAGGACCTCGGCGTGGATCTCTCCGGCGCTCGGGGCGAAAGCGCCGAGGTTGTAGACGGTCTGCGCCAACGCCTGGCGCGGCACCCTGGCGAGCCTCACGAGCGCCTTGACCGCGTCGGGCATCGCCATGAAGGGAATCCGCGTGTCGGGCCGGACGAAACAGGCGTACGGCTCGGACTTCGCGGCCGCGTGAATCATCTCGGGCGCGTAGTCCGAGGTGCCGCCGGACGGCAGCGTCGCCGCCGAGATCAGGCCGGGAAACCGGACGGCCCGGAAGTCGACCTTGCCGCTTCGGACCTCCGCCGACAACTGCTGATAGTGCCCCGCGTAGTAGCGCCCGAGATGTTCGCAGTACAGCTTGTTGCACCCGTACATCGTCGTGGGATACGTCCACTGGTCCTCGCGGACACGGCCAGCTCTGTGTTTGGCCTCGACGCTCGGAAGGCCGTAGGCCGCAATGGACGACGGGTACAGGAAGGTGACCGGGCGTCCGTGCGACTCGGCCTCGCGCTGCGCCAGTTCGAGCAGATTCAACGTGCCGCCGACGTTCACTTCGTGCGCGGTGCCGGGCGAGAACTCGCTGCGCGTGGACAGCAGCGCCGCCAGGTGAAACACCAGGTCGATCTCGAACTCGGCGTGGAGGCGTTCAAGCAGCGCGGTGTCGAGAATCGAGCCGACGATCTCGCGATGGACCTTCCTGCCAAGCGGCGCCTCGAGCGGTGACAGATCGAGCGTGACGAGTTGCGCCCGGCCGCCCTCGGCGAGCTCGTCAATGAGGCCGTGGCCGATTTCGCCGGACGCGCCGGTAATCAGGACGACAGGTCTGCGCATGGGCGTCGAACACCTCACCCGGCGGACGAATTGAGGAGCCACCACCAGTGCGCGAGCGAGGCGAGGACCGACAGCACGGACAGCATGAGACAGATGACGGCCGCGAGCAGGTGATCGATCCGCTCCGCCTTCAGGGGATCGAAGTAGCGCCCGGCCACGTATCCGCCGACGAACCCGCCGGCATGCGCCCAGTTGTCGACGCTCGGCATCACCACGCCGAAGAGAAACATGATGAGCGCTAGGCTCATGGCCTGGCTGTGCACCATGCCCGAGCCGGAGCGCCGGCCGTAGTACACGAGCGCGCCGAGCAGCCCGAAAATCGGCGCCGACGCGCCGACGGTGATCGAGGCCCCGCCAAGCAGCGGGATGTCCGGCAGGAAGCGCCCGGCCACCGACGTCGCGGCAAACCCGACGACGCCGCTGATGGTGTAGATCACGATCATGCGGCCGGGCCCGTACATCTCCGCGACGGGCGCGGCCAGCTGCCGGATCCAGTACATGTTGAAGAAGATGTGGAGCAAGCCGCCGTGCAGCCAGCCGGCACTCAGGACGGTCCACCAGCGATCGAGCACGAACACGGGGGCGGCGCCGCTCGCGCCGAACGCCAGCAGCGCTTCGCCGCTGGGCGAGAGGAAACTGAACAGGCCGCCGAACCGAATCTGGCCGGGCGAGGCGAGCAGCGTCAGGACGTACACGACGACGCAGGCGCCCGTGACGAACGTGACGAACCCGAGGTCGTGTCCGAGGCTGCGGAGCGCCGGCGCGAACCCCCAGAGGCCGGGGTTGCGGCGGCCGCAGTTGTAGCAGGTCGCGTCGTCGACGCCGACCAGTTGCCCGCACGACGTGCAGACCACGGCGCCCGACGTTTGCCGCCTGAACATCCCGGGCAGAATAGCACGCGCTGATCTACACTCGCCTCGACGGAGGCGCGTCCATGTCTCAGGTTTCACGGCGAACGATCGGCTTCGGAGCCGCGGCGGCCCTGCTCGCGGCGTCAGGTCTCTGGCGTCCCGGCGGGCAGGCGGTCACGGCCGCGCAGGATCCGGCGGAGGTGCCGGCGGCGCTGCTTTCCACGTTCGAGTGGCGCAGCATCGGCCCGGACCGCGGCGGACGGTCGCTCACGGCCACCGGCGTCGTCGGCCGGCCCAACGAGGCCTACTTCGGCGCGGTCGGCGGCGGGCTCTGGAAGACGACCGACGGCGGAGGGACGTGGGCGCCGGTGACCGACGGTCAGATTCGCAGCTCGTCGGTCGGCGCGGTCGCCGTGGCCGAGTCGAACCCGGACGTCGTGTACATCGGCACGGGCGAGTCGTGCATCCGCGGCAACATCCAGCCGGGCGACGGCGTCTACGGCTCGAGCGACGCCGGCCGGACGTGGACGCACGTCGGCTTTCGCGACGCGATGAACATCTCGAAGATTCGCATCCACCCGACCGACGCCCGGGTGGTCTTCGTGGCGGCGTTCGGGCCGTACGGCGTCCCGAACGCGGAACGCGGCGTGTTCAAGAGCACCGACGGCGGTGCGACGTGGCGCAAGGTGCTCTATCGCGACGACCGCACCGCTGCCGTCGATCTCTGGATCGATCGGCGGAACCCCGACGTCGTCTATGCCGCGCTGTGGGAGGCGCTCCGCGTGGAGTACAAGATGTCGAGCGGGGGCCCCGGCAGCGGCCTGTTCAAGTCGGTGGACGGCGGTGAAACCTGGACGGAGATCACGCGCCGCCCGGGCCTGCCCGCGGGCCTCGTCGGCCGCATCGGCGTGTCGGTGTCCGGCGCCGACTCGAACCGGGTGTGGGCGCTCGTCGAGAACGACAACGGCGGCCTGTTCATGTCGGACGATGCGGGCGCGACGTGGGCGCTCGCGAACGACAACCGGAGCATCCGCCAGCGCGCGTTCTACTACACGCACGTGACGGCCGACCCGGCCGACCGCGACACGGTCTACGTCCTGAACACGAGCGCGTTCCGCTCCACCGATGCCGGGCGGACGCTCACCAACGTCGGCGGCGGCACGCACGGCGACCATCACGACCTGTGGGTCAACCCGACGGACCCGAAGCACCTCGTGATCGCGAACGACGGCGGGGGCGCGGTGTCGATGGCCGGCGGCCCCGGCTGGACGGCGCAGGACTACCCGACCGCGCAGTACTACCATGCCGTCACGACGAAGCACCTGCCCTACCACGTATGCGGCGCGCAGCAGGATGGGCCGACGGTCTGCCTGCCCAGCGAGAGCGGCGGCGGCCGGGGCGGGCGGGGCGGCGGACCGGACACCTACAGCCCGGGCGGCAGCGAGCCCGCCTATATCGCGCCCGATCCCAGGGACACCGACGTCTTTTTCTCGGGCGGCAACAACGGGTCCTTCCTGATCTACACCAACCGCAAGACCGGCCAGAGCCGCGAGGTCCACCCGTACCCGCGGATGTTCTCCGGCGAGCCGTCGGGCGCGCTTGTCGAGCGCGTGCAGTGGACGTTCCCGATCGTCTTTTCGCCGGTCGATCCGAACGTCCTCTACGCGGCGACGCAGCACGTGTGGCGCACCACCACCGGCGGCCAGGCCTGGGACCGCATCAGCGGCGACCTGACGCGCCACGACCCGCGCACGATGGGCCACTCGGGCGGACCGATCACCGGCGACATGAACGGCCCCGAGGTGTACGCGACGGTGTTCGCGCTCGCGCCCTCCAAGATCGACGCGAATGTCATCTGGGCGGGATCGGACGACGGGTTGATTCACGTCACGCGCGACGGCGGGCGCACCTGGACGAACGTCACGCCGCCGGCGATGCCCGAGTTCGGTCGCGTCAGCATCATGGACGCCTCGGCATTCGATCCCGGCACGGCGTACGCGGCGGTGAAGCGCCCGCTCCTCGGCGACTACGGGCCGCACCTCTTGCGCACGTACGACTTCGGCCGGACGTGGACGGAGATCAACGGCGGCCTGCGCGTCGACGACTACACCCACGTCATTCGCGAGGACCACACGCGTCGCGGCCTGCTCTACGCGGGCACGCAGCACGGCGTCTATTACTCGCTCGACGACGGAGAATCGTGGCACCCGCTGTCGCTGAACCTGCCGGACGTCCAGATCTCCGACCTCATCGTCGAAGACACCGACCTCGTCGTCGCGACGCACGGACGGTCGTTCTGGGTGCTCGACGACATCGAGCCCATCCGCCAGTCCCGCCCGCCGGCGATCGACGCCACCGACGTGTTTCTCTTTGCACCAGCCGATGCGATCCGCTCGGCGCGCAACGCCGAGATCCAGTACTGGGTGAAGCAGCCGGTCGCCGATCTTGCCATCGACGTGCGCGACGCGGCCGGGGCGGTGGTCGCGACGTTCGCGCCCGCGCCGGGCGGGCGCGGCGGCCGGGGCGGTGGCGGAGCCGCGGCGGCCGGCGGACGCGGCGGTGGACGCGGCGGGTTCGGCGGCGGTGGCGGCGCGTCCACGGCGCCTGGCCTGAATCGCGTCACCTGGAACCTGTCGTACCCCGGGCCGGCGACCTTCCCGGGCATGATCCTCTGGGGTGCGACGACGAACGGTCCGACAGCCGCCCCCGGGACCTATGAGGTCCGCCTCACGGCCAACGGCCGCACGCAGACCCAGACGTTCCTCGTGCGGCGCAACCCGCTCTACGCGGACGTCACCGACGCCGACCTCGGGGCCCAGTTCGACCTCGCGATCCGCATCCGCGACAAGGTGACCGAAGCCAACCAGGCCGTCATCGACATCCGCCGGATCAAGGAGGCCGTGACCGATCGGCTCGGCCGGTCCGCCGATGAGCGGCTCAAGGCCGCAGGCGGCACGCTGACGGCGAACGTCGGCGCCGTCGAAGAGGCCATCTATCAGGTGCGCAATCAGAGCGGTCAGGATCCGCTCAACTTCCCCATCAAGATCAACAACCGCCTGGCGTCGTTGCTGCGCGTCGTGACGCGCGGCGACGGCGCGCCGATCGGTAACGCGCCGGCGATCTTCAGCGACCTGGTCGCGGAGCTGAAAGCCGAGACGGACAAGCTCGAGGCGATCCTGCTCACCCAGCTCGCGGCGTTCAATCAGGAAGCGCGCCGGCTGGGCCTCCCGCCTGTCGAGGGACGCTAGCCAATTCAGTGAACTGGCTATTGACTGTCCCGCCTCGCGCGGCTATTACTACTGCAAGGCAGGATAAATGGCACGGGCCGAGTCCCTGGGCGAATTCGAACAATCGGTGCTCCTGGCCATTGCGCACCTCGGTGACAACGCGTACGGCGTGACGATCCGGCAGGAAATCGAACGGCGGACCGGACGCGAGATCGCGATTGGCGCGCTCTACACGGCCCTCGACCGGCTCGAACGGAAGGGCTTTCTCCGATCGCGGATGTCGGACCCCACGCCGGCGCGCGGCGGCCGCGCCAGGCGGCACTGCGCGTTGCGTCCGGCCGGCGTGAAGGCGCTCCGGCACTCGCGCGAGTTCCTCAACCGGATGTGGGACGGGCTCGAGCCCGGACTGAAGCGATCGCGGCCATGATTCTCCGTCCGCCCCGGCTGGCCGAATGGCTCGTGCGGCGCTCGACGCCCGACGCCGAACGCGCGGCCCAGCTCGGGGACCTCGAAGAGGAGTTCCGCGACCGGCTCGCGACCGACGGCCGCGGGGCCCGGCGCTGGTACTGGCGGCAGACCGTGCGCTCGGTCCCGTCCAACCTCCGGCGCCGACTTTTCCCCGAACCCACCCTTGACGGAAAGGACCGCGCGATGACCTCGATCGGCCAGGACCTCCGGTTCGCGCTACGGATGTTGAGGCGGCGGCCGCTCGTCACGGGCGTCGCCGTACTCTCGCTCACCGTCGGCATCGCGATGTCGGTGGGCGTTTTTGCCTTGCTCGACGCCGCCGTCCTCCGGCCGCTCCCGCTGCGCGACCCGGGCGAGCTGCGGGTCCTTCTCGAGCAACGCGAGCGCGGTACCAACCACAATTTCAGCTATCCGGGTTTCGTCGCGTATCGCGCGGTGCAGCGGAGCTTCACCGATCTGGTGGCGTTCAGCGCCACGACGTCTGCGCTCGAGGAGCCCGGCGGCA
>Ga0214472_10005249_pt1 | contig 13630 bp, 32 predicted proteins | sample RVTome_6_FD_207662 | JGI IMG/M metagenome (GOLD analysis project Ga0214472, IMG submission 207662) | Soil microbial communities from uranium-contaminated site in the Upper Colorado River Basin, Wyoming, United States - RVT140D175 | ecosystem: Environmental > Terrestrial > Soil > Contaminated >... | reverse complement strand
TGGACTGTATGGATTTATTTGGGGAGCGCCTTTGTCCAGCTGATTCCATTCCACCTGCATGTTTTTCAAGAGCTTCAAATGATGCTCTGTGATCGTAAACTCATTTTGAGCCAATGTGCCAGAAGAATAGTTTGGACAGCCCATCTCGGTTGTCTCCTCAATTAAATTTACGCTATTTCACATTTTTCGTTTCACGCGGCCCAAAGTTACTTTCGTCCCTGCACCATTTTGGCCATATCCACAATGAGTTGCTTTAACTCAGGATCCTTGCCGTGAGACTCACAGGTCTCGAGTTTGAAATCACAGGATTCTCCGTCCGAGCCATCAAATGTCAGCACACATGTGCAGCCATTATCATCACTCTTCACTCGGATCAGCTTTCGGTAATGCACGGACAATCCAGCGATCGTCTCATAGTCAGGTATTTCGTTCATTTCACAATGCTGTTGACCATAAAAACATTCTCCTCTCATTCTAGAGACAGCACAATTGCAACCAAAGCGTCGTAGAGCGAATCGTAATGATGCTTTCGGCTCTCGTCTGTTTTGCCATTGACGCTACAGGACCATGAATTATGGCGATCCCAGTTATATATCGAAAGTGCCCATCTGTCCTGCTTAAACGGGAAATGAAGTAAAGCACTCTCCGAAATATTGGGCACATAAGAATACCCAGCACAAGTGGGGCAATCCTTCATATTGCTCGGATTCTCCAAGTCCTTCATTCCTGTGCCCTGGCAACTTGAGCAAGCTTGGCGAAATTCAGGATACTTATCGGACAACGCTATCTCATCATCCGTGTAGCTCATTTAAGTCCTCTTTGAAAGTGTTCATGATGCAAATGTCCGCACAATTCGGCCAACCATTGCATCTGGCCCCTCAGCACCGCCATGAATGATGAAAATTTCTTCCTTGCAAAGAGCTGATGCAGCTGCATGGCATAGCTCATCGTGAATGAGAACTTCATCTGTCCATGTCCTTGAACCACAGACCAGGATCTTCATTGGCTCGCTCGCTCTCTTCAGAACTCACATTAACTTACGTTTTTTTAGGAGTCTTTGGGATCTTCAGGATCTTTTCCGTCTGGCAATCCCTGTGATGATCGCCCATTGATCGCTCACATTCCCAACAAGTAAAGAAACCATAAGGCTCTATGATTTTCCAGTGCGCCTTGATCAACTCCACAAGCTCTGAAATCTGCGGCCCTTCAGCCTCCATCATCACAAGCCTCCACAAGCAAAAGAATAAACAGACCACCCAAAATCCCGCTTACAAAACGAATTGCATTGTACGGAGTGAAAAGGACATTGTAGTCATCCAGAAGGGTGGCTGCAAAAATGATCAAAGCGAATGCAACAATCAGCAGGATCCATTTCATGAATCTTTCCAAGCCAATGCCTCTTCAAGCTTTGCCCATGCCTGGTCGACATTGCCATCCTCGCTCATGTTGACAATTGCCATTGCATAAACATGAGCAAAGAAACGATTCACAAATTTAATTCGAAACTCAGGATTTGCTCTGCAAAGAGCCACCTTCAGGACACAACAATTTGGCCACAGAAGAGTACTGTGCTCCTCCCCAATATACTGGCAAAGCGCACCGCCCACAGAGTACTGCCCACACACTATCTTGTCCCCCAGCGAAACGGGATTCGGAAATGAAGCTCTGATGGCTTCGACGGTCATGGGCTTTGACAGCTTCTCCCTTTCATTCTGCATTGCAAAAATTATCTTTTCGCCATGATCTGCCATCATCAAGCTTCTTTGATTTCAAATCTGGAGGGAAGCTTCACTCCGCATTTGGGACAGTAGAACACCACTTGCTTCTCCAATCGCCAGACCAATTCCCGATCCGATTGAAGCTTTTCGCTGTAATTGAGAGGAGGCTCAGACACTATAATGTATCTGCTCGCCTCTCCATCAACAATGCAGCTGTGAAAGATGTTATCCGCAGAAATCATGGTCATTTAGGTCTTTCCCTCGCTGTCTTTATTGGACCTCGGCGATTTCCCGCATCGATACTTTAACTTACGTCTTTTTGCAGGTTTTTCCCGTGGTATTTTATCTTTTTGCAAGGGTCAGCTTTTCCTTGATCTCGCACTTGTGCTTGCTATCCACCAGAACCCGATTCGTTCCTCTCTCTTCCACTTCCACTCTGAGGATTACAAATGGGTGTCCGCATTTTCCGCATCGCACATCAAGCTCTGCTCTTACCAACAAAACTGCATTCAGCATTTTCCCTCCTCCTCTCAAGCCTTGATTCGATCGCATCAGTCACAGCTAACAGAATGGTAGCAGCAATTAGCCCAATGGCTCCCCACACAGCACCCCACCATATGCCCAGTAGCAGCAAGGTGGGCCAACTGGTATTTCTAAGCACTTCATCAAGCATCATCAGTGTGTTCATCGATCAAGAGCTTCCACTCTCGCTCACCGCAATTTCGAGAAGATCCCATGCAAGAGAGAAATTGCCGCTATCATTTGCTCGCACAATCCTGCCCGCATATACATATGCCAAAGTTGGAGTCAGACGAGAATTCACCTGCTGCAAGGTTTCAGATGCAAGAATTCTTCGCGGAAATCGAATTCCCTGCTTGAATCCCAGATGTCTCCTCAGAGCACCAAAAACACAGTATTCGACTCCTCGATCTGATTCCGATTGGGCAGATTTTGGATGAGGATAAGCAAGGCGAACTTTATTAATATCTAGCTTTTCTTGTGTCATTTTACGTCTTTCCCTTGCTTACTTTATTGGAACCCCGCGATTTCCCGAATCGCCACCTTAACTTACGCTCTTTTTTAGGTTTTCTCAATGATTTTTCGCCAAAAGATAAGGGAACAGCCACAGTGCAAACCACAGCTATGCCCACCAAACTCGGAAGCCCAGACAAGTTTGCCCCTCTACCGTACCACGATTCGATGGCCAATCTCATCTAGCTTTCCCCTAACAGCAGCAGAGGCACTCCCTTCAGAAACAATAATCCGCATTAACTCGTCCACCAATTCTCGAAATTCAGGAGGAGCAGAGTCAATCCAGGCCTGATACTCCGCTTCCGCATTTGCCAGGGCAGCGGCTGCAGCGTCTTTCTTGGCTTTGCAAGCCTGAATTCTATACACTGCAAAGACAGGACTGTCATTCCAAAAATTTGCCTTCCGACCGTCAGTCATTCCGATCCTCCTGACTTAGTTTTTCGGAGAAAAAAGGAATCTCTCAGAGGGATTCGCCGCACGAGAGGATGCATAGACACGAGTTGCACGGGCTGCATCACGATACGAGCTAACCATGCCAGGTCCTGCAAAACTCAGTGTCTGTCCTGCTAAAATTCCTATCTCTGCTCCATCTTTCATTGCATCTAGGTTACATCCTAGATATAGGAATTCCCATGCTTCTTTCGTCTTATCCGCCACGATTTTTATAATGTGGCTCCTTTTGTTAATAGTCGAGCAGTTCTATTCTCCATCAGTTTGGATCACCAAAACCTTTGCTTCTTCAGGAGGCCGCGTTTCAAGCTGTGCCACTGCCTGAGCGATGGCATCATAGAGAGGAGTTGAGCCTGCTGGCTTGTACTGCTCATGCGTGATGTCTCTCACACTATTTGCTGGAAGGGCATCGACCACCCTTTCCATACCGATGTTCGAGTTGAAAATCCCAACAGAGACGAGAATGCTCTCTGCTTCTGGTCCTTCACGGAGACCTGCGAAATACTCATTTACAGCATCAATTGCAGTTTGCTTCTGTGAAAGCATTGATCCTGTTGCGTCAAGTAGCAGGTAAACGTGTGTCATTATCGCTAACATTTTGGCTCTGTCCTCCCATTTATTTGACGAAATGGCAGCGCTCTGCTTCCTAAAATCCTCTCGAAATCGCAAATCTGCAGACAAGCTTCATCAATAAGCTCTGGGGCTGTCTTTGCAATGTTCAGAAGATTCCGAATGAGAGCGAAGTATCCAAGTTTGCCGCTCGCCAGGAGATCCTTCCAAACATCCGCCCGCGCAGATGTGACATCCTCAGCTTCAGAAGCTTGCATCAAGCCAACTTCCCAAGTCTCGGGAGGAGGCAGAATGTCTCTAATCAACTTCGTCAGAGCCTCTGTTGGTACAGGATGGCACAGACGCACCAAATCCAGAAGATTGACTTCCTTTCCAATTCCCTTATACTTTGCAAGCTGATACTCATCAAAACGCTGCAAGGCAAGAGCAAATCCATTCCTCAAAGAATGCGGAATTGGTCTCTTGCCATATTTCGAAACATAATACGCCAGAATTTCTGTCATGTCATCGGGACGACGAATGACACGAGAAACAAAATGCTTCATCCACTCCGCGCCCTTGACCCTCTTTGCCAACTCTGCCGTGACAATGTGAGATCCTGTCCTCATGCTGTACTGAGTGCGAGCAGTCAATGCTGCCTTGGCAACAAACTCTGGATCAAGCTCCATCGCCAATTCTGCCAAACGATTTGCAACTGTTTGACCAGAGCGATAAAACTGATCTGTGACAAAAGAAGTGAAAAGAATACTGCACAACTCAAGCTCTTCGGAAATGTTGAATGCACTTCCCCCAGCCAAATTGAGCACGTCTGGAGCAACTTTTAACACAGGATTGAATTCTCGGCATCTTTTCCTCTTTCCTCTGCCTTGGGAGGCATATTTCAGCAAGGACGTTAAGCTGCTCTGCCAATTTGAGCTATGGTTAGTTTCCTAACCAGCAGGACTCGAACCTGCAACCAGCTGCTTACAAAGCGAAGTAACCTCGCTGCCACCGTCCCAAGTCTTCTTTTTCTTTTCACGACGGGGAATCATTGGCATGGTATTAAAATCAATTTTCAAGTTTGAAGTAACCACGCTACCACCACCGTCACAATTAATATACGCTAATTTTCAGTTTTTATCGCGGATTTTCGCTGCCTTTTTTGCCGCTTTTTCACCTCAATATTGATCTCGCTTGTATGTCCATTCTCTCTATGCAGGCGCTGCAGCCTCTCCACCCACCCTTCTTGATAGCATTGAAACTGAATGTTTGCAATTGTTTGGTCAATCTCTAATGACTTTCGATTCCAAGAGACCAACTGCAAACCTCGCTTGCGAAATTTCGCCCACTCATCAAGACTATTACCACGCTTCCGCATCATGTCATTTGAAGTGCTATGCTTGACAATCAATTCTCGATAGTTTAATTCTCCATCCTCCCAAAGACAGGAGCAGCACACATTTCTCTCCCCAGTCGTGCATGTGGAATCAGGAAACACAAAAAACAGGTCGCCAGGTTTTATGTGGCGACCATTTGTGCAAGCAGGCGGTTCAATGTCTGCAACCACTATTTTAGTCATGCTCTTTGCCCCCTTTACAAAATGTGCCCGTGCTCGTCATAATCTCCCAGCTTGATTTTTCTTTTCGAATGAGATCCATACCGAAGACACGCACCATGCTGAGATGAATCAAGATATTTGTCAGCTTCGATCTCGCTGTCTGTAATCAACAGCACATGTTTCTCAAAACACATGCATTCAGTGTCAATTGCTGCATGGGTACACGTAACTATCCATACATATCCGCTCATCTGATGCTCCTTTTTGGCACGGGCACGAGGATTTGAACCTCGACTAACAGATTCAAAGTCTGATGTCCTACCATTAGACGATGCCCGTAAGCTCCATCAGAATATGCTCTTCCTATTCAACCCCCGCAGATATTCCATTGCGAAGAAACAAAGGATTCCCCAAATTATTCTCCATCCCTCCGATAAGCCCGCACAAGAGCAAGATACATGCCAATTTCATCTTGGAAAGTGTCCTTTGGGCTGCACGCTGCTACACCAACGTAAGTGTGCATGAATCCTGAAGAGAACGAATTGACCACAGCAATGACATGTTTGCCAGAGCGATAGAAAGTTGCTTGGTCATTGGGGAGCACAGGATGTGCTATTCCCCTATGCACCCTCCTGTGGAAAGTCTCTGCAAACAAAACACCCCCCACCCTAAAAGCAATGTCGTAAGCCATCGGGCCATGGAACATCTTCATCCTGCTCATTCTTTCCCCTTCTCTGAAGAAACTTACTTGTTTTTCATCTTTTTGGTGCTGGCGAAGGGACTCGAACCCATACAGCCGAGGCCGACAGATTTTAAGTCTGCTGTGTCTACCATTCCACCACGCCAGCATTCTCCGAAACTAACTTCGGATTTTCGCAATTGCTGCTCGAATCTGGTCTCCCTTTTTGCACCAGCAATAACGCATAGCTGGAACATCCGCTCCCATTTCCGTAAAAAACTCTCCCTGTCCCCTGCACGAAGGACAAATGTGATCAAACGGGACTTCCACCACCACATAGTAATAAACGTGGCCATGGCTCTCTCTAATTTCCCTATGGCTAACATGGCCCTCCATCCCAGATCCGTGCACAAATTTCTCTCCGACCTCAGGAGGAACTACAAATGCACGAGTGCTGAAATTAGCCGAATTCAGATGTTTCCCGTCTGGAGTTTCAAACACAAACTGCGTTTCAGGATTTTTGTCCGATTTGATCTGAATCGTTTTGTTTTTGTCTGTCACAATGCTCTTGCTATTTGATCCTTTGAACATTCCCATCTCTTTCTTTTGGCGGACTACCGCACTCCACGCTTTTTCTAAGTGAGTGTCTAACAGGTCCCTTAGCATCATCGCGTCTCTTTAACTATGCTACTGCTTAGTCTAGGGGGACTTGGCTCTGCTAAGTTCGCTTTCGCCCTATTTTTCCTGCCTACCGTGCCTCACCACTCTGCTAAAGTGAGCATCTAGCAGATTCACTAAGCTCCACACCAGGGTAGTCACAATTGCAACTGGGGTTATAGATCATGCAATTATGCTATTTTCCCTCTTGCTTCACTGCTTCGTTTCGCTTTCGGCAGGATTTCAAATTAATTTACTGGGGAAATCCAGTTTGCTCGACGGCCACATTCCAGTCCACCAAGACCCACTGCCGAGGACGCTGGTGAAGGGATCCGAGACGAATGGTGGTAAATTCCTCTCCCTTCTCGATCTCAATGGGGCTGTCCTGCAGATTGTCAGAAGCAGCGAACTCCCTGAATTCTCGTTCGCTGTAACAGAACGCCGCAGCCTCGAATTGTCCGTTGTCTACTACGCAGATCAACGCCTTCCCCTGTGGGACATCGGCAAAGCTCTTTGGCCGCTTCTCCAAAACCTCTCCTCCCAAGATCTTCCGAATCTGCTCAGCCTTCCCCTTCGGCGATGGCACCTCAACATAGTATCCCATTTTCCTGCTCTCCTCTCTCTTTATTTCTACAGATCCAATGCTTCTTGCTTCGATCGAGCCATGTCGCTGCAAGCACAAGGAAAGTTCCCAGGATGTCTGCATTCAGAGACATTTTCATACTTTCCTTGCGCCCAAGTTTTCAGGACCTCCCCAATTGTCTCTAGAATCTCTTCACGAACTTCCAGCGGCGTAGTGTATGCACCACTTCGCCAACGAGCCTGAGCTTCATCAAGCGTAACTACCGTAAGTCCTGCTTTTGGCATTTAACACCCCACATTTTAATTTACGCTTTTTGAAAAACTTTCGCGTACAGATCACCAGGCAATTGCCGCTTATACTTGTGGCAAATTCTCATCCCCAGCGATGCCTGTCGCTGAGTCAAAAAGGACTCCTGCGCTAGATCGTGCCCAAGACGAGAATCAAACTTGTTGAAACCCACACCATTCTGATCTCTAGCTCCGTCAGGATCAAGTCCCGCCAGATGCTTCAGCATCCTATGAATACTTTCGACCGCTTCATCAGGAATCTCTTCAATTACTGCTTTCGGCTTTTTATCCACAGAAGCAGATAAACGCTTCGTCGTCTTGACTGGCTCGTCTGCAGCCACCGCTACTGGCTCTCTGTCCAATGCGGCATCAATAACGCTCTGCTTCTGAACGATCGTCTTGGCCAGCTTGGCGTCGATTGAGCCATCAATCACCAAGTGGTAGACCAGAACTGAGTCCATCTGGCCAATTCGATGCGCTCTATCCTCTGCCTGAGAAAGATTCCCTGGCGTCCAGTCAAGCTCTGCAAACACCACCGTATTCGCGGCTGTCAACGTCAACCCGACTCCAGCAGCTTGAATACTTCCAATGAAAACTCTGGTATTTGGGTCATTCTGGAAGTCCATTACAGCCTGCTGACGATCTTCAATTTTGTCTCCGCCAACAATCCTGCAGACTCCATAACTAGCTAAGCGAGACGAAAGTTCCTCAATTACGTCTCGATGATGGGCAAACACAAGCACCTTCTCAGTGCTCTCAAGCACCTCCTCCACATAACTGGCAACCGCTGGGACCTTTGTCAATGCCGTCATATGACGTACTCTTGCCATTTCGGTGAAATGCACAGCGCGTGCCTGCTTCAATTTGCCAACAGCGTCTCTGTATTCCTCCTCAGAGGATCCCTCATGTTTCAGGGTTTCAATAGCGTCGGCCAATTGGCTCAACCGATGGCCCCACTCACTCTCGAAATCCGCTTCAGCACTCAGCACTTCCCCAAAAGCGTCAGACGGAATTGCAACAATTTGGCGAACCTTGGCAGGAAGCTCCTGCAAAACATTCTTCTTCAGTCTGCGCACCATAATTGTAGCACGCAGCTTTGCCTGAAGCTCCTCCAAATTGGAAGCTCCCGAGAAATCCCATCCATATCCATTATGATATGCCGCGCAGTAACGCTTTCCGAAGCTCCAGAAATTTTTCCAAGTTTTCGAATCCAATAGGTGAATCAGCGTCCACAGTTCCTTTGGACGATTCACGATTGGCGTGCCCGTCAGGAGAATTTTGCGATCGGCTCGCTCTGCAATCGCCACAGCCAGCTTTGTGCGCTTGGCCTTCTCGTTTTTAATGTAATGGCAGTTGTGAACAAGCACCCCATTTGCAAAATACGAAGGATGGCCACTCACCTCAAGATTATAGACCCATGTATCTTCTCCAGCACCCGAGGAAGTTTGCACAACACTTCCTGATTTGTAAATCTCAACCCCAACCACCCTAATCTCGCCAGAAGCAATTCCTTCTTTTCGTCCAACTGCTGTTGAGTCTTGCTCCCATGGGTCCGTCCATCTATCTCGATCCAAAACCTCATCTCCAAATTGGCCAAGTCCACTTTGTAATTCGTGGGATAGCCTGATCCTACCACTTGTTTTGTCGGAATTGCCAACTCCGCTATCCACTCCGTCCCCAGCGCCTCCATCAGCACCCTCTGCGGAAGTGGCAAAGGTCTGCCATTTCCGCCCCTCATCCATATTTTGTAACGTTTTATCGAGTAACCTCTCTCTCTCATTGTCTTTTTGATTTTTGCCACCACTTCTGGATTTTTTGTTGGATTGTTGCTCTTCATCCGATCTGATGTTGCCTTGGCCCATAATGGATCTATCTGATGTGCCGCTTTGAGGCTGGCAGATATCTTCCGGTTTCTCCCCAAATCCTGTGCGAGAGCCAAAAATTCTGGCTGACGCACCCTCCACTTCGCTGAGCAAGACTTCCCGCAAAAACGTCTGCCACTGTCTTTGTGTGCTTGGAAATCTTGGCGACACCACTCGCATTGATGTGCCACTACTAATTCTGGTTTCCGCAATTTTGTGGCTATCTTCTCCTTCACTTCTGGTTGAGCATTGATCCAATATGCTCTGCAACTTGTTGAGCAAAATTTCTTTTGCAGAGTCCGCTTCGTTGCTTGAAATCTCATTCCACAGTGCTCGCAAATTCTCTCCAGCAAACTCATCTGTCTGCTCCTCTACTTTTAATATAATGTCATTGTACATTATATTAAAAATTTGGGACAATGTAAACAATTTTCTGCCAAAGAGATCAGAAGCATTCCGCCATCCATTGTCCGTGAAAAACGAATGATCAGTAGTGCATACCAATGTCCTGCCGTCAGATGTCGTCACCTTCACTAAATCATCGTTCTTCACTTTGCGTTTTGCCACAAACGTAACCTTGCCGCCACCAACAGCGTTGAGAACTACATCTCCTAACTTAATATCTTCAATGTTTTTCTCTCCCTCAGGAACACAAATTTTCGTGCCCGCTACAAAACACTCGTCCAGCACCACCAAATCCCAGCCACCATTCTTGAGTTTGGTAAAATGCTTGGTGATGGACTCGTAGTTGATGATGCTGATGTCAGCAGTAGACAAGTACTGAGAGTCCGACACCCCAACAGTCAGATTCCGTGTCAGCCAGGACTTTAATTCATTGCGCCAATTCAGCTTCAGAGAAGCAGGGCAGACAATCAGAACCTTTTTGATTTCTGGAGCATTGTTGATCACTCCAATAGCCTGGATGGTCTTGCCCAATCCCATCTCATCAGCAAGCAAGGTAGAGGATCTCTTCAGCATCGCCGATATCCCTATCGCCTGAAAAGGGAGATACTGCTTTCCTTCAGGCACAATCAAATCCTCTATTGTTTCTGCGGACGCTCCAAGCTCCTCTGCCACCTCAGAAGACAAAACTACATTTTTGCCCAAAGCAACCACTCTTGTAACATCCTTGGTGTACCACCGTTTCACGTTGGCGTCCCACCAAAATCCAGCCGCTTTCAAAGCGTGCCGATCCTCGTAAGAGGAGGACGCTTCGTAGCGATCATTCAATTTTTCAATCCGCATCATTGCTCCTTTGGCTAGCGAATCACACGACGAGCATGCCAAACAACCAGAGCAAAAGACATTGCCAGCACAACCAGCATGAAGATCGGCTCTATCCAAATCTCCATCCAAAGATACCATGATGGCGATGTTTCTGCTCCAGGCCACGGATAAAAGTCAGGATTTCCGACACCCCAAATTTTACCGGTAAGCCATGCCCAGAAAAACACAACTGCCAAAGCCAACGTCGCTCCAAAAGACACCATTGAACACAGTAAAAGTTTCATTTCCCCGTTTCCTTGCAAATCAACAATTCGTTATAGTTACTAACCCAGTGATTTCGACGCTGCTACATATGCGCCAGGGTCCTGTGCCCGCAGTTTGTTCAGTCGCGCTTTAAGGTATTCCCCAATTCCTGTGCGGTTGGAGAACCACAGGGAGCCTGGTGGCTCAAACCGAACCTTCTCCAACAAATCCCGAATGCTTGCCTTGTCTACCCATGCCCTGCGTTCTTCGTCTGTCACGTCATTTCCCTTTCTGCCCGCACTACGCGGCGGGCCAGCGGTTCATGGTTACTTTAATAGCCGGATGCTGGTAAGCGTCCTGCCGTCGCAGCGATCGCTGGTAGGGCATCCGCTCAGGCGGACGTGCGGGCCTCCGATGTCTCCGAGCTTCACAGACGCCACACGGTGCGGTTGTCCATGATAAATAACTGTGTCGCCGATATTTGGTGTTGCCATCCTGTTTTCTCCCACGCCCGCATCTACGCGGCGGGCCAGCGATAAAATTCCTGCCGCGAGAAAAACTTACTCCCGATACTTCAATCGGCTCGCCCACTCCGGGAAAATCGAAGCAGCAGCTTTCTTCGGAAGCTTTCGTCCTCTTCCAAGAGCAGCCTTCGCCTCTGGCTCAGGACCGTCCGAATACGCTGCCCAGTCGCCAACCGCACCTTCCATTGCCGTCACTGTCACCACATCCTCAGGATGGTAGCCATGCCAGACGTATCCCTTGTCCAGCAGGCTCAGGAAAAACTCGCTTTCTTGCAATCGAATTTCCTTGACTTCAGACTCCCCCTGCATTAGCTTCCTCCTCGAATCCATTCAGGCTAAAAACGACATAGGGCATGCCACCTGGAAGAACACCCCAGAAATCCCGAGACATCACGAAGCGTGCCAGCCCTAACCCAGCAGCCACCACATCGTCCAGCACGACCAACTGCTGCGCTGCATTGGCTCTTTCCTCACTCACACAGACACCCCCATCTCATCACAAAGCTGCAAGACCTTTACCAGACGATAATCCAAACGCTGCATCTCAAACTGAAAATGGTCCGGTTTGAAATCCTCTTCTCGTGCGCGAAAATCCGCCGCCTCACGACGAGCAACCTCAGTACAAGCCCGAAAAAGCTCCGGAAGATGAGCTTTTTTGCAGACAACACAAATCCGATTTTTTTGACTAACCATTCGCAAGCTCCTTTTCCATCAGCCAAGGTAAAATTAACGCCTTGATTTTCAGCACTGCCGCAATTTCAAGAACAATGCCAAACGAGTAGCTGTCAGCAGGACAGCCATGTACATCAAAAAGCGGCTCATAGATGTTGGCAGGCTTCATCCGTGCTTCCAGCCGCTTCATCATTTCCGTTGTCATGACCGTCCTGCCTTTCGTATTAACTTACGGTTTTTCACACACCATCAGATTGACCATTTTGCCATCTGGCATGCGATGGAATCCACCAGTGCTCGCCAGCATCCTAGTCTTTCCAGACGATGAAAACGGAGCCTCACTCTTCGGCAGCAGTTTTACCGTAATCACCATTGTGTCACCATCAATCTTAATTTCCATCGGTTTCTCCTCCTGCTAAAATCAACTTCTGTCCGACACCAAGCCCCAGACCCAGGCCGAATTCACCAAAATGCTTTTGGCACATATTCGCCCAAGGACCGAGGCTGGTGACTCCGTCGTACGTGGCCTCGTGGCCACAGAAATCACAATCAGGCAACTCCAACACAGGAGCCTTGGTTCCTCTAGCTGCTGTGGCCATGGGATTCCTCCTCGCGCAATTGCGCTTCTTCAGCTTCCGAAAATCGTAATTCAAGCCAAACAGCAACCTGGGCATGAACGCCCAATTACATCACCTCCACATAGTCCATTGTCACCCGCAGCAGGTTGTCGTAGTCTCCGCTCATCGCCTCCTCCATGTAAGCGTCGATCACTTCTTTTTCCACTTTTGCCCGCTGCATCGCCTTCCGAGCAGCCCCCATGATTGAAAACGCATTCCCGTTTATGCCAGTCAACTTTACTACTGCACCGATCTTGGACATCACTTAAATTAATTCACTCTTTCTAGCGATTCAGAAAGTTATTCAAAAATTCTTCCTCGCTCTCTTCCTCCAGTCCCGCAAAAGCCTCCCGAGCATTGTCCATCCAGCGATAGACAAATGAAAGCGCCTCTGTTGAAAGACGACCATCAGGAGTTACCAGTCCCACAGTCATCAAACCTGCTATCGTCAGAGAAACCTCCTCCACCAGCAGATCAGGAGAAGTCACAGATCCGTTGCTCTCCACTTCTTCGATAATCCCAGCAGCATCATCAACTTTCCGCCCGAACAAAATGGCAAGCAAAACATCAAAAACCACTGACTCCTTATCTTCCACATGCTTCAAAAGCTCAGTAGCTGTTCCTGGAAAATCATAGAATACCAAAGTTTATTCCTCCTGAACCTAACCTTGCTTAATTAAAGCGAGCCATTTCCTGGCAGACAAACTCGTCCTCATCAGGCTCGTAATCAGAGAACCCAAAAATGTCCTCCACCATCCCCTGGTGCAGCCAGCGAAGGAGATCCTCAGAGGGCTTGAACTTCCCATCAGTCTCAGTCAGCAATCCAGACGCAACCAAGTCATCAAAACAGACGCTGTACTTCGCCGTCCTTCTGGGAAATGTCCCATTCAGAGGGACTTCTCTCAGCACCTCTTCTCTCGAAGAATACCTTGACTCCACCAGGAAAACCATGATGTCGAAATACATGGCCGC
>Ga0214472_10005247_pt1 | contig 13631 bp, 8 predicted proteins | sample RVTome_6_FD_207662 | JGI IMG/M metagenome (GOLD analysis project Ga0214472, IMG submission 207662) | Soil microbial communities from uranium-contaminated site in the Upper Colorado River Basin, Wyoming, United States - RVT140D175 | ecosystem: Environmental > Terrestrial > Soil > Contaminated >... | reverse complement strand
CGGACTTGTCGAAGTCGACCGTCTCCAGGTGGTAGACCAACTGCTGGACCAGCTGGATGGCCTCCAGGTGATCCAAATGCATCTTCCAGTTGCCCGCCAAGATCGGCATCCGACTCATGTGTCGCTCCTTGCCTGTGTGGTGTCCGCCTGATCTGCACGCAAAGCCGCCACGCCGGGCAGATCACGACCTTCCAAGAACTCTAGGGATGCCCCGCCGCCCGTGGACACGTGCGACACCTGTTCAGCCAATCCCAATACGCGAATCGCCGCGGCGCTGTCACCGCCTCCGATCACCGTAAAGCCGGAGCAGGCCGCGACGGCACGTGCCACCCCTTCGGTGCCGGCGGCGAACGCCTCCCACTCAAACACCCCCATCGGGCCGTTCCACAGCACGGTCTCGGCATCGCCCAACGCTGCGGCGAAATGCGCCGTGCTATCGGGCCCAATGTCCAAGCCCATGAAGCCCTCAGGGATCTGGTCGGCTGGCACCACTTGGTGGGGAGCGTCTTCCGCAAAGCGCTCCGCCGCCACGACGTCACTGGGTAACAACAGTTCTACGCCCTGCTCAGCCGCTTGATCCAACAAGTCCCGGCATACCTGCACCTGGTCTTCTTCGACGCGACTCGCGCCGACCTGTCCTCCGCGGGCCTTCAGGAAGGTGAAGCACATCGCACCGCCCACGATGAGGCGGTCCACCTTGGGCAACAGATTCGCAATCACCGCGAGTTTGTCGGAGACCTTGGCGCCACCGAGGATGGCCACAAAGGGGCGCTCAGGGGCATCCAACAGACTGGACAGGACTTCGAGTTCTCGCTGGAGCAGCAGACCAGCGACCGCCTGATCCAACTGCGCAGGGACGCCGACCACACTGGCGTGCGCGCGGTGGGCAGCACCAAACGCATCGTCGACATAGACCTCACCCAGTGCGGCCAACGCCGCAGCAAAGTCCGGGTCGTTGCGTTCCTCGCCCGCCTCGAAACGCAGGTTCTCCAACAGGCACACGTCACCATCGGCCAGGTCTGCCACGGTGGCTTGCGCGCTGGGTCCCACCACATCCGTGGCAACCGCAACTTCTCGTCCCAGCAATTCGGTCAGGCGAGCGGCAACCGGTGCCAGGCGCAGCGCTTCCACCACTTGACCTTTGGGACGACCCAAGTGGCTCATCAGCACCACACGGGCACCCGCGTCGACGAGGTGCCGAATGGTCGGTAGGGACTCTTCGATGCGGAGATCATCGGCAACTTCACGCCCACCATCGGGCGCTTCGCGCAACGGCACGTTGAGGTCCACACGGACCAAGACGCGCTGGCCTTTGACGGCCAGGCTGTCCAGTCCGGGAATGGAACCGAGCACTACAGCCGCTCGGCGACGAAGGTCACGAGGTCGACCAAACGGGTGGAGTAGCCCATCTCGTTGTCGTACCAGCCCAACACCTTCACCATGTTGCCGCTGGCCATGGTCGATTGCGCATCCAAGATGCAGGAGTGCGGGTTGCCCACGATGTCGGCCGACACGATGGGGTCTTCGGTGTATTCCAAAATGCCCTTCAACGGTCCCGCCGCTGCTTCGCGGAAGGCTTGATTCACCTGCTCGGCAGTCACTTCCTGGCCCAACGTGGCGACCAAGTCAGTGATGGAGCCATCGGGAATTGGCACGCGCAGCGCCATGCCATCAAGGCGACCCTTGAGCTCTGGCAAGGCCAGCGCCGCAGCCTTGGCAGCACCCGTCGAGGTCGGGATGATGGAGAGCGCACCGGCGCGAGCGCGGCGCAGATCTGAGTGCGGCTGGTCTTGCAGGCCTTGGTCGTTGGTGTAGGCGTGCACCGTGGTCATGAAGCCTTGCTGAATCCCGCCGAACGTCTCGTGGAGGACCTTGGCCATCGGGACCACGCAGTTGGTGGTGCAGCTGGCGTTGGAGATCACGTGGTGGTTGGCCGGGTCATAGTCCCCCTGGTTGGCACCCATCACGATGGTGACGTCCTCATCCTTGGCTGGCGCCGAAATGATGACCTTGCGGGCACCGGCGTCTAGGTGGAGCTGCGCCTTGTCACGGCTGGTGAAGATACCGGTGGACTCGATGACGATGTCGGCGCCGAGTTCCTTCCAAGGCAAGTCGCCCGGGTTCCGCTCGGCGGTGATGCGCAACGCATCACCGTCCACCAACAGCCCATCGCCACTGACCTCGACGGTGCCGGGGTAACGCCCATGGACCGAGTCGTACTTCAGCAGGTGCGCCAGCGTGGCGGCATCGGTCAGGTCGTTCACCCCAACGATGTCGATGTCCGCGCCTTGCCGCTTGGCGGCACGCAGAAAGTTGCGGCCAATGCGGCCAAAACCGTTGATGCCGACGCGAATTGCCATGTGAGCCTCACACTGTAGACGCTATCTCGATGGTCACGCCCGGCGCGCTTACGCGCCCGGCCGGATTGATCCGCATCCTAGCCAACGATGGTCCCCGCCCGCGAAGCGGAGGATGAGCCGTCGCGGATTCAGGCTGCATGTGCACAACTCGACGCGCACGCGGCGCCGTTGTCACACCCAGAACGTATGTTCTACACATGAGCGTGAACGAAGGAACGGCGAGTGCGGCGTCATTGATCGAACGGCCCGCCCAGGACGGCCAAGCGGCCGAGCTCCAAGCTCTGCTGGACGACGTGCGAGCGGCAGAGCGGCACCTGGCACGGGCCGTCGTCGCCGCTGGCCGCCTGGCTTCCTCTGGCGTGGCCGAACGGGTGGAGGGGCTGCCGTTGGAGCTGCTGCTCAGCCTGGCGTGCCGCATGACCGGCGCGGACCGGCGGATGCTCGTGACCGCCGGGGAGGTGCTGGCGGACATGCCCGCCACGGCCCGCCTGTTTCACGAGGGCGCGATCTCGTGGGGGCAGGTGCGGGCCGTCGTAGCGGCGGTACGGCGCCTATCCGCTGCGGACCGGGCAGAGCTGGACTCCCGCGTCGCCGCGTCGGCAGAGCGCCACGACGGCATCGATGCCTACGACCCCGACCAACTCGTCTGGGCGGTGGACCAGGCGGTCGAGCAGCTTCGTGACCGCCGCGCTGTGGAGCGCGCGGAACGGCGCAAGCGCGCAGGGAGCTTTCTGTCCGTCCAGTCGGACTTCGACGGCGGATTCACCCTGTACGGGCAGTACGACGCCGTCATGGGCGCGCCGATCCTTAACGCGCTGGACGCCGCCGCCACGCCTCCGGCCGCCAGCGGCAACCGGCAGGCAGCGGGCGAGTGGTCACCGACGCCGCGCAGCCGCCAGTTCGGCCAGGCGCTGACCGAGGTCTGCGCCGACTGGCTGGGCGGTGACACAAAGCGGCCCGCACGGCCGCTGGTCATCGCGCACGTCGACCTGTCGCAACTGGACGCCGGTGCCGGCGGCACTGTGGAACTCGCGGTGCGCGGCGGGCTGCCACGCGTCACGGCCGCGACCCTGGAAGCGCTTGCAGCCTCCGGCGACGTGCGCGCCGTGCTTTTCGACGGCGCGCGTCCCCTCGCGGTCACGCGCAAAGTCAAAGCTGGCACCATCCCGGCGGATACGCGCTTCGCGGTGCGTGCCCGCGACCTAGGCTGCCGCTTCCCCGGCTCGACCGACCCGCTGGCGCACACCGACCTGCACCATACGGTGCACCGGGAGCATGGCGGAGACCACCATCCCGAAAACTTGCTCTCGCTGTCGCGACGCCACCACACGCTGACGCACCGACATGGGTGGCGTCTCAAAGTCACGGCGGAGACCGGCATGGTCACCGCCCGAAGGCGGCACCGTGCCTGGCACAGCCTTCCTCGCGGCACGCCGCTCGCCGAGGCCTGCGATGCGGACGGCGACGGTGACGCAGCCACGCTGCCGTTCTGATTCGCCACCCCGGTTACCCGCGCGCTGACCACGTCCACGCGCCCGACACCCGAATCGCCAGTCACCCGGCCGGAGATGACCGGGCCATTGGCATGCCCGCGGACCCGCCCGAAGTCAGGGGCCCTCGATCGCGGTGGCGAGGACCACGACGCGCGCGAGTCGCCGATACACCGCTGATTTCCCCACCGGTGGCTCGAGCAACCCTCCCAGCTCAGCCAAACTTGCTTCTGGATTCGCCAAACGAGCCAATGCCACCTCTTGCAGTTCCCGCGCCAGGCCCTCCCACGCGGACGAACCCATGAGCGTGCTCGCCGCAATGCTTTGGCGTGCCGCAGCGGTCACGGAGCGACCCAAGTTCGCCCGGTCGGCATTGGCCATGCGGTTGGCGCTTTGGCGCAGATCGCGGCGGAGGCGTTCTGCGTCCCAGCGCAGGAAGGCATCGTGCGCACCGGTGCGGGCCAACACATCGCCGATGGCCGGTCCCGCCTTCAACACCACGCGCCAGCCTCGCTCGTGCTCCTGCACACTGGCCGCGTGGTCCACCAACTTGGTGATCATCTGCGCCGCTGACCGAGCGGCCGCTTCACTGGGCGCGCGCAACTCGAAGTGCGGGTCGTGGCGCAGATCCCCGACGCTGCCCGCGACCATGATCGCGCCGCGCAAGTACGCCGCCGTGCAGCACCGCCGTGGCCAGATGCGTTGCGGCACCGCGTCGACTGGTCGACCACGAGCGTCCAGGATGCCAAGGACGGTCAGCAGCTCCCCCGCTGGCGGGGCCAACGTGACGCGATAGCTGGTGGTGTGGCGCAGCCCACCCGGCTGATGGACCTCGACCTCAGGACGCACCTTGGCAATCAAGTCCAGCGACGCGCGCAGGCGACGCGCCGCAGCCCCGGAACTGGTTTCGGTGACCCAACCCACGCCGGCCGACCCGCCCCCCAAACGCAGCGCACCCCCGAAGCGCAGCAAAGCGGACGTCTCGGCCCGCCGACAATGATCCTGCCCGGTCTCGACATGAGCGAGCTCTTCTCGCAGGTCGCGTCCAAAACTCATCGCAGGCCGGTCATGTGCGCAGGGACACCTCGAGGGCGGCACTGAGCCGAGCGGTGTCGTGGCCCCAGCCGATGTCGCCGTTGGCTTTCCGGGTGATGACATCGGCGGTGATCAGACGGCCGACCCGCTCATCTGGCAGTACTGGCAGGAGCGGTTCGCCCGCAGCGTCGGCGATGGGTCCCTCATGGGCGATCACCGTGTCGATACGCAGTCCCGGCACATGGGCGAACAGTGCATCGACGTGCGCGGCGAGATCCAGCCCGCTGGTCTCTCCTACCTGCGTGCGCACGTTCGCCACATAGATCACCGGAACCCCCGATGAGGTCAGCGCCTTCGCGATACCGGGAATCAACAGCGCCGCGATGATGCTGGTGTACAGACTCCCGGGGCCCAGCACGATCGCGTCGGCCTGCTCAATGGCCTCCACCGCTGCCGCACAGGCTGCGGGATCGCTGGGCTCGACCCACACCTGTTCCACGCGCTCTTGCGCGGTCGCGATGCGTACTTGGCCGGACAGTTCCCGCCCACCCACACGAGCGTGCAGGCGCACGATGTCGGTGGTGACGGGCAGGACCCGACCCTGGCAATCCAACAGCGCGGCCGCCGCATCCAGTGCGGCAACGAAGTCATTGTCCGCCCGCTGGGCCAGCGCCACCAACAACAGGTTGCCCAAGGCGTGTCCCTGCAGCGTGCCACCCGACGGGGCACTGTCCTTGCCTTGAAACCGCCACGCCAACGCTTCCGCCAACGCCTGATTGCGTGCTAAAGCCAGCAGTGCCATGCGCAGATCGCCGGGAGGAATCACGCCCAATTCATCGCGTAAGCGGCCGCTGGAGCCACCGTCATCGGCCACCGTCACCACGGCGGTCGGCGCAAGGGCCAACCGTCGCAGCGCGCCCAGCGCTTGGGCCAGTCCGTGACCGCCGCCCAAGGCGACCACACGACGAGATGACACGGCTTTGACCTCCGCAGTCATTCCTTCAGCAGTCATTCCTTCACCCGGTCACGGTGTTCCACTTGGACATCCACGCCAGTCGCACGGATGTGTTCAGCAACCTGCTCGGCCAGGACCACCGACCGGTGCTTCCCCCCGGTGCAACCAATGGCCATGGTCAGGTAATGCTTCCCCTCTTTCATGAAGGCGGGGACCATCACGTCCAACAGTCCGTTGAGACGTTCGAGAAATTCACCAGTTTCGGGCTGACCCATCACGTAATCACGCACCGGTGCGTCGAGGCCGGTATAGGGGCGCAGTTCTTCTACCCAATGCGGGTTGGGCAAGAACCGCACGTCCATGACGATGTCGGCGTCCCGCGGCGTGCCGTGTTTGAAGCCGAAGCTGACCACGTTGACGGCCAGTCCGCTGGCACCGGCCTCGCCAAAGGCGTCCACCAAACGGTCCCGAAGCGCGTGGACGTTCACGTCGGTGGTATCGATGACCAAGTCCGCTTCGGCGCGCAAGTCGGCAAGAAGCTCGCGTTCGCGGGCGATGCCGTCCACGACCCGATCCTTGCCCGACAGTGGATGGGCACGCCGTGCGGCCTCGTACCGACGGACCAGCGTGTCGTCGTCGGCCTCAAGGAACAACACCCGCAGTTGGGTGTCGCGCTCGCGCAGATCAGTGAGGATTTCGCGCAGATCACCGAAGAACTGCCGCCCACGGACATCGAGCACCAACGCGATGCGATCGACTGCAGACCCCGGGGCCGTGGCCAGGTCCACGATGCTGCCAATCAACGTGGGCGGCAGGTTGTCGATCACGTAGTAGCCCAGGTCTTCAAGCACCTTGGAGGCCGTGGTCCGACCCGCGCCGGAAAGCCCGGTAATGATCGCGAGCTGCGGGGTCATCAGTCCTCCCAAGTCGTGAGCCGAAACGGTTGCCTGGTTCGTCGCCTTCGCGCTTACGGACGCGCTGCGGGTCGATGCAACTGATCGTAGATGCGTTGCGCCAGCGCACCACTGATGCCATTCACGGCTGCCAGTTCCTCCACGGAGGCTTCACGCATGCGCTTGACCGATCCGAACGCTTTCGTCAACGCCGCCCGCCGTGCCGGACCAACACCCTCAAGGTCGTCCAAGACCGAGGCGGTCATGCGCTTGCCGCGCAGGTTGCGGTGGTACGCCACCGCAAAACGGTGCGCTTCATCGCGGACGCGTTGGACCAAGTACAGCGCTTCGCTGCCTCGCGGCAACACGACTGGGTCGGCGCGCCCGGGCAGATACAGCTCTTCGAAGCGCTTGGCCAACGAACACAGTTCCACTTCGTGTTCGCCCAATTCATCCAGTGCGCGACGAGCGGCGGCCAGTTGACCCTTGCCGCCGTCGATGATGACCAGGTTGGGTCGGTAGCTGAAGCTGCGCTCGGCGATGGGCTGCGCTTCCTCTTCATGGAGTTTGCGGAAGCGTCGGGTGATCACCTCGTACATCGCCGCGAAGTCGTCTTGACCTTCTTGCCAGCGAATCTTGAAGCGGCGGTACTCACTCTTGCGCGGCAGCCCGTCTTCCATGACCACCATGGATGCCACGTTGTCCGTGCCTTGCAGCGTGGAGATGTCGTAGCACTCGATGCGCAAGGGCGCTTCGCGCAACCCCAGGGCCTCGCCCAGCTCTTGCAACGCAATGCTGCGGGAATTGAAGTCCTTGGCACGCTTGAGCTTGGACTGATGAAACGCTTCGACGGCGTTGTCATGCACGGTGTTCAGGAATGTGCGTCGATCTCCACGTTGCGGGACTTTCAGCTTCACCGCACCGCGTCCAGCACGTTGCTCGGTCAGCAGTTCCTCCAAGATGTCTTGGTCGGCAGGTTCCAACGGGAGCAGGATCTCGCCGGGCAGGTCTTCGCCGACCTCCATCGCCAATTCCAACACGAAGCGCGACACCAACTCCGCGTCGTCCAAGTCCTCGACCTTGTCGACGTGCCAACCCTTGCGCCCCATGACCCGACCACGGCGAACAAAGAACGCTTGGAATACGGCTTCCAAATCGTCGGCGTGAAAGTGCACCGCGATGAAATCTTCGGGGCGCTGGGTCACCATGACCTGTCGTTCCAACGCGCGGCGCACTGCGGCGATTTGGTCACGGATGCGGGCCGCTGATTCGAAGTTGTGCTTCTCGGCCTCCTGATGCATGCGGGTTTCAAGTTCGTCCAAGGTGTTGGCGGTGTCGCCATCCAGGAACGCCATTAATTGCTCAACCAACTCGCGGTGGTCAGGCTCAGAGATCTTCAGCGTGCACGGTGCCGCACAGCGGCCAATGTGATGCAACAAGCAGGGCCGATCGGTGCGGCGCGCAGTGTTGAACACCCCATCCGAGCAGGTGCGCACGGGGAACACACGCAACAACAAATCCAAGGTTTCGCGAATGGCGTAGGCGTGGGCGTACGGGCCGAAATGCCGGGTGCCGTCCTTGCGCGGATTGCGGCGCACCATGGCGCGCGGCACCTCGTCCTGCAACGTGATCGCCAAGTACGGGTAGCTCTTGTCGTCGGTGTAGCGCACGTTGTAGCGGGGCCGATGACGCTTGATCAGGTTGTACTCAAGGTGCAGGGCTTCGACTTCGTTCGCCGTGACGATCCATTCCACGCTGCGCGCAGCCTCCAGCATGGCTCGGGTGCGCAGGTGGATGTTGGACCAGTCCTGGAAGTAACTCGACAGCCGCGAGCGCAGGCTCTTGGCTTTACCGACATACACCACACGCCCGGTGCGGTCACGCCACAAGTAGCAGCCTGGCTCTGCGGGAATGGAGCCAGGTTCAGGGCGAAAAGCGGTCGCAGGGTTACGCATCATCCCCATGCTAGATGCGGCAGTGCGTGCGACGGCCGGTCGGCGGCGGCGCCCCAGCCCTCACTGCGGGAAGATCACGGCGATCACCGTCTGGCTGGCGTGCTCGAAGATGTGCTCGACGCCGTGGCCCAAGAAGAGCGTGTCACTGCCACCTCGAACCTGTGCACCGATAACAATCGCATCGGCACCCTGCTCGTCGGCGGCGCTGACAAGTTCCGGGCCAGCGCTCACTGCGGTGCGGGTAAGCACGTTCACATGGGTTCCGAACTTCGCCGCAAGGGTCCTGGCGTTGCTCAGCATTGCCTCGGATGCTGCGAGCGGCTCTGACATGGTTCGATCGCCGTCTTCAGACGGCACCGACGCCGTAGGCCTAGCGATGGCGAACAAACGCGAACGAATTGCCGAACGTTGCTCAACTTCAGGCCCGGCCTGGTCCTGGCGCGTGTGCACGTGCACGACGTCGACTGCTGCCCCGACGCGTCCTGCCAGCGTAAAACCGATCTCCTGCGCGGCCCGTGCGGTCTTCGTTCCCGCGGCCGGCACCAGCAAACGGCGGAACTCAATGCGCTCGTCCCGCCCGAATGCAAAGCCTTCGCCGTGCTTTACCAGCAACATCGGCACCGGACAGTTCGCGATGACCCGGCGCAAGACGGGAGAGAGCTCGCGTCCCTCTCCGAACTCTTCAGTCACCCCGAGCGCCACGAGGCCATAGCCGAGCGCGGCCTCCGCGGTGATGGCTCGCACCGGGTCGTCACCGGTGCGAGCGATGCGGTCGACCCGGCGGTTGGCGAGCATATCGACGAGCTCGCGGGCGCCTCGTTCCCCTTCTTTGATCGCGTGCGCGTCACCGGACCCATGCACGGTGAGCACGGTGATGGCCGTGTCCGGCTGCAGGGACAGATCGAGAATGCGCCCGGCCAGCAACGAGTTGGCTCCGCCCCGCGTGGGCAGCAGTGCGACCTCAGTCCCGGCGACGATGCTGGCCTCGAGTACCGCCTCGCGCTCCAGCCGCGCAGCCTCCTCCGGCCCGGCCTCCATGCCCGTCAGGATCCTGCGCAGAATCGGCGGCGCCATCATCGACGTGCTCATGGCGAGCACCACGACCACGGTGTAGGACGTCGCGTTCAGCACCCCGAGGTTCAGCCCGATCGTCGCCACGACGATCTCCATCGCGCCGCGGGCATTCAGGCCGACACCCACGGCCAGCCCCTCCATGCGCGTCATGCCGCCCATGCGGGCGCCCGCGTAGCTGCCGGCCAGCTTGGACAGCGCCCCCACGGCGAGGACGGCGGCCGCCGCGCCGGCGGTGACCGGCGTGCCGAGCGTGCCCAGGTCCACGGACAAGCCAGCCGTGGCGAAGAACACTGGCGCCAGGAACCCGTGCACGACCGTCTCCAGCGAGTGACGCACCTCAGGCTGCTGGTAACGCGAACGGCCGAGCAGGATGCCGGCGACGAAGGCGCCGAGCACGGCCTCCACACCGATGAGCTGCGTGACCACCCCGGCGCCCAGCGTGACCGTGAGCACGACCGTGAAGCTGCTGACCACACCGCGAGGCCTGGCGCGCCGGAGTGCCGCGTCGACCACGCGCTGCCCTCCGGTGAGCATCACCACGAGGAACAGCGCCATCAGCCCGACCGTGAGGGCCAGCCCGCCCAGCTGGAAGCCTCCGTGGGCGACGAGCCCGGCGATGGTGCCCAGCAGGATCCAGCCGACCAGGTCGTTCGCCATTCCGGCCGCGACCGTCACCTGGCCCACGTTGCGCCGCATCAGGTTCATGTCCATGAGGATCTTGGCGACCACGGGGAGCGCCGAGATCGACAGTGCGACGGCCATGAACAGTGCGAAAGGGACGCGCATCTCGTCGGAACCGAGCAGCGCGTCCGGCAGCAGCATGCCCACGGCGAACCCGGCGGCGAGCGGGACGAGGAGGCTGCCCGTGGACACGAGGAAGGAGGACCGCCCCAAGCTGGTCAGCAGCTTCAAGTCCGTCTCGAACCCGGTGACCACCAGCAGCAGCGCCACGCCGAGCCACGCAATGGCCAGGATCGCCGCACTCTGGACCGCGCTGTTCGGGAAGATCCATTCGAAGGCGGACGGGGCGGCGCGGCCGAGCACCGACGGCCCCAGCAGCAGGCCCGCGGCGAGCTCTCCGACTACTGCGGGCTGCCCGATTCGCCGCATGAGGCTGCCGAGCCCGCGTGCGACCACCACCAAGACGAACAGCTGGGTCCAGAAGACGAGCAGCGTGTGCTCGGACAGCGCGATCATTGCGGGGCAGATCTCCTCAGGTCGATGCGGATGCCGGGGCACCCTACCTGTTGCGGTGGCGGCTCGCGTGCCCGGGGCCGGGCTCCAGCAGCGGACCCAGGAACTTGCCCGTGTAGCTCTCCCCCACCTGAATGATCTGCTCGGGGGTACCTTCGGCCACGATCATCCCGCCGCCGGTGCCGCCTTCAGGACCCAGGTCGATGACCCAGTCGGCGGTCTTGACCACATCCAGGTCGTGTTCGATGACAATGACGGTGTTGCCCTTCTCCACCAACCGGTGCAGCACCGCCAGCAACTTGTTCACGTCCTCGAAATGCAGGCCGGTGGTGGGTTCATCCAAGATGTAGACGGTCTGCCCGGTCGCGCGCTTGCGCAACTCGGTGGCCAGCTTCACCCGTTGGGCCTCACCGCCAGACAACGTGGTCGCCGGTTGCCCCAGGCGGATGTAGCCGAGTCCGACATCCATCAGTGTTTGCAAGTGCGTTGCGATGGTGGGGATGTTGGTGAAGAACGCCAACGCCTCTTCCACGCTCATGTCCAGCACTTCGGCGATGGTGCGGCCCTTGTAATGGACTTCCAGCGTCTCGCGGTTGTAGCGCCGACCCTTGCAGACCTCGCAAGGCACATAGATGTCGGGCAAGAACTGCATATCGATCTTGATGGTGCCGTCGCCCGCGCACCCTTCGCAGCGCCCGCCCTTGACGTTGAAGCTGAAGCGGCCCTGCTGGTAGCCGCGCATCTTGGCTTCCTGGGTCGCGGCGAACAGCTTGCGAATGTGGTCGAACAGCCCGGTGTAGGTCGCGGGGTTCGAACGCGGGGTGCGACCGATCGGCGACTGATCCACGCCCACCACCTTGTCGACTTTGCTTAAGCCATCGACACGCTTGTGGCGCCCGGGGACGGTGCGGCTGCCGTTGATTTCGCGGGTGAGTACGGCATGCAGAATGTCGTTCACCAAGGTGGACTTGCCGCTGCCGCTCACGCCGGTCACGGCAATGAACGTGGACAACGGGAAGCGCACGTCGATGGTGCGCAGGTTGTGTTCGCGTGCGCCGCGCACCACCAGTTCATGGCCGCGCTGGGGCTTGCGCCGCTTGGTGGGCACGGCGATTTCGCGCTTGCCTGCCAGGTACTGCCCCGTCAGCGAACGGGCATTGCGCTTGAGGCCCGCCAGGTTGCCGGAGTGGACCACTTCGCCGCCGTGCTCCCCTGCCCCCGGGCCGATGTCCACGATGTGGTCGGCGGCCTCGATGGTGGCGTGGTCATGCTCCACCACGATGACGGTGTTGCCCAAGTCACGCAGCCGCACCAAGGTTTCAATCAGCCGCTCGTTGTCACGTTGGTGCAAGCCGATGGACGGTTCGTCCAAGACATACAGGCAGCCAACCAGCCCCGACCCGATCTGCGTGGCCAGCCGGATGCGCTGAGCCTCGCCACCCGCTAAGGTGCCGGCCGCCCGGTCCAAGGTGAGGTATTCCAGACCCACGTCCAACAGGAAACGCAACCGTGCCCGCACTTCTTTCAGCACGCTGTCGGCGATCATGCGGTCGCGGTCCGACAGTTGCAGTTCGGAGAAGAAACGGTCGGCCTCACCAATGGAGAGGGCCGCGGCTTCGGCGATGTTCAGACCGCCCGAATCGGCGGAGACCCGGTCCACGATGCGTACACCCAGCACCAATGGCTTGAGGCGCGCGCCCTGGCACGCCGAACAAGGCACCTCGCGCATGAACTCTTGGATCTTCTCGCGCACGTAATCCGATTCACTCTCGGAATGACGGCGATACAGCTGCGCGATGACCCCCTCAAAGGTGGCCTTGTACTGCCGCGCGCGGCCGTAACGGTTGGTGTAGCGCACAGTGACCTGCATCCCGCCGGGTTGACCGTGCAACAGCGCGCGCTTTTGCTCCGCCTTCAACTTGCGCCACGGCGTACCTGGCGCGATGTCGAGGTACTCGGCAACGGCCTTCAGCAGTTGCTCGTAGTAGGTGGATTGACTGCCTGAGGACCACGGCAAGATCACGCCGTCTTCTATCGACAGTGCGTCATCGCCGATGACCAACTCGGGGTCGACTTCCAAGCGTGTACCCAGGCCCGCGCATTCCTCACACGCGCCGTACGGGGTGTTGAACGAAAAGTTCCGCGGTGCCAACTGATCGAACGACAGGCCACAGCCCGAACACGCGAGGTGCTCGGAGAACGTCAGGACCTCGCCAGGCGTGTCGCCGTCGACAATCTCGACGGCGGCGATGCCCTCCGCTAACTGCAACGCCGTTTCGATGGAGTCGGCGAGGCGTCGGCGGATACCGGGCTTGGCGACCAGCCGGTCAACGATGACTTCGATGGTGTGCTGTTCGTATCGCTTGAGCTCGGGTGGCTCAGCCAGGTCGATGACGACTGGCTCTGCCGTGCCGGAGGTGATGCGTGCGCGGGCATAGCCGCGACCGGACAGGTCGGCCAGTTGCTTCTCATAGTTGCCCTTGCGGCCGCGTACCACGGGGGCCAGCACCTGGAACTTGGTGCCGTCGGGGAGCTTTTCCACCTGGTCGATGATCTGCTCGGCAGTCTGGCGACTGATGGGCTTGCCGCACTCGGGACAGTGGGGCTTGCCGATGCGCGCGTACAGCAGGCGCAGGTAGTCATAGACCTCGGTGATGGTGCCCACGGTGGAACGC
>Ga0214472_10005246_pt1 | contig 13631 bp, 11 predicted proteins | sample RVTome_6_FD_207662 | JGI IMG/M metagenome (GOLD analysis project Ga0214472, IMG submission 207662) | Soil microbial communities from uranium-contaminated site in the Upper Colorado River Basin, Wyoming, United States - RVT140D175 | ecosystem: Environmental > Terrestrial > Soil > Contaminated >... | reverse complement strand
TGCTCGGCCACCGCCGTGGCGGCGGTGTTGACCTCGTTGAGGGTCATGTTGGCGGGCCCGGCGATGGACAGGAGCACCCCGCGGGCGCCCTCCATCGAGGACTCCACCATCGGGCTCGACATCGCCTTGTCGGATGCCTGGCGGGCCCGGTTCTCGCCCGACCCGCGCCCGATCCCCATGACGGCGGTGCCGGCGCCCCACATCACCGACTTCACGTCGGCGAAGTCGACGTTGATGAGGCCCGGGGTCTGGATGAGGTCGGTGATGCCGCCGACGCCCTGGAGCAGGACGTCGTCGGCCAGGCGAAAGGCGTCGACCATCGAGATGTTGGCGTCCCCCACGTCCAGCAGGCGCTGGTTGGGGATGACGATGAGGGTGTCGACGTTGCCGCGCAGCGCCTGGATGCCCTGCTCGGCCTGCACCGACCGGCGCCGGCCCTCGAAGCCGAACGGGCGCGTGACCACGGCGACGGTGAGTGCCCCGAGGTCGCGGGCCACCTCGGCCACGATGGGGGCGCCCCCGGTGCCGGTGCCGCCACCCTCGCCGGCTGTGATGAACACCATGTCGGCGCCGCGCAGCGCCTCCTCGATGTCGGCTCGATGCTCCTCGGCCGCCTGCCGCCCCACCTCGGGGTCGGCGCCGGCGCCGAGACCGCGGGTGAGGTCGCGGCCGATGTCGATCTTGATGTCGGCGTCCGACATCAAGAGCGCCTGGGCGTCGGTGTTCACCGCCACGAACTCGACGCCGCGCAGGCCGGCGTCGATCATGCGGTTGACGGCGTTGACGCCTCCGCCGCCCACCCCGACGACCTTGATGACCGCCAGATAGGACTGAATGCCGGAGTCGATGGTCATGGGTGGCTCGATCTCATGGGTGGTGGGGGGTCCTCACGGCCCCTGTCGGCCGGCCGACCGCAGCCCCCCTCGGGCGCAGGCGCGTCGAACCGCCGACCGGGAGAGTGTACCTGTGGTGGAGGGTGGGACGAGCATTCCCGACTCAACCCTCTACTTCGGATCGAGGGTTGGGGACCGGCACCACCGTCGGGCGCCGGGGGGAGACCACGTCGATCGTGGACCCGGGCGGCAGATCCTCCTCGAGCAGAGCGGCCAGGGCGCGGCTCTTGTCTGCCATGTCGATCGGGTGCCCGAAGCGGACCGGATGGCCGTCCACCTCCGTCCAGACCTCGGTGCCCACCAGGATCAGCGTCATCCTCGCCGCCAGCTCGGGCGGGAGGACGCCCGCCATCTCCACCAGTTCGGCCCACACCGGCTCGACCGGCACGTCACCGGCCCGGCGGTCATCGAACGCCAGCGCGGCGCGCAGGATGCCGGGGCCGGGCTCGGATGCGATCTCGACCACGGCCCCGTCCGACGACACCAGCATCCAGTGCCCGAGGCCCTCGATCCACAGCGCCGGCTCGCGTTCGGCGACCTCGACGACGAGGCGGTCGGGCCACACCCGCTCCACCCGCACGTCGGCCACCCACGGGTCGCGGCGCACGGCGGCGGCGATCTCCCCGGTGTCGACCCAGATGAGGATGGCGCCCGGGCCGACGCCGGTGGAGGCGACCCGGCGGGCGGCGTCCGCCCGGCTCGCACCCACGATGTCGATCTCTGACACCGACAGCCACGGCGAGTGGAGGACGAGGCCGGCGGCCACCACCAGGGCGCCGGCCACCCACGGCCACAGAGGACGGCGCGGCGGGGCCGTGACCGGGATGCGCTCGCGCTCGGGGGCGTCGATCACGAGAAGTCCCCCACGAAGCGGATCTCGAGCTCCAACACGATCCCGGTGGCGTCGGCCACCCGGCGGCGCACCTCCATGACCAGGGCGTGCACGTCGGCGGCGGTGGCGCCCCGCTCCGCCTCGAAGAAGTTGGCGTGGCGGGGCGACACCCGGGCCCCGCCGACGGTGAGCCCCTTCAGCCCGACGTCGTCGATGATGCGGCCGGCGGCGTCGCCGGGCGGGTTCTTGAAGACGCTCCCGGCGTTGAGCGTCCCGCCGGGCTGGTGCTCCCGCCGCCAGCGCGTGATCTCCCGGATGGTCTCCTCGGCCTCCTCCCGGGCGCGCTCCACGGTGCGGAACCGGGCGGAGACCACGAAGTCGGTGTCGGAGAGGTTGGTGGAGCGGTAGGCCATCTCGAGGTCGGTGGGGGTGGCGACCCGCGCTCCCCCGCCGCCGAGGTCGACCACGACCGCCTCGATCATCCAGGTGGCTGTGTCCGAGCCGTGGCACCCGGCGTTCATCCGCACCGCCCCGCCCACCGAGCCGGGGATGCCGGTGAAGAACTCGAGCCCGCCCCGCCCCCGTCGTGCGCTGTCGCGCGCCACCCTCGGCAGCGGGGCGGCGGCACCGGTGTCGACGATGCCGTCCGGGCCGACCTCGATAACGGCGAGGCCCGCACCGGCGCGGACCACCACGCCGCCGAAGCCCGCCTCGGACACCACCAGGTTGCTGCCCCGGCCCAGGACGAGCACCCGCAGGCCGGTCTCGGCCACCAGGTCGGCGACGAGGGCGGCGTCGGAGGCGTCCTCGACCGTGACGAGGTACCGGGCCGGCCCGCCGAACTTGTAGGTCGTCAGCGGGCCGAGGGGCACGCGCTCCTCCACCCGACCCCGCTCGACGAGCGCCGACAGCGCGGTCACGACGATCCTCCGAGAAGGGGGGCCAGCTCGTCGGCGGTGAGGGTGATGTCACCGGCTCCGAGGAGCAGCACCACGTCGCCGGGCCGGGCGGCAGCGGCGAGGCGGGCGGCGAGGTCGGTGCGGCGGGGGACGAACTCGGCATCGGCGCCGGCGCGCCGGGCGGCATCGGCGACGAGGCGCCCGGTGACGCCCGGGATCGGCGGCTCGCCGGCGGCGTAGACGTCGGTCACCATGACGAGGTCGGCGCCCGCCAGGGCGGCGCCGAGCGCCTCGGAGTGCTCCTCGGTGCGGGTGAAGCGGTGCGGCTGGAAGGCGGCGATGACCCGCCCCTCCCCCGACGCCGCGGCGATGGTCGCCGCCAGCTCGGTCTGGTGGTGGGCGTAGTCGTCGACGACGGTCACCCCGGCGCGCACCGCCCGCACCTCGAAGCGGCGCCGGACCCCGGCGAACCCGGCCAGGGCGGCGGCGGCGGCGGCGGGGTCGACCCCGAGGGCTGCGAGCAGCACCACCACCCCGGCGGCGTTGGAGGCGACGTGGAGACCGGGCTTGGGGACGGTCACGCCGACCGCGGCGCCATCGTGGGCGAGGGTGAACGACACCGCGGCGCGCTCCTGCCGCAGATCGGCGATGCGCCACGCCGCGCCCTCGGCCCGGCCGTAGGTGATGGCGTCGGGGCCACCGGCGGCGACAGCGCCGGGGTCGTCGGCACACACCACCACGGGGCCCTCGACGGCGGCCGCCACGGCGGCGAACGCCTCGGCCACGGCACCGGCCGTCCCGTAGTGGTCGAGGTGGTCCGCCTCGACGTTGGTGACGAGGAGGGCGCGATGGCGGAGCCCGCGGAACGTCCCGAACGCCTCGTCCGACTCGAGCACGAACAGGTCTCGCTCGCCGAGGTGGGCGTTGGTGTGGAGCCCCACCATCTCCCCGCCCACCATGAACGACGGGTCGCGGCCGATGCCGCGCAGGGCGGTCACCGCCATGGCCGTGCTGCTGGTCTTGCCGTGGGTCCCGGTGATGCCCAGCGCCGGCATGCCGGCGGTCATCTGCTCGAGCAGGCGGGGACGCTGCCACACCTCGACACCTGCCTGTTCGGCTCCGGCGAGCTCCGGGTCGGCGGCGGGGACGGCGCTCGATGCCACGACGAGGTCCCATTCGGAGGCACGGTCGGGCCGATGGCCGACCCAGGTCTCGACGCCGGCCGCCCGCAGCCCGGCGAACGCCGGCGAGGGCTTCAGGTCGGAGCCGCTCACGCGGTGGCCGGCCTGGGCGAGGATCTTGGCGAGCCCCGACATGCCGGCGCCGCCCACACCGACCATGTGGACGTGAGCGGCGTCGACGAGGGGCGGCCCGCTCACCGTCCCGCCTCCAGGATGCGGCGGGCGATGACGGCGGCGGCGTCGGGGCGGGCGGCCGACCGCGCCCCGGCGGCCATGGCGGCCAGCCGGGTCTCGTCGGCGAGCGTGGCGGCCACGATCTCGGGAAGCAGGCCCACGTCGCGCTGCCGCACCACCCGGGCACCACCAGCCGCGGCGAGGACGGCGGCGTTGTGATCCTGTCCGACGCGCTCGAGCGGCACGAGCACGGATGGAGTCCCGGTGGCGGCGAGCTCGGAGACGGTCATCGCCCCGGCCCGGCACACGACGAGGTCGACGGCGGCATAGAAGTGCTCGATCTCGCTCTCGAAGGGCCTGGTCACCCACGGTAGTGGCGACCCGGCCGCCGACCGCGCCACCTCGGCATGGGCCTCGCTCCCGGTGATGTGGAGCACGGCGCCGGGTGCCCCCGAGGCCACGATGCGGGGCGCCGCCTCGTTGAGGACCGCCGCCCCCAGGCTGCCGCCGAGGATGCCGACGACGCGCTCGGTGCCGTCCAGCCCGTAGCGAAGCCGGGCCTCGCGCCTCAGCTGCGGCCGGTCGAACCGGGCCAGGGCCGGGCGCAACGGGTTCCCCACCACCTCGGACCTCGACAGCCGCTCCGCCCGCCCCGGCAGCCCGAGGAAGACGGCGGCGGCCGACCGGGCGGCGAACCGGGCGGCGAGGCCGGGCGAGGCGTTCTGCTCCTGGAGGAGGAAGGGGATGGAGGCGCGTCGGGCGGCGAGAGCGGCGGGCACCACCACGTAGCCGCTCATGCCGAGCATCACACCCGCCCCGTGGCGCCGGACCTCCTCGGCCATTGCCGCCGAGGCGCGCCGCACCACCGCCGGGATGCGCAGGTTCTCGAGACTGAGCGACCGCCGCAGGCGCGTGAGCTCGAATCCCACGAAGGGGAACCCCGCCTCGGGCACGAGCGTGGCGGCCATGCGGTTGCCGCCGAGGTAGAGGACGTCCTCGCGCCGCAGGCCCTCCTCCAGCAGCGCCTCGCCGACGGCGAGGGCGGGGAACACGTGGCCGCCGGTGCCGGCGGCGGCGATGGCGATTCGCATCGTCACCTCCGGGTGACGGCGATGGAGGGGCGGTCGCGGGCGATGCTGATGAGGATGCCCGCACCCACCATGGCGACGACGAGGGCGGTCCCCCCGAACGACACGAACGGGAGGGGGACACCCGTGATGGGGAGCACGCCGGTCACGCCCCCGATGTTGACAAGTGCCTGGGTCGAGATCCAGGTGGTGATCCCGATCGCCAGCAGGCGCCCGAAGCGGTCGCCGGCCCGCAGGGCGATGAGCACGCCCGCCACCGTGAACGCCACGAACAGCAGCACGACGACGATCGACCCGGCCAGCCCGGTCTCCTCACCGAGGATGGCGAACACGAAGTCGGTGTGGGCGTTGGGGAGGAACGACCAGCGGGCGCGGCTCGCACCGAGCCCGACGCCCCACAGCCCTCCGGTGCCGAGTGCCACCAGGCTCTGCATGGCCTGGTATCCGGTGCCGAGCGGGTCGGCCTCGAGGTCGAGGAACGCCGTCACCCGCGCCCACCGGTAGTCGGACGTGTAGGCGAGGGCGAGGGCGGCGCCCGAGGCGAGCAGGCCGGAGCCGGCGACGTACACGAACGGCACCGCCGAGGCGACGAGGACGGCGAACGCGCCGCTGGCGATGAGCAGCGCCGTGCCCAGGTCGGGCTGCCACATGACCAGTGCGAACACCGAGCCCACCGACGCCGCCACCGGCCAGAAGAAATGGGTGAAGCGGTGCACCGACGTCTCGCGCCGGCTCACCCAGGTGGCGAGGAACAGCACCGTCGTCAGCTTGGCGATCTCCGAGGGCTGGATGGAGACGGGCCCGGCTGCGATCCAGCGCTGGGCGCCGTTGGCCCGCACCCCGATCACGAGCACCGCCGCCAGCAGGCCGAGCGTGGCGACGAAGAGCGGGAACGCCATCCGCCGCCACCAGTGCAGGGGGATGAGGGCGGCGAAGGTCATGCCGAGGCCGCCGAGGAGCAGCCACGCCAGCTGGCGCTTGAAGTAGTAGAGGCCGTCGCCCGTCTCGCGCAGCGCCAGCACCGACGACGCCGAGAGGATGGCGCCGAGGCCGACCACGGCCAGGAGCAGCACCGGGACCACGAGCAGCAGGATGGAGCGCGAGGCGACGCGCGACAGGCGGTGCGCCTCGCGCACCGCGGCCCTGCTGGTGGGCACGGTGACGACGCGCGTCGCCATCAGGCCGCTCCCGTCAGGCGGCGCACCGCCGCGGCAAAGGCGTCGCCGCGTTGGCCGTACGAGTCGAACATGTCGAACGAGGCGCACCCCGGGGCCAGCAGCACGGTGTCACCGGGGCGGGCGACTGCGGCGGCCATGGAGACCGCCTCGTCCATGTCGGCGGCGCGCGACCCGGGGGCCGACCCGGACAGGACGGCGGGGGCGGCCTCGCCGATCGCCACGACGTGGCGGACCCCGGGCTCGTCGCCCAGCCCGGACACGTCGAGGCCCTTGGCCCGGCCCCCGGCGATGAGCACGACAGACGGGTAGGAGCGGATGGCGGCCACGGCGGCGTGGGGGTTGGTGGCCTTCGAGTCGTCGACGTACGTGACCCCCCCGACGCTGGCCACGCGCTCGCGGCGGTGGCGGCCGGGCCGGTACGCGGCGACCGCGGTGGCGGCGCCCTGCACGGTTGCGCCGAGATGGGCGGCGAGCGCCGCCCCGGCGGCGAGGTCGACCAGCATCGCCCCGTCGGACCGCCACAGGCCGTCCACGGGGACCTCGAGCAGGCCATCGGACATGGGCACCGTGAGCACCCCGCCGGCCACCCCGGCGCCCCCCTCGGGCACACGGGCGGCGCTCACCGGGACGCGGCGCGACGCGGCGGGCTGCACCGCGGCGGAGGCCCCGGGGTCGTCGGCGTCGTACACCAGCACGTCTTCGGGGCCCTGGAGCTCGAACACCCGCTGTTTCGCCGACGTGTACGCCTCGAGGCTCCCGTGCCAGTCGAGGTGGTCCGGGGCGACGTTGAGGAGCACCGCCCCGGTGGGGTGGAAGGTCTCGATGAAGCGGAGCTGGAACGACGACGCCTCCACGACGAGGGCGTCCCACTCCCGTTCGACGGCATCGCTGAGCGGGTCTCCGATGTTGCCGACGGCGGCGGAGCGAAGCCCGGAGCGCTGCAGGCACAGGGCCGCGATCTCGGTGACCGTGGTCTTCCCGTTGGTGGCGGTCACCGCCCCGATGGGGGCGTCGACCGATTGCGAGGCCAGCTCGATCTCGCTCCACACGGTGAGGCCGGCGGCGAGGGCGTCGGCGATCGGCGGGGCGTGCTCGGGCACCCCGGGGCTCACGACGACCAGGTCGACGCCCCTGAGCAGCTGACGATCCCAGGCGCCGCTGTGGCGCGACTCCGCCCTGACCCCCTCGACGGCGGCGTCGGAGCGGTCGTACACGATCACCTGGTGGCCCCGCGAGTCGAGGAGCCGGGCGGCGGCCCGCCCGCTCACGGCGGCGCCGATGACGAGCACCTTCATCCCACACCTCCGCTGGTGATGAAGTCCCCGTAGAACAGACCGAGGGCGAGCGCCACGAAGAGCCCGGCGAGGATCCAAAAGCGCACGATGATGGTCGTCTCCGGCCAGCCTTTCAGCTCGAAGTGGTGCTGGAGCGGGGCCATCCGGAACACCCGCTTGCCCCACATCCGGAAGGTGAACACCTGGATGATCACCGACAGCGTGATCATCACGTAGAGCCCGCCGAGGACGCCGAGCAACAGGTGGGTGTTGGTGAGCAGCGCCATGGCCGCCATGGCGCCCCCGAGGGCCTGTGACCCGACGTCTCCCATGAAGATCTCCGCCGGGGCGGCGTTCCACCACAGGAACCCGAGGGTGGCCCCGACCAGGGCGGCGGCGAGGATGGCGATCTCCAGCGTGCCGACGATCTCGTAGAACTCGGGATGGCGGAACTGCCAGAAGGCGATGATCACGAACGCCCCGAACACCATCGACGCCGACCCCGAGGCGAGGCCGTCGAGGCCGTCGGCCAGGTTCACGGCGTTGGCCGCACCTGCGAGCAGGAGCAGCACCCAGATGACGTAGAGCCATCCCAGGTCGAGCCCGAGCGGGCGGGTGAAGGCGATGTCGGTGTTCACGCCGTAGTTGATGGCGCCCCAGGCGAACAGCCCGGCGATGGCGAGCTGGCCGAGGAACTTCCAGCGCTTCTTGAGCCCCAGGTTGCGCGAGCGCGCCACCTTCGAGGCGTCGTCGAGGAACCCGATGATGCCCATGCCGAGGAAGGCGACGAGGACCAGCAGGCCGGGGACCTGGAACTCGCGCCACCCGAGCCGCCAGTCCCCCGTGGCGCTGCGCAGGTCGACGTGGCCGAACAGCCACCCGGCGACGACCGCCACGATCATGACGAGCCCGCCCATGGTGGGCGTCCCCTGCTTGTGCTGGTGGGCGTGCACGTCGTCCTGGATGAACTGGCCGATGGATCGGCGCCGCAGGAAGCGGATGGCGAACGGGGTCAGCACCATCGTGACGCCGAACGCCACGGCTGCGGAGGCGAGCATGGCGATCACGAGCGCACCTCCTCGCCGGCGAGGGCGGCTGCGACCCGCTCCAGGCCCTCGGCGCGCGACGCCTTGACCAGGACCACCGCCCCGGGCTCGAGGACGTCGCGGACGGCGGCGACCGCACCGGCGGTGTCGGGCACGGCGATGGCGACCCGGCCGGCCCCGGCGCCGATGCCGGGGTCCTCGCCGACCACCACGACCGGGTCGAACCCGGCTGCGGCGGCGAGCCTGCCCACCTCGCGGTGCGCCTCGGCCTCGCCGGCCCCGAGCTCGTGCATCTTGCCGAGCACGGCGATGCGGGCGCCCCCGCCCATGGCCGCCACGGTCTCGAAGGCGGCCGTCATCGAGTCGGGGTTGGCGTTGTAGGCGTCGTTCACCACCGTGGCGGCGCCCTCGCCGACGGGGACGGTGACGACCTCCATCCGCCAGGGAGAGGTCGCCGCCCCGGCGACGCGGCGGGCGGCGTCGGCGAAGGGCACTCCGACGGCGACGGCGGCGGCGACGGCGGCGGCGGCGTTGCGCGCCTGGTGCCGCCCGGCACTCGACATCTTCACGGCGACGGCCTCGGCGCCGTGGGTGAGGGTGAACGATGCGCACCCCCGGTCGTCGAGGGCGATGTCCGACGCCCCGACCTCGGCCCCGGGGGCGTCGCCGAAGGTGATCGTGCGGCGGTCGGTGCGGCCCGTCAGCCGGTCGTCGTCGGCGGGGAGCACGGCCACCCCGTCGCCGCCCAGCGCCTCGATCAGCTCCCACTTGGCCACCAGCACGCCCGCCTCGTCGCCGAACGTCTCGAGGTGGGCGCGCCCCACGCCGGTGATGACCGCGACGTCGGGCCGCACGACGGGGGCGAGGTGGGCGATGTCGCCCCGGCCGCGGCTCCCCATCTCGACCACGGCGGCAGAGGCGCCGGCTGGACACGACAGCACCGTGAGCGGCACCCCGATCTCGTTGTTGAACGAGCGCGTGGCGGCGTGGGCGCCGTCGCCGAGGGCGGCGGCGATGAGGTCCTTGGTGGAGGTCTTGCCGGTGCTCCCGGTGACGGCCACCACCGGCAGGTCGAGCTCGGTGCGGCGGCGCACCCCGAGCAGGCGAAGCGCCTCGAGGGTGTCGTCGACCTCGACGGCGGGCACGCCCTCGGGGCCGCGGCCCCGCTCGACCAGGACGGCGGCCGCCCCGTTGCGATGGGCGTCGGCGGTGAACTTGTGGCCATCGTGGTGCTCGCCGCGCAGGGCGACGAACAGCGATCCGGCCGGTGCGCTCCTCGAGTCGATGGACACCGACCCGACGCGGGCCGCACCCCGCGCCGTCCCGGCGGTGGCGGCGGCCACGGTCTCGAGGTCCCAGTCGAGCACGGTCACGACGCCACCCCCTCCAGAGCGAGGGCCTCCTCGGCGGCGACGGTGCGGTCGTCGAAGGCGATGGTCGTGCCGCCCGCCTCCTGGCCCTGCTCGTGGCCCTTGCCGAGCACGAGCACGGCGTCGTCGGCACCGGCTGAGCCGAGGGCGCGCCGGATGGCGCGGCGGCGGTCGACCTCGAGCACCACCCGCGCTCCCCGCCCCAGGGCGCCGCGCCCCACCTCGGCGACGATGCGCTCGGGAGGCTCGGAGCGGGGGTTGTCGGAGGTGATGATGGCCTCGTCGGCTGCGGCCGCCGCGGCGCCCATGAGCGCCCGCTTGGCGCGGTCGCGGTCGCCACCGGCCCCGACCACGGCCACGATCCGCCCCGAGGTGAGGCGGCGGGCGGCGGCGATGGCGGCCTCGATCCCGCCCGGGGTGTGGGCGTAGTCGACCACGACGGTGGACGGTGCGGCGGTGGGGACCACCTCGAAGCGGCCCGGCACACGCCGTACGGCGCCGACCCCGGCGGCGATGGCGTCCCACCCGATGCCGAGGCTGCGGGCGATGGCGGCGGCGACGAGGGCGTTGGGCACGTTGAACTCCCCGGCGAGCGGCAGGGTGAGCCGGGCGCCGCCCGACGCATCGGCGGCGTCGATCGCCGTGCCGTCGAACGACTCGGACGCCACGGTGCCGTGGACGTCGGCGTCGGGGCGGAGCCCCACCGTGGTCACCGGTGCGGCGGAGCGGGCGGCGATGCGCTCCCCCGCCGGGTCGTCGACCCACACCACGGCGTGCTCGCAGCGGTCGAAGAGCAGCGCCTTCGCCTCGAAGTAGGCCTCCATGTCGGTGTGGAAGTCCAGGTGGTCCTGGCTGAGGTTGGTGAACGCACCGATGGCAAAGCGCGTGGCATCCACCCGGCCCAGTGCCAGGGCGTGCGACGACACCTCCACGGCGGCCACCTCGACCCCGGCGGCGACCATGCGGGCCAGGAGGCGCTGGAAGTCGGTCGCCTCAGGGGTGGTGCGGGCGACCTCCACCGGCTCACCGGCGATGCGGGCCCCCACCGTCCCCACCCGGGCGGCGGTGCGCCCGGCGGCGGTGGCGATCGACTCGGCGAGGTGGGCCACGGTGGTCTTGCCGTTGGTGCCGGTGATGCCGACCAGTGACAGCGCCGCGGAGGGGTTGCCGTGGACGGCAGCGGCGAGCGGCGCCAGGGCGCGCCGGGCGTCCGCCACCACCAGGGCCGGCCCCGAGCCTGCAGCGGCCGGGTCCTCCACGCAGACGGCGGATGCGCCGGCGTCGAGAGCCGCGCCGACGAAGTCGTGACCGTCGCTGACGAACCCGCGCACGGCGACGAACAGCGTGCCGGGGCGGGCCTGGCGCGAGTCGTGGGTCACGTCGTCGACCGACACCGCACCGTCGCCGACCACCGTGCCGCCCACCACGCCGGCCAGGTCCTGGAGCGTGGCCGTCATGATCCCGGCTCCGGGGGAACGCCCAGCTGGTGCAGGGCGGCGCGGGCCACCTCGGCGAACACCGGGGCGGCGCCGCTGCCGCCGCTGGCGTCCTCCGTCGGGGAGTCGAGCACGACGGCGATGACGACCTTGGGGTCGTCGATCGGGGCCATGCCGATGAAGCTCGCCACCACGTCTTCCTCGCTGTAGGTCTCGGTCTCGGTGAGGTACTTCTCGGTGGTGCCGGTCTTCCCACCGACACGGTATCCGTCCACCGCCGCTGCGCCCCCTGTCCCCCGCTCGACCACGGCCTGCAGCATCCTGCGCATCAGGCGGGCCGTGCTCTGCGTCACCACCCGCCGCTCCTCGGGCTCGATGGCCACCCGGGCGCCGTGCCCGTCGACGATCTCGGCGACGAGGTGGGGCTGCATCCACACGCCGTCGTTGGCGATCGTGGCGTACACCATCGCCATCTGGAGCGGCGTGACGGACACGTGATAGCCGATCGACGTGCCTGCGAGGCAGGTGGTGAGGCACCACTCCTCCGGGGGCCGCAGGAAGCCCTCGGCCTCGCCGGGGAAGTCGATGCCGGACCGCCGCCCCTCTCCGAACGAGGAGAGATAGGTGTGGAGACGGCGGATGCCGAGCTCGTCTCCGACCAGGATCGTCCCCAGGTTCGAGGAGATCGCCACGATGTCGGTGACGTCGAGCACCGGCTCGTGGCGGCTGGCGTCCTCGAACACGGTGTCCTGGATCTCGATGGCGGGCGGGATCTCGAACGTGGTCGACGGTGCGACGAGACCGGTGTCGAGCGCCGCCGAGATCGTGACCAGCTTCTGCGTCGAGCCCGGCTCGAACACGTCCGTGACCGCACGGTTGCGCAGGGCGTCGGGGGTGATCGTCGACCGGTCGTTGGGGTCGAACGTGGGCATGGTGGCCATCGCCAGGATGGCCCCGGTCTCGGGGTCGATGACCACGACCGACCCGGAGCGGGCGCCGGTGCGCTCGATGGCCCGCGCCAGGGCGTCCATCGCGGCGTACTGGATCTCGAGCTTGACGGTGGTGACGAGGTCGCTCCCGGGCTCGGCGGGCACCACCTCGTACTCCCCCTGGGGGATGGCGTTGCCGTACGGGTCGCGCTCCACGAGGAGTTCGCCCGGGGTCCCCGCCAGCGCCGTCTCGTAGTAGAGCTCGAGGCCCTCGAGACCGCTGTTGTCGTCCGACTGGACGAAGCCGACCACGTGGGCCGCGATCTCCCCCGTCGGATAGAGGCGGCTGGGCTCGTCGAGGGTGTAGATGCCGGGGAGGTCGGCCGCCCTGATGTCGGCCGCCACCGACGGGTCGAGCTGGCGGGCGACGTACACGAAGGACGAGTCGACGGACAGCTCGGCGGCGAGGGCAGCCGGGTCCCGTCCGACGAGCGGTGCGAGGCGGGTCGCGGTGAACCCGGCGTCGGCGATCTCGGCGGGATTGGCGTACACGGTGACCGCATCCACGGTGACGGCAAGCTCACGGCCGTCGCGGTCGAAGATCGTGCCCCGGTCGGCGGCCAGCACCTCGCGCTGCAGACGCTGATCGAGCCCCCGTGCGGCGAACTCGTCCGATCGGGAGCCCTGGACCACCGTGAGCCGATAGGCGATGCCGCTCCAGGCGAGCACGAGCAGCGCGGCCACCAGGACGACGCGTGCGTTCAGTGCCCGTCGGGGGCCCTGCTCCATCGTGCTCTCCTCACTCCTCGGCGCCGGCGGTTCCCGGCGCCCCGCTCCCGGACACGCCTACGGCGAGGCGCTCAACAAGACCTTCAGGTCGACCCAGCGCTCCTCGACACCCGGGCCCGGCTCGCCGAGACCGGGGACGGTGACCATGCGGACCTCGTCGGGGTAGACGAGGCCCATGTCGGCCGCCAGCGACGTGATGCGATCCGGGGACTGCAGCCGCGTGACCTCGAGCCGCAGCTCCCAGTAGCGCGCCTCCTCGGCCGCGATCTGCGCCTCCATGTCCTCGAGGACGAAGGCGCTGCGATCGAGGGCGACACGCGACGAGATCAACAGGAAGAAGGCGCCGGCTGCGACGAGGCCGACGAGCAGCCAGAGCCGGAGGCGGGAGCGGCGGCGCAGGCCCGGCGCGACCACGACGTGGAAGCCGCCGCCCGGCGACCGGACCGGGATCGGCGCGGCGGTCACGCCGCATCACCTGCCGGCGGGGGAACCTTCTCGGCGACCCGGAGACGGGCGCTGCGGCTGCGGGGGTTGGCGGCGAC
>Ga0214472_10005245_pt1 | contig 13633 bp, 15 predicted proteins | sample RVTome_6_FD_207662 | JGI IMG/M metagenome (GOLD analysis project Ga0214472, IMG submission 207662) | Soil microbial communities from uranium-contaminated site in the Upper Colorado River Basin, Wyoming, United States - RVT140D175 | ecosystem: Environmental > Terrestrial > Soil > Contaminated >... | reverse complement strand
ATTATTTCAAGGTGGCGCAGGCAAAAATCGGCGTGTCCCGGCAGGCCGAACGCACCACGCCTGTCGCGTTGATGCGGAGCCAGGCGCTGCCCAATGCGTCAGACATCAAGCGCGAAGGTGACGAAGCCCGCTTTGTCCGCGCGCCATTCGCTTGCCACGGGCAGGCAATCCAGATCGGCCCGCGGCGCGTCCGCTCCGATCTGGTCCGCAAGGGTCTTCGTCCGCGCCCGGTATTTCTGAGCGATGCACCGCATGCGATAGTTTTCCCGAAGACAGATCATGTGAAGCGTGGCGATGCCATGATAGCGCGCCGACCGCCGCACATGGGACAAGAGCCGCGTTCCAATGCCGTCATCCTGCCATGCGTCTTCAACGCTCAGCGCGACTTCCGCGTCCGCCGGGCGCGCATCCGAGACGCGGCGAAGTTCCGCTACGGCGCGCAACTCGCCATCCACCAGGGCGCCAAAGGTCATGATGTTCAACCGGCGGACGGCGCTGCAATAATTTTCGATGAATTCATCACTCACCGCATAGCCGAAGCGCATCGTCCGGCTGTTCCGGCCAAGCCGAAGCAGATGGGTGCGGACAAGGTCGACTTCCCTCGCCCCAAGTTCCCGATAGACGGGCGCGAGATCGAACGAGGCGTCCATGGTGCGTCCTTTCGCGAATAGGAGTTTCGTCATTTCATACGCCGGACAAAGTCGAGCCGAATGCCGCAGGCGCGCTTGCGCGAACGCTCCAACCGGGCGTCCTTGCCGGACTTGCGGGTCGCAGCCGACGCACCGTCCCGAACTGTTTGATCCGCCCGAGGATGCAGGGCGTCGCAACCGGCCCGGAACGGGCGCGTTTTCACCGCCGCGTACCGGTTACACCAACGGGCGGTCCAGATTCGTCTGCTGAACGATCCGATTCAACGTGGCCGAATCGATATGTGTTCCGGCCTGCAATTCCATTTGACAGCGATGCGAGAACCGGATCGCCCAGTCGATGGAGTTGAAAAAGCCTTTGACGTGCTCGGCCACCGCCCAAACCCCATGGGCGACGCCGAAATCCAGGGTCTGGCCGGATTGTTTCATCGGCTCAGTCATGGGAGGCGATCTTCGCCGGAGCAGTCGCGGAAATCGCATTCCCGGCATGGTCCTTGCCGCGCTCGATCCCGACGCGAACGTATCGCGCCAGGCCCACAAACATGTCACGCAGCATCATGCTGCGCATTCTGTGCGCTTCTTTGACGTAATGTTCGATATCGGCGTTCGTCACTGTCATCGAATCGACGTCTTCAAACAAAGGGGGCATCGAATTGTCCTTTCGCATGGGCGAACCAGATGAGATTTGACTGGATTCTTATGCTGCAATGCAATATTTATGATGCACCGCACCACAAGAGAACCCGAAAAATGGTCAAAGCCCTTTTGCCTTGACGGAACAGACAGACACGAAGCCGCGCATGGACATTGCCAACCAGATGATTTTGTTCGCCAATGTCGTCGATCACGGAAGTTTTTCGGCGACCGCGCGCTCCCTTGGCCTGTCGCCGTCCGCCGTCAGCAAGCAGATCGGTCATCTTGAGGACAGGCTGGGAATCCGCCTTTTGAACCGCTCGACCCGCAACGTGTCTCTCACCCAGGAAGGACGGCCGTTCTATGAGCGCTGCGCCGAAATCGCCGCAGGCGTCCTCGAAGCGGAGGCCATGGCCGTCTCTCTGGGCAAGCGCCCGCAGGGGACGCTGCGCATCGCCGCCACTGTGGCCTTCGGCAAGGCGCAGCTTCTGCCTCTGTTGCCGCATTTTCTCGCCGACCATCCGGATCTGCGCGTCACCTTGGAACTCACCGACCGAAGCATAGATCTGTCGGAATCTGACTACGACATGGCCATTCGCTTTACCGAACAGGTCGAGGATCCGTCGGTGATTACCGTCAAGCTGACCAAGAACGAACGCCTCATCTGCGCCTCGCCGGCCTATATCGCCGCCCATGGCGCGCCGGAAACCCCGCAGGACCTGGCCCGGCACAATTGTCTGCGCATCTCCACGGTCGCCCACTGGAACCAATGGCATTTCGACGAGGACGGCAAAAAGACGGTCTTCGAGGCGTCAGGCAATTTCGAGGCGAACAGCGCCGACGGTATTTACTACGCCACGCTGGCCGGGCTCGGCATCGCGCGCCTTTCGTCCTATCTGGTGGGCCCCGACATCCGCTCCGGGCGTTTGCTGCATCTGCTGCCCGAGCATTGCGAAGAATATGCCAATGTCTACGCCGTCTATTCCAGCCGGCGCAATCTTTCGCCCAAGGTCCGGGTGTTCATCGATTATCTCGTCGGCCATTTCCGTTCGGCGCCGCAGGCGCATTAAAGTGTCCTGTCGGGGTTGTTCAATGCTGATTGCTTAACGGCTTGGAAGGGGATTCCCAAAGTGACATTTGTCTGAACCCTTAGGAGTGCATTTGATTCGGAGGATGCACTCATGTCATTGAAATTACAGAAGCTTTTATCAAAAGTGCGCGATCCACGGCGGGCACCCTGGCGACCCTCGCCGCTGGTCTGGTCTCCTCGCTGCAGGCAGACAATCGGCAGCGCGAAGCAAACATAACTTCAATGATTTGTCACCATGGCGTTGACGGGATCCGCATTCGCCGTCGCGCGTTTTCCCCAAACCCTTCAATGATTTTCCAACCGTTCCAACCACCCTACCCCGTCAAAAGCCTGTTTCAAATCGGCGATCAGGTCGGAAACATGCTCCAGCCCGGCGTGGAAACGAACCATGGAGCCTTGAACTGCCCCGTGTTTGCTCCGGCGCATCGCATAGGGATCGGCGGGCATTGCCAGGCTTTCGAAGCCGCCCCAGGAGCTGCCAATGGCAAACAGCTGCAGCCGGTTCAGAACTGGCTCGACCTCGAATCCCGGCGCAAACACTACGGAAAGAAGCCCATTCGTGCCGCTCGCGTCGCGTGCCCAGATTTCACCGCCGGGATGCAAGGGCAAAGCGGGGTGCAGCACTTGCATAACTTCCGGCCGCGCTGCGAACCAACGGGCAAGCTCAAGCGCATTTGTCTCATGCCGCTCAAGCCGCAGGTTCAAGGTGCGCATGCCACGCAGCGTTGCATAGGCCTCATCGGGCGCAAGCGTCTGGCCGGTGACATGCACTGCCTTGCGCAAAATCGCCGCGGAATCGCCCTTTGCGGCCGCCGCACCCATCATCACATCGGCATGGCCACCGAGATATTTCGTGCCGGCGATGATCGACACGTCGCACCCCAAATCCAGCGGTCTATACAGCCAGCCCGAGCCGTAGGTATTGTCGGCGATGACGGTGATGTCATGATCGCGCGCGCGGCGGGTCAGAGCTGGCAGGTCCATGACCTCGAAGGTCTGTGAGCCCGGCGATTCGACGAAGATCACCGTCGTTTCGGGCTTCATCCACGCGGAAAGATCGGTCGTATCCCAAGGGAAATAGTCAACCTGGATGCCATTATGCACCAGAACCGTATCGCAGAAACTGCGGGTGGCGGGAAACACCGTGTCGACCATGAGCAAGTGGTCACCCGGTTTAAGAAACGCCGAAAGCGTCGAGGCAATCGCCGCAACTCCAGTGGGGAAGAGCCAGGCGCCGTCGCCGCCTTCCATATCCGCAATGGCTGCCATGAGTGCGTGTGCCGGTGTGGTGCCACGCCGGCCGTAGGAAAGAACGCTGTCATCGTCTTCACGCTTGCGCCTGGTTTGCCTGTAGCTCTCGACCGTCTCGTGCAGAATGGTCGAGGCGCGAATCACAGGCGGGTTGGCGGGGCCGGGCAATGTCGCCCGGCCATAGTGCATGAGTTTGGTTTCGCGGCGCATGGGTCAAACGCTCTCCAGCAGGGCTGGCGCAAGCGGCTTGAGAACAGAATGCTCCTGCTCGTCGAGTTGGCCGAGAAGTCCAACCTCCCATTCCAGATAGCGCCGCGCGGCTTCCAGATTGCCGTCATGGCGATCATGGACGAAGAAGAGGTGGTCTATGCACGCGTCTTCGCTGGGGGTATCGGGTGTGGCGATCACCTTCAGACCGGCGTCTTTCCAGTCCGCAGGCGATCCCGCATGATGGTGAATATCGCTCATCCCGCCCGTTGCCAGTTCGGCGACGACACCTTGCAGGAGAACCCGGTTGCGCCCGGTGACGATCACAGGTCGTGAAGAAAGCTCACAATGATGCGCTACGCGCGCGCGGGTCACCCATTCGGCACCTGCGATATGCGCCCTGCGGAAATCCAATCCACGTGATGCATCCAGTAGAAGCGCACCTTGCGAAACGAGCGCGGGAATATCTTCGAGGGTGAGCGTGTTCCCGCCCTGCGCGGAAGGGACCGTCACATCGCTTTTCGCCTCGCCCTTGCTGACATCAACGTTCAGAATGCAGGCATCGTGCCCCATGCCCTTGAGCCAGATTGCCGTGGTTGCGGCACGCAGCAGAAGGTCGTCGCAAAGCACGATGCGGGCATTGCGCACAGCAAAGAACTCATCTGCCGCCTGGACGAGCTGGCCACCGGGCGCATGGCGTGCGCCCGGCCAATGGGCAGCCTCAAACTCTTCCAATGTGCGCACGTCGAGAAGATAGGTCGTGCGCCCGGCTTCGCCTTGCCACTGGGCCAGGGTTCCAGGGGAGACCAGCTTCAGGCCGTATGCCTGGATGAGGTTATCCGCTTGCTTACTGATCCTGCCGCGCGCAGTCTCATCGGGTTGGGGGAGCCGTGCCGGTTCCTCACCATGGTTCAGCTTGAAGCCTGCCAGTCGCCAGCCCTGCGTGCCGTTGCGCAGCGCGTAAACGGGATTGCGCAGGCCCAGATTGCGCAAGCTTTGCGCACCGATGATGGACCGCGTGCGACCTGCGCAATTGACGATGATCGGCGTCTCGTCATCCTCGACCAGCAGCGGCAGGCGATAACCGAGTTCCGCATTCGGGCAGGAGCGCGCGCCCGGAAGCGACATCTTGGCAAATTCCGTCGGCGAGCGCCCGTCAAGCAGGATGAGCGGATCGCCACCATCTTGCTTTGCCTTCAGCTCTTCGGCGGTGATCGACGGCGTATCGTGCTGTTGTTCAACCAGCTCGCCAAAGGTTTTCGACGGTACGTTGACACCCTTGAACAGGGTAAAGCCCGCACCGGCCCAGGCGGGCGCGCCACCATCCAGAATAAAAAGATTGGTGTAACCCATGCCTTCGAGCACGCAGGCGGCGCGATCGGCTACGCCGTCCCCATCGTCCAGCAGCAAGCAGCGTGTATGCTTGCAGGGCACCAGCACCGGCGCGCGATCCTCGATCACACTGTAGGGCAGGTTCACACAAAAAAACGGATGCCCTTCACCATATTGGCCATGCTCGCGTACATCCAGAAATGCTACTTCGGTTCCATCAGTCAATGTCGGTTTCACGGCGGCGGCTGAAATTTTCTTCATCACTTCGTTCAGGCCTTCGTTGTTACGCCGATGTTCATGATCTCGTAGGTGCCGGCGTCCATATCGAACGCCTTGCGTTGGCGGAGCGTCTCCAGGGGGCGGCCATAATAGTGCAGGTGGCGGATGATCTGATCGCCCTTGATTTCGACGCTGTGAATGTCGTCGGGCATCATGGCAACTGAATTGCCGGGGGCGATCTCAATCACCTCGCGCACCTGCAGGCTGGCCTTGCCATCGACGCTGCCGTCATCGGTACGCTCGTAAAGCGTATTGTTCTCGGCTCCCTCAACCGCGGCGATGCAGGCCCACGTCGTGTGATCGTGCGGCGGGATTTTCTTGCCCGGGCGCATGACGTTCAGATAGAGAGTGATGCCGGTCTGATCGTCGCCACCGATGCGGTAGCGATTCTGACGCTCATCAGCCTGCGGGGCGGGATAAAACGCCTCGCTCCACAGCTCCGCTTTCGCAGCGAGCGCCTGAACCATATCCTTGATTTCGTCGAGCCGGGCACGGGTGAGCGGACCACGATCCAGAATGGCGTGGGTTTGAATAACCAATTCTTCGACGTGGCTGTCACGGGTCCTGGAGATGTCAGACATGCGGTGTCTCCTTGCAAGAGAGATTGAGAATCAGGGACTGGTGTGGTCGGCCTGTGCGCTCGTCCCAGAACGATTTTTCCAGTAATGACTGATGATCGGCAGCGCCCACATCAGGGCTGAAACAGCGATCATGGTGGCGCTGATCGGGTGGTTGACCGGGTCAACGAAAACCAGCCAATCGCCTTGTGAAATGGACAAGGCGTTGCCGAGGGAGCTTTCCATCTGGGAGCCGAGAACCAGACCGAGAATGGCGGGTCCGAGAGGTATGCGTGTCTGGTTCATGACGAATGCAACAATTCCGGCGATGAGCGCCACCCAGACATTGAACAGATTGTTGCCGTCGGCATAGGCACCCAACATGCACAAAAGCGCGATGACGCCGACCATCACTTCCTTGGGGATGGCAAAGATCGTACGCGAGACGGACTTTATGACAACGAAGGCAAGCGGCCACATGATGAGATTGGCCACCAGGAAAGCAACGATGATCATCCAGGCAATATTGCCGTGTTGGGTGAAAAGCAGTGGCCCGGGCACCATGCCGTGAATGGCCAGGGCACCGATGAACAGTGCCGATGTGGAATTGCCGGGAATGCCGAGCGAAAGAAGCGGCACCATGGAACTGGCGGTAACGGCGTTGTTGGCCGCTTCAGGCGCAGCGATGCCTTCGGGTGCGCCCTGGCCCCATTCGGGTTCGCCCGGCTTGCCGGCGAATTTGCGCCGGAAATGGCGCGACGCCTGATCGTAGGCCAGATAGATTGCCATCAGCATTCCCGCGCCCGGCAGAACGCCGATCAGGTTACCGATGGCCGAGCTTGCGCCCCAAACAGGAAGCAGGCGACGGAACAGTCCCGCACCAAGGCGCATGGAACCTATGGGCGGCAGCGCCCGCACCCGCCCACCTTCCTGGCGCTCACGGTGGATGTCGCACAGAAGCTCGAAAACGGCGGCGATACCAAACAAGCCCACGAGAAGCGGCACAAAGGGAATGCCTTCGATCAGATTCACATTGCCGAATGTGTAGCGTGGGAAACCCGTCGTCAGGCTGAAGCCGATCGTTGCAGCCAGAAGGCCAATCAGCGCCGAGACGATTCCCTTGAGAACATTACCAGACAAAAGCCCGACGACGCTGGAAAGGCCGAGGATCGTCAGAGCGAAATTCTCGACATAGCCGAAGCGAAGCGCGACCATTGCCAGTGCAGGGGCAAAAATCAACAGGACGAGTGAACTGGTAATGCCTCCGATGACCGAGGATGTCATGGCGATGGAGAGTGCCTTGCCGGCCTGGTTCTGCCGCGCCATGGCGTTTCCATCAACGGCCGTAAGGAGTGCGGACGCGGTGCCCGGCACCTTGATCATGATGGCTGGAATAGCCCCGCCGGACGCCGCCGCGCAATAGACACCCACCATCAGCGCCAGGGCCTGATCAGCGGGCATGGCGAAGGAGAAGGGAATAAAGACCGCAAAGGCGATATTGTCATTGATACCCGGAATGGAGCCGACGACCAGCCCTGCGACAACCCCGATGATCAGCATCAGAAGGACTGCCGGCTGAAGCAGCGTGGCAAATCCGAGTGCGATCAGGTCCATCCTACAACCCCCGCGAAATGTGCGACAGGAAGGAACCGGGAAAGCGGATTCCCAGCAGAAATGCGAAGAGCACATAGGCAATTGCAGTGATCAGAACCGCATGGAAAAGCACGTGCGGCCAACGCTGGACACCGGACAGGCGCAACAGAGCGACCTGCATCACGAATGTTGGCAGGGCAAATCCTGCACCCATCCGAAGCGCAAAGGCCCAAATTCCGAAGGTGAAGGCAGCCCCCAGCACGACTGAAAACGGAGCGGGCATTGTTGGCGGAGCCTGGCGGCTCAAGATCGCATTGCAGGCAACAGCAAGTCCCGCCACCGAAAGCAGCGCGGCAAGCACGATCGGATAGGTGCGCGAGCGCAGGTCAAAACCGCTTGCTTCAAAACTCGCCCAGAGGCCACCGAGAAAAAGCAGGGAACCAACCCATAAATCAGTTTTGGAAAAGGCTGCTTTCAGGGCATTGTTATGCTTATGCTGATGCTGCATGACGGTCCTCCCGATATGCGGCGTTTGCCCTGCGCGAGAGGGTGGCCGCCCGGCAGAGATGCCAGGGATCAAGCTGTTGCTGGTGGTCTGATTTTTCCAAACAGATGGATACCACCTGTTTGGGTCAGACCACCAGCAGGGCTTATTTACCCAGCTTGTTTTCCTCGATTATGGCGGAAGCCTGCGCGGCGTAATCGTCAACCACGCTTTGGAAAGCCTTTGCATCGCGAAAGATCGGCTTATAGCCGGCATTGCTCATCTTGGCCTTGTAGTCCGGCATTTCGCTGACCTGGCCTAGAATGCCGGACAGGCGGGCAACGATTTCTTCCGGGGTCCCCTTGGGAACCGACCAACCGCGGAAAGTCGCCCAGATCGGTATGTCGAGACCGGCTTCCTGGAAGGTTGGCACATCAGGGAAGTTGGGATCGCGCTCATCGGAAGCGACAGCGAGAATCTTGACGCCGCCGCTTTGTGCGTGGCTGGACGCCTCTCCCATGGGCCAGAAAGCGCCGTCCACATGGCCACCCATCACGGCCTGCAATTGCTTGCCAAAGCCCCGGGTGGGAACATAGTTGAAGGTGGCGTCGCTTTTGCGCTCAACGGCCATCCCGGCCATGTGGTGCGACGTGCCGATGCCGGCTATCACCATGTTGAGCGGCTTTTGCGAAGCAGCGGCAAGGAAAGCCTCGACGGTCTCGAAGGGCGAACTGGCCGGTACGGCAATGACTTCCGGATCAAGATTGTACAAGCCGACCGGAACAAAATCCTCGACGCTGTAACTGGCGCCCTTGAGTTGAGGGTTGGTCACGACGGAACTTGTGATGGCCAAGACGGTGTACCCGTCCGGCTCTGCCTGCGCGGCATAGGTCTGACCGACAACGCCACCGCCACCGGCACGATTGCTGACGGTGAACCCTACAGAACCGTCAAGAAGCGTGTTCGCTGCTTCCGCGATAATGCGCGAGGTTGCGTCGACAGCCCCGCCCGGTTCAAAAGGCACGACAAGATCAATATCGCGCGTGGGGAAATTCTGCGCGACGGCAACCCCGGAACCGGCAGCGAAAACAGCGGCTGCAAACGCAAACCCAAATTTGTTCATTGGACACCCCTCCTGATTTTATGATTCACGGGCGCGCGCACTTTGGCCAGCGCCCTATTTGCACCATTCACGCACTAAGCCTAGCTTCCGCTGTTCATTAATTCTAATAAGTTTTATAGTCAGATTCATTAGAGTCTCTAAAGAGTATATCGCGCATGAAATTTGATCTGCAGCTTGGTCATATACGAACGTTGATCGCTATTGCGGACGAAGGCAGCTTCGAAGCTGCCGCGCGTCAGGTGGCGCGGACGCAATCTGCCGTTACCCAGCAAATGCAGAAATTGGAAGAATTGATCGGCACGCCTCTGTTTCACACGACCGGGCGACGACGCGAATTGACGACCGCGGGGCTGACGCTTGTGAATTACGGGCGAGAGATCCTGTCGCTTTCTCAGTACGCGCTTGCCGCGGTGGATCAGGCCAACGAGCACGGTGTTGTGCGTATCGGCGCGCCACAGGAAATCGCCGAACACATACTTCCCGACATTCTGTCTCGTTTTGCCGATGCCTGGCCGGCGATCCGTGTCATCATTCACGTGGAGCGCAGCCCCCTCTTGATGAAGATGCTGCATGAACAGCGGCTCGATATAGCGCTCAGCACACGGCGCTCGGAGCTGATGGAGGGAGCGCTCATCATGACACTGCCGGCTCAATGGATCGCTGCCACCTCCTACCGGCGCAATCCCCATATGCCGTTGCCGTTGATCCTCGCCGATGAGCCAAGTATGTTTCGCCGCATCGCGCTGGCATCACTCGACCTGAGCGGCATGCCCTATATTGAGCGGATCACCTCCCCTTCACTGGCTGGCGTTCGGCTTTCAATCGCCTCGGGTCTGGGAGTAACGGTGCGAACCGAAAGCTCTTTTTTCGCTGAAACACGCATCTTGGGAGAAGAAGACGGTCTGCCGCCGCTTCCAAATGTCAATTACTATGCATATCGGGCATCGCGGCAACCACCGCCCCCGGTCGCCGCACTCTACAAACTGCTTCTCATGCTGGCCTGCCCCCATCAGGTGGTTCGGGTTTAATGGCGCGAATGCTGAAGCTGCGAATTCCCAATTGACCCGATTGGCAGGTTGCCGAGATGGATGCAAACGGCGGGGCGCTCTTTGAGACCGTTGTTTTTCTGGATCATTTCAAGGCTTTGCGCGGTCCTCGGCAATTGATCGATGTGGTCTGTTCGCAGGGAGAAATTCCTTCTCAGCCTCATCGCATGAAATTCAATTCACCCGATTCCCCCGGGGCCAGCTCAATCCCCCCAATTTCCAAACTGAGACACCACCTGCCCGCGATTTCGCACGGCGTGAACCGGTTTCAGCGACTTGCTTTGATCCGCTCGATGAGGTCGCGGTCGCCCGGTTGCAGATACCGGCCGGTATCGAGCAGGACCCGCGTATATTCCTCGTAGGTCAGGCCGCAGGCATCGGCTTTGCGCAATCGGCGCAGCATGGATTCGCGGGATACGGATTTCCAGGCTTGCCGATAGGCGCGCCGCCAATCGAAATAATTGCCGATGCCGTTGGCGCCCCAGGCGGAAACATGGTCTTCCAGGGGCGGCCCGCCATTGTGGGTCCGGGGCATGGTCGAGGGTTCCATGCCGCCGCAATCATCCGGACGCGCTTTACCGCGCGCATCCTCTCGATGTTTCCGGGCCGGGTCCCGCCGAGCTTTTCTCATTGGGCCTCACAGGGAAACAAGAAGATAGCGACAGGGTTCCGATTTCCGGTTGACGAATGTGCGCGGCCCCGCATCGGGAACCTGCAACCAGTCCCCGGCCGCCAGAACGAAAGATTTCTGCGGACCTTCGAAAACCAGTCCGCCGTCCAGCACCAGGATCTGCTGACTGGAAAGCGCGCAAGACTGCTCGTCGAAATGCACCTCCGTACGGGGCGGCAGGACAACCTCCGCCAGGTCCGGCCCCTTGGCGCCCGCGGCCGAAACCGACCGGCGGATATAGCGGGTCTGCGGATCGACCCAGACCGGTTGATCGTCGCGCGCCAGATACTCCCCCTGATCGCTTTCGCTGCGGGCAAGCAATGTCGACAGCGTCAGTTCGAACGCATTGGCGATCTTGGACAAAAGATGCGCGGTGGGGCTCACCTCGCCCTGTTCCATTCGGCCGATCATGGCTTTCGAAACGCCGGCGCGGTTCGCCAGATCCTGCATGGACCAGTTGCGTTCGAGCCGCTCCTTGCGCAAGCGGCCGGCCAGCAATGCATCGATATTCGCAATAGCAGTAGACATTCGTCTATTATAAAAGACATCCCGCCCTGTGCAAGCCGAAAGCCGTCTTTCCCTCTTTATTTAATGCCGGACCGCATGAAGCTTTGCACGAATTGCCGCTGAAACAGCAGGAAGGCGATCAGCAATGGACCGGAGGTCATCAGGGTCGCCGCATTGATGACGGACCATTCGGTGCCGGAATCGGTCGCGGAAAAAATGCTGAGGCCGACCGTCACCGGCCGCGTCTCGACCGAATTGGTGATGATCAGCGGCCAGAGGAAATTGTTCCAGTGATGGCTGACCGAGACCAGGCCGTAGGCCAGATAGGTCGGTTTGGCGAGCGGCACATAGACCCGCCAGAGCACGCCGAGAAACGACGCGCCCTCGACCCGCGCCGCCTCGTCCAGTTCCCGCGGAATGGTCATGAAGGTCTGGCGCAACAGAAAGATCCCGAAGCCGGACGCCAGATAGGGCAGCGCGATCGCCGGGATCGTATCGACCAGATCGAAAAACCGGATCGTCTTGTAATTCTCGACGATGAGAATGTCCGGCATGACCAGCAATTGCAGCAGCACCAGGGTGAACAGCACCGAGCGGCCGGGAAAGGAAAAGCGCGCGAAGGCATAGGCCGCCAGGGTGCACAGCACGAATTGCCCGGCAAGGATCAGCGTCACCAGCATGAAGGTGTTGAGGAAATAGCGGGCGAAGGGCGCGGCCTGCCAGGCCTTGGCGAAATTCTCCAGGGTGAGCGGCGCGAAGATATCGAAACGCGCCTCGTAGGCCGCGGGATGAAACGCCGTCCAGACCGCATAGGTGAGCGGCAGAATCCACAGAAGCGCCAGGATCCAGGCACCCAGCGTGTTCAGCAACCGGTCGGGATCCACCCTCGCGCGCCTCATTTGTATTGCACCCGGCGGTCGAAAAAGAAGAATTGTCCGATGGCCAATGCCGACAGCAGGACCAACAGCACCACCGTCAACACCGCCGCATAGCCCGTATCCCAGAACTTGAAGGCGGTTTCATAGATGTAGAACAACAGGAGCGAGGATGCGTTGTCCGGACCGCCGTCGGTCAGGATGAAGATATGGTCGACAAGCCGGAAGGAATTGATCACCGCGTTGACCGAGACGAACAATGTGGTCGGCATCAGCAGCGGAAAGGTCACGCGTCGGAAGATATGCCATTTCCCCGCCCCTTCGATCGCCGCGGCCTCGCGCAGGACCGGCGGAATCGCCTGCAGGGCGGCGAGATAGAAAATCATGAAGAAGCCGGCCTCCTTCCAGATCGTCACCACGATGACCGCATTCAGCGCCGTATCCGGATTGCCCAGCCAATTGGAGTGCGGCCAGCCGAACAGGGCGCCGAAGATCTGGTCGAACAGGCCGAAGCCCGGCGTGTAGAAGAACATCCAGATATTGGCGACCGCGATCAGCGGCAGCACGGTCGGAGTAAAATAGGCCATGCGGACGAAACCGCGCCCGGCCAGCCGGTCATTGACCCAAAGCGCCATGACGAGGGCAAGCCCGATGGAAACCGGGATGGTTCCCAAGGCGAACCAGAGATTGTTGGTCAGGACTTTCCAGAAAACCGGATCGTTCAAGAGCCGTTCATAATTGTCGAACTGGATGAATTTCGCCGGCCTGCGGCCGCGCGGCGTCGAATAGAAACTGTTCCACACGGTGGTGACCGCCGGAATATGGGTAAAGGCGAAGAGCAGGACCAGGGCCGGCGCCAGAAGCAGCCATGCCTGGACCCATTCCATGCGGCGGACGGCTCGGCCAATGGCTGTTGTTTTCGGCATAATGCGCCCCTGATCGTCGAAAGGTCCGGCTCCCGCCCGGATGCGTCGCAATGGGGGCGACGAGACAGCGCCTCGCCGCCGCTTTTTGTGCTGCCGGTTAGCGGTATTCCGCCAGGATCGCGTCCGCTGACGCCTGAGCCTCTTGCAGAGCGGTTGCCGGGTCCTTCTTGCCGGTGATCGCGGCTTCCAGGGCGTCGTTGAAGAGCGTCGTGATGCGCTGGTTCTGGTAGGTGGACAATTCGGCGACGGCGAATTCAAGCTGGTCGCGGGCGACCAGCGCCTGCGGGAAATCCGCCGTATAGGCTTTCATCGTCTCCGTTTCCCAGGTCTGGGGACGCGGTGCGACATAGCCGGTCGCGATGGTCCATTTCGCCGATTGTTCCGGCTCGGTGATCCATTTGACGAAATCGAGC
>Ga0214472_10005244_pt1 | contig 13633 bp, 14 predicted proteins | sample RVTome_6_FD_207662 | JGI IMG/M metagenome (GOLD analysis project Ga0214472, IMG submission 207662) | Soil microbial communities from uranium-contaminated site in the Upper Colorado River Basin, Wyoming, United States - RVT140D175 | ecosystem: Environmental > Terrestrial > Soil > Contaminated >... | reverse complement strand
ACGGTCTTCGCCATGCCGGAAACCGGCATTGGCCTCTTTCCGGATGTTGGCGGCGGCTGGTTCCTGCCGCGCCTCGCCGGCGAGCTTGGCACCTGGCTGGCGCTGACCGGCGCGCGCCTGAAAGGCGCAGACGTCGCCGCGGCGCGCGTCGCCACGCACTACCTGCCGTCCGAACTCGTGCCCGCCCTCGCCAGACAGCTCACCGAGGCTGACTTCTCCGCCGGCGCCGCCGAACTCCTCGGAGAGATCCTCGCCCGCTTCGCCCGGCCCATCCCGCCCGGCAGCTTCGAGACCCACCGTGCCGTCATCGACCGCTGCTTCGCCTTCGACACAGCGGAGGAAATTCTCGCCGCGCTCGGCGCCGATGGCAGCGACTGGGCCCGCACCGAAGCGGCCACGCTGCGCGCCAAGAGCCCGGAAACCGTCAAGGTCGCGCTGCGCCAGCTGCGCGAAGGGCGCGCCGCCGCCACATTCGAAGACAACATGCGGATGGAATTCCGCATCGGCTGGCGCAAGGTTCAGAGCGCGGATTTCCTCGAAGGCGTGCGCGCCGTCATCGCCGACAAAGACAATGCGCCCGTCTGGAGGCCGGGGCGCCTTGAAGACGTTACCGAAGCTGACGTCGCGCGCTATTTCGCCCCGCTGGGCGCAGATGAGCTGACCTTCGGCGCCTGACTGCCGGGGCTGGACAGGCGCGCTACGCCCATCCGATACTTGGCGCAGACCCGGGATGAGGAAGGCTTTGAATGCGCGGTGAGGTGCTGAAACCCGACGATGCCGGCGGTCCTGGCCTGATCCTCGGCGACGACGGCAAGCGCTACCATTTCATCACCGCCCATGTGCACAAGGGCGCCGTGCTTGCGCCCGGCATCCAGGTCGATTTCATCGGGCTCGGCGAGGACGCACGTGACATCTATGTGCTCGCTTCCGCGGCGCCTCCAGCAGCGACCACGCGCATCGACCCCGACGCCGCCTACAAACCGGCGATTGCGGTAAAGTCGGATGGATTCTTCCAGTATTTCTTCCGCACGCTGTCTGTAAACTACTTCCAGTTCTACGGCCGCGCCCGGCGGGCAGAGTATTGGAGTTTCTTTTTATTGTGGCTGGCCGCGCTCGTGCTCCTTGCAATACTGGACGTCTTCGTTTCGGCAGCTTTCCTCGGCACGGGCGAGGACTTCGTGCCGATACTTGCGATCCTCTTCTATCTATACAGTATAGTTCCGGGCATCGCGGTCACCGTCCGGCGCCTCCATGACCAAGACATGTCCGGCTGGCTCTACTTGATCAATGCGATCCCCTATATTGGTGGACTCATCCTGTTCATTCTTATGTTCTTCGATTCCCGGCCAATTCCCAACAAACATGGGCAAAGCCCCAAGTATGGCGCGGCGCAGACGGTGAACATATTCACCTGATCCTGCCAGACGTTACGCTTCAGTAACGGTTAATGAGCGCGCGTTTTTATTAACTCTATTCTTGTTACGGTCAGTCGTGCTTATCAAAATGTTAGTTCTCATCATGTAACTCTACTCAAACTACAACAAAAGTTGAGTGGTGGTGAAAATGATGATGATCGACATGCAGGAAACTGCTTCTACTTCAATCGGCGAGTCTTTCCTGAAGTCGCTGTCCCTTCTGGAGCAGGCGCATCGCCGTCTCCACGATGTCGTCAAGGACGACCTCGAGCGGGGCGGTGAACGCTCGCTGACCGGCGTCCAGGCTCTGCTCCTGTACGAGATCGGCGAAGGCGAGGCTCCGGCCTCCGTGCTCCGCGCCCGCGGCGCCTTTGCCGGCACCAGTCTTTCCTACAACGTCAAGAAATTGCAGGAAGGCGGCTATCTCGTCCAGACGCGATCGGAAGACGACAAGCGAACCGTCACGCTCCGTCTCACGGACCGTGGCAAGAAGGTCCGTGTCCGCGTCGCGAAACTGTTCGAGAAACAGGCAACCGCCCTTGAGCCCACCGCCAGCGTCCGCGCTGACGATCTCTCGCAGCTCAACAAGACGATCTCGCGCCTCGAACGCTTCTGGTCCGACCAGATCCGCTATCGCCTGTAATACCTGTCGTCCCGGCCAAAGACCGCGAAGCGGTCGATTGAGCCGGGACCTTCTCTCCGCTCTTGCCTGACCAAGAGCCCGGCTCACGCCGCCTCCGGCGGCTGACCGGGCTGACACTGGGAGAAGACCGGGCCGTACAAGACCAGATCCCCCACCGGCCAGCCCCCGCTGCGTCCGGGCGTCGGTGCTGTTTGAAATCGCCAGCCAGAAAATCTTCATGCCCCTGCATCCAGAGCCGGGGCGCGGTGCATCTTACCAGCAAAGGCCGGGACGTTCCGGTCGCCAGACCTTACAAGGACCCCAGACATGAACACGCTCAACATTGCCCGCCCCGCTGTGCCTGCACCCCATTCGCATGTGCTGGACCGCATCCTCGCGCCGATCTCGGCCCCTGCCGCTGCGAATGATACCGCGGGTACGCAAGTTTCGCTGATCGTTCGCCGCCGTGAGCGCCAGCGCCGCCGGGACGCCCGCTAGACCCGTTTCGCGCTCTCTCGCGATTGACCTCAGGGGGCAGCTTCAGGGAGCTGCCCTTCTTTTTGCCTTCCCATCACACCCGCTGCCTTCCAGGCTTCCTTCGGCCAGCGCCGGTGCTGCCAGAACCACTGGCCGGGATGCGCTCGGACCTGGGCTTCGAGGAAAGCACTGATCCGCTCGACCGAGCGGCGGATATCGGCCTCGGCGTCGCCGGTGTCTTCCGGCACGTAGGGCTCGTGGAACTCGACGCGGAACCGGGCGGGGCCGGTGCGGACAGTCGAAACCGGCACAATCGGCACCCTGTATTTCAGCGCCATCCGCGTTGGTCCCGGCGCCGTCATCGCCGCGTAGCCGAAGAAGGGAACCGGAATGCCTTCGTTGAACTTCTGGTCATTCATCAGCGCCACCGGCGCGCCGCGGGAAAGCGCGCGCATCAGTTCGCGCGTGCCGATACCTTTCGGCGCGTTGACCTGGGTTCCGTAGGCATGGCGCAGATCGCTGATCCGCTTGTCGATGTGCGGATTGTTGAGGGCCCGGTAGGTCATCACGGCGCGCGGAATGCGTTTGGTGATCGCCGCCGGCATGATTTCCCAGTTGGCGAAGTGGCCGGAAATGAACACCGCGCCTTGGCCGCTCGCCTCGATACGGTCCAATATATCGGCGCCGGCGACCTCGACACGTCCGCTCGTGTACGGATCAATCACCGGAAGGTGCGGCATTTCCCCGGCTGTGCGGCCGGCGCTTTCCCATGCGGCGAGGGCGATCTCTTCGACTTTCGCCGCGTCCCAGTCGGGGAAGGCAAGGCGGAGGTTGCGGCGCATCGTCTTGTGCTGCGAGAGCATCGGCCCGATCTTTTTCATCAGCCAGCCGCCAAAGTTGGAGGCCCGGTCAGGTCCGAGCGCCTTCATCGGGCCCCAGTAGATCAGGTCCCAAGCAATGGTCTCCAGCCGCCATTGCACGCGCTGCCAGAAGGAGGCGCGGTTGTCGATGTCCTTCGGGCGGACATAGTCGGCGGGGGGCTGGTCGTTCATCGGCGTCAGGTGTGTTTGAAGATCGGTGCGATCAAGGCGTCAAGCGCCGCCGGAGACTCGAACTCCGCCTTCACGGCATGGATCAGCGTTTCGCCGCGTATCTCTACTGGCAGGCGGACATGGTCCTTCGCCGATGTAATAAGCCGCCCGCCGTCGGCGGCGGCGAGTTTCCGGAGGAAGGCGAGGTCATGACGGGTATAGGGATGATGGTCGGCAAAAGGCACCGCGTCGCGCAGGTCGGCGCCGGCAGCTTTCAGGCCGTCGAAGAATTTTTCGGGCCGGCCGATTCCGGCGAAGGCGACGAGCGGGCCAGCGGGAACCGGACCGGTGGGCATGAGCCGGGCGCGCAGGACCGGCTTTCCGCTGGCGGCCACTTCGGCCGGCACGGACCCTTCGCCCATCAGGATGATGGCATCGGCGCGGGCAAGTCCCTGGCCGATAGGTTCGCGCAAGGGGCCTTTCGGCAGGACATGACCGTTGCCGAAGGGGGCTTCGGCGTCGATGACGACGAAGGTGAAATTCTTGGCGAGAGACGGATTCTGGTGGCCGTCATCCATCAGGATCGCCTGGACCCCGGCCGCGGCCATTACCTTGGCCGCTTCGGGGCGGTCGCGGCCGATCCAGGCTTCGCCGGTTGCGGCGAGGAGAAGCGGTTCGTCGCCGACATCGCGGAAGGTGTGGAAGCCGGGATCGACTTTCAGCGGCCCGGCCTGCTCGCCGCCGTGACCGCGTGACAGGGTGGCGGCGCGAACGCCGAGCGCCGTGATCCGCTCCCGGATGGTTTCGGCGACCGGGGTTTTCCCGGCGCCGCCGGTCGTGAGGTTGCCAATGCAGATGACCGGGACGGCGGCGCTCACCGGCTTCGCCTTCGCGAGCTTGCGGCCGAGGCCCCAAAGATAGAGCCAGCTGAAGGGGGTCAGCAGGGCGCGGGTAAGGGGAGCGGCTTCGCGCGATTTCGGATCAAGGTCCGCCGACCAGAAACTCGGCGCTTTCACCGGCCGGATCCGGACGTGTCGAGCAGCGGCTTCGGGATCAACGGTAGCAGCGCGTCGAGGGTGGCGATCATCGGCGCGTCGGCATTGGCTTCAAGTGCGGTGACGGCGGCTTCATTGACGGCGGGCGGATCGGCAAGGCCGGCCGCCAGGTCGCCGGAATCGTTCACGGTGCGGACAAGTCCGCGCGCGGAGAGATCGGCGAACATGCCCGCGAAGTTGAACACCGAGGGACCGGAGAGGACCGGCTTGCGCAGGCGTACGGGCTCGAGCGGATTATGCCCGCCGACATCTGCTGCATGACCGCCGCCGAGATAGACGACATCGGCGAGGCGCAGCCAGAGGCCCATCTCGCCCATCGTGTCGGCCAGCAGAACACGGTCGCGCGGCGAGGGCACATCGCCTTTCGACCGGCGCGCGAAGGGCAGGCGCCGGGCCTTCAGGAGGTCGGCCAGTTCGTCGCCGCGCTCCGGATGGCGCGGTACGATGACCAGTGCGGACTCGATGAAGCGTTCGGTCGCGTCGAGGAAGAGTTCCTCCTCACCCGGATGGGTCGAGGCGGCCACGAAGCAGCGCCGGCCGTTCACGAAGCTCGCCGAAATCCGGGAGAGGTCAACCGGATTGGCCTCCGGCGGGGACTGGGCGGATTTCAGGTTTCCGGGCGCACGCACGGCGCGGCCGAGCAGGCGCTCAAGGCGCGCGCCGGTATCGGTGTCGGCCGCGAGGATAACGTCGAAATTGCCGATCAGGGTACGGAACAATCCTTTGAACCGGGCCCAGCCTTTGGCGGAGCCTTCCGTCATGCGGGCATTGATGAGCGCGCGGCGGGCGCCGGCCTTGCCGGCTTCAAGGATCAGGTTCGGCCAGATCTCGCCCTCGGCGAAGATGCAGAGGTCCGGCTTCCAGTGCTGGATGAACCGGCGCGCCGCCATTGGCGTATCGACCGGGGCCATCGCGTGGATGGCGCTTTCGGGAATTTCCTTGCCCATCAGGCGCGCCGAGGTCAGCGTCTGGCTTGTGAAGACCAGCATCACGCCGGGGCGCGCTGCGATCAGGCGGCGGCCAAGCTCGAGCAGCACGCGGCTTTCGCCGACACTGGCGCCGTGCAGCCAGACCAGCGGGCCGGGGCGCCGGGGCGGCAGGCGTTTGGCGAAACGTTCATTCAGGCGGAGGATGTCTTCCTTGCCATTGCTGGCGCGGGTCTGCATCGCAAAGCCGAGCAGCGGCGCGGCAAGGCGCGTGGCCAGTCTGTAGGTGAACAACGCGGGCGTCATTCAGGTGGCGGCTCCTGCAGGGTCCGGCTGGACACGATAGCCTGCCAGTTCTTCGGCCCGGCGGGTAGCCGTGTCCATTCCCGTTTGCAACGCTTCGCGCAGTGTCTCGACATCGTCGTCCCGGCCGCAGCGGATCGGTGGGCCAAACACGATGCCGCCTCGCGTAAAAGGCAAGGGAATGATGAACCGGTCCCAGCTGCCGAGGCGCAGGGCGGGTTTCGAGGACAGAGCATAGGGCACGGCCACTGCGCCGGTGCGCTGGGCGAGGGTGACGGCGCCGGCGCTCGCGACCCGGCGTGGGCCGCGGGGGCCGTCGGGCGTCATGCCGACGATGGCGCCTTCGCGCAGGCGCCGGGAGGCTTCCGCAATCGCACGCACACCGCCTTTGTCCTTGCCGGCCTTCTTCTTGTTTGATTTGGAGCCGCGCACGACATCGATGTCCAGGTGCCGGAGGGCCTCCGTGACCGGCGCGCCGTCCGGAGAAAGGGAAATCATCATGGCCGTGCGCGCGCGCAGTTCGTTCCAGTGACGCACTTCGCGGTTCCAGCCCGACGGAATCAGCAGAATTGTCTCATGCCAGCCGGCCAGCACCAGGCCAGGGCCGCAGGCGGCGAGATGCGCCCTGACCGCACCGGTGCCCTCGATCTTCCAGCGCACGGTGCGCCCGACCAGCGCCATCCAGGCCCAGATGATGTATCCGAGCACGGCGGCAAAGAAGGGCGAACGAAGCAGCGATTTCATCGGGTGGCTTATACTGCGCTTCGGCGGGGGCGCTACAGGATCACGCATGGACCGGCGGGGGATGGTGGGCGATGCAGGGTTCGAACCTGCGACCCCTGCCGTGTGAAGGCAGTGCTCTACCACTGAGCTAATCGCCCGTCGCGAGCCGGTGGCGTAGTCGGCAAGGCGAAAGAGGTCAAGCGGGGAAGTAAGGGGCTGCTGATGAGGGTTGGAAATGCCGGTTTCGGCCGCTAGTTTCCGTTACGGAGCCTCGAAGTTGGTCCTGAACGGGTTATAGCTTCGTTTTGTGGTCATGCATTTTCGCATGTTGGAATTTGCCTGTCCCCAAAAGGGGTGACACCGGATGCCATTCTTGTGACAGAGCGTCGCAAGCCGGAATTTCCGCTTTGGTCCTGACGGCCCGTCACTTTTTAGGTAAATCCCCTGAATATGGGGCGAAGATGAACAGGCATTCATGCTGAACATCTGTTCATCTTGTAAACTTAACAAAGCGTCACCCGAATTTACTCTTGAGAAAACCTGCAAACGTTGTCATCTACGCGACATACAAGACAGGCCAAGCAAGGTCTGCAGTATGAACCCTAAGAAGGACAGGCACGGCGGCCCCGGCCGCTATAGTGATAACAAGCCTGGAGAGAGCAGAGTGAAAGACTGGTGTGACGAAGACGGCGCGAAGCGCCTTCGAGAGAAAATCAATGCGTATTGGGCCGAACGTGGCTACGAAGTCGATGTCGACCTCGTGGAAGCCGGGTTCGTGCCTGCCATGCGGAGCGCCCGTACAGACGTGCGTTCCAATATGGTCAATGGCATGCCACGCCGGCGTGCCCTTGGTGAAGGCGGATCCTCCCGCCCGACCTATCGTCCGCGGGGCGAAGCAACGGCCTGATCCTTCAGGCCTGACAAAGCTGGAACAAGCTGGGCAAAGTGGCCGATGGTGACATCTGCCGCGATGGCTTCGGCGGGTTCGGCCTCGTAACCGAAGGTCACGAATACAAAGGGCAGTCCGGCATTCCGGGCTGCCCTTTCGTCTGTCCGGCTGTCGCCGACGAAGATGGCGCAGGCCGGATCGCCGCCGGCATCGGCGAGGGCTTCGAAAACGTGATCGGCGTGCGGCTTGCGGTTGGTTGCCCGGTCGGCCCCGAAGATGACGTCGAAATGACCGGAGAGACCAAGCTCGGCGATCAGGCGGACGCTGAGATCCTGCCGCTTGTTTGTGCAAACGGCGAGACGGGCGCCTTCCGCGCGAAGAATTTCCAGCGCCTCGACCGCGCCGTCGAAGGGCCGTGAGCTGACCGCGATGTGGGCGACATAGTGGGCAATGAACTGATCGAAGGCCGCGTCCATTTCTGTTGCCGTCAGGACAGCGCCCTGATGCCGGAGACCGGCTTCGATCATCGCGCGGGCGCCGTTGCCGATCATCCCGGCGACGGTGTCCAGGGTCACCGGCGCAAGCGCCATCCCGGTCAGGACATGGTTCAGGGCGCCGAGCAGGTCCGGGGCGGTGTCGACGAGCGTGCCGTCCAGATCGAAGAGGATAGTCCAGCCCTCGAACCCGCGTGTCTTGTCCTGATTTTGGCCCGTTTCCATGCCGCGTTCGCCCTCGCCAAGCTGCGGGGTTTCGTTTAGGCGGTGGGGCATAGGAAAGCGAGAGGGAGCCGACACTTGACCCAAGCGCCGAAACAGCGCGCCGCTGTGATCCTTGCGGCCGGAAAAGGCACGCGGATGAAATCTGCGCTCCCGAAAGTGATGCATGCCGTGGGCGGCCGGGCGATGATCGACTGGTCGGTTGCGCTGGCGCGGGAGGCCGGGTGCGGACGGATCGTGGCGGTGGTGCATCCGTCGCAGGACATGCTGATCGGGCACCTCAAGGCGGCGCATCCGGATGTGGCGATTGCCTTCCAGGACCCGCCGCTGGGGACGGGTCATGCGGTGCGCTGTGCGGAAGATGCCCTTAAGGGATTCGGCGGCGAGCTGGCGGTGCTCTATGGCGACAGCCCATTGGTGCCGGCGGGTGTGATCGCGGCGCTGTTTGAGGGCGTGGCCGGCGGGGCGCAGCTCGGCGTGCTGGGATTCGAGGCGGCAGATCCTGGGCTTTATGGGCGGCTGATCACGAATGCGGCCGGCGACCTGGAGGCGATTGTCGAGGCGCGCGAGGCGGCGCCGGACCAACTCAGGGTTCGCATATGCAACTCAGGGGTGATGGCTGGTCGCGCCAAGGATATGTTCCGGCTCCTGCAAAAAATCACAAATGAGAATGCCAAAGGCGAGTATTACCTCACCGACCTAGTGGGGCTCGCCCGCGTCGAGGGCGGGCGCTGCGCACTTGTCACCGCGTCCGAGGATGATCTCATCGGCTGCGACTCGAAATCTGATCTAGCCGAAGCTGAAGGCATTTTTCAGGCAAGGCGCCGGATGGCCCTGATGGAAGCGGGCGTGACGCTAATAGCGCCGGAGACGGTGTTTCTTGCGCATGACACGGCGATCGCGGCCGATGTGGTGGTGGAGCCGAATGTAGTGTTCGGCCCCGGCGTGACGGTGGCTGCCGGCGCGCGTATCAAGGCGTTCAGCCATCTGGAAGGCGTAGTGGTCGGCGAGGACTGCGAGATCGGCCCGTTCGCGCGGCTGCGGCCAGGCACGGTGTTGGGACGCGGCGTGCGGGTCGGCAATTTTGTGGAAACCAAGAATACCGGCATGGGTGAGGGCGCGAAGGCGAACCACCTCGCCTATCTGGGCGACGGGCAGATTGGCGCCGGGGCGAATATCGGCGCAGGCACCATCTTCTGCAATTATGACGGCTACCTGAAACACCAGACTACAATCGGCGAGGGCGCCTTCATCGGCTCGAACTCGGCGCTGGTGGCGCCGGTGAATATCGGCGACGGGGCCTATGTCGGCTCGGGCAGCATCATCACCAAGGATGTACCGGAAGACGCGCTGGCGGTGGCCCGCGCGCACCAGATGACGCGCGAGGGCTGGGCGAAGACCTTCCGTACAAGGAAGTCTGCCGAAAAGGCGTCCAGAGGCAAGGCAAAAGGCAAAGAGGGCTGAGGGCGGCACATGGCCTATGAAACCGAGAAGCAGAACGCCGCGGCCGCCGCGATGGAATATGTCGAGGATGGCATGACGATCGGTCTCGGCACCGGCTCGACGGCGAAATATTTCGTCGAACTGCTGGCCGACGAGATTGCCGATGGGCTGATCGTGCGATGCATCGAGACCAGCGAGCAGACGCGGACGCTGGCGCGCAGCCTGGGGGTTCCGCTGATCCCGTTCGAGCAGGTGGAGCGCATCCACCTGACGGTCGACGGCGCCGACGAGGCGGGTCCCGGCGGCGTGTTGATCAAGGGCGGCGGCGCGGCGCTGCTGCGCGAGAAGATCATCGCCAACGCGTCCGATCACATGGTTGTGATCGCCGATCCGACGAAGGATGTTCAGGCGCTCGGTGCGTTTCCGCTGCCGGTGGAGGTGACGCCGTTCGGCTATACGATCACGGCGAGGAAGGTGCATGACGCGCTGGTGGCGGCGGGGGTCGAGCGCCCGCGCGTGGAGCTGCGCAAGGCGCCGCAGAGCGTGGACCTCCTGGTCACCGATGGCGGCAATTATATCCTCGATTGCCATTGCGGACTGATCCCGGACCCGCCGAAAGCGGCGGCCTTCCTGTCGGATGTGCCCGGCGTGGTGGAGCATGGCCTGTTCATCGGCATTGCGCGCACGGTGATTTTCGGCACCGAAACCGGGGCACGTATCATTGAATACTGAGGTGGCGCGCCTCACATCTGCGCCCGCAGCCCTTTCCCGATAAGGAACTCTCCATGACCGAGCTCGCCTACGACTTTGACCTGTTCGTGATCGGAGGGGGCAGCGGCGGCGTGCGCGCCGCGCGCATTGCGGCCTTGACGGGTGCGAAAGTGGGCGTGGCGGAAGAATACCGGATGGGCGGCACCTGCGTCATCCGCGGTTGCGTGCCGAAGAAGTTCATGGTGTATTCGAGCAAGTACGGCAAGGAGATCGAGCACTCGGCCGGGTACGGATGGTCTGTGAGCGACGTATCTTATGATCATGCTAGGTTCATGGCGGGACTGAACGCGGAAGTCGACCGGCTGTCGGCGATCTATGACCGCAACCTGAAATCGGCCGGCGCGGAAATCTTCCACGAGCGCGCCGAATTCGTGGATGGGCATACGCTGCACCTGAAGACGAGCGGCAGGACCGTGACGGCAAAGAAAATCCTGATTGCGACCGGTGGGCGGCCCTGGCGGCCAGCGCCTGGGGAACTGCCGGGCGTGGAGCACACGATCACGTCGAATGAAGTGTTCCACATGGAGACGCTGCCGGCGCGGATGCTGATTGCCGGCGGCGGGTTCATTGCAGTCGAATTTGCGCATGTGTTCGCCGGACTCGGTGTGGAGGTCTGCCTTGTCTACCGGGGCGAGACCGTGCTGCGCGGGTTTGACGAGGATGTACGCCTGGCCGTGCATGAAGGGCTGAAAGAGGCGGGCGTGCGCGTCATCACGAATACCGTCTTTGAACGGATCGACAAGACCGAAGGCGGTCTTTGTGTGAAAATGACCAATGGTCATGATGTGAAGACCGATGTCGTGCTGATGGCGGTCGGCCGGCAGGCGAACACGGACGGGCTCGGCTGTGACAAGGTGGGCGTGAAGCTGGGTGGGCGCGGCGAAGTGATCGTGGATGACTGGTCGCGCTCGAGCGCCCCGAACATCTGGGCGGTGGGTGATGTGACCGACCGAGTGAACCTGACGCCGGTCGCAATCCGCGAGGGTCACGCCTTTGCCGACACCGAGTTCGGCGGCAAGGCGTGGAAGATGGACCATTCGGACGTCCCGATGGCGGTGTTCTCGCAGCCGGAAGTCGGCACGGTAGGCATCATCGAAAGCGAGGCGCGCAAGGCCCACGGTGCGATCGACATCTACAAGTCGAAGTTCCGCCCGATGAAGAACATGCTGAACGGCGACCAGACGCGCACCTTCATGAAGCTCGTCGTGCGTGCATCGGACCAGCGCGTGCTCGGCGTGCATATCGTCGGCGACGATGCCGCCGAGATGATCCAGATGGCGGGCATCGCTGTGAAGATGGGCGCAACGAAAGAGGACTTCGACCGGACGTGCGCACTGCATCCCACGGCGGCGGAGGAACTCGTCACGATGCGGACGAAATGGGTGCCGGAGGGGGTTTGATCTGACCGGCCCCGATCTTCACCGGCCATCGGCAAGATAGACCTGCAACCGGTCCAGAACCTCGCCCCAGCCTGTCCGGCGCTGTTCGGGCGAGTCCCCATCTGTCAGTAGCGTGATCTGGTCGGTGACGCTCAGCCTGCAGCCGGTTCCGGCGCCTGCGAATTCGAGGATGATTTTCGACACGGATATCAATTCCTCGCCGCGCAGAATCCGTTCCGAATTGATGATATGCCGGTCCGCCGCGATATCCAGGTAGTGCGACTGCTCGACATAGGGCGTCTCGCCCGTCGGCCCGAAGGTGATCGTCTTCTCGCCGCCGACCCGGAAGTCGTGAGCGCGAACATGCGAACTCCAGTTGTCATCGCCGGGCGTGCACCAATCCTCCAGTGCCTCAGTCTGCGCCCAGGCTGCGAACACACGGCTGACTGGTGCGTCAAACGCGCGGTTCAGGCGGATCGTGTCATGTGTCAGTGTCATTCTACGTCTCCCTGTTCAGATAGTCGTCCAGCCGATCCATTTTGCGGCTCCAGCTCTCCTTGCGCCGCGCAAGCCAGTCTGACGCCAGATCCAGCCGGCCGGTATCCATGCGGCAGAGCCGGACACGGCCTGCCTTGCGTGTCGTCACCAGCCCTGCTGCCTGCAACACGCCCAGGTGCTGCTGGATGGCTGACAGGGACACGGGGAAGGGAGCCGCCAGCGCGCTGACCGACGCTTCGCCCGCGCTCAGATGCTCAATCATCCGCCGGCGGGTCGGGTCAGCCAGCGCATGAAGGATCTGATCGATGTCATCTGAAAACTGAAGCATACACTAAAGTATTGTGCACAGGGTCTTTGCTGTCAAGGCAGCGGGACCCGGCCTCGGCGCCGTGGGTCGCAAGGTTTTGTCGGACAGGATAGGGCGCTCAGTGCCCCACGCCGGTGCCCTCACTCAACACCTTCAATTCCAGCGCGACCTGTTTCAGGCTATCGCGGATGGCTTTGAGGCCGCCGCCGCGGCCAGCGTGGGCGAGGAGTTGGCGCCAGGGTGGTTGGCCCTCCTGCGGGGCCTTGACGGCAAAGTGGGCCGAGCGCGGCAGGGCGGCGCTCATCAGGCGTTTCGAAAGCGGGAAGCCGGCGATGGCATCGTAGACGCCGTTGCGCGCGTCGCCTTCGAAGGTCGACTGCTCGTTGCGGTTCACGGCGTTGAAGAGGACCGAGAGAGAGGGGCGCCTGCCGGCTTCGACCTGGTCCTTGATCACGAGGTTCAGGAGGCGCACGCCGCGCAGCGAATAGATGTCCGCATGCATCGGCGCGATGACCCGGTCGGCGGCTTCGAGGGCGCAGCGGGTGAGGAAGGTCGCGTTGGGGTTCGTATCGAAGAGGATGAGATCGTATTCGCTGCGGTAGTGGTCGATCGAGCGCAGGAAGTGCTGCTTGATCGCGGCGAGGGCGTCACGATCCCCCGCGAAGGCGTATTTCGAGATTTCGAACTGGCCGGAGATCAGGTCGAGGCGCCCGGGCGGGCCGTCCGTGCCCAGAATGGAGTGGGCGAAGCTGTCGCGCGCCGCCGGTGTGAAGGGAGCGATGGTGAGGTCCAGCCAGTTCTCGGCCGGTGAGGCGGCGTCCTTCGCATGGAGGCGCGAGCGTTCGAACAGAGAGATGACCGAACGGTCGAGGCCCGAGGAGGCGTCGGCGTCTTCCATCGAGAAGAAGGTCTGGGTGAGATTATATTGCGGGTCGAGGTCGATCAGCAGGACGCGGCCGCCAAAATTCTCCTGCCAGGCGCCGGAGAGCTGGGCGGTGACCGTGGTCTTGCCGACGCCGCCCTTGAGATTCATTACAGCCACGACCGGGCATTTCTTGCGGTAGGCGGACTGGGCCTC
>Ga0214472_10005243_pt1 | contig 13634 bp, 12 predicted proteins | sample RVTome_6_FD_207662 | JGI IMG/M metagenome (GOLD analysis project Ga0214472, IMG submission 207662) | Soil microbial communities from uranium-contaminated site in the Upper Colorado River Basin, Wyoming, United States - RVT140D175 | ecosystem: Environmental > Terrestrial > Soil > Contaminated >... | reverse complement strand
AGGCGTGGAATCACGCCGTCCCGGCGCTCGTGAACGGCCGCTGCAAGGTGCTCGCGGGGCAGGTCACGCGCGCCAACGGCGGACTCTACTACATGTTCCCTGCGGAGTTCGACGAGGCAGCCGATTATCTGCTCACGCGGCGCGCCGAGCGCGACGCGATGGGACGGCAGGGGCTCGCCTATATCGATCGGGAGTATCGCTGGCCCACCGTGATTGAGCGCGTCGAGTCGCTGCTCCAGGAGGTGCACCAGCGCATCTCCCGCCTGCCTCGTCAGCCTGCGTCTGCTGCCGGCGTGGCCGTCAACTGAACCTCGACAAACCTTTCCCCGTTTAGCTGATAGCCGCGAATCTCGAACGGTGCGGAGCCGTCGACCGGGCCCGCAATCACGTACACGTACTCTTCGAATGCCTGCTCGAGGTCCGTCGGAGACGGCATGGGAGCGCCATGCGGATGGGAGTGGTAGACGCCGGCGATCCGCAAGGCGCGCGGACCTTCGCCGGCCGTGGCGCGGCAGCGCTTGATCTGCGCGAAATGATCGGCCGGCGACACTTCGTACCGCCGCAATGGCTCCGCCGCCACGTTGGCCGCGGCCACCGCCTCGACAATCTCGTCGCCGACGCCGACCAGGATGCCGCAGCACTCCCGCGGGCGGTCGCGCAGCGCGTGCGTCCTGATGGCATCGAGCACCTCGGGCCGAATGTTCATGGGCTGTAATATTCACTCATGGCGGGCGATCAGTTTGAATTCGGCGGCGAGATCGCCTGGCGTCCGACCGCCGAGTACCGCGACCGCAGCCGGCTGAAGGCGTTCATGGACCGCCACGCGCTGGCGGATTACGACGCGCTCCTGCGGCGATCGATCGAGGACCCTGCCTGGTTCTGGCCGGCCGTCCTCGACGACCTCGGCATCGAGTTCTACACACCGTACACGCGGATTCTCGAGGCCTCCCGCGGACCTGCCTGGCCGCGCTGGTGTGTCGGCGGCGTGCTCAACATCGTCCACAACTGCCTCGACAAGTGGATCGGCACGCCCGTCGAACATAAGACTGCGCTCCGCTGGGAGGGCGAGGAGGGAACCACACGCTCGCTCACCTACGGCGAGCTGTTCCGGAAAGTCAATCAATGCGCGAATGCCATGGGCACACTTGGCGTCGGCAAGGGCGACCGCGTGGCGCTGTTCATGCCGATGTGCCCGGAGCTGGTGATTGCGTTCTTCGCCACGATCAAGCGAGGCGCCGTGGTCCTGCCGTTGTTTTCCGGTTATGGCGCCGAAGCTGTTGCGTCCCGGCTGCGCGATGCAGAGGCGACCCTGCTGGTGACCGCCGACGGCTACTGGCGGCGCGGCCAGGCGATCGCGATGAAGAGGGTCGCCGATGAAGCGGCGGCGGCCGCCTTCTCGGTTCGCCACCTGCTTGTGGCCTCGCGGCTCGGCACTGAGACAGCCTGGACACCAGACCGGGATCGCCGGTGGGACGAACTGGTGGAGCAGCAGGACGAATCGTGCGAGGCGGTGAGAACAGCCGCCGAGGATCCCCTGATGATCATTTACACGTCAGGGACCACTGGCAGGCCCAAGGGCGCCGTCCACAGTCACTGCGGCTTTCCCATCAAGGCCGCGCAGGACATGGCGCACTGCTTCGACGTGCACGCCACCGACACGATGTACTGGGTCACCGACATCGGCTGGATGATGGGGCCCTGGGAGCTCTTTGGCATGACGCTGGCCGGTGGCACCGCGCTGATCTACGACGGCGCGCTGGATCATCCGGGACCCGACCGGCTATGGGCCCTCGTCGAGCGTCATGGGGTCAGCATTCTTGGCGTCTCCCCCACGCTCATCCGCGCGTTGATGCGCCACGGCACGGAGCCGGTGACCCGCCACGACCTGTCCTCGCTGCGCATCCTGGGTTCCACGGGCGAGCCATGGAATCCGGAATCATGGAAGTGGCTCTTCGAGACGGCGGGGCGAAGCCGCGTGCCGATGATCAACTATTCGGGCGGGACCGAAACCGGCGGCGGTCTCGTGGGTGGCAACGTCCTGACGCCGATGAAACCCTGCGCATTTGCGGGGCCGCCACCAGGCATCGCCGCCGATGTGGTGGACGAAACGGGCCGGTCCGTCCGCAACCAGGTGGGCGAGCTTGTCGTGCGTGCGCCGTGGATGGGGATGACGCACGGTTTCTGGAAAGATCAGGAGCGCTACGAACAAACGTACTGGTCGCGGTTTCCCGGCGTGTGGGTCCACGGCGACTGGGCCGCGATCGACGAAGACGGCCTCTGGTACATCCTCGGACGCTCGGACGACACCATCAAGATCGCAGGCAAGCGGCTCGGACCCGCCGAAGTGGAATCGGTGCTCGTGGAGCATCCCGGCGTGCTCGAGTCGGCGGCGATCGGCGTCCCTGACGCTGCCAAGGGACAGGCGCTGGTGTGCTTCTGCGTGCTGCGCCCCGGGCACGCGCCTGGCGACGGCCTCGCGGAGGAGTTGAAGGCGCTGGTCGCGAACCGCCTCGGCAAGCCAATGCGGCCTCACGCCATTGAGTTCGTCCGGGATCTGCCGAAGACGCGCAACGCCAAGGTCATGCGCCGCGTCATTCGATCCGCCTACCTCGGCGAGGCGCCGGGCGACCTGTCATCCCTCGAGAACCCGCAGGCCGTCGAAGAAGTGATCCACCGGCGTCGATGAATCGAGATTGAGCCGCGGCCTGTTACAATGGGAGGTTCCCAGCCCCAAAATCTCCCGTCCGAGGATGCTGCTCTGATGATTGCTGTCAATAGTGTGTCGATGCGCTACGGCTCGAAAGTCCTGTTCGAGGATGTCACCACGATGTTTGCCCCCGGCCGGCGGTATGGGTTGACCGGCCCGAACGGCTCCGGCAAGTCCACGTTCATGAAGCTGCTGACGGGCGAGCTCGATCCGCAGCGGGGCACGGTCGTTCGTCCTGCCAAGCTCGGCGTGCTGCGCCAGGACCATTACGCCTTTGACCGACATCGCGTGATCGACACGGTCATCATGGGAAACCAGCGGCTCTGGCAGGCGCTGGCTGAGCGCGACGCGCTTTACGCCCGCGCCGACATGTCGAATGAAGACGGCATGCGCCTCGGCGAGCTCGAGGGCATCGTCGGTGAAGAGGATGGATACTCATCGGAGAGCGACGCCGCGGTGCTGCTGCAGGGACTCGACATCGCCGACGCGCTGCACGAGCGTACGATGGCCGGGCTGCAGGGCGGCCAGAAGGTGCGCGTCCTTCTGGCGCAGGCCCTCTACGGCCAGCCGGCGGCGCTGCTGCTCGACGAGCCGACCAACCACCTGGACCTCGACTCGATCCACTGGCTGCAGCAGTTCCTCAGCCGCTACGACGGCACGCTCATCGTCATCTCGCACGATCGGCACTTCCTGAACGGCATCTGCACGCACATCGCCGACATCGATTACGAGACAATCATCACGTATACCGGCGGCTACGACGATATGGTGGTGGCCAAGACCCGGATCCGGACGACGATAGAGGCGGGAAATGCCCAGCGCGAGAAGAAGATCGCGCAGCTCAACGACTTCATTGCGCGCTTCGGCGCCGGCACGCGGGCGAGCCAGGTGACGTCACGGCGCAAGGAGGTCGAGCGGCTCCAGACCACCGAACTGGCTCGATCGAATATTCAGCGCCCGTACATCAGGTTCTCCACGCGCCGGCCGTCGGGCAAGGTGGTCCTCGAATGCGAAGGGCTCACCAAGGCACATGGAGACACCCGGGTCGTTTCCCGCTTTGGCGCCATCGTGAACCGGGGCGATCGGATCGTGCTGGTCGGTCGCAACGGCGCCGGCAAAACGACCCTGCTGAAGGCGCTCCTCGCCGACGCGCCCGACATCCCGGCCTCGCCCGGCGATCTCGACACGGGAACGCTTCGCTGGGGCCACGAAGTCTCGATCGGGTATTTTCCGCAGGATCATGCCGGCGAGATCGAGAAGGGGCTGACGGCCGTCGAGTGGCTGCACCGCTTCGATCCCGACGCCTCCCGCCAGGACATCCATGGGCTCCTCGGCCAGATGCTCTTCAGCGGCGAGGAAGGCCTCAAGCCCACCGAGGCGCTGTCCGGCGGCGAAACCGCGCGGCTGCTGTTCTGCCGCATCATGCTGCAGAAGCCCAACGTGCTCGTGCTGGACGAGCCCACCAACCACCTCGACCTCGAGTCGATCAACGCCCTGAACGTGGCGCTTCAGCGGTACGAAGGCACTGTGTTCCTGGTCACGCACGACCAGGATCTCCTCGAGGAGGTCGGGACCCGAGTCTGGCAGTTCGAACCGGGCCGCATCGTCGATTTCAAGGGCACCTACGAGGAGTACGCCGCAGCACCTGTTTGACGCACGTCAGATGCGCTCGCCTATGACGAGCCGACGCCAATAAGGCTCCCGGACCAGAAGGTCACGATTCTGCGGGAGCGGGATACGCGGTCACCATAGCGGGCCGGCCTTGGCGCACTCTTCCGCGACGGTCAGAAACCGGCTGACGCTCTCATTGCCGATCACATAGGGATGCGGCTGTCCGGCGCCGCGCTTCGCCATCGTCGATAGCTTGGTGGTCGACTTGTCGTACTGCGGGTGATTCGACAAAAGCACGTCCGCGCCCGCTTTGGCCGCCAGGTCGCGGAGCTTTCGCGCCGAGTTGGCGTAATGGTCGTACCAGAACTTCGCTGGCCGGGTGGGCGTGATGTAGCGCGGGGATCCGCTGCGCCAGTTGAAGCCGGTGCCTCCCCAGAGAACCGCCGTATGCGTCCGGTTCCCGTCCCTCAATGACAGGGATTGAGAGCGGGAAGAACCTGCCGGCGAAAGACGGTAGTGCTTCAGTTTGAACTGAAGCACTACCCGAAAGACATGTGGCCGTGAGGGGAACGGGTTGGGTGTATAAGTATTCGGATCCTGGCCGCCAAATGAAGATCCCGATTCGGTCGGCATGGCGTCCGGGCACCGTCCGCTTGGCGGCGGCGCTCCGTTGCCAGCCACAAGGCCCACAGAAGGGGGATGCCACGATGCTCGTTGCCGCTGACGCTTTCCTCAGGCTGCGCATGAGCCGCCGGCAATCGGCGCCTGAGTCTGGATTCACACTGATCGAGCTGCTCGTCGTGATCGCGATCATTGCGATCCTGATCGGACTGCTGCTGCCTGCCGTGCAGAAGGTTCGCGAAGCGGCGGCGCGAATCCAGTGCGGGGACAATCTGAAGCAACTCGGCCTGGCGTTACACAACCACGAGGACACTGTCGGAAAGCTTCCTCCATCGACCAGCGTGGTGCGGGTGAATCCCGTCAGCAGGCAGGCGGCGTATTGGCAAATCCCCGGGGGAGGACTGGCAGGCGGGATCGCGACCCACCCGTACACGTGCAATAGTTTCGTCCCTCTGGAAGGTGGGAATTATCACGGGGCGGAATGGGGCGGCGGCGGCTCTGCCTTCCTCTACATCCTCCCGTACATGGAACAGGACAACATCTACAAGGCCATCGCCGGAACCGGTACCGGTCAGTGGTGGACCCTCCGGGATACGCTCGTCGGTTCGAACCGGACGCCGCACACGGCTGTGACGCAGATACGCGTCCAGGACGGCACCAGTAACACCATCCTGTTCCCGGAACAGCCGTCGCCTGGTGTGACCCACCGGCAGTTGCACGGTGCCGAGGATGGCAACAACTTCTATGTCATCGGTTTCCTGACGTCCCCTTCGCCTCCAGGGGGGGTGCAGCGAAACTTCGTGCGCCGATATGGCGACTCATTCGCCATCGATTGGTTCTGGGACGGGCCGCACTTCGATGCGTCCGTTCCCCAAGGCAACAAGATCAAGACCTTTCTCTGCCCGTCCGATACGGCGCCTTCGGCCGTGATGACCTTGCCTGGCTCGAATCAGTGGGGTCTCCTCCACACCGGAACCGGTGTACTCAAGCGGTTCAACACCGCGGGCGGGGTTCAGCCGTGGGATATCAGCCCGATTTGCCACGACGGAGATCTCTTTGTTGCCTATACCTACCATGGGGGCGTGGCGTTCGTCGACGCGAACAACGAAACGCCGGCGGCCGTCCAGAGCACCGGGATCGGAACGTTCAGCTATGAGTTCCCCTTCTTGGGGTCACAGTTCCTGACGGGGCCGTTCAGCCGCACGGAAGTCAGCGCCGGAATCGTTCAATTCGCCATGGGCGACGGCTCCGTGCGACGCATCAGCCCGACGACGGGCCGCGGACCGAACACGCAGAACATCGATTTCGATCTCTTTGGGCTCGTGAACACAGCCGACGGGTTGACACTCCAGGATGGCTTCGACACGAACATTTACGGATTGATGTCGGACGGGGAACTCGTCCAGTTCGACGTGGGTCCTCAATCCACCGCCCCTCCCACGATCACGGCCGTCACAGCCACGCCGGATGTCATCTGGCCCCCGAACCACACATTGGTGCCGGTCACGCTGGACGTCTTGGTGTCGGATGCCAGTGACCCCAATCCAAGTTGCGCGGTCACGAACGTAATGAGCAACGAGCCTCCTGCGCCGCCGGGCTGGGTCGTCACAGGTCCGCTCGCGGTGATGGTGATGGCCGATCGAGCCGGAACCGGCACCGGACGGATCTACACAATCGAGGTCACCTGTACGAACAGCTCGCAGCTGAGTGCAACGGAGACCGTCACGGTCACGGTGCCGCACGATCAGCGGAAGTAAGCGACCTGACCGCTCGAAATGAACAGGGGCGTCAGGCTCGTCGCATATGTGGTCATGTTCGACCGAGTAAGACGGCTGGCCGTCCACAGCGCGACGGCCGAGTGTGTCCGGACGGGGCCACGCGGGTTGGATGGGCTCACGAACGAGATCGGCGACTGAGCTGATCGACGTCCATGTCATCGAGCATCATCGCCTCGTGTTATGAAAACGCTCTAGCCGGTGACGCCGACCGCGCTCAGCGCCTCAAGGGCCGCGTTGGCCGCCCCACCCGCGGACTGGTGTCCCATGCCGCGCAGGATGTGCTCCAGGGCACCCAGGAACAGCAGCAGAAGCGTCGGGGTGGAGCTGGCGCCCATCAGGCCGACGCGCCAGATCTTCCCGGCGAGCGGGCCGAGGCCTGCGCCGATCTCCATGTTGAACTCGCGGAGCAGCCGCTGGCGCACCTTCGCCTCGTCCACGCCGGCGGGCACACGCACGGCGTTCAGCGTCCAGAGCCGCTCGCGGGCCGGCGGCAGAAGATCCAGACCGATGGCCGCCAGCCCGCGGGCCAGCGCCTGGTGGTGGCGTTCATGGCGCGCCCACCGCGCCTCGAGCCCTTCCTCCTCCACCGCGATCAGCGCCTCGCGAAGCGCGTAGATCATCGTGGACGACAGCGTGTGGTGGTACTTCCGCCGCACCCAGTAGTCCTCGAGCAGGACGAGGTCCAGGTAGAAGCTGCGGGACGTGACCTTGCGCGCCTGCGCGGCGGGGGTCCACGCGATCGGCGCCATCCCTGACGGCGCCCCCACGCACTTCTGCGTACAACTGTAGACCGCGTCGAGACCCCAGCCGGCGACGTCGAGCGGATGGCCGCCGAGCGACGTCACGGCGTCCACGAGGACGAGGGCGCCGTGCTCGTGCGCAAGCGCGGCGATCTCCTTCACCGGGTTCAGCACGCCGGTCGAGGTTTCCGCATGGACGCACGCGACGACGTCGGTCTGGCCGGCCGCGAGCGCGGCCTTCACCGCCTGCGGATCGATGGCGCGTCCCCACTCGCCCTCGACCCGGCGGACCTCCGCTCCGTAGCGCCGGCATATTTCCGCCAGCCGTTCGCCGAAATAGCCGGTCGTGACCACCAGCACGCGCGTCCCGTCGCCCACCAGGTTCGCGACGATCGCCTCCATGCCTGACGTGCCCGTGCCCGAGGTCGCAATCGTCAGCGAGCCGTCCGGCGCCCTGAACAGCCGCGCCAGCCGCGCGCGCACGTCGTCGAGCAGCAGCACGAAGTCGGGATCGAGATGGCTGAGGACGGGCGCCGCCATGGCGCGCATCACGCGCGGAGGAATCGTGCTGGGGCCGGGACCGAGCAGCAGCCGTTCGTTCGAGGGAAGTTCCATGGTCAATCGCGACCTTTCATGAGTTCAGCCCGCCAGTGTGCGGCATCGTTGAAGACGGCGTCAATCAGTTCCGCACGATCGAGGTCGGTCCGCATCTCGGACAGGCGCTCGATGAGCAGGTCGAGCGCGGACCGGATCTCGTCGGCATTCGTGACGCAGACGTCGCGCCACACGTCGGCCGGGCTGGATGCCAGGCGCGTCGTGTCGACGAGTCCCTGCCCGGCCATCTTCAGGCCGGAGCCGGTCGCCGCCCTGCCAACCACTTCCATCAGCGCCGTCGCCGCGAGCTGCGGCAGGTGGCTGATGAGCGACATCAGCCGGTCGTGTTCCGCGGCCGTCATGGTAGTGGGAAGCGCGCCAAGGCCCGTGACAAAAGCGGAGAGTCGATCCACAGCTTCGCGGACCGTAAAGGTCCGCGCCGCATCTCCAGAGTCCCCGACAGCCTCTGAGGGCGGCGTAAAAATCCAGGGGCGGCGGGCGAACAGCGACGCCGTCGCAAACTCGAACCCGCCGCGCGCGCCGCCCCCCAGCGGATGGCCGCCGACGAATGTCACGGGACGCGGAAGCGCTGCCGCCGCCGCGACGATGGTGCGCTTCGTGCCGCCGACGTCGGTGATGACCGTCGAGGGGGACACACGCTCGGCCACGCGCGTGAGCAGCGACGTGTTCTGGCGGACGGGAGCGGAAAGTACCACGAGGTCGGCCCTGGCGGCCGCGGCAAGGTCGTCCGCGGCGGCATCAATCGCCCGTCGGGAGAGCGCCTCGCGAAGGACGGGCTCCCGATCGATGGCGACGACGTGGGTCGACGGCCAGGCGCGGCGGGCGGCGAAGGCAATCGACCCGCCAATCAGCCCGAGGCCGATGATCGCTATCCTGGGAAAGACGGGATCCGAAGACACGTCAAATCCCAGAACCCAAAGCCCAAATCCCACATCTCGCGACGGCAGCTTGGGATTCGGTCACCATTGGGATTCGGGATTTGAAACGGCGAGCCGCGCTAACGAGCCCACCCGCGGCGAGCCACGGCTTCCAGGCAGATGCTGCGGCCGATCGCCGGGGCGATGATGCGCAGCTCCGCCATCAGGCGGTCGAACTGCGCCGGGAACATCGACTGCGCCCCGTCGCTCAGCGCGTGATCCGGATCGTTGTGCACCTCGATGATCAGGCCGTCGGCACCCACGGCCACCGCCGCGCGCGCCAGCTGGGCCACCATGTCGCGGCGCCCGGCGCCATGGCTGGGATCGGCGATCACCGGCAGGTGGCTCATCTTCTTGACGACAGGGATGGCCGAGATGTCGAACGTGTTGCGCGTGGCCGTCTCGAACGTGCGGATGCCGCGCTCGCAGAGAATCACGTCGTTGTTGCCGCCGGCCAGGATGTACTCGGCCGACAGCAGCCACTCCTCGATGGTGGCCGAGATGCCGCGCTTCAGCAGCACGGGCTTCCGCGCGTGCCCGAGCTCGCGCAGCAGCGTGTAGTTCTGCATGTTGCGCGCGCCCACCTGGAAGATGTCGCAGTACTTCGCGATCACCTCGATCTGGCTGACGTCCATCACCTCGGAGATCAGCTTCAGGTTGTGCGCGTCCGCCGCGCGCCGCAGCATCTGCAGCCCCGGCTCCCCGTGCCCCTGGAAGCTGTAGGGCGAGCTGCGCGGCTTGAACGCGCCGCCGCGGAGCACCTTGGCGCCGGCGCGCTTGACGGCGGCGGCCGAGGCCTGGCACTGCTCTTCCGTCTCCGCCGAGCACGGCCCGGCCATGACGATCACCTCGTCTCCCCCGATCCGCACGTCGTCGACCATGACAACGGTGTCTTCGGGGCGGTAGCTGCGGCTGGCGCGCTTGTACGGCTCCGAGATGCGCATCACCTCGTGGACGCCCTCGAGGATCTCGATCATCTCCTTCTCCACCTTGCCCGCGCCGACGACGCCGAGCACGGTCCGGGTGGCGCCTGATGACCGGTGCACGTCCATGCCCAGCTCGATGAGGCGGGCAATGACCGAGTCCACCTGCGCTTCGGTCGCGCGCTCTTTCATTACAACGATCATGATCTCTACCGCTCCCCCCGAGCCGGCTAAAGCCGGCCCCCACGATCGAAAAAGCTACTCGCCGATGGCCGGTCCCAGGCCATCCCCGCGCACGCTGGCGGCGCGCTCGGCGCGCCGCGCCTCGTCGATGATCCGCTCGAAAATCCTGACGAGCGCTTCGGCCGTCAGCGGGCCCGCCAGCTCCGTCGCCGACTTCCGCACGCTGTTCAGCACCTGCGCCTCGCGCTCGGGCTGGTAGATCGGCAGCCCGGCCTCGTGCTTCAGGCGGCCGACTTCGACGGCGCACGCCACCCGCACGTTCAGCAGGCGCACGAGCTGCTCGTCGATCACATCGATCCGGCCCCGCAGCTCCTCGATGTTCGTCAGGACTTCAGCCACCGCACATACTCCTCTACCCGCGTGGTGAGATCGCTCGAGACGCCGGCCTCCGCGATCACGCTGACGAGAGCGCTGCCGACCACGGCGGCGTCCGCCCACCGCCCGACCTCCCGCACGTGTTCGGGCTTCGAGATGCCAAACCCGAGAGCGATGGGCAGGGAGCTCACCGTCCGGATCCGCCGGACCATCTCCTCCGCGCCATCCGCAATGGCGTCGCGGGCCCCGGTCACACCGAGCCGCGAAATGGCGTACAAGAACCCGCTGCCGAGGGCCGCAGCCCGCCGCAGCCGGTCGTCGGTCGTCGTCGGGCTGAGCAGGAGAATTGTATCAATCCCGCGTGACGCCAGAAGCGCCCGGAAATCGCCGGCTTCCTCGATCGGCAGGTCGAGGACGAGGACGCCGTCGACGCCCGCGGCCCGTGCCTCGTCCGCGAACCGCTCCGCCCCCAGGCGGAGGATCGGGTTCGCGTAGCTGAATATGACGATCGGCGCCCGCAGGTCGGCCCGTACGCGTGTGACCATCGCGAGGACGCCGGCGAGTGTCGTCCCCGACGCCAGGGCGCGCTCGGTCGCGCGCTGGATGACCGGGCCGTCCGCCAGCGGATCCGAGAACGGAACGCCCACTTCCAGCACGTCGGCGCCCGCCCGGTCGAGCGCGCGGAGGATGCCCTCGGTCCTGGGCAGGTCGGGATCGCCCGCGGTGACATACGTCACCAGCCCGGGACCGTTTCCCCGCGCCTTCACGCGCGCAAATGTGTCGGCAAGGCGGCCTTGCCCGCCGGAGCGGTCCGCAAACGCGGACCGCTCCGCCAGCACTGGTTTGTCGGGCCGCTTCGCGACCCGACGTCGGCGAAGGTGGGTCATAGCTCGAGCGCCTCGATCACGCTTTGCACGTCCTTGTCGCCGCGTCCCGAGAGGTTGACCAGGACGATGGCGCCGTCGGGCACATCACGCACGAGCGCCGTCGTGTAGGCGATCGCGTGCGCCGACTCGAGCGCCGGCAGGATGCCTTCGAGCCGCGCGAGCGCCTGGAACCCGTCGAGCGCCTCGGCGTCAGATACGTGCGCGTACTCGGTGCGCCCGATCTCGCGCAGCCACGCGTGCTCGGGACCGACCGCCGCGTAATCGAGTCCGGCCGAGATGGAGTGCGTCAGCTCGATGTTCCCCGCCTCGTCCTGCAGAATGAAGGTGCGCGTCCCCTGCAGCACGCCGGTGCTGCCGCCGGCGAACCGCGCGGCGTGGCGGCCGGGCGCGATCCGCTCACCGCCCGCCTCGACGCCGATCAAACGGACGTTGGCGTCCTCCACGAAACCGTCGAAGATTCCCATCGCGTTGCTGCCGCCGCCGACGCACGCGACGACGATGTCCGGCAGGCGGCCGGCCTGATCGAGCATCTGCTGGCGCGCCTCGCGGCCGATCACCGACTGGAATTCGCGGACCATGAGCGGATACGGATGCGGACCCAGCGCCGATCCCAGCAGGTAATACGTGTCGGTGACGTTGGCGACCCAGTCGCGCATCGCCTCGTTGATCGCGTCCTTCAGCGTACGGCTGCCGGCATCGACCTGGCGCACTTCAGACCCGAGCAGCCGCATGCGGACGACGTTGAGCGCCTGGCGGCGCATGTCTTCGGCGCCCATGTAGACGCAGCACTCGAGCCCGAGCAGCGCGCAGGCGGTGGCCGTCGCCACGCCGTGCTGTCCCGCGCCCGTCTCCGCGACGATACGCCGCTTGCCCATGCGCCTGGCAAGCAGCGCCTGGCCCATCGAGTTGTTGATCTTGTGCGCGCCGGTATGCGCGAGGTCTTCGCGCTTCAGAAAAATCCGCACGCCTCGCTTTGCCGGGTCCGCCGGCGCTTCCGCTGATGCGGAACCCGGCCCACGTACGTAGGGCGGGTTCCGCGACCTGTCCGCCGTAGCCGTGGCGAAGGCGGAAGCCGACCCGCCAAAGCGCCGCGTCTCGTAGAGCGGCGTCGGGCGGCCCACGTAGTCCTTCAGCAGGCCATCCAGCTCCTCGCGAAAGCGCGCGTCGGCGCGCGCGGCCAGGTACCCCGCCGTCAGCTCTTCGATCGGCGCGACCAGCGTCTCGGGAACGAAGCGCCCGCCGTACGCGCCGAAGTATCCGCGCGGATCGGGGTCGCGCCGGCCGAACACCGGCCGGTCCGTGGTTGCCGATCCGATTCCTGAAATCTGCCCGCGGTTAGCGTGTGTCATCCTGTCTCGCCACACATTCAAGCTCTCGCCCTTCTCGTTGTAAATGCGCTCCGTGCGCTTGCCAGAAAGCGCGCTACCTTGTCCTGGTTCTTCACGCCGGGCGCGTCTTCCACGCCCGACGACACGTCGACGCCGAACGGACGCACCGTGTCGATCGCGGCGGCGACGTTGTCGGGTGTCAGGCCGCCGGCGAGCACCACCCGGCGGCCGCGTGCGGCGGCAGCCGCCTGCTGCCAGTCGAGCGCCGTGCCCGTCCCGCCGCGCCGAACGGGATCCGCGGCGTCCATCAGGAACGTCGTCCCCGCCGGCCATGCCCCGGCAGCCCGTTCCGCCTGCCCGACGTTGATGGCCCGCAGAACCGGCCATCCCAGCGCCGACGCATAGTCCGGCGTCTCGTCGCCGTGGAGCTGGATCGCGCTGATCCCGGTCTTCGCGACGATCGCCCTGATGCCGTCCACCGATTCGTTGACGAAGACGCCCACGGCATCCACATCCGGCGGCAGCGACGCGATGATCTCCCCGGCGTGCTCCGGCGCGATGTACCGCGGGCTCTGCGGCCAGAACACGAACCCCAGCGCTCCGGCGCCATGCTCGATCGCATGCAGCGCGTCCGACAGTCGCGTGATTCCGCAAATCTTCAGAAACATATCGTTCGGATCGATCGTTGCGTTCGTTGCGTTCGGGTCGTTCATGTCGTTCGTCGTTCGACACGTGCAGTCGCCTCGTCAGAACGCTCCGAACGATCGGAACGGATCGAACGTTCCGAACGAATGAGATCCTGAATAGCGCCAGCAGGATCGGGATTCGTCATGAAGCGTTCACCGATCAGAAACGCCCGGTAGCCGGCAGCTGCAAGCCGCTCGAGATCCGCGCGCGTCGACAGGCCGCTTTCGCTGACCCCGACGACCCCCCTTGGAATCCTTCCGGC
>Ga0214472_10005240_pt1 | contig 13635 bp, 6 predicted proteins | sample RVTome_6_FD_207662 | JGI IMG/M metagenome (GOLD analysis project Ga0214472, IMG submission 207662) | Soil microbial communities from uranium-contaminated site in the Upper Colorado River Basin, Wyoming, United States - RVT140D175 | ecosystem: Environmental > Terrestrial > Soil > Contaminated >... | reverse complement strand
TGCGATAGCAAGGAAGTTTTGGAGCGCCAATTGAAATTCAGATCCAAAGTCGTAAACAAGGGTGCAATGATCTCTCTTGATCTACCGATCAATTTGCCCTCCGCAACGCAGCCATTGGGAAGTCGTATTAAACGTAGAGTACCAAAAAACGAATACAATCAAGGCATTGCTATAATTATTTCAACCAATGGCACTGGACAATTTCTTCATAATTGTCTTCAAAATATAGAGCGGCAAAAGGAAAGGCCTGAAACTGTTGTCATTGTGAACACTGGTTCGTCATACGAGGCTACAGTAAAAGCTTTAAATGAAGCAACGAGAAGAGGATTCAAAGTAATCTACGGGAATAAAGATGACGAAACTTCGGACATAAAAACAGGGATGGAATGGGTTCTCTCGTCTGGCATCAAACCGATAGGATTTTCTCATCTTAGGGTCACAGATCTTATTCATCGCGATTTTGTTGCATTTTGCCAATACGTACTAACCCGTTGTCCAGAGGTAGGTTTAATCTCCTCTTGGTCCCGTATTCGGGGTGATAAAAATAAAATTTGGCTAAAACCCTCCCCATCTCTCCCCTATCAGTTTGCGAATAATGATGCTGGTTCATTTAGTGTTATCCGATCCGAAGCAATTATCGAAGCATACAATTCTCATAAGGTTGAAAACAGTAAAAATGAAGTATGGGATATATTTAACTCAATAATGACTTCTGGATGGGTTGCGGTAACTGTACCAGAAGTTTTAATCGAACAGGAACTTGAACATGGATCAACAAGAGTTTTGAAAAGTTCGCTTCAGCAAAAACTGTCTTCACTTCGTTTGTTTCTGTATATGATGGGAGCAATGCAGCGACATCCTAGCAATACGATGACCAAGGTGCTAAAAAAGATCAAAAATAAAATCTACTTAAAATTTAATTGAATCGTAACCCGAAGCTAATTTACTACAAATAGACTAATAAAACCCAATTTCATAGATTATCTCAAACGATTAATTATCAATTAAATCAACTCTGAAAAAATAAAACTCACTCTATAAAATAGTCATTTTAAAATGAATATTGCCCTATTGTCTTATGAATATCCTCTTGAAACGGGATTCGGGGGTATAGGTACGTATACGTGGTACCAAGCCCGTGCACTTGCCAAGCTGGGACATAAAGTCTATGTACTCGCGGGTTCATTAAATTCTACGCAAATTCGAGAAGAAGAGCACGACGGAGTAACTGTGTACAGATATAGAAGTGACGGATTACTCATGAGATGCTTTCAATTATTTGGCAATCTTGATTACTGGTGGACAAAGAACAGGCTGGAAAACGCACTGAGTATGTACAAAGGCGTTAGAATTTTATTACAAAGACACAATTTTGATATAATAGAAATGCCCGAGTGCGGGGGTGAGGGATTTTTGATCAATAATTTGATAGGTGCTAGAACTATAATCAAACTACACTCACCGGCCAAACTTATTATGCCCTATTATAGCGTGCCAAAGACGGACATAACGCTTTGCTCATTAATAGAACATCTCGGCATGCGCAAAGCAAACGCATTTAGCTCATGTTCCAGGTTTCTGGCAGAGCAGGCCCGAAACAAACTTGCGATCAATAAGCCTATACGAATAATACCGAATGGCATCGACATCGAATTGTTAGATAATTGTGAGAAAACGGATATTTATCGGAAATTCGGTATACCCCGAGATCGGTTGACAATATTATTCTCAGGACGAATGGAATTTCGAAAGGGAATACATCTGTGTAAGGAAATAGTCCCTCCCATACTTGAACGCTATGATGTTAACTTTATATTTGCCGGACAAGATCTTTTCAATTATATGTCCGAAATACTAATGCCGTATCTTAAAGGAAAAAAACTAAAAGGTTCCGTGTACTACCTAGGTAAACTGAATCAGAGCGAGGTATACTCATGCCTGTCAGAGGCAGATATTTTCCTGATTCCCAGTCTTTGGGAAAATTTCCCATATTCGTGTCTGGAGGCAATGGCGGCGGGCTGTGCGATTGTCGGTTCCGATCACGGCGGAATGCCTGAACTGATTAAAGACTGCCAGAACGGTTTACTCGCGCGAAATAGTGACCCATGCGCTTACATAGAAAGCCTACAGCGTTTAATCGAAGACAGAAACTTTCGTGAAAGCTTGGGTAGTGCTGCTCGGAAAACGATTGAAAATTCCTATACTGACACTCACATAGCAAAGATGTCGATTCAATTTTATGAGGAATGTATCAACCAATGCTAGAATAATTTCACTTAACGTAAATTAAACCAAGACATATCGGACAATTTCTCTGTTTAACCGTTTTATAAAAATGACAAAATAATAAAGATTAATTTCTTAATAATCGTTTAATTGAACGACCCATCGTAATGAAACTCCCTGCAGCAAGCTGCAGGGCATCATAATAGAAACTGAAAGTCTCAGATGTCATGACACGCCAGCGGAAACCCTGTAGCAAGCTACAGAGAATTCACTAGTTAATATGGTTTACGACGGCGGTGAGAAGAAAATTCGCTTGAAAGATAGGCAATAGATGAGAGGTAAAATTTTTTCAAAATGGAAATCGAGATACTCGATGGTTAAAAAGCCTTATGTGGTCATAATTCTTCTCGCCATCCTGCAATTAAACTGTTCCGACAGCGGTGATGAAAAAATAACCGTTCGTCCGAATGATACAGGTGAAGCATTAATTAATCCCGATATGGGCTGGATCCTGTATTATTACTCAAATGACATCGACAAATATGGCTCCAAACTGCAGCCTGCCGATACGGTTGATGATTTTCCAGGATTGTCGACAGTGTATTTTCGAGTTCCATGGGCTTTTCTCGAACCAGAGGAGAACAAATACGATTGGTCAGTTATTGACACTCCAGCCCAACGATGGATCGATAAAGGGAAGCGAATCGCAATTCGAGTAACTTGCTCCGAAAATTGGATGCGCTTCGCAACACCCCAATGGGTGAAGGATGCAGGGGCTAAAGGTTATGAATATGACTTCAAAAAGGGGCGAATAAATGGTGGTCAATCATGGGATCCTGATTTTAGTGATCCAGTTTTCATAAATAAATTGGAAAACTTTTTATCCGCTATGGCCAAGCTTTATGACGGGAATCCAAATGTCGCATTCATCGACATAGGATCTTTTGGTTTATGGGGCGAAGGGCACACTCATATGAGCAGCCAGCAACCTTCTCATCATAAATTTTCAACCCTGAAAAAGCACATCGATTTACATCTCAAATACTTTAAGAATACTCTATTATGTATAAATGATGATTTTGTAAATGGTCATAAAACAGTTGGTAGTAATCCAATCATCGATTATGCCATCTCAAAAGGCCTTTGCCTTCGCGATGACAGCATTCTAGTAGACCCGGCTCCCAATAGTTCATACCACTCTGAGATAGCTCAACATTTTTGGCCTCGCTCACCGGTGATTTTGGAACATGAGCATTACGGTGACTCAAAAAAAGATGGAGCGTGGGACGATGGCTCATTGCTTTTGAAAGCAGCCGAAGATTACCACGCTAGCTACATGTCTATCCATTGGTGGCCGAGAGAATTTCTGAGGGAAAACCGCGAATTGATCAATAGGATCAACGAGAGACTGGGATATCGCATCAAATTGAAGGAAGCGACATGGCCAAAAAGAGTTAGATTGGGTCAAAATTTTACAATGACTACCAGTTGGTCCAATTCAGGTGTTGCCCCTCTTTACATGGGAGGTTATATGGCTATAACACTTAAAGACGAAGAAGGGGGTATAATTCTCGTAGTGGTTGATGAAAGTTTTAACATGAAAGACCTTAAGATCGGCAAAAATGGCAATCCCCCTTCCGTAGATCTAAATTCCTTATTTCGATTGGCCAATATAATTCCTGATAACCTAAAGTCTCCATCACCCAAAATCAAGCCAGCTATTTATGATTTATACGTGTCAGTAGGAGCCATGGATGGAACGCCAAAAATTTCACTGCCGTTACCAAATAATGACGGCCACAACCGATATAAACTAGGCCGGATAGAAGTGGTACAAAGCAACTAAACTTAGAGATAATTTAGGAAAAAGTTTATCATATTTAGAGTTCTAAACCTCACATTTTCAAAATTATGTCTCTAGTTACAGTGATAATTTCAAATAGATTTATAGTTATTCTATGAATTTAAAGCTTCTCTAAAAGAAACAAAGTTTGATACAATTATAGATACCAATCCATTGGAATTAAATCGTGCTTTGAGTATTCTGCCTCGTTATTCTAAGTTTTAGTTCAAATTTTCAAATAGAAAGAATGTTCTGCTTAAGCTCTCTTTATTTAATTGCCGTGGCACAATTTATTGACAACCAGATCTAATCCAAGCAATTATAAATTTATGTTGAGTACTTAAATATAGTTTAAGTAGTGAAATAAAAACTTTTAATGAACTAATTTATTTTTCTAAACAGACCCATAAAATGCTCGACAAAGAAATACTTCGTGACTACAACAGGTATAGAAAAACCAGAAACAAGCAAATCTTCTGTCACGCCCCATTTACGAGTTTGAATTTCGAGCAAAATGGTAATGCCACAGTTTGTTGTTATAATCGCAAACATATATTAGGCACTTATCCTCGGGATACCATCAGGGATATGTGGTTCGGAGAAAGTGCAGAACAGTTACGAAATTTCATGAAGAAGAATCATCTTCCTTTAGGATGTGAACTATGCTATGACCAATTTCAAAGTAGAAATTTTGCAGGTTTAAGGGCAAATTCGTACGATTCATTCGCTGATTTAGTCTACTTCGAAAAAAAAGGAAGATTTTTTTCCATGCCAAAAGTTATGGAATTCGAGATAAGTAATGTTTGTAATCTGGAATGCACAATGTGCAATGGATACTTTTCATCCTCGATACGACGGAATAGAGAGAAATTAGATCCTCTGGTTAATCCATATGATGACTCTTTCGTTGATCAGCTTAAGGCCTTTATACCTTATTTGGTAGAAGCGAGATTCCTGGGCGGAGAGCCTTTTCTAATCAATATTTATTATGACATCTGGGATTTGATATCTAAGTTAAAGCCTGATACTCAGATCAGAATTACAACTAATGGAACGATATTGAATGACCGAGTTAGAAACCTTCTTGAAAAGATCAATGTAAATATCATCGTTTCTATTGATTCTTTGGAAGAAGAAAACTATGAAAGAATAAGGGCTAATGCCAAATTTAAAAAGTTGATGGAAAATTTCTCTTATTTCAAAGATTACACAATTAGGAAGGATACCGGGTTGTGTGTAACAGTCTGTCCTATGCAGCAAAATTGGCATGAACTACCAAATTTTTTAAGATTTTGCAACGGGCACAATATATACCTATACTTCAATACCGTAACCTACCCTCCTGAAGCAACCTTGGAAACGTTGAGTTTTGATGAACTTTCCAAAATCGTTGACTATTTAAAATCATTTCACTCCAATGAGAAAAATTGGGTGGAAAAATCTAACAATTCCCAATACAGGGATCTCATCAATCAAATTTCCTTTTATAGAGATAACGCTTTTAAAACTGAATAATTTTAACTCATTTTATGAATTCACCTGTTTCATTACTCTTTATCATATAACGTGGCACTAAATTTATCAATGAAACTCCCTGTAGCAAGCTACAGGGAATTCACTAATTAAAGAATCATTTTAAGATTACAGATTCGACGAACTCTACAAATCATTACGTCAAGTATTAAGTAATTTTTTTCTAATCTCATGAGTATTTATATTTCAAGAGAACACAGATTTCAAATACTCATCAGAACAATAGCTGTTTCAGCACTTTTAATTTCACTCCTTCAGGGAACCTTGTTCATTTTAGACTTTAATCGCTCTATACAAAATGTAATATTTATTTGTATAGCGCTTCTAACCTTAATAACTGCATGGAAATGCCTTCAAAATTTCAAGTCTCATCTTATGACCCTGGTAGTAATCCTCCTGCTGTGCCAGCTTGGCATTTTTGTTTTTAATCTTATCAGAACCGTACCACCATTTCCGTTTAGACTTCTTCAAGTTGCGATTCTATTTTTATATTTATCAACACTCATATCAACATTACTTATATTAAGTTGGAGAATTAATCCAACAAAAATTTACCTTTTGATATTTTCTATCGCTCTCGCTTGCTTTATCGGAGAAACCACGCTTGGACTCAAATATCATTATAAAAATTCAAGGTTCGGTCAGGAAGTACCAAGGTGGTCGGGATTGTTTATTAATCATCCTCAACTTGGTAGACTTTACTTACCTCATTCTGAAGCAAGCGATTATTATCCTAGCAACCCCAGAGGTTACTTCCAGGAAGAAAATTCAAGTGAAAGCAAATGGAGGTTTTTTGTATACCCAGGCAACGTAGCGAAATTAGAGTTTCTTTCGGATAATCCTGAGAAGGTTAAAATCTCTATCGACAAGCGTATAACAAAGACTCCATGGCATATACAACTGAACCATATCGGCTACCCATTGAGGTCAAATCACGATTACAATATAAGTTTTATTGCCCGCGCAGCTGGACCAAGGACGATTATGGTAGCATCCACACGTGTAGACTACCCCAGTGATAACTTAGGATTATATAGCAATATTGAACTAACAACACGTTGGCAAAGATTTAATTTGCAATTTACCCCAAATGCTGATGAGGATTTCTCTGAAATTCAGTTCTACTTCGGGAATAGCAATGAATCAGTAGAATTATCGGATTTGAAAATCACAGATTTAACCAATGGGGAAGTGGTTAGACCCGATCCACTTTTGAGAAATTACTTCGTTAAGTACAATTTCAACGCTCTCGGGTGTCGCGGACAAGATGTTCCAATCCCTAAGCCTAGCAACACTTTCCGAATACTTCTTCTCGGGGATTCATTCACATTGGGTAGAGGTGTACATGAGAAAGATACATTTGCCGCTAAACTCGAGGAGATGTTAAACAAAAAGAAAAAATCAATTGCTTCAGAATTTAAATACGAGGTTGTAAATTGTGGTGTCAGCGGATTCAACACTAAAGATGAAAGATTGTTCTACACACTTTTTGGATCAGAGTATGAACCAGACGTTGTCCTAATCGTAATGACTTGGAACGACGATTTATCCTGGCAGGATGAGGAGAAGATGGTGTATGTTAGTCGATCCGCAGGAAAATATGAATCACTTTTCTATATATGGAATATCATACAGGACTACCGAAATAGACGTCCTTTCCCGAATTATTCAGAAGCGATTAATGAAATACTTAAGCTGAATGAAGATGTTGAAGAAAATGGCGCCCGCCTAGGCGCAGTGATTTTCAGAAACCATTCTAGTTACATTATTCTTCCACGTCGAAGTCAGCTTATTAAAAAACATCTCATAAAATCCGTTTCATCAGGTCTTAATGGCTCTAATATACCGTTACTTGACCTCGAAGAATCACTATCTGAAAATTATTCTAGGGAAGATTTATTTGTTTACAATGACATCGGTCAAGATGAACATCCTAACGAAATTGCCTATAGCATTGCAGCGAGAGAGATTTTTGCCTTCTTGGAAAACCAAAACCTGCTCAGGGATAGGTGACGCAAACCTTATTTACTGTGAATATCGTGCGAACACTTATTATCCCTTGTGATCTTATTTTTTGGGATAAGACCATCATCGGAATTATGTTATCTCGATTACTTTTGACATTACCTTATAAATTCGATGCGACCTTTTTAACAATGATTACGAGCACCATTGTGTTTTTAAAAATAAATTATCGCAAATGATGCCATAATAAAAAGACCTGCCAAATTAGCCATGTAATTAGAGACGTTTCGATATTCCACGTTGAGAAAGCTTATTAATTAATGACTTCGTTTCTGAGGTCTATTATCTAATTTTAAGAATCTCGAATCAGGTTGAGTGTTCTTTTATTCCGAGATAGCTGCCATGCTTATATTTATAGTCAGGGCTTTTTTAATAATTCTACTTTTTTAAAAAACCTGCTGGACAGTGCTCTTAAGCGATCTAAACCCGCACATCCCACCAAGGCCGTGTACTAGCAATGAATACCTTAGTTAGTCCAATATTTAAATTTTTCAAGTCTGAAAAGATTCTTTTGGCAATTTTGATTATAGGTTTCTTGCTAAGGCTAATAGGGATTTTTTGGGGAGTGCCATTTCCCGATCCTCTCGAAGGTACCTACCACCCGGATGAACCCAAGATAATAACTGGTGCGGTTAAGTTTCCATTCCACATTTTAAATAATGAGAACCTTTACTATCCCACTTTTTTCCCATATTTTTTAGCAACAATAACACTACCACTGCGTTTGCCATTTTATATCTTCAACCTTTCTGATTCCAGTTTCTATTATGTTATAACGGTGATAGGCCGCATGTGTTCCGTACTAGCCGGGACAGGTGCAATCCTCATAACTTATTTTTTTGCTAAAGATATATATGACAGGAAACGCGCACTATTGGCCTGTATATTTCTTACTTTTTCACTCTACCATGCCCAAAACTCTTCGCTCGCAACAACCGATGTTTTAAGTTCTTTTTTTCTAGTGGCGTTTCTTTTTTTGCTCCGCCTTGCTTTTCTAAATCCCGTTAGGACTTGGCCATTTATAATCGTCGGAGTTACGTTGGGATTGTTAGTTGGAACGAAATATACTGCAGCAATAGCTACTATTCCTATCTTCGTTATGTACGTTTACTCGGTCTTTGTTAAATTGCATAGCCACAAAAACGATGAAGAATTTCGCCTAGGAACCCTACATATAAACTTGCTTTTATGTGGTGTGGTAGCTCTAGCCACTTTTCTCATGACTACGCCTGGAATTGTTTTTCGCTTTAACTCTTTCATTGAATCAATGCAATTCGTGTTGATGGATTTGAAACGTTTCGAGACCCCAAGAAGTGATCCAAATACTTGGAAAGGCGTTTTTTATACACTAAAAATGTCAATTGGTTTCCCGTTATCTGATCTTTTTTTATTTGGATTGTTTTTCCCATACAAAAAAAATATTTATGAGATTAGCTTTGTCGTTTTATTATTAGCCTTTTTTTTGTATTTCGGTAACAGACTAGTTCCCCGATATGTCATTCTCATAACGCCTTTGATAACGATGATAGCAAGTAACGGATCTCTGTGGCTTTACGAATTAAATGGAAAACCCTTCAAGTTCTTAGGCGGTATGATCATTTCTGTCGCAATTTTATATTCTGCCGCTTATTGTTTGTTTAACATTTACTGGCGTTATGATGACACGCGGACTCAAGCAAATAACTATATCGAGAATTTTCTACCAGCTGGAGCAACATTGGGGATAGCGTATACCTCAGAAGATTTCAGTTGGGAATATCATCCTTGGAAGTATCCGAGAATTAGTTTTAACAAGTTTATATATGAAGATTTTCTTAATTATCCAGAGTTCTTGGTGACTTCCTCATTTGATCTGTGGCAAATCGAACAAGCTCTTAAATCCGACAAAATTTCCAATGATTACAATTGGGACAAAAGATATGACAAGGAATGGTATCAATACTCTCCTCCATCTCCACGTATTTTTCAATTCTACGATGAGTTACTGGACCCTGAACGATCAAGATACAACCTATTGAAAACGTTTAAAAAATCTTGGGATTTACCCCTATTATCACATACAGCCGAGTTTGCATCACCAGAAATAAGAGTTTATATTCGCAGATTCAATATTCCTAACACAGCATCGAAGACATACTATCCTGATAATCCACGTGATTACTTCAAGAAAGAGGATATTAGGCAAACATCGTGGAGCCTAGATGTTCAGGGAAAAAACATTGCTAATCTTGTTTTACCTGTCAGTAATCCAGACGCCCTGCGCATTGATATTAGCAAGGCTGAGACTAAAATTCCATGGCATATTCGACTTAATTATCCAGTAAGATCAAATAGTCCAAAAGCTTGGCTCTCAGAATTACCCTGGAATTTTCGATTTAATCATCCTCGGCTCTTATTACAGTCGAATCGTCATTATGTACTAATGTTCAAGGCACGGGCGGATAGTCCGCGTCATATCTTGGTAGGGGTTCGTAAAGAACACGAGAAATTAGGATTGTTCAAAGATATCCTGCTAACTTCAGAATGGCAAAGTTTTCAACTGGAATTCGTAGCCAAAACTGACTATGATAACGCTCGCATACATTTCGACACTGGAGGCAGCAACTTCTCCGTTGACTTATCGGATGTAAAGCTAATTAGCCTTCCTGGCCTCCAACCTGTGGACTCTGATCCTTACAGGCATTTTGTAAGCTACAGATTCAACTCAATTGGGTGTCGGGGTAAGGACTATTCAATGCCGCGTCCCAATGACACAGTACGCATCCTAGTTCTAGGTGATTCGTACACAATGGGCGTTGGCGTACATGAAGAAGACACCTTTGCCAATCAACTCGAGAAATTATTAAGCAACAACGCAACTAAGCAAGATTCAAAAACAAGTTATCAAGTAATTAACTGCGGCGTTAATGGTTTTGGCACAAGGGATGAGAGATCATTTTACGAATCCTCATTATCAAAGTATGATCCAGATATTGTTCTACTTGTAATAGGTCCTGATGATGTGCTTTCTTGGAGCAATTTGAAAAATATGCGATATAATAGTGCAAGCAGAAATATGAATCACCGATCTCCATTTTTGAAAAGAAACTACGATGACTCGTACCAAAAAAACCATGAAAATTCCTTCTCAGATGGTATGGAAGAAATACTAAAGCTTAATTCCAGCATACAAGAAAGTGGGGCTAAATTATCAGTGGTCATTTTCAGGAATACAACAGATTCGTCTTGGGACGAACTGGCAGATGAGATAGGTAAAGGTTTAAAAGAATCAAATATACCAGTATTAGACTTAGGAGAAACTTTCTTTAGAAATAATTCACATGAGGAATTGATAGTACACAAGACTGATCACCATCCTAATGAAATTGCCCATCGTATTGCAGCGAGAGAGATTTATACCTTTTTGGAAGACCAAAGCCTGATCAGTGATAGATAACGTAACCCTTACTTATCACAAATATTGGACGAACACTTATGCCCTAATCCCGGGGAAAAAGACCACATCATTTATCATTAAATAACCAGTTTAATTTTACAGATTCGATGGGCTCTTCGAATTATTGCGTTAGGTATCAAGTAATTTTTTTCTAATCCCATGAGTACCTATGTTTCAAGAGAGCACAGATTTCAAACACTTTTTAGAGCAATAGCCGGTTCAGCACTCTTAATTTCGCTCCTTCAGGGAACCTTTTTCATCTTAGAATTTAATCGGCCTATACAAAATGTAGTATTTATTTGCATAGCGCTTCTAACCTTAATAACTGCATGGAAATGCCTTCAAAATTTCAAGTCACATCTTATGTCCCTGGTAGTAATCCTCCTGTTGTGCCAGCTTGGCATTTTTGCTTTTAATCTTATCAGAACCGTACCACCATTTCCGTATAGACTTCTTCAAGTTGCGACTTTATTTTTATATTTATCAACATTCATATCAGCATTACTTATATTAAGTTCGAGAATTAATCCAGCAAAAATCTACCTTTTGATCTTTTCTATCGCACTTGCTTGCTTTATCGGAGACGCGATACTTGGTTTGTTTACGCATTACACGAAAAGAAATCTTCCATCGGGTCCAATATGGGATTTTAGAACTGAGAGTCATCCTATTTTAGGGTATACATACTCGCCATACTCTGTTGGGAAAATATTTTATCCTGACGATCCAAGAGGATATTTTGAAAAAGAAGATGCACGGTTAATTCATTGGGGTTTGAATGTACGCAAGGGCGATAAAGCAACTCTAATACATTATTCAGATAAGCCAGATATATTCCGAATTGAGATTAAAGCGGCTGAAACCCGCATCCCGCCGTATATCCGACTAAAACAAGAGGAGCTTGTGGTAGAATCTAACAAGCCATATGCTTTAAAATTCAGAGCTCGAGCGGATAGTCCCCGGCAAGTCACAGTGTCTGTCAGTAACATGGTAAAGAATTTAGGACTATATAGAACAATCGAACTAACAAATAAATGGCAAAATTTTTATTTAAGATTTATAGCTAAAGCTGATGATAAGAATGCAAGTATTAACTTTAATCTCGGTGGTAGTGCAGCTCCGGTTGAATTTTCAAATGTTCGCCTTAAAAGCCTCTCGGACGGTCAGACTATCAGGCCAAGACCTCACACTTATTATATAAGTTATAAATTTAACGCGTTTGGATGCCGCGGTCGGGACTATGCCATACCCAAACGAAATGGCACTGTACGCATCCTCATTCTTGGCGACTCTCTCACTATGGGTGTTGGTGTGCGAGAAGAAGATACATTTGCAAGCCAACTTGAGAGCGTTCTGAATATCGATAGAAAATTATCCAATTCAAGAAATCATTACGAAGTCATAAACTGTGGAGTAGGCGGGTACGGAACTGAAGAAGAGAGATTATTTTACGACCTCATTGCAAAAAAATACGAGCCGGATGTCATCTTATTAGTGATGTTTTGGAATGACGACATGTCATGGAAAGATGAGATCGATAAAGGATATGTTAATAGAATTCCCGGAAAGTTTGAATCCTTAATTTTTCTATGGGGCCTTATACAGAAATATCGTTACAAGAAACCATTCCCAAACTTTTCAAGAAGTGTAAAAGAAATCCTTGAACTCAATAAAGAAGCATCAAAAAATAACGCTCGGTTAGCTGTAGTATTTTTTAGAGATTTTCCTGACTACCTGGATTCGAGAACCCTAGCTCGTGCTTGGAAGAGTCTTATCAACACAGTTACAGAGGGACTTGGAGATACCGATATACCTGTGCTGGACCTCGGAAAGGCATTTTTTAGAGAACATGCTGAATGGGAGTTGAGGGTTCATAAAATTGACGGTCATTTGAATGAAATTGCCCATGGGATTGCAGCGCGAGAGTTATTCAGCTTTCTTCAAGCTAGTGACCTACTTAGGACCAAAGAAAAATAGGAATGAGATTTGTGGTAGTCGCATTTTAACGCCGGATGAGCCCTCCCAGGCATGCGATCTTACAAAACGGTGCCATAAACGGGGAAATTGACATTAGATAGTCGGGATCGACAATTCTTTTAAACTCCAAAAATCTTATGTTTATTTACGTATCGCCTCAAGCTAAAAGTCAAGCTTAGAGAAGGATATAACCTCACTTATGATCGTCAGCAGAGGATAGCACCAAGCACTTAAACTAGCAAGACGAGTTCTATTTTCGATTTAGTTCAGTCAATGCCTAGGCTGCATACTAAACAATGAAAAATAATACTTCCTTTCTCATCGGCATTGGACTATTTCTCACTTTTTATGGAATTTATCTCTTTTTTTCCTTCTCATTGTACCAAACTGGTGTTTTTAGGAAGTATGATTTGTTATTCCAAGCAGATGTACCCCGTGTGATAAATAATTATACAAGCAAAGGTAGGCAGGATCGTACGTCAGTACATCCACTTTTTGTTTTACTAGTAAATCCGATTGGTAGCCTACTTGTTAAAGTCATTCCTAACAAGATTCTTGTGGCTATTGGAATAAATTCCTTTTTTGGAGCCTTGGG
>Ga0214472_10005239_pt1 | contig 13637 bp, 13 predicted proteins | sample RVTome_6_FD_207662 | JGI IMG/M metagenome (GOLD analysis project Ga0214472, IMG submission 207662) | Soil microbial communities from uranium-contaminated site in the Upper Colorado River Basin, Wyoming, United States - RVT140D175 | ecosystem: Environmental > Terrestrial > Soil > Contaminated >... | reverse complement strand
CTCGGTAACCCCAAGATAATCAAAAAATTTTCGCAGAATTTGATCCTTGTCGAGCGAGCCCAGGTAGTGCACCCCCACGGCACATTCTATTCCGTCACGGGTATAGCTGCGCATCAAGCCGCCCGGTTGGGAATTTTTCTCTAAAACGGTGACGTCATAGCCAAGTTTCGCAAGAATAATTGCGGTACTGAGGCCACCGATACCGGCACCGACGATCAACACTTTCCGGGACAAAGATGAATAACTTTGCATAGTTCATGACCTGGGCTTCGAGTAACAGCGAATCTTAACGAATAAGATGTTCCCACAGCGGGCCGGTATATCCGCGGGCATGCATCTTGCTAACCGTGGCGGCGCTCCTGGTGCCACCGGAACCAACGACATAGTTAATGCGCTCGCCGACTCTTGCTGTAACCAGAGCTTCGATGGTTTGGCAGTCAATGTTATCTGCCTCGTAGAAGATCGGTTTCAACAAATTGGTGGTGGAGGTAATCTTTCCTTCAGCCAGTGCTATGTCATAAAGTGCGGTTCTGGGATAGATCCTGATCCCGATGAAAAAAAAGAACACCGCCTTTTTGAGCTTATTGATGTTGTTCAGGCTTTCCCCGATGGTCGTGGCTGATTCGCCAGGTCCGCCCATGAGAAAATAATGAGCCACGTGCAGTCCGGCATCGACTGCCTGCTGATGGGTGGTAAATACATCCTGTACATCGAAAGGCTTGCAATAGGTTTTCAGCACTGAATCCGCCATGGATTCGGTACCGAATTCCACATGGGCACAACCGGCGCTCGCCATAATTGAAAAATAATCGGCAGGCAGCCTGACAGGAGCAAAGAAACCGCCCCATGGGATTGAAACTCCGGCTGCCTTGAAAGCTTTGGCTACAGCCAGACTGTGACTGATATCGGAATTAAAGGCGGAGTCGGTGATAAAAAAATATCTGGCCCCGGCCGCCTGGAGTTCCAGAGCCGTTCGAGCCACCTCATCCGGCTGGACCAAACGGTGTTTTCGCCCCTCGATATGCGGGTAGGGGCAGTAAATGCAATTGAAGCAGCAACCTCTTTTACTCTGCAGATTGAGCATTCCACCTTGATCCAGATAGAAACGGTTATGGGCGGTGTGGCTTTTGAAGTCGCGAACTATGCGGCCGTCCCAGGGAACTGGAGTCCATGTCCCCGCGGTGGATGAAGAAGAGATCACTCCTGGAATCCGGGCCGGATCATGTCCGTTTTTAATGGCTTCCACAACCAGGCCGAATCGTTCCCCCTCGCCGATAATCCCGTAATCGGCGTCAAGAGCTGAAAGAATTTGCTTGGGCATGATGGTGAATCCGCAGCCGCCGCAGACAATCGTCGCTTTTGAGTGAACCCTCAGCCGGGCAACAAGGGTTGTATATTCGTTGATAAAATATCGAGAATCTACAGCATCCGTATTATCAATGTTTCGGCAGGATAGCCCGATGATGTCCGGAGAGAAAGCAAGCAAGGTCTCCTCGAGTTCCGCAAAAGAGAGCATGTTCAGGTCTGCAATGCGTACTTCATGCTCCGCTGGGATGGAGCCGGCGACGTAATCAAGACCGAGAGGGTACACCGGATAAGGAACGGTGAGGGTGTTGGGCGATACCAGCAGTATTCTCATGGCTTGATAAGTTCTATGGCAGTAATATATTGACCGAGACCAAGAACCAGAATTTTGCTCGTTCGGCCGGGTATGGCAATATCATTGCCTCCTGCCAGAGCACCGGGGATAATCCCCGATTCCAGAAAAGATGCGGCAAGTGCTGTCGCCACAGCCGAGGCGGAGGCGAATTCACCGATAACTTTGCGGTATTCGACCACAGGAACCGACGGTTTTGAGCTTGCCATAAATTGTTCAAGCTGCTTTGCCCCCTCCTCGTGCATGGCGGCAGGGATGCCGGCCAGAATAAGCGCATAGTCGCTCCGATTGCCTAGATTGGCAAGCGAATCCACCAGTGCTTCAACTACGCCTGCTGCTTTGCCGCATTGATAAAACGGGATGGAAATACAGCATATAGCAGCTTTTGTGTTCCTGTTTACATAGAGGGCACCGCCGCCATCGGCAAGCGCTGTCCCGGGGGAGATCGAAGAGTCCAGAAGTGGGGAAAATATCTCATGTCCTTCGTCTGCACCAAGGATGAGAGCTGGTCCCGCCGAATCATCCAGCATAAGTTCTGCGGTAAATAACGCCTGTTCAAAAGAATAATCACCGCCACTGGTGGTAATATTGGGACCTGTTGCCCCAAACATGATGGCCACCTGGCTGGCCGGTCCGTTATGAACGGAGCCGACAAAATCGGTGGGGCTTGGAAACTGTTCCTTGGATTCAGTGAGGCGGGTCAAGAAATCATACGTTTCGGACAGGGCTCCCCAGCCGGTACCCATAAAGACGGCATCCGGTTTTTTGTCATCAAGGGCCGAGTTTTTCGAACTCTCATGGGCAGATACGGCTAAAGAGAGGGTCATTTTCGGCAGGCGCTTGAGCCGACGTATCAACCGTAGCGGCAGGTTTTCAGCAATTGTCTCGAGTCCTGCCATTCCGGCAACAGACGCGCCGGTATGTATTCGGGCAATGGTTTCAACCGTGCCTCCCGCTCCTGTCAGGCAGGAATAACCATGAACGGCTAGCGTAGCGCAAGGTTGACTGGATGGTGCATTCTCAAAGGTATCCGGTCTGCCGATGACTAAGGAACCGTTGTTGCCGCCAAAACCAAAAGAATTGGACAGAACGGCACGTGCAAGAGACTTCAGCGGGCTTGTCAGTGGTGTCAGGCCAAGTTCAGGGTCAACCTGTTGCAGGCCTGTATTGGCGGGCATCAGCCCACGGGAAATTGTGATTGCGGATACTACCGCCTCAATTGCCCCGGCGGCGGCCAGGCTGTGGCCCGATGCACCTTTGATCGATGAAAGTGGCGGAAGAGTGGTGAAAAGTCGGCGTACAGCTTTGGATTCCGCCAAGTCGTTTTCCGGAGTTCCAGTGCCGTGAAGATTGATGTAGTCAATTTCTTCCGGACTCAGCCCGGCATCGGTCAGTGCGCTCTGCATGGCTGCAAAAGCACCCTGACCTTCCGGGTGAGGAGCGGCAGGATGGTAGGCATCGCAGGAAAGCCCGGCCCCAAGGAGTGCGGCAAGGCAGTCAGCAGGTTTTTCCGTGGTGAGAAGGACCATGCCCGCACCTTCCGCCACCGCCATGCCCTGCCGGTTTTGATCGAGAGGTTTGCAGCCTGCGCGGTCAACAAGTTGCAGGGAGTGGAAACCAAAATAGGTCAGACGGCTCAGTGAATCCACGCCTCCAGCCAGCACCGTCTTCACCTGACCGCTGCGGAGCATTTTAAGGGCCATGGCAATGGCGACAACGCCTGAAGAACAGGCCGTGGAAACAACAAGGGCAGGTCCAGTACAGTTGAATTTCCCGGCCAGGTAGTCGGCAACAGTATTGAGACCGTGGTGCCGGTACAGCTCTTTATCCTGCTCATTACTCCGAAGCAGTTGCTCGGTGGTGAGAATGCCGCCGGTCGTGGTACCAAGAATTATTGCCTCGGGAGGTCGGCTGCATCCGTTCATGGCCTGCCGGGCTGCAATATGTGCCAGTTGGTGTGTTCTGGGCAGGGACGACGCTTCCTCCAGGCCAAGAACCTGACCAACCGGCAGGGGTGAACCTTGCAGCAGGGAAAACAGCGTCAGGGGCTTTATTGCCGAACGGTTCTCAAGCAGGGTTTTTTCTGTAGCCGTGAGCCCTGAGCCCAGCGAACTGATTATTCCTGCTCCGCTTATATACACCTGCTTGTTCGTCAAGATGCTGCTTTGGAAGAGTTTTCTTTAATGTAGTCGGCAAGATTAGCAAGCGAGGTGAACACTTTTTCACCGACATCCTGGTTATTGATGATAATGCCGTAATCTTTTTCCACCATGACCACCATTTCCAGGACATCAATCGAGTCGATGCCTAGTTCACCACCGACCAGTTGACTGTTTTCATCAAAATCTTCAGGCTTTACGTCTGCCAGATTGAGGATTTCTATCAGTTTGACTTTGAGTTCTTCTATCAGTTCACTCATAATTTTTTGCTTTTAATGTTGGGTTGTATTAATAAAACCGTCGAAAGTACGGCGGAATGATCGGCGAAGTATTTTGAAAAACCGCTCCCGATGTGAAGTCAGAACCTACCATAATGCCAATAATCCGATAGAATGCCAACAGGAATTTGTCATCTTGTTTGTCATCATATATGGTGGCGGTTTCTGCAATATTAAGGTATCTTTTTTTTCTTAAAAATTATGAATACATTACCATTCTCCGAGCTGACCCTGGAAGACCTGCTCCCCCATCGAGGCAATATGATGTTTGTGGAAAAGGTTCTCGAGGTTGACAGCAAACATGCTCTCACGCTCTGCCGTGTGAAAAAGTCCTGGCCCATGGCTGATGATAAAGGGGTACATCCCTTGATTTTAGTCGAGCTGGCTGCGCAAACTGCAGGGGTGTGCAACGGCTGGGACAGAATTCAAACCAAGGGTGTCGATTCGGATCGGATGGGCTGGCTGGTGGGTATTAAAAAAACCGAATTATTTGTTGATTACCTGCCCTTTGGCGGTGAAATTTTCACCCGTGCCGAAAACAGTTATAATTTTGAGAATCTTCGAGAAGTGTCCTGCGAACAGCACATGGACAATATATTAATCTGTAAAAGTATTCTGCAGCTCTTCCAGGCATAACTCACATGACAGCTGAAAACAAACAGAAAGACCAGGAAAATCACATCGATCGGAAAATTGCCATAGTAACCGGCGGCAGCAAGGGGATCGGCAGGGCAATCTGTGTCGAGTTGGCCCGGTGCGCCTGTTACACTGTCATCAATTATATGGGTGATAAAAACGGGGCCGAGCAGACTTTGGCGATGGTTGAAGCTGCCGGTGGCCGTGGTGAAATTTACCAGTTCGATGTCAGGGATGGACAAATAGCTGAGAAGGTGGTTGAAGATGTCGCCGAAAGACTGGGCGGCGTTGATATCCTGATCAACAACGCCGGGATCGTCGCTGACGGTCTGTTCATGATAATGCCTCCGAAAAACTGGCAGTCGGTAATAGATACCAGTTTGAATGGTTTTTATAATATGACTCGCCCGGTGGTCGAGCAGATGGTGCGCAAAAAAAAAGGGGCCATCGTCTCCATTTCTTCCGCCAGCTCCCTTATGACCAATCGTGGGCAGGCTAATTATTCGGCTGCCAAGGCCGGCTTGAACGCTGCCAGCAGGGTGGTCGCTTCCGAGGTTGCCCGGCTCGGCATCCGGGTGAATGTGGTTGCTCCGGGTCTGATTGAGACGGACATGATCCAGAATGCCCCGAAAGCTCAGATCAAGGCGATGATTCCCATGGCCCGCATCGGCAGGCCGGAAGAGGTTGCCAGGGTCGTAGGTTTTCTCTGCTCCGATGCCGCCTCCTATGTGACCGGCCAGATAATCTCAGTTAATGGCGGAATGTTTTAATGAAATGGTATGTTCTGTCTATCACCCTGTTTTTACTGCTATTTGTGACTGTTTCATCCGGTTGGTCTTCGCAACAGGAGCCGATTCGCCTGCAGTCCATTCAGGCGGATTTCATCCAGGAAAAACATCTGAAAATCCTGGTCCGGCCTCTTGTCTCAACCGGAACGTTTACCTTTCAGGCGCCCCAATCGCTGCGTTGGGAATATCGAACTCCTGTTCCCTCCATTCTGCTCATGGCTGGCGGCAAGGTAAAGAAATTTATCGAAAGAGACGGCCAACTTGTGGAAGACAAAGGGATGCGGCTTGACTCGATGCAGGTTATGCTGAGCCAGATCAGCAACTGGCTTGATGGCCGTTTTTCCGACAATGACATGTTCAGCGTCTCTTTTTTGGGTGAACGTACGGTGCTGCTCACTCCCAGAGAACAGGCTCTTGCCGGGATGATCAGCAAGATTGAACTAACACTCGCCGACCGGAAAGGACTCCTTGACGGGGTAACTATTTTTGAAGGCCCGGACTCGTACACGAAGATGACCTTTAAAAACACGGTGCTGAACGAGGAGATACCTGTCTCCGTATTTACCGATAAATGAAGATTCAGCTCTTCTTCCTGACTGCAATACTGTTTGGTATAGTTGCCTGTGCGGCAGAAACCCAATTTCGCCTGCCGGAGCTGAAAGGTGTTGAGGCCGGACCTGTTAAGGACGGACAAGAGATAGCTGCCTGTGCGGCGGTCTTTCCCGATGGAGGATATCGAGGACACGGAGGAAAGGGCGGATGGCAGTTTGTCCACTCCATCGATTTTACCATGAGAGACGGATCCGGCACTACCGTCATCGGAGTCACCAGTCTCTCTGGAAATGATATTGAATGCGCCCTGATGACGGTCGAAGGGCTGACTCTTTTTGAGGCGGTTTTCGGTCATGACAACAGTATTGAAGTCCGGCGGGCTGTTCCCCCCTTTGATAGACCAGGGTTTGCCGCAGGTTTGATAAACGATATTCGGGCAATCTTTCAGCCGCCTCCAGGCAGCATGGAGACTGGGCAATTACAGTCGCGGTTACAACCACAGTCGCCAGGTACAACAGCTGTCTGTCGATATAGAGACGGGAGCAATGGGGTGGTTGGGGTGGTTGATGTTTTGCCGGAGGTGGATGGCTGCTGGCAAATAAAGAGTTATACCTCGGATCTGGTCATGAAGCGTTCCATTACCGGGCTGTCCTGCAGAAAACGGGGATTCAGCCGCATCCCGGATCACATCCTGCTGAAAATCTACGGCCAGACCGGCTATACCCTGAAAATGACCTTGATAAGTGCCGATAATATAAAATGAAATTTAAACTCATATATCCCAAATGGGCCAAACTGGACAGACAGACGGAGTTCCATCTTCCCCCTCATGGCCCGGTGGTTTTCGCCGCTGCATTGCCCGAGTATGTCGATGTCGATTTTATCGATGAAAATCTGCAGGAAATAGATTTTGACGAGCCGGTGGATATCGTCGGCATCTCCATGATGCTCACTGTCCAGGTCAAAAGAGGCTGGGAGATTGCCGATAACTATCGCAAAAGAGGGATCATTGTGATCTTTGGCGGTATTGCCACCATGCTGCATGCGGAAGAAACCATGGAACACGCGGATGCGGTTTTTCTCGGTGAAGCGGAAGGCCGGATGGAACAGGTTCTCGCCGATTTCCATGGAGGCAACCTGCAGCTCCGCTATGATTTTATCAATGATAGGCCGGATATCGCTCTGGTTGGTCCGGCGCGAAGGGACATTCTTGACCGTAAGCTCTACAATTATAAGGGCGTGCAGATGGTTGATCTGGTGCATGCTTCGCGCGGTTGCCGGTTTAACTGTTATCCTTGTGCCGTCTCTTACCTGGGGGGAAGGGAATTTCGCCCTCGGCCTATCGATAAAGCAGTGGCCGAAATGGCCGGAATTGACAATAACCGCCTGTTTATTGTCGATAATTCCCTTGCTCAGGATACCAAATGGGAGATGGAGCTGTTCAAGGAGATGATACCGCTGAAAAAGAAGTGGTGTTCGCATCCCATCGAAGACAAGCCGGAAGTTCTCGATCTGGCCGCTCAGGCCGGAGCCTGGTATGTCTACCAGGCGGTCTTTGATACCTCGGATTATATCAGGGAGCGAATCAAGCGCTATCACGATCATGGCATCGGGGTCGAAGGAACAATTCTGTTGGGCCTCGACAGCCACACAGAGGATTACATCAAGCAATTGATCGATTTCTTACTTGAAATAGAACTGGATGTCGCCGAATTCACCGTTCTGACTCCCTTTCCGCACACCAAAGCCTATACTGAGCTGAGCAGGCAAAATCGTATTCTCTCCACCGACTGGAATGATTTTTCGGCTGACCAGGTGGTCTTTCAGCCAAAGAATATGAGCCCCGAACGACTGCAGGAGCTGCTTGATTACGCCTGGAATACCTTTTATCAAGATGAACCTCAATCGATAAAAATGGCCAAGCTATTCAAGCAGGTTGTAAAAAAGGAAATGGCGGACAACACTTTCAGGCCGCGAAACAGAGACCTTAGCGGACAATCTTTCGGCAAGGCGGTAAGCAGAACAGATGAGCGCTGATATTCAGACAGACATTGCAGGGGCCATACACAGCCTGCTGCAGGGACCCACATATCCGGACAAAGAATTTGTCCGTTCCGGAGCCACCTTCGGCGAAGTGTATGCGATGGCGGCCTGGCTGCGTGTTGCGCTGGCAAGTCCTGAGTACCTGGGCGCTGCGGTTTGCCTTGCCGCGGACAATAAAGCCATTATAGCTGCGGCCCTCTTGGCATCTCTCGCCGGTGGACCGACTCTTCTGCTGCCCTACGCTTTTTCTGCCAGGGCTCTTGCCCGGATGCAGCAGGCAACCGGCTTTACAGTCGCAATTTCGGATGTGGACAGAGAATTCCCCGAGGCGGTGCAGGCGATCTGTCCACAGACCTCAGGACCTGCAGCAATCCCGGTAGACGGCCAGGCCTCACCCCGCACCGAGCTGCTGAAAATTTTCACCGGCGGGTCAACCGGCATGCCACAGGTCTGGTCTAAAACCGGGGAGAATATTTTTGGCGAAGGTTTTTTCCTGGCCGGCCGTTTTGCTGTAACCGAACAAGACTGCATTATGGCCACCATCCCTCCCTATCACATTTATGGCCTGCTTTTTTCCGTTGTGCTGCCCCTAGTCTCTTCGGCGCAGGTGGTAGACGAGACACCATCCTTTCCCAGTGAAATCGCACAGGTCGCAGGGGAGCACGAAGTTACGATTCTGGCCAGTGTTCCGGCTCATTACCGGGTTTTGCGGGAGGTAAAAAAAGACATCTCGCTGCGGCTGGCCTTTTCCTCAGCCGGCATGCTCGATACAGCCGACAACGAAGCATTTTGCCGTCAAAATAAGGTGGGCGTGGTGGAGGTATATGGTTCCACTGAAACCGGTGGTATTGCAACGAGGAACAGGTCGCTTGGCGAAGAGTGCTTTACCCCGTTTCCAACGATTGACTGGAAAATTAGCGAAGGTCGCCTGGCAGTGCGCTCGCCCTATATTTCGCCTGACCTCCCCGTTGATGCGAGCGGCTTTTTTACCTCGAGCGATCGGGTGGAGACCAGTGGAATAAACGAGTTTTCCCTGAAAGGGCGCGCCGATACAGTAACCAAAGTGGGGGGGAAACGGGTGGACCTTGAGGAAATCCGTGCCCTTATCAAGAATGAACCAGGGGTTGCCGATTGTGTGGTCATGGCCTTGCCTGAATCCGGGGGCAGGGAACACCAGATTGGCGCCTTGATTCAGGGACACCAGGTCGATACGGAGATGATCCGAAAAACCCTGACCGACTCGCTGGAACCGTACGCCCTGCCACGCCGTATGAAGACTGTCGATTTGATTCCGGTGAAAAAAAACGGTAAATACGACTGGCCCGGCATTGTCCGGCTTCTGACCAAATGAGTGATCTTCACCAGAGCTTTGCCGCTGGTTATGCGAGCCTCTCTGCCTGGGCCGACCTGCTCGACCGGATCAACGTCTTTCCTGTCGCCGATGGGGATACCGGCACCAATCTCCGTATAAGTCTGGCACCGTTTCGCGATTGCGGAGAGGACCGTTCGTTAATCCCCGACCTGCTGGCTCGCGCTGCCACCGGCAACTCCGGCAATATTGCCGCGGCTTTTTTTCGGGAATTTTGCCGCGCGGAAAACTACTCCGAGCTGGCGGAAAAAGCAGCATCCGGCAGGAACAGCGCCTGGCAGGCTATCGCCGACCCTCGAACGGGAACGATGCTCACGGTTTTTGACAGTCTTGCTCTGGTTCTTGCGGCCCGGGCCAAGGTGGATGAGGTGGAAAACAGCTATCTCCCGCTGAGCCTTGCGCTGCAAAAGGCCGTCCGTGACACTTCTCAGCTTTTGCCGGAGCTCAGGAAAGCCGGCGTTGTGGATTCCGGCGCCTTGGCCATGTATATTTTTTTCGACGGATTTTTCAGGCATGTCACGCAACAAAAGGATAAGCCTCATTCCATACTGGAACTTTTTGCGGGCAAACTGGTCATCCACAGCTCCTTTCGTCCGGCAGTCACCAACTGTTTTTGTGTCGATGTGGTCATTCAAAGGAATGATAAACATGCAGCAGTCAAAGACAGCATTGCCGAAATGGGAGAGAGCGTGGTGGTGGTTGAAGATGCATCCATGCTTAAGATTCACCTCCATGCTCCCGACCTCGACCAGCTGCGGGGACGGCTTGGTTCGTTTGGCGACATCGTCCATTGGTCCGCTGAGGAAATTGATCAGGGAACTGCGGAACATTATGCCGATCCAGGAGGGAAATCTGCTCTGCATATCGTAACGGATGCAGCCGGATCCCTGACCAGGGTAATGGCCCGGCACCAAGGGATTACCCTGCTGGACAGCTATATCATAACCGGTGACAGCTCAAGGCCTGAAAGTCTGTACCGTCCCGAACAACTCTACGCCCGGATGCGCAAGGGGGTGAAGATAACCACCGCCCAGGCTTCCACTTACGAACGGCATCAGCACTACCAGTGCATTTGTCAGCAGTTCGGCAGCTCCCTGTACCTTTGTGTAGGTTCCGCTTTTACCGGCAATTATGCTACTGCCATGGCCTGGAAAAACGATCATGATCCGGATAATCTGTTTACGGTTATGGATACCGGGGCAGCCTCCGGACGGCTTGCCCTCATCGCTCTCCTTACCGCCCGGCAGGCAAAAATCGTCGATAGCCCGGAAGAAGTGATTGATTTTGCTCGAAAGACCATTACCGACTGTGTTGAATTTGTTTTCATTGATGAGCTGAAATATCTGGTTGCCGGAGGTCGGGTTTCCAGGGCAAATGGTTTTTTGGGCGATTTATTATCAATGAAACCGGTTATCAGTCCGACCAGCGATGGGGTACGTAAACTCGGCGTTGTGCACAGCAGAAAGGGCCAGCTCGCCTTTGCCATTGCAAAACTTAAGGAGCGGTTTAACGGAGCCGCCAATCCTGTGATCATGCTGCAATACACGGATAATGAACAATGGGTTACAGATATTGTCCGGCAGCAGGTAGAGGCTTTGTTGCCGGCGGCGGAAATTGTTCTTGCTCCGCTGTCGCTGACTTCCGGTGTGCACATGGGGCCTGGAACCTGGTCGATAGCTTTCAACTCTGCCGAAGGCGGGGAACTTCAACCCCGCAACCGCCATTTTTAAGTATTTACCACGATGAATATGAGACCTGCCGTCATTATACCTGTTTACAATCATGGCCGGCAGATCGGCGAAGTTATCCGGCAGACCTTGCAACTTGGCCTGCCCGTTTTTGTCGTCGATGACGGCTCGACAGATTCCAGCGCCCAGGTTATCAATGCAATAAGTGGGATAAGTATTCTGCGTCATTCCGTCAACCTGGGCAAGGGCGCCGCCATTCTCACTGGTTTTGCTGCGGCAGTTGAAAAAAAGTTTGACTGGGCAATCACCTTGGACGGGGACGGTCAGCATAATCCTGAAGACGCCAGGGCATTGCTCGCTGCAGTGAGTGCCGGTGAAAGGTGCATTGTCATAGGCCGGCGGCAGGGGATGGAAGATCAAGAAAACGTGCCCTGGACCAGTAAATTCGGCCGCAAGTTTTCCAACTTCTGGGTCTGGGCAGCCGGTGGACCATGGGTGGAAGATTCCCAGTCCGGTTTCAGGCTCTACCCGATCCCGGAAGCGCTGAGTCTGGGTGTCGAGGCCAGACGATACCAGTTTGAGGTGGAAATACTGGTCAAGGCCCGGCAACAGGGGATCGAAACGAAGGAAGCAGCTGTCTCGGTCGTCTATCAGGCGAGGGGAGAGCGGGTCAGTCACTTTCGGCCCTGGCTTGACTTCCTGCGTAATTCCTCCACCTTCAACAGGCTGATCTTTGCTCGTTTTTTCAGGATGTTTCGACGATGACCGGCTTTTGGTATAAACTGCTGGTCCGGGTTGCCAACCTGGGTGGCTCGTGGTTCTTTGTCCTTGTCTCCCGGATTATTGCTGCCGGCTATTTTGTGTTTTCCAAGCGGGTTCCTGAAAGTCGTCGCTTCTACGCCGCCCTTTATCCCGAGCGCGGAAGGCTCTATCACCTCTGGTGCACTTTCCAGCAATATCAGAATTTCACGACCATCCATTTTGACAGGTTCTTAATGGGACAAACCAAACCTGTAACCTTTACCTCACATGGCTGGGAGAACCTGGACGCTGTCATCAGCCGGCAGGGCGGAATTCTACTTATGTCTCACCTTGGGAACTGGGAAATGGCCGCGACAGTACTCAAACAGCGAAGAGATGATCTGCGACTGCTTCTCTATATGGGAGTGAAAGAAAAAGAAGGTGTGGAAAGGATGCAAAAAGAAGATCTGCGCAGATCGGGCGTAACCATAATTGCGGCAGACCAGGAAAAAAGTTCACCGTTTTCCGCGGTGGAAGGGATTCGTTTTCTGCAGTCGGGCGGCCTGGTTTCCATGGCGGGGGATATTGTCTGGCGCAGCGACCAGCGAAAAGTACCTGTCACCTTCCTGGGACATGATGCCTATCTGCCTGAAGCGCCTTTTGTTTTTGCCCTGGTGTCGGGCGCACCGCTCTTAGTGTTTTTTGCCTTCCGCACCGGTAAAAGCAGCTATCATTTCACTCTGTCCGAGCCGATTGCAATCCAGCCGGCATCCCGCCGGGCAAGACCACAAGCCATCGCACGAGCTGCCCAGCAATACGCCGATCTGTTGGAACAATCACTGCGGCAACATCCTTTCGAATGGTATCATTTCGATCGTTTTATTAACTGACGCTTTTCGTAGGGCTGGTTCTGTTCAATTTAGTACCTTACAGATTACTTTCTTGTTTTTTGCAAGAAAATAATCCGTCTCAAGGTACTTATCCCGGCTTGCTTCCCGTTTACCGGGGTTATGCATAATGAGTCCAAAGCCGTATTACTTTAACTGCATGTTCTTTCTCATAAACTTGATAAATAAGTCTGTGCTGGATATTTATTCTGCGGGAGAATGCACCAGATAGATCTCCGACTAATTTCTCGAAAGGTGGTGGATTTTGGAAAGGGTTTTCTTGGATTACTTCGATTAGCTTCTCTGCTTTTATCTTTAATCCTGCACCGGCGAGTTTCTTTGCATCTTTTTGAGCCTGCTTGGTAAACACTATGTCCCAACTCACCAGTCAAGTTCCGTTGAGCAATCTGTCATGTCTTGTGCCAATCCTTCCTTGATCGATTCCCTCATACCGGGGATGGACAGCAGGTAAAGAGTCTCTGTTATTGCGTTCCAGTCCTCTTCGGATACTAATACAGCATTAGCTCTTTTTCCTGTAATAACAATTGGTTGGTGTGATGATGCCGCTTCGTCGATCAGGCTGTAAAGCTTTGCTCTGGCTTCAGTTGCTTTTAATATATTCATATTGCTACCTCCTGATGTAAACGTACGTTTTTGCGAACGTAATGTCAAATGATTTTTGAGGCGATAATAACAGTGTCGATGAAGCCCGATCGATCGCCGTCACCATCGCTACGACCATAATGTTCTTTAATTGTAGCTATTGAACTTTCTCCCAATCAATTTCCCAGGCACATATTTCATCTCATTTTTTCAATTTTAAAAAATCTCCATCGATA
>Ga0214472_10005238_pt1 | contig 13638 bp, 9 predicted proteins | sample RVTome_6_FD_207662 | JGI IMG/M metagenome (GOLD analysis project Ga0214472, IMG submission 207662) | Soil microbial communities from uranium-contaminated site in the Upper Colorado River Basin, Wyoming, United States - RVT140D175 | ecosystem: Environmental > Terrestrial > Soil > Contaminated >... | reverse complement strand
AAATCGATCTCGGTCTCGAGGCCCTGGAAGGTGTCCCGTACATCGGTGTCACCGGTACCAATGGTAAGAGCACCACCACGGCGCTCGTGGCACACCTCCTCAGCGCAGGTGGTGTGCGGGCGGTTGCGGCCGGGAACATCGGGACTCCGGTCTCGGACGTTGCCCTCTGGTCACAACGCCCGGAGTGGCTCGCCATCGAGTTCTCCTCATTTCAACTTCATGACACTCCCCGGGTTGCTCCCCACGTGGGTATTCTGACGAACTTGTCGCCCGACCACCTCGATCGATACCCACACGTCACCAGCTACTATGACGACAAGAAGCTCTTCTTTCGCAATGCGACCTCCGAGTCCGTGTGGGTGACCAACACCGATGACCAAGAGTCGACAGCGATCACCATTGGGGTGGCTGGGCACCGCCTGGGCTTCTCGCTCCTGACGCCGGCGGATGGCTGGTGGGATAGAGAGAGCGATCTCCTGATGGTTGACGATTCTGCGGTCTTGCCCCGTAACGAGTTCTCTTTGCTGGGCGATCACAACGTGGCCAATGCATTGGCGGCTGCGTTGGCGGTCCGGAGTGCGGTGGGAGCGACCGAGGCTACCCTCGCCCACGGTCTTCGGTCGTTCAGGGCTCTCCCGCACCGCCTCGAGGCTATCGCCGAGATTGCCGGCGTTCGATGGATCAATGATTCGAAAGCCACCAACCTGGCCTCGACCGAAGTGGCAGTGGCGGCCTTGGACGGGCCGTTCGTCCTTCTGCTGGGAGGGCGCCACAAGGGAGAATCCTACAAACGGTTACTTCCCCTGCTCGAATCCCGATGTGTCGCCGTCGTCGCGTATGGAGAGGCCGGCGCTAGGATCGCCGCCGATCTGGGCGGCCAAGTCAGGGTGGAGCATGTGACCGCCGGTTTCGACGAGGTGGTCTCCTGCGCCGCCGCCATCGCCGTGGCCGGTAACACGGTTCTCTTGTCGCCCGCCTGCTCGAGTTATGACATGTTCGTCAACTTTGAACAGCGCGGTGACAGGTTTCGAGAGTTGGTCGGGGCATCGTGAGCCCTTCATCCATCCGCCATCCTGGCGAATTTCGCTGGGAAGTTCGACTCCTCGTGGCCATTGCCGTGGTGCTGACCGTGTTTGGTATCATCAGTCTCTACGATGCCACTAGCATACGCGAGCGTGGGTTCCTGGTGGCTGTGAAACAACTGGTGATCGGCCTGGTGGGTGGGATTGTGATGGTCACCTTGTCGCGGGTCGATTACCGCCGGCTGCGTTCCCTCGCGTGGCCGGTGCTTGGTGTGACGCTCCTCCTGTTGCTCATCACCATTCTTCCCCTCAGTGTGACCGGTGCGATCGCCGGGTCGCGAAATGGCGCCAGGCGCTGGATCGACTTTGGGGCGTTCACGGTTCAACCGGGAGAAATCGCCAAGTTCGCCGTCGTGCTCTGGTGCGCCGCCCTCGCCGCGAAGAAAGGCGTGACCGTACGAGGATTCAAGAAGGGTGTGCTCCCGTTCCTGGTCGTGATCGGTACGGTTTTCGTGCTCATCGTACGACAGCCGGATCTCTCGATGGCGGTCATCGTCGCCCTTCTCGGTGCAACGGTGCTCTTTGCTGCCGGCGCAAAGATCGGGCATTTCATCTTCCTCGGTATGGCTGCCGGCCTCATGGCGCTCCAATTGGTGTTGCTGTCCGGCTATCGCCGAGCCCGTTTGGAGACGTTCCTTGGGGGAGGCACCGCCGACGGTGCCAGGCAGATCAACGAGTCCATCGTAGCCATGGGATCGGGTGGGCTCTTTGGAGTGGGCCTGGGCGAAGGGAAGGCCAAATTGGCGCACGTGCCCTACGCCTCATCCGATTTCCTGTTCAGTTCGATCGGTGAGGAGTGGGGCTTCGTCGGGGTCCTCGCTGTCGTGCTTCTCTTCGGCACATTCGGGTGGATCGGGTATCGGATTGCCAAGACCGCCCCCGATCCGTTCGGACGATTTCTCGCTGCAGGACTCACCACCGCGGTGATCCTCACTGCGGTGCTCCACATGGCCGTGACGCTCAAACTCATGCCAACGACGGGACTCACATTGCCCTTCATGTCGGCAGGGGGCTCGAGTCTGGCGCTCAACCTGGCGGCCGTAGGGGTTTTGGCCAGTATTGGACGGATGAGGGGTCGGCCGGAACGTCGATGACCACCATTCTGCTCGCAGGCGGTGGTACCGGTGGTCATCTCATGCCGCTCCTGGCCATCGGCGATCGGATGCGCCAACGTCACCCGGACTGGCGCGTTGTCCTCGCCGGATCACACCATGGCATCGAGGCAACCCTGCTCCCGACGCGCGACTACCCCTACCACCTGCTCTCAACCGAACCGTTCTATCGTCGGGCGTGGTGGAGGAACGTCAAGTGGCCGGTGCTGGCAATCCGCATCCTGCGTGAGGTCAACCGCGTCCTTGACGCCGAAGCCCCCGACGTCGTGCTGGGAACCGGTGGCTATGCTTCTGGTCCGCTGCTGTGGGGCGCGGCCCGGCGGTCCATCCCTACGATTGTCTTCGACGGCGATGCGGTGCCGGGGATCGCAAGTCGATGGGCCAGTCGCAAGGCGCGAGAGGTCTATCTCGCGTTCCCGGAGGCGCGGCATCATTTGCCCGAGACCTTTCCAGGAGAAGTGTTCATCACTGGGGCACCGATCATTCCCCCCGATACCTCCGTGACGCCAGGCGCCCGCAAGCGGTTCGGTCTAGCGCCTGACCGTCCCGTGGTGCTGATCACAGGGGGGAGCCAGGGATCACGGGCGATCAATCTCGCCGTTGCGGACTGGGTCTCCAGTGGCGCCGCCAAGGAGTGCCAGGTGCTGTGGGCCACCGGCCGCGTGACCTACGGCGGGTTTGCACACCTTCACGACCCGCCCTCGGTTCAGGTTTTCAGCTTCCTGGATCCAATCAGCGAGGCGTATGCGGTGGCCGATCTGGCCGTGGCCAGGGGTGGTACGATGTCTCTCACCGAACTCGGTGCTTGGGGAATCCCGACCATTGTGATTCCACTGCCGAGTGCCGCGGCCAACCACCAGACCTCGAACGCGAGGGCGCTCGAGCAGGCTGGGGCCGCACGAGTTCTTCTCCAATCCAACCTCACCGCTGAGAGCCTGGGACGAGTCGTCGGGGATCTGCTTGGTGACCCCGTGGCGATGGAAGGGATGCGGCGCGCGGCACTGGCCCGATCCCGCCCCGGGGCGACGGACGATATCGCCGCCAGGGTCGCCGGGCTGATTGGTACACTTTGAGTTTGCCATGTCCATGCAATTGCTTAGATTAGGTCCATCGCCATGAACCTCTTTCTCGGCTCCGATCCGAGGCCGATCCACTTCGTGGGGATCGCCGGATCGGGGATGAGCCCCCTGGCGCAGGTGGCGCTGAAGAGAGGGGTCGTCGTGACCGGGTCGGATAGGTTTCCGGAGGGTGCCCCGGACCTGGTCGGCCTGGGCGCCCATATTGCCCGGGATCACGATGTGGGATTGGTCGAGGCGGCCCGAGCCCTCATCACGAGCGCCGCCATTCCAGCGGATCACCCGGAGGTGGTCCGGGCGAAGGAGTTGGGCATTCCCATTGTGCCGCGGAAGGAAGCCCTTGCGGAACTCGTGCGCGGCAAGGCCACGGTTGCGGTGGCTGGAACGCACGGCAAGACGACGACAACCGTCATGGCGACCAAGGCACTGACTGGTGCCGGTTTCGCGCCGACGGGCCTTGCGGGAGGGCGTGTCCCCGAATGGGGAGGGAATGCCAAGATCGGTGGGGACGATCTCTTCGTCGTCGAAGCCGACGAGTACGACCAGGCTTTCCTGACGTTGTATCCGCAGGTGGCAGTGATCAACAATTTCGAGTGGGAACACCTGGAGTCCTACGGTGGATCGGGACAGGCGCTCGAAGATGCATTCGTCGAGTTTGCGGGGCGCGCTGATCGGGTCTTGATCGGAAGTGATGACCCCGGTGCGGAGGCGGTCGCGGAGAAGCTGGGAGTACCGATCTGGCGCTTTGGGACTGCGGGACCGGACATCGTGATCGAGTCGCTCATGACCGTCTCCCAGGGCATCGGCGCCAAGATCATGTTTCCCGGGGGAGAGCGGGTCACCATCGAACTCGGGGTTCCGGGAATTCACAATGTTCGAAATGCTGCGGCCGCACTCGGGACCGTGGCTGCGATGGGTGGGGAACTCGAGGTGGCGGCCGATGCCCTGACGGGATTCGGAGGTGTGGGGCGGCGCTTCGAACGGGTCGGGTGGGTGGCGGACGTGATGGTGGTGGACGACTATGCCCACCACCCAACCGAGATCGCCGTGACGCTCGACGCCGCGCTCACCCTGTACCCCAATCGGAGGCTGGTCGTGGTGTTTCAACCGCACCTCTACTCACGGACGGCCGTGCTGGCGGACCGTATGGGAGCGTCCCTTCGTGGATCCGACGTCGTGTTCGTCACGGATGTCTATGCCGCACGTGAAGATCCGGTACCGGGTGTGACCGGAGCGCTGGTGGCGGAGGCTGCAAAGTCACAGGGGCTCGATGTGCGCTATGCACCGGATCGACAGGAACTCTTGGATCTCGTTGCCGCGGAGGTGCGAGCGGGTGATTTGGTCATGACGCTTGGTGCCGGTGACATCACCACCCTTGGTGGCGCTTTGCTTCGGAGGCTTGCCGAATCGTGAAGCGCGTGGTTGTCATCGGGCTGGGGGCTGTGGCGGCAATCGCGGTCGCGGTATGGGCACTCGGAGCAGTCGCCCACTCGGAGTTCTTCGTGATCCGAAGAGTGGAAGTGCGGGGAACGCAGTACCTCGAACCGACCAGCATTGTTGCTGCTCTCGACCTCGAGCCTGACGCCCACCTCTTCGATCCTACAAAGGCAATGGTCGGTCGGGTCCTCCAGATCCCAGGTGTCGACGCGACAAAAGTGGGGCGGCGTTGGCCTGGCACACTGGTCGTCACGGTCGTGGAACGGGCACCGGTGGCGCTTGCATCCGGCAAGGCAGGTCTCGCCCTGATGGATGGCCAGGGTCGGATACTGCCCTTCGATCCGCGGCAGGATCCACAACGGCTGCCGGTGGTGGAACCCGACGTTGCGGTGGCTGATGTCCTCGATCGGGTGCGGGAAACGGATCCAGGACTATTCGAGTTGATCGACCGAGCTTCCAGGGTGCGCGAAGGAGTGGCGCTGTTCGCGGCGGACAAGCGGTACCTGGTGCGACGCCGGCCAGCGAAAGAGGCCATTCAGGACCTCGCGGCGGTCATCCGGGACCTGCAGGAACGTGGTTATTCCTACCGCGAGCTGGATGCACGATTCGCCAGCCGGGTCTTTGTGAGAATGAGGTGGTCATGACCCAGGTACAGCGTCTCGTAGCGGGCCTCGACCTTGGCAGCACCAAAGTGACCGGCGTCATCGGCGAGGTGACCGGAGATGCCCGGTCACCTGGCGTCAAGGTGCTCGGTGTGGGGAATGAACGAACGACGGGGATTCGCCGAGGTGTGGTCCGCGACATCGAGGAAATGACTCGCGCCATCGCGAAGGCGATGCGGGACGCGCAACTGATGGCCGGCGTCGAGGTCGGGACCGTGTACTGTGGCGTTGCGGGCGAGCACGTGGCCGGGAGAAGCTCGCACGGCGTCGTCTCGGTGACCGGCTCCGAGATCCGCACAGGGGATGTCGCCCGCGTGAACGACGTGGCGAGCAATGTCTCCTTCGGGATGGGGCACGAACTCCTCCATGCCATCCCACAGGACTACATTGTCGACCAACAGGTTGGAATCACCGACCCCATTGGGATGATGGGGTCGCGTCTGGAAGCTGAAGTCTACCTGGTGACCGTGCTCTCGACGGCACTCCAGAATCTGCGGAAGTGCGTCGAGAAGGCCGGATACCATGTGGGAGAATTCGTGCTCGAACCCCTGGCCGCGTCGTATTCCGTGCTCACCCGCGATGAACGCGAGCTTGGTTGCGCCCTGGTGGAACTTGGCGGCGGAGCCACGACCGTGTCGGTCTTCCACGAGGGGAAGATCAGGCACTTCGCCTCTCTCATGTTTGCCGGAGGGCACGTGACGAATGACATCGTTCACGGCCTGCAAGTGCCACAACATGACGCTGAACGGATCAAACACCGTTATGGCTCGGCCTATGAGCCCCTGGTTTCGGATGAAGACACTCTGGAACTTCCGGGTACGCCTGGGCAGGGGGTCCGTGTGGCATCCCGCAGGGTGCTCGCCCATATCATTCACCTTCGCCTGCAGGAAGTCCTCGAGCTGGCGCTCGGCGAGATTTCCCGGGGGGGCTATCAACAGCATCTACCTGCCGGGGTCATTCTCACTGGAGGCGGCTCACTGCTTCCGGGGGTGATCGAGCTTGCGCGGGAGGTGTTCGCACTTCCGGTGCGAAGTGGGGCACCGGGTCAGGGTCTCTCGGGATTGGTCGATAGCATCGAGTCGCCGAGGATGGCAGTCCCGGCCGGCCTGCTGCACTACGGTGCACGCCAGGTTGCCCTGGGTTCCGGTTTCGGGAGCGGGCGTGGTCGCTCCCCGGCCGTCGAAAAGGTACTTGGCCCTGTGAAGCGATGGCTCCAAGATTTCTTCTAGTAGTTATTGAGTGGTCCGCCAACCGATAGAGGCACGCGCGATGAGATTCGAACTCGACGAAACCAACGAACAAAGCGCACGGATGAAGGTGGTGGGGGTCGGCGGTGGCGGTGGAAATGCCGTCAATCGCATGATCGAGGAGCAACTCCGAGGAGTGGAGTTCATCTCGGTGAATACCGACTTCCAGGCCCTTTCCGGATCCCGATCGGATATCAAATGCCAGATCGGCCAGAAACTGACCAAGGGGTTGGGGGCCGGGGCCCGTCCCGAGATCGGTCGCCAGGCGATCGAGGAGAATCGGGAGGACGTGTCGAGTGTCCTCGCCGGGGCGGATCTGATCTTCGTGACCTGCGGTATGGGGGGTGGCACCGGCACCGGCGCCGCACCAATTATCGCGGAAATGGCCAGGGACCTCGGTGCTCTGACCGTTGGGATCGTGACCAAACCGTTCCTCTTCGAGGGTCGGAAGCGGATGAAGCAGGCTGAGACGGGGATTGCAGAGATGCGGCGAAGTGTGGACACGATGATCGTGGTCCCCAACGAGCGGCTTCTCGCCGTTGTGGGGAAGGGGATCCCCTTCCAGGATGCTCTCAAGAAGGCCGACGAGGTCCTGCTCCACGCGACTCAGGGCATTGCCAGTCTGATCACGAATACGGGGCTCATCAACGTTGATTTCGCCGACGTCCGCACCATCATGCAGAACGGGGGGGCCGCCCTGATGGGGACCGGGGTCGGTGCAGGGGAGAATCGCGCGCTCGAGGCCGCCCAGCAGGCCATCTCCAGCCCACTCCTCGATAACGTCTCTATCGCGGGGGCCACGGGTGTGCTGATCAACATAATCGGCGGTGCCGATCTCACCCTGGGCGAAACCACCCAGATCAGTGATATCATTCACGAGGCCGTTGGGGACGATGCGGAGATCATCTTCGGGGCCGGCTCCGACCTGGCGATGGATGGCGAGGTACGGGTCACGGTCATCGCGACAGGGTTCGACCGGGCGGTAACGGGAGCCAGGATCACCCGCGGAATGAATACGGGGTCCCACGCCACTCCTGGCGTGATCCCGCTCTCGGCAGCCAGAGCGCGCTCGGTGGGGGTTCCGACCACGACCCAGAGGGCCCCGACACCGAGGAGTGCGACTCCGCTCACCGACGTAGGCGATATGGAGATTCCAACTTTCATCAGGCGGCAAATGGACTGATCATGCATCGCACTTCCCCCGAGTCTCGCCGTCCAGTGCGGTGGACCACCGCTGCCTTGACGGCCCTCGCCGGAGTTGCACTGTACGCGACAGCGTCTGACCCTGTCCTTCCAGAGGTCGACCCGGTCTTCGTCACTCAGGCATACGTCTACGCCACCGACACGCTCCGTCGAGGAGAGACCTTGGGTGTGGTGCTTGGGCGCAACGACCTCGCCTCGTTCGACCTGCTTCACTTGGGAAGGAGTGTCGGACTCGATCCAAAGCGGCTGCGCGCGGGACTCGAGTTCGTCTTCCGCCGCACACCGGCGGAAACCCAGCCCTCCATGATGACGGTTCGCACCGGCCCCGAAGAACGCCTACGGTTTACTCGCACTGATGAGACCTGGGATGTGGCACGCGAGCCGATTATCTGGGATCGGGAAATGATACGGGTGGGGGGTGATATCAATCGCTCGCTCTACACCGCACTCGACCGCGCCATTCCGGCCGACTTGCTGGATGCCGGCGAGCGCGTCCGCCTCGCATGGGACCTCGCCGACGTCTACGCGTGGAGTGTCGACTTTTCTCGCGATATCCAAAGCGGCGACCAGTTCACCGTGCTGCTCGAGCGGGAAGTCTCCGAAGAAGGGGAGATTCGATACGGACGCGTTCTTGCCGCCGCTCTCGAAGTGAGCGGGAAGGTGCTTCCCGCCTTCCGTTTCGATGAGGCCAAGTCTGGGGAGTTCTTTGACGATCAGGGCAAGTCGCTGCGCCGAGCGTTTCTGAGGGCACCTGTGGAGTTCCGACGGATAAGTTCCAACTTCAGTCAGTCGCGCTTTCACCCAGTGCTTCGCATTCGGCGGCGTCACACCGGGACTGACTACTCGGCCACCGCCGGAACACCGGTGCTGGCTGCCGGAGACGGCGTCGTCCTCCGGGCAGGTCGGGTGGGTACCTACGGGAACCTCGTGGAGATCAGGCATATCAACGGAATCCGGACCCGGTACGCTCACCTCAGAGGGTTTGCACGAGGGATCCGGAGTGGGACTCGCGTGTCACAGGGGACCGTGATTGGGTATGTCGGATCGACCGGGCTCGCGACGTCGGCCCACCTCCACTACGAGTTCCTCATGAACGGGGTCGCTCAGGATTCGCGCAGGGTCAAACTCGGAGATGGCAAGGCCGTCACGGCGGACCTTCGTGACCATTTCGACGCTGAGCGTGATCGCCTTACCCGTCTACTCCTCGCCGAGGGTCCCTCCCCGGCGGCGCTGACCCGCCGCGGCGACTAGCAACCGCGCCCTCGGCCACGGGGCGTATCCACCGTTGGTGAGATGAACCTGCTCGTCCCGGTTGTCCTCGCATCAGGCCTAGCATTCTTCAGTTACATCGTGATCGAACGACTCGGTGTCGACGCATGGCTCCCTGCCAGTTTCCGGGCCCTCAGCTGGACGGCCATTGCGCTACTGGTGGTGAACCCATCGTGCCAGATCCCTGGAGTGGTGGACAGACCGCTGGTCTTGCTCGATGCGTCGCTGAGCATGTCCGCCGCCGGTGCGAGGTGGGATGAAGCCCGAGCCGCGGCCACAGCCACGGGCGATGTTCGAACTTTCGGAGACCCGTTCGTGGTGGGGCAGTCCGACTCGATTCCGACGCTCGGGAGATCATTGCTGGCGAACGCGATCGCTACCGCCGCGGCAAGCGGTAGACCCCTGGTGATCGTGACGGATGGCGAAATCGACGATGTGGCCACCGTACCGCCCGACCTGCTGAAGCAAAGCAGTATCAGGGTCTTCCCGCGCGATGCGGGTCCCGCGGCGGCGATCCTGTCTGTCACGGGTCCTGATCGCGTGCTCCTGCGCGATTCGATCCGTCTCCGCCTTCAACTCCGCACGGCCGGACTAGCGGGAGCTGTGTCAGCCGACGGCACGCTGGCACTCCAAACGCGATTGGGTGAGCGGGTTCTCGCGCGGACGAACGCGGTTGGTTTGGGATCCTCATCGGAGGTCGAGATGATGGTCCCGGCCAGTGCGTTGGGACCGGGCGAGCACCTGCTCGAAGTAGCCCTCGTCGATACGGTTGGTCGTGAATTGAGGGACGACCGCCGATTGCACTACGTCAGGGTGGCCGATTCGCCCGGCATCGTGGTCGTGGCCTCACCCGGTGATTGGGAAGCTCGTTTTCTTCTCCGCACCCTGCGGGATGTGACCGCACTCCCTGTCGAAGGGTTCGCGGAGTTGGCCGCGGGTCGGTGGCGCCGCATGTCGGATCTTTCAAGGGTGACGCCAGACCGCGTACGGGAGGCCTACCGGTTGGCGAGTGTCGGGGTCCGGTTGGGGTCCCCTTCGGTGCTGACGTTGCGGCCACGGGCCGAGTGGATCTGGCCTCGGGGCTCCCCCATCAATGGCGACTGGTATGTTTCGGCCGGCCGTCAGTCCCCCCTCGGCGGGACCATCGCCGGGTGGAACCTGGACTCCCTTCCTCCGGCAACAAGTGTCATGGACGACACCATCCCGGCCGGCGCATGGGTTGCGCTGACGGCCCAGCTCGGCCGGCGAGGAACTCCTCGACCCGTCTTCTTTGGTCGAGAAGTCGACGGGCGGAGAGAAATCACCACCTTGGGGCGGGGAATGTGGAGGTGGACCTTCCGGGGTGAGGCGAGCGAACAGGCCTACCGAGCCATCGTCTCCGCTTCGGTGGATTGGCTGCTGGGTGCAGAGCCCGTTGAGGGGCCCGGCGTGCTGCTCAACCGGCGCACGGTCCCGCGCGGCCTCCCCCTGATCTTCTCGGTGTCCGCTGGAAGCGATACCAGTTGGGCCACGGTTCCCGTTCAGTTCCGATCCGAGACCGACGGGACCACCATCGAGGACAGCCTCAGGTTCGACGAGACGGGAACGGCCTCGGTGTACCTCCACCCCGGCCGTTATCTATTCTCCTTCCCGAGCGTCCCGGGAGGCTCCTCCGCGAGCGGTCTGGTTGCCGTCGAGGAGTATTCGGAGGAGTGGTTCCCCCACCAGGTCGCGCTGCAAGAATCGCGTGCCCTGTTCTCTGCGTCAGGCAGGAGGCGGGGGGCTCGAGAGACGCTCTGGCTTTTCGGTCTCGCCTTGGCCGCGCTCAGCGCTGAATGGGTGGTCCGGCGCCGTCGAGGGCTGCGCTGAGATGGCACAGGACAGGGTCACCGAGGGGAAGCGGCTTGGTCTCTGGGGAAGGCTCAAGCGCCTTGCCCTGACCGATGTGGGCGCCTTGATCAGGAAGCTCAAGGCCGAAGACATCGAGGCACTCGAACGTCTGATGCTCGAGGCGGACTTCGGTCTCCCCGCGACGGCGGAAATCGTCGACGCGCTCGAAGCAGGTGTGCGGAAGGGTTCACTCAAGACGGAATCCGATCTTCGACGCTTTGTGGAGCAGCACCTCGCGGACCTCCTCGGGGGCGATGCGGTCCCTCCCGCCCTCGTCGTCGCCTCATCGGGTCCGACGATCGTGCTCGTGGTTGGCGTCAACGGGGCAGGGAAGACCACCTCGATCGCGAAGCTCGCTCACCATCTGCGTCGGGAAGGACACTCCGTGCTCCTGGCGGCCGCTGATACGTACCGCGCCGGTGCGGTGGCCCAATTGGCGGTTTGGGCCGAACGTCTCCACGTTCCGTGTGTCACCGGTCCGGCGGGCGGTGATCCCGCGGCGGTGGCCTTCGATGCCGTCGAGGCAGGGAAAGCACGCGGGATAGACTACGTCCTGGTGGACACCGCTGGGCGTCTCCATACGCAGGAAGGACTGATGGAGGAACTCCGCAAGGTGGCCCGGGTCGTCGGGCGTCGCATTCCCGACGCCCCGCACGAGACCTTGCTGGTGCTGGACGGGACGGTGGGCCAAAACGCGGTCCAGCAGGGGCGGCTCTTCACGACGGCGGTGACGATCACTGGACTGATTGTCACCAAGCTCGATGGGACGGCACGAGGCGGCGCCCTGGTTGCCCTGCGACGAGAATTGCAGATCCCCATCCGGTTCGTAGGTCGGGGAGAAGGTCTCGACGACTTGGAGCCATTCGACCCGATAGGGTTCGCACATGAACTTCTCGCCGACGACTGAGGGGGACCCCAACCGATGGCTGCCGTGCGACTCGACATGCCCGTCAAGTTCCTCAAGGGTGTGGGGGAGAAACGAGCCGAGGCCTTCGGACTGCTCGGTGTCCGAACGGTGCATGACCTCCTCTTGCATCTCCCCTTTCGCTACCTCGATGCCTCGTCACTCACTCCCCTTGCCAAGGCCGAGGTCGGCAGTGAAGTCGCCTGCTTGGGGCAAGTGGTCAGCAAAGGGGTACTGCCGACTCGTCGAGGCCTGCGGATCTTTCATGCGGTCCTTCGGGATGCCAGTGGGCTGCTCGAGTGCGTCTGGCCGGGTCAGGCGTTTCTCGATCGGACCATTGAGGTGGGTCAGGCACTGCTGGTCGCGGGACCAGTCCGATTCTATCATGGGCGGCAACTAGCCCCTCGGGAGTATGTGGTTCTGGCGGAACCCGACACCGATGAAGACTCTGCCGCGATGGACCGGGGACAGGTCATGCCTGTGTATCCGGCCACCAAAGGGCTCAGCCATCGCCTGATCCGGTCCTTGGTTGCGCGGCACCTGGACACCATCCTGCCGTTGGTGTCCGATCCTCTCCCCACCAGCACCCGTGCAGCCCTCGGTCTCCCCAGTGTCAGTGAGGCCCTCCAGGCGGTCCATCGTCCCGCACGCCTTGCAGATGCCGAACATGGTCGCCGGCGGTTGGCCTTCGACGAACTGGTGGATCTCCAGTTGATGTTGGGTCGGGCCCGCCTCCTGGCCAAGGCGAGTCGTGGTGGGATTGGCTTCCAGATTCGGAAACAGTTGACGACTCGCCTGAAGGGCGCTCTTCCCTGGGAACTCACTCGCGATCAGCGCCGGGCTCTCCGCGAGATCACGACTGACATGACCTCGGCAGAACGGATGCACCGGCTCTTGATGGGAGACGTCGGGACGGGCAAGACTGTCGTCGCACTCTTCGCGATGCTCCTCGCCTTGGAAAACGACTATCAGGCGGCACTGATGGCACCGACCGAGCTTCTGGCGGAGCAACACGGCGCTACGCTTCGGGCACTGCTGGCGCCGCTAGCCCTGGAACCCGAACTCCTCTTGGGGCGATTTACCGGGGCGGAAAAGGAGGCCGTGCGGCAGCGCATTCGTTCGGGAGAGGCGCGCATCATCGTCGGCACCCATGCCCTCTTCCAACAAAAGGTGGAATTCCACCGGCTCGGACTCGTGGTGATCGACGAGCAACACCGGTTCGGTGTCGAGCAACGTGCGGCGTTGATTGCGAAGGGAGACGTACCCGATGTTCTCCTCCTGACCGCCACGCCGATTCCTCGGTCGCTGGCCCTGACCCGGTACGGCGATCTCGACATGTCCGTGCTGCGCGAACGACCACCCGGCCGACCAGTAGTGCGGACGGCAGTCCGAGGTCCCAAGCAACGTACCAAAGTCTTCGAGTTCGTTCGTGAGGCGTGTCTCAGCGGGAGGCAGGCCTTTGTGGTACTGCCCCTGATCGAGGAGTCGGAGAAGGCCGACCTGCGCGCAGCCAAGGTCCTCGCCGAGCAACTGGTCGAACAGTGGCCCGATCTCACCGTCGGACTGGTTCATGGCCAACTCAAGACCGAAGAGCGAGATCGAGTGATGCTGTCGTTTCGGGAAGGCGTGATCAACGTCCTGGTGGCTACTACGGTCATCGAAGTCGGGATCGACATTCCCGGTGCATCGATCATGGTCATCGATCATCCCGAGCGGTTCGGCTTGGCGCAACTGCACCAGCTGCGGGGCCGAATCGGCCGGGGGACCGAGGAAAGTC
>Ga0214472_10005237_pt1 | contig 13638 bp, 8 predicted proteins | sample RVTome_6_FD_207662 | JGI IMG/M metagenome (GOLD analysis project Ga0214472, IMG submission 207662) | Soil microbial communities from uranium-contaminated site in the Upper Colorado River Basin, Wyoming, United States - RVT140D175 | ecosystem: Environmental > Terrestrial > Soil > Contaminated >... | reverse complement strand
CTCACCGTGCTCGGTCCGCAGGGGCAGACGATCTTTCGCGATTCCACGAACCAGGCGATCTCGCCCGACGGCAGGCGGCTGGCCTTCGTCACGGGCAGCTCGAGGGGTGATTCGCGCCTCTGGATTCGCGCGCTCGACACACTCAACGCGCGGGAGGTGGAAGGCGTCCCGGGCGCGCAGTTGCCGTTCTGGTCGGCCGACAGCCGGCTCGTCGGGTTCTTTGCCGGCGGCAAGCTCATGACGGTGGATGCGACCGGCGGAACGCCACAGGTCGTCGCCGAGGCCCCCGACGGTCGGGGCGGCACCTGGAGCGCCGAGGGCGTCATCGTCTTCGCGGCGTCAAATGCTGGTCCGCTGTCGCGTGTCTCGTCCAACGGCGGTGCCGTGACGGCGGCGACCGCGCTCGCGGCCGACAAGGGCGAAACCGGGCACCGCTTTCCGTTGTTCCTCCCCGATGGCCGGCACTTCCTCGTTGCGGCACTCCCGACCTCGTCGGGCCAGTTCAACATCTCCGTGGCCGAGCTCGATTCCGACGATCGCCGCTTCCTGCTCGCGGCCGAGAGCGCTCCGGTCTACGCCCCTTCGACCGGCTCGGGGCGGACCGAGCCGGGCTTCCTGGTCTACTCGCGCCAGGGCGTCGTGGTCGCCCAACCGTTCGATGCGGCGACTCGCACCCTGAGCGGCGAGGCCATTCCACTCGGCGACACGCCGGGAGAGATGAACCTGGAGTACTCCGCCGGAAGGGCCGTCTCGGTGGCGGACACCGGGGCGCTGGCCTACTTGTCGGCCGCGGAGCTGCGATCGCGCTTGGCCTGGTTCGACCAGACGGGTCGTGAGGTCGGGACGGTTGACGTGCCGCCGGGGCCCTACACGGAGGTGGCGCTGTCGTCCGATGGCCGGCGAGCGGTCGTCGGGCAACTGGCCGCGCCCGAGCACAGCCTCTGGTGGGTGGACGTGGAACGCGGGGGGTTGACGCCGCTCTCGCGTGGCCCTGGCTGGAACGCCAGTGTCGCGTGGTCCGGCGACGGCCGGAAGGTGGCGTTCTCGAGCGACCGCGCGGGGCCGCAGGACATCTACGCTCGATCGCTCTCGGCTGCCGACGACGAGAACCTGTACGCGTCGGACGTGCTGTTCAAGTACCCCTCGTCATGGTCGCCGGACGGCCGGGTGCTCGTCTTCACCATGCTCAGCCCTGAAACCGGCAACGATCTGTGGACCCTGCGCCCGGACGGCGATGGCGCGCCGGAGCTGTTCCTCCGCACTTCCGGTAATGACGCGTACGGGACGGTCTCGCCGGACGGCCGCTGGATGGCCTACATCTCCGATCAGGCCGGGCGCTTCGACGCCTACGTCCAGGCGTTTCCCGCGGCGGGCGCCCCGCACCGGCTCACCACCGGCGGCATCCTGGACTGGGGCATGTGGTGGAGGGCCGACGGCCGTCAGCTCCTCATCGTTGACGCGAGCCTTCAGTTGCTCCTCGTCGACATCGTGACGTCGCCAGAGTTTTCCGCCAGCACCCCACAGGTCGTCGGCCGGCTTCGGTTCCCCGTGAGCGAAGCCCGCTCGATCTCCGCCGCGCCCAACCTGCAGCGGCTGCTGGCCGCCGTGCCGGAGCAGGTGGACGGCAGCCGCTCGCTGACCGTCCTGCTCAACTGGCAGGCGGCGCTGGGTCGATAGGCGAGAGAAAAGGGAGTCCGCGTTCGATGATCGGAAAGACGCTGAGCCACTATCGCATCGAGTCCCTGCTGGGCAAGGGCGGCATGGGCGAGGTGTATCTCGCCGAGGACACGAAGCTCGGCCGCCGGGTGGCCCTGAAGATCCTCTCGAAGGAGCTCGCGGGCGACGCCGATCGGCGCCAGCGGTTCGAGCGGGAGGCGCGCGCGGCCGCCGCGCTCAACCACCCCAACATCGTCACCATTCACTCGGTCGAAGAAGTGGACGGCGTGCCCTTCATCACCCTGGAGGTGGTCGACGGGCAGACGCTGTCGTCGGTCATCCCCTCCGGGGGCATGGCGCTCGCGAAGCTGCTGGCCGTCGCCATCCCGCTGGCCGACGCGATCGGCACGGCGCACCAGCGCGGCATCACGCATCGTGACTTGAAGCCGGCCAACGTGATGGTGACGAGCGACGGCCGGGTCAAGGTCCTCGACTTCGGCCTCGCCAAGCTCAAGGAAGAGGCGTGGCAGGCCGCGTCGGCGGCGCTGCCGACCCAGGAGCTCACCGGCGAGGGACGCATCCTCGGCACCGTCGCCTACATGTCTCCCGAGCAGGCCGAGGGTCGGACGGTCGATCCGCGGACCGATGTCTTCGCGCTCGGCGTCCTGCTGTTCGAGATGGCCACCGGCGATCGTCCCTTCAAGGGCGACACGCAGATGTCGGTGCTGTCGGCGATCATCAAGGACACGCCGACCTCGGTGACGGCGCTCAATCGCGAGTTGCCGCGCGAGCTCGCGAAGATCGTCCAGCGCTGCCTGGCGAAGGATCCGGACGACCGGTACCAGACCGCGAAGGACCTGCGCAACGACCTGCGCGCGCTGAAGGAGGACCTGGCGTCGGGCGAACTCGCCGCGGCGTCGGCTGCGTCGGGCGAAGCGGCTCGCGGCCGAGCGCCCGCGCGGCCCGTCTGGCAGCACCCGGCCGTGGTCGGCCTCACGGGGGTCGCGGCGGTCGCCGCGGTGGCGTATGCGATGGGGCGCATCGGCGGGCCCGCCGAACCCGTGCGGACGCCGTTCGACTCGATCGCGCTGACGCGACTCACGACCACGGGCACGGCGGGCCTGGCGGCGCTTTCGGCCGACGGCCGCTACGCCGCCTACGTGGTGAACGAGAATCGCCAGCAGAGCCTGTGGCTGCGGCAGGTGACGACGTCGAGCAACGTGCAAATCGTGCCGCCCGCCGCCGCCAACTACGACGGCGTCAGCTTCTCGCCCGACAGCAACTACATCTACTACGTCGTGTATCCGCGCGGCGAGAACCTCGCCTCGCTGTTCCAGGTGCCGGTCCTCGGCGGCGGGGCGCGCAAGCTCGTCGAGGACATCGACACGCCCCCGAGTTTCTCGCGCGACGGGCGCCGGTTCGCGTTCCTGCGTGGCCTGCCGGCGCTGCCGGGCACGGCCGTGATGCTGGCCGATGCCGACGGCGGCAACGCACGGCAGTTGGCGTTGCGGAAGCGCCCCCTGGACTTCGCGCTCGAGGGGCTCGCCTGGTCGCCCGACGGCCGGGTGATCGCGATCCCCGGCGAGAACGGCGAGACGCTCGAGGGCAGCATCGTGATCGTCAACGCCGAGAGCGGCGAGGAGACGACGCTCGGGTCTCACGGCTGGCACGCGATTCAATACGTCAGCTGGATGCCCGACGGCCGGACCCTGCTCGTGAACGGCCAGGAGGCTGGCGGCGAGTCGTCCCTCCAGATTTGGGCGGTGTCCTACCCGGACGGCCACGTGACGCGCGTGACAAACGACCTGAGCACGTACCGGGGGCTCAGCCTGTCGGCCGACGGGTCGTCGTTCGTGAGCGTGCGCAGCGAGTTGCGCTCGCGCGTGTGGGCGATCCCGGAAGGCGCCATGGACCAGGCCTCCGAAGTGACCGCCGGCGCCGGCACCGATGACGGCGTGCAGGGCCTCGCCTGGACGCCAGAGGGTCGCATCGTCTACGCGGCCTCGACGAGCGGCAACTCGGACATCTGGATCATGAACGCGGACGGATCGAACCGGGTGCAACTGACCAACGCGCCCGAAGAAGACTACCTGCCGCTCGTGACGCCCGACGGCCGCGCGATCGTGTTCGGGTCGGAACGCGAGGGCGCGCGCACCCTGTGGCGCATGAACCTCGACGGCAGCTCGCCGACGCGTCTCGGCGCCGGGCAGGTCTCGTTCCGGCCCGTCTTGTCGTTCGACGGACTTTGGGTCTACTACAGTGACCCGGAGCGCCAGAACTTCAGGATTCCGGTGGCCGGCGGGACACCGGAGCCGCTGCTTGCCGGATTGACCGCCGCTGGCCGGACGCTGCCGCCCGGATTCCACGAGCCCTTCCCGTCGCCAGACGGGCGGGCCATCGCCGGCCACTACCAGGACCGAGACGCGCGCGGGGAACGGATCGCGGTGCTCTCGCTGGACGCGGGCGCGCCCGAGCGCCTCTTTCCGCAGGTGCCGCCCAACGCGCGCTGGGCGCCCGACGGGAAGAGCCTGATCTACAACGACGGCGTCAACCTCTGGCGCCAGCCCGTCGACGGCGGCGCCCCGGTGCAGATCACCCGTTTTTCCGGCGATCAAATCTTCGCGTTCGAGGTGTCGGCGGACCAGCGACGCTGGGCGCTCGTGCGCGGGCAGGTCGATGCCGACGTCGTCCTGGTGGCGCAGCGGTAGGCGGCCGCCGGCCTCGCTTATTTCCGGTAAATCACGAAGAAGCTGTTGTCGAGGAAATCGTAGTCCGAGACGCGCGTGAACCCCGCGTCCTGCATCCAGCCGTCGAGTTGCGCCTCGGAGTATCGCATCGGCTCGTGGCCCTCGGGCCACCTGTCCGAGAAGTCGATGACCGCTACACGGCCACCGGGCTTCAGATACTTCGCCAGCGTCTTCAGGTAGGGGCCCTGATTGCCGATGTGGTGCAGCGTGTCGCAGATCAGGACGATGTCCACCGGCTCGGGCAGCTTCGGATCCTGCGGCTCGCCCAGGATCGTCCGGATGTTCGCGATGCCCGCCGCCTGGGCCTTCGCGTCAACGATGTCGAGGAGCCCCTTGTCGATGTCGATCGCGTACGCCAGGCCGTCGGGACCGACCGCCTGGGCAATCGGCCGCGTGAAAAGCCCCGAGCCCGAGCCCAGGTCGGCGACCTTCATGCCTTTCGCGAGGTTGAGCGTCTCGACGACCCGGCCCACCTGCATGCGGGCGACGCGCTCGGCGCCCTCGAGGAGCGCGGCGTACTGCCCGGGGGTTCGGCCCGCCGGTGTCTGCGCCAGCCCCGTGAGGAGCGGTCCAATCGACAGCAGGACGGCAGCCAGCGCGAGCGGCAGGCGTCGGCAGGACAGTCTGTGGATCACCGCACGGCATCATACCGCACACGACACGGTCCTTGCGTGCGAACTCCCGGTATTCCGATTACGTCGTGTACGACGGGGAGGAGACACATGAACCGATCGATGATCGTTGGTGTCGACATCGACTACGAGACGGTCGGCGGCGGCAGCATGCTGATGGTGAGCGTCAGCGGGACGGCGGTCACGGTCAGCTAGACAGCGTGCGGCAAGGTGCGCCAGAGTGCGGCCTGGTGCGCCGGGTGCGAAGTGCTGGCGTGCGAGGTGCTGCGGTGTGGGGTGCTGGTTAGGTGGCGGCGTCGATCGTCTGGTATCTCGGCGGGGGTCTGAGCTTCCTCGGCCTGGTGTGCCTCATCAGGCCCGTCCGCTGGCTGGGCCTGCGGACCAGGCGGCGCGCGGCGTCGGCCCTGCTCGCGGGCGTGATCCTAGCGTCCGGGGCGCTCTGGGGCGTGCGCGACCGGCGCATCGACGTGCCGGCGACGTTGCTCGACCGCTACGTGTCCGTCTACCAGTTCACTGAGGTTCATTCGCTCGAGATCGCCGCGCCCGCCGAGCGCGTCTACGCGGCGCTCTTCGAGGTCACGGCGGACGAGATTCGGTTCTTCCGCACCCTCGTGTGGATCCGCCGCCTCGGGCAGCCCGGGCCGGAGAGCATTCTGTCGCCGCGGTCCGGCCGCTCGCTGCTCGAGACCGCGCTGAGCACGACCTTCAGCAAGCTCGCCGAAGAGCCGGGGCGCGAAGTCGTGCTGGGCACGTTCGTCGCCGCGCCCGCGTCGGCGGCCGGGCGCGACTGGACGCCGGAGCGCTTCGCGTCGCTCGACGAGCCCGGCTACGCCAGGGCCGCGATGAACTTCGTGGTCGAGCCCGATGGGCCGAGCCGGTCGGTCGTGCGCACCGAGACGCGCGTCCACGCGACAGACGCGCGGACCCGGCGCGTGTTCACGGCGTACTGGCGGACGATCTATCCCGGCAGCGCGCTCATCCGCCGCGAGTGGCTCCAGGCCGTTCGCCGGCGGGCCGAGGGCGCCTCACTGCCCGACGCCGAAGTTGATCGTCACGGTGATCACGACGTCGATGGGCTCACAGTTGAGCAGGGTCGGTGTAAACGCCCACTGTCTGACGGCCTCGACTGCGGCCTCCGCCAGATCGGGATGAGGCTCCCTCAGGACCTGAACGTCGGTCACGCGGCCGTCGGTGGCGACGATGCCTTCGAGGATGACCACGCCGCTGACACCTTCGGACACGAGGTGCGCCGGGTAACTGGGCCGGACGTCCCGGATCTTCCGCGGTTCGCGGATGTTGCCGCCCGAGGAGCCGCTCACGCATTCGACGTCGCGGCGCACCGGCGGCCGCGCCACCGGCTCGCGTGAGACGCTCACGACCGCGGTCTCGACCGCCTGCGGGTCGCCCCTCACGGTGATGTGCTCGCTGAGCGCGCCCACTTGCATGATGAATCGTGTCGCGACGGCGTTCCGGTCGACCACTACGCCGGTGAGCAACTGCGTGCGGAAGCCGGCCGCGCTGGCTGCGATTCGGTACTCGCCGGCGGGCAGCCCGGCAAGCTCGTAACGCCCCTCGACGTCGCTGTGGGTCTCCCATGTTGCCCTGCCGTCCGCGCCCGTGGCGACGATCCGCACGCCCGGCATCGGGCGGCCCATGGGATCGACGACCACGCCGGACACGATGACCTGAACCGCGGCGTCGTCGGGCGATGCGGGCCGGGCCGAGACCACCGGCCCGACGAGGGCCAGCACCAGGAGCGACGACGTCAGCCGCGAGCGCCACGTGCCCGCCGTGTGGTCGAGTTGCGTGTTCACCATCGCCGAAACCCTCCTCTGGAGGCCTGATGGCCTCGCCATCGCCAGCGCCGGAACCGCCGGCCGCCGACCGAGCGCGAGCTCCCGAGCCAGCGCGATGAGCTCGGTCGCGTACTCGCATCCGTTGACGCCCCTCCGCAGCACGGCGTCGTCTGCCGCGCGTTCGCTCTCGTGCCGCAACCGCCGGCAGGCCAGCCACGCCAGCGGATTGAACCAGTAGACCGCCCGGACGAGCTCGGCCAGCATCTGGACCGCCCAGTCGCCGCGCGCCACGTGCGCAAGTTCGTGCGCGAGCACCATGCGCGCGCGCTCCTCGGACCACTCCGTCGCCGGGCGCGGCAGGATGATGGCCGGGCGGAACAGGCCCCAGGCCACCAGAAGCGTCGAATGCTCGCTGTGGAGCAGCGAGATCGCGCGCTGCAGTCCGTAGTCTGCCGAGATCTCGGACGCGGTCGTGTTCCAGGCATCCGCGTCCATTCGCCGTGACCGCGCTGCAATCCACCCGAGTCGTGCCAGGCCCACTGCGAGCAACGCGAGGCTCAGGCCGAAACCCGCCGCCCACACCAGCGCCAGAGCGCGGCCGGCTGGCTTCACTCGTGCGGCAAGCGTGACGGCCGACTCGCGGCCACCGCCGGCGACGACGTCCATCGTCGTCTCGCCGAACTCGGTCGCAGACCCGGCCGTGCCGCCAGCAGGGGAGTCCGCCAGCGCGAACCAGGACGAGTTGAAGCCGACGGTCCACGTGGGCAGCACCCACGCGGCGGCCGGCGCGACCGCGGCCCCGGCAATCGCCAGCGAGAGCACCCAATGCCGGAAAGCGGCCGACCGTGCGCGCAGTAGGGGCAGGAGCCCGAGACCGACCGCCAGTACCAGTGAGGCCTTGGCCACCGACTCGACACCGAACGCAAGCGTGCTCATTCCGATGCCTCCCTCCGGGCCTTGGCGACGATGTCCGCGATGCGCTTGAGCTCCTCGTCCGAGAGGCGAGTGCCGTCGGCGCCGAGCAGCGCGCCAACGACCTTCTCCGTGGACCCGTCGAAGAACGTCTCCACGAGATGCCGGAGCGCCGACCGCCGGGCGGTGTGGCGGGGGACGGCGGCGGAGTACACGAAGCGGAGCCCGTCCTCCTCGTGCCGGACGAAGCCCTTGTCCTCGAGCAGGCGCAGTTGCGTCCGGACGGTGGAGTCGCTGGGTTGTCCCGGCAGGTCGGCCCGCGCCTCGGCCGCGGTGGCCCGGCCGCGGCGGTAGAGGATGTCCATGATCTGACGCTCGCGGCGCGAGAGGACGTGGTGGAGGGGCGGCGGCATGGTGTTATGTTCTTAACGTGTTAATAAAATAACACTCAGCGGCGGCAAAGGTCAAGTCCCGTGTCGGGTAGAATCCGCAGACCATGACGCTCCGCCCAACTCCGCTCGTCCGCACCATTCGCCACGTCGCGCTCGCCGGTTCACTCTGCCTGCCGATGGCGTGCGCCGGACCGACGGAGCCCTTCGATCTCGTCATCGCGAACGGCCGCATCGTGGACCCCGAAACGGGCCACGACGCGGTGGGCCACATCGGCGTCCGCGCTGGAGTCATCGAGGCCGTCTCGGACGCCGAGCTTGCCGGTGACCGCGTGATCGATGCGACCGGCCTCGTCGTCGCGCCGGGGTTCATCGACCTGCACGAGCATGGACAGGACGAGTCGGCCTATCGGCTGATGGTCCGCGACGGCGTCACGTCGGCGTTCGAGCTCGAAGTGGGCACGGCCGATGTCGCGGCGTGGTACGCGGCGCGCGAGGGTGGGCAGATTGTCAACTACGGCGTGTCGGTCGGACACATCCCAGCGCGCATGAGGGTGCTGGGCGATCCGGGGACGGGCCTCGTGCCGGCGGGTATCGGCGGCAGCGGCGCCGCCGGCGAGGCCGAGCTGGCGGCGATGGAGGCCATCCTGCGAGAGGGTCTGGCCCAGGGCGCGGTGGCGGTCGGTTTCGGCAGCGCGTACACACCGGGTGCGCCGATGGCCGAGATCGAGCGGATGTTTCGGGTGGCGGCCGGGGGCGGCGCGTGCGCCCATATTCACATGCGCGGCGGGCTGGCGGGCCTGCGGGAGACGATGGCGGCCGCGGCGGCGGCGCGCGCGCCGCTGCACATCGTGCACGTCAACTCGTCGGCCGCCGATGAGATTGACGAGTTTCTCGCCGCCATCGAAGCTGCGCGCGACGCCGGACAGGACGTGACGACCGAGGCGTACCCGTACGGCGCGGGCATGACCGAGATCCAGTCGGCGCTCTTCGACGACTGGGCGACCTGGCCGGATGAGCGCTTCCCGCTCCACCAGCTCGTCGCCACGGGCGAGCGGCTCACGCGGACGACATTCGAGGAGGCGCGGCGGGCCGGCGGCACCGTCATCATCCACGGCCGATCCGAGGAGCAGACCCGCGCCGCGATCTCGAGCCCGCTCTCGATGGTCGCGAGCGACGGGTTCCTCCAGGACGGTCAGGGGCATCCGCGCACGGCTGGAACCTACGCGAAAGTGCTCGGCCGCTACGTCCGCGAGGAGCAGGCCATCACGCTGATGGACGCAGTGCGCCGGATGACACTCGAGCCGGCGCGGCGGCTCCAGGCGCGCGCGCCGGCCATGGCGAAGAAGGGCCGCCTGCAGACAGGCGCCGACGCGGACATCACGATCTTCGATCCCGACACCGTTATCGATCGCGCGACGTACGAAGACGGCACGATTCCATCCGCCGGCATTCCGTTCGTCATCGTCGGCGGCGCCGTCGTCGTCGATCGCGGGGAGGTCACGACAGCGCGGCCCGGTCGGGCCGTCCGCGCGCCGATCGTGTCGCGACGGTGACTCAGAGAGTGTCCGACGGAATCCTGCAGGCCGGCGAGATCGTGCGACTTCATGCTCGGCCTCTTTCGGCGAAGCTAGTCGGGCGTGCTCTCGCCTTGCCCGAGCAGACCGATTATCGTCGCCACATACCGTTGCGTCTCCTCGAACGGCGGGACGCCGCGGTACCGGTCCACGGCGCCGGGGCCGGCATTATAGCTGGCGAGCGCCAGCTCGATGTCGCCATTGTGGTCACCTAGGAGTGCGCTCAGGTAGCGCGTGCCCGCCATGATGTTCTCGCGTGGGTCGAAGGCGTCGGCGACGCCCAGCTCGTCGGCGAGCGCCGGCATGAGCTGCATGAGGCCCTGGGCGCCGGCGCTGGACACCGCGAGCGGATCGAAAGCCGATTCGGTCCGGATCACCGCGCGAATCAGCGCGGGCGCCAGCGCGTAGCGTATCGCCGCTTCCTGGATCAACTCCTCGTAGGCGTGCTCGGGCGCCAGCCGGAACATCGCCGAGGTTGTCACCACGCCGACCAGCGGGGCCACGCGCGTGATGCTCCCGGGCGCGACGCTACGAGACCGGGCGGCAGGCGGGTTGCCGGCGGGCGGCGCGATGATTGCGGCGCCCGCGAGCAAGACCGAGTGCAACTGCCGCCGACGGCGCTGCCGACGGTGCCGCTTCTGACGAGGATGCGGGTGCGGGTGATGCGCTTTGGTGCGGTCGCGACGCCTCATGCCCCATTGTCGCGCAGGGGAGCGGGCCAGACGTGAGTCAAACCGCACACCCCGGAAGATCCAGCGGACTCGGCGCGACCGGCGCACCGCGGCACGGTCGGTCTCGCTCGGCCGAAACACGATCCGCCCGGTATAATCTCCCCGCCGCGCATGCCTCTTTCGATTGGCACACGTCTCGGTCTCTACGAGATCCTCGCGCCGCTCGGCGCGGGCGGCATGGGCGAGGTGTACCGGGCCCGCGACACGAAGCTCAACCGTGACGTCGCGCTAAAGATCCTGCCGGAGCTCTTCGCGAGCGATCACGACCGCCTGGCCCGCTTCGCGCGCGAAGCGCAGGCGCTCGCCGCGCTCAACCACCCGAACATCGCCCAGGTCTACGGCCTCGAAGACCGGGCCATTGTGATGGAGCTCGTCGAGGGCGAGACGCTCGACGGTCTGATCGCCGGCCAGTGGAGCCCCGGGGCTTCAGCCCCGGGGACATCGATCTCCGACGCGCTCGCCATCGCCCGCCAGATCGCGGAGGCGCTCGAAGCGGCGCACAACGCGGGCATCGTCCACCGGGATCTGAAGCCCGCCAATATCAAGGTACGACCCGATGGCACCGTCAAGGTGCTGGACTTCGGGCTGGCCAAGGCGGTCGAAGGGGACGGGTCTCGCCCGGGAGATCCGTCCCCCTGGAATTCCCCGACGCTGACCGCTCGCGCGACCGAGATGGGGATGATCCTCGGCACCGCCGCCTACATGGCGCCCGAACAGGCGCGCGGCAAGGCCGTGGATCGGCGAGCTGACGTCTGGGCCTTCGGCGTCGTGCTGCTCGAGCTGCTCATCGGGCGCCGCGCGTTCACCGGCGGCGACGTCACGGACGTGCTCGCGGCCGTCATCAGGGATGCGCCGCCGCTCGAGGCGCTGCCGCCCGGCACGCCGGTGGCGATTCGGCGGTTGCTCCGCCGGTGCCTCGAGAAGGACCGCGCGAAGCGCCTGGATTCGATGGCCGACGCGCGGCTCGAGATCGCCGACGCGCTCGACGGCATCAGCGACGGCACACCGGCCGCGAGCGCGGGGGCCGTCGCGCCGGCCGGGCCGGCGGCTCCCCTCTGGCGGCGCGCGCCGTTCCTGGTCCTGGCGGCGGTCGTGCTTGTCGCCGCGTCCGCTCTCGCGACCGCGGTGCTGACTCCGGCACCGCCTGCCGAGCCCGTGACGCGTGTGGCGGTCAACGCCGATGCCGACACGCAGGGCTTCGACAACAACGGCATCGCGCTCTCTCCGGGCGGTGGCATGCTGGTGTACCCCCTCAGAGACGAGGGCGGCTCCCGGTTGTACCTGCGACGTCGCGACCAACTGCAGGCGACGGTCATTCCTGGAACCGAGGGAGGCATGGGCCCCTTCTTTTCACCCGACGGTCTCTGGGTGGGATTCTTTACAGGCGCTGCCCTGAAGAAGGTCAATCTGTCGGGCGGTGAACCCGTGACGCTCTGTGATGTGGGTTTTCGGCGGGGCGCCGCCTGGGGCCACGACGGGAGCATCGTGTTTTCGTCGGGCAGCTCGCCCGGTCTCATGGTGGTCCCCGAAGCCGGCGGGGAACCTGTGGCCCTCACGACGCCCGCGCCCGGAGAAGGCGAGCACTACTGGCCTAGCGTGCTCCCCGGCGGTCGCGGGGTCCTCTACACGGTCAGTACCGGCAACGCGTTTTCGCAGAAGCATGTCGCCGTGTTGTCGCAGAGCACCGGCGAGAGTCAGCAGCTGGTTCAGGGCACCACGCCCGTGTACTTGTCCTCGGGCTACATCGTGTTCGGCCGGGAATCGTCGCTGTGGGCTGCGCGGTTCGACCTCGACTCGCTCCGCATGACGACCGAACCTGTGCCCGTGGTCGAGGACGTGCAGATCAACGCGGGTGGCGGATGGGGGCAGTTCGCCGTGTCGTTGGCCGGGGCGCTCGCCTACCAACCGGGTTCGACGACGCAGCTCCAGCCGGTGTTGATCGACGGCGACAGCCAGACGCCGATGGCCAACGAAGGACACGTCTTCGACGAGTTCCGCGTGTCGCCTGACGGCACCCAACTGGTCCTTGAGGCCGAAGGCGATGTGTGGGTGCTCGAGATCGCGCGCGGCGTCTTTACCCGAATCACGACCTCCGGCGGCTTCGACCCGCTGTGGCTGCCCGACGGCTCCGCGATCACTGCGGTCACGGCGGATGGCGTTTCGAAGTTCCCGCCCGACGGCAGCGGTGGTGGCGAGGTTGTCGTGCCCCTCGATGCCGTGGTCTGGATGGGGTCCTGGTCACCCGATGGAACGACGCTCGCCTACGAGTCGCAGTCCGACATCTGGCTCTGGTCGGCCGACGGCGGGTCCAAGCCATGGCTCGACGCGCCGTCCCGCCAGGGCAAGCCGGAGTTCTCGCCGGATGGCCGTTGGCTGGCGTACATCTCGGATGAAACCGGCACGACCAATGTCTACGTGCGACCGTTTCCGGGACCGGGAGGCCAGCGTCGGGTGTCGGCGCCGACCGGGTCCGAGCCGGCCTGGGCGCGCGACGGACGAACGCTGTTCTTCCGTCAAGGCACGGATCTGATGAGCGTGGGGTTCGACCCGGCTTCCGGCCCGCTCTCGGCGCGCCCCGAGCGGGTATTCCAAGGCGCGCAGCACATGATCTCCGCTACTGGTACCAATCGCTACTACGACGTCACGCCGGCGGACCGCGGCTTCGTCGTGCTGGTAGCTCCCGCGCGTGCCGAGGGCGTGCACGTCGTCTACAACTGGATCCGGGAACTGACGGCGATCGTCGGAGGGTGAGGGGGGAGCGGGGGTGCGAGGGTGCGGGGGTGCGGGGGGGGGCGGGGGGGGGGGGGGGGGCGGGGGGGGGGGGGGGCGGGGGTGCTGCGACGAGATGTTGTAAACTTTGGAGTCTGGCAGGGGCGGGAATAACTCAGTGGTAGAGTGCGACCTTGCCAAGGTCGAAGTCGCGGGTTCGAATCCCGTTTCCCGCTCCATTTCTTGAATGGCGGGGGCCCCTGCACCCCGCCAAGCGCGCTTCACTTCGCGGGGCCCCTTCGCCCGCTCCGTTTCGCGCGCGACCTCTCTCCGGGCAGCCCGGCAGGAGACGGCAGGGATCGGGTCCGTGGCCCTCCTGGTCGGCGCCGTCGCCAAGTGGTAAGGCAGAGGTCTGCAAAACCTCCATCCCCGGTTCAAATCCGGGCGGCGCCTCCAATTCTGATGCGGGGGCGTGGTCCCCCGCCCCCC
>Ga0214472_10005234_pt1 | contig 13641 bp, 12 predicted proteins | sample RVTome_6_FD_207662 | JGI IMG/M metagenome (GOLD analysis project Ga0214472, IMG submission 207662) | Soil microbial communities from uranium-contaminated site in the Upper Colorado River Basin, Wyoming, United States - RVT140D175 | ecosystem: Environmental > Terrestrial > Soil > Contaminated >... | reverse complement strand
GTCAACCACAAAGGTGGGAACACCCAGGCCGGAGGTATGGCCCCGCATTCCCTCGATGATCTTGATGCCGGTCTCCACCGGAGTCCTGAGGTGCTCGGTGCCCCGGACTTCGTCGGCATGGTACAGGTAATAAGGTCGCACCCGGGCCTTCAGCAAGGCATGGCTCAACTGGAGCTGGGTTTCCACCGAATCGTTAATGCCTCGCAGCAGGACGGCCTGATTGTTCACCGGTACGCCCGCCCGCAATAGCTCCCGTACTGCCCGCGTCGCCTCCGGCGTGACCTCGTTGGGATGGTTGAAGTGGGTGTTCAGCCAGATAGGGCCGTATTCGTCGCAGATGCGGCAGAATCCTTCGTCGATACGCTGAGGCAACACCACCGGGAACCTGGTGCCAAAGCGGATCATCTCCAGGTGAGGAATGCTGCGTAACTGCTGCAGAATCCATTCCAGCCCGTCATTGTCGACGGTCAGCGGGTCTCCTCCGGAAATAATCAGGTCTCGAATGGCCGGGGTCTTGCGCAGGTAATCAAAGCCAGCCATCAGTTGGGGCTTCTGGCGAATCCACCAGTTGCCGCCGTCCCATTCCCTTTTTCTGGTGCAGTGCCGGCACAGCAGAGGGCAGATGTCAGTAATCACCAGCAATGCCCGGTCGGGGTAGCGGTGCACCAGGCCAGGAACCGGGGAATCGTGGGCTTCGTGCAGCGGGTCTTCCTCACCGACATCCCAATTAAGGACCTCCTCAGCCGAGGGCATTGACTGGACCAGGATTGGATCGTTGGGATTGTCCATCTCCACCAGGGAGAGATAGTAGGGGGTGACGGAGAAGGGGTACCTGCTGCTGATCAACTTGAGCTGTTTCTGTTGCATCTCCGACAGGGGCATGACCTGGGCCAGGCGCTCTACCGTGTTAAAACGGTTTCTGAAATGCCACTTCCAGTCGTCCCACTGGTCCTGGGTGGGTTTGAGCGCTTCCCAGATGCGGTCGCGGAAGGTTTTGCTGGTCTCTTGTGCGACTAAAGGTCTCGCTGGTTCTTCAACTGGTTCTTTAATCAGTAACATAGGTTCTCCCCTTAACCTTTCGAAATCGGGTAAATTTGACCACCAGAAACCAGGGCAGCTGACGGAGAATCAGGGCGGCCCCCCGGCCCGATCCAGGGTATTGACCACTTTGGTCAAGATAATCTGGTCATCCCCCACATCGTAAAAGTCAGGAATTCGACCCCGTTCCTGATATCCCAGGGACCGATGAAACCGGCGGGTTGACTCATAAATGTCCTGGGAAGAAGTCTCCAGCACAATTAGCCGGCCCCGCTCCCGCCGGATCTTCTCTTCGCCCAATAGCATCAATTGACGGCCAATGCCCCTCCGCTGGTGCGCCGGATCTACCGCCAGCCAGTACATGTCCCAGGTACCCTTGGTCAGCGGGGTAGGTCCAAAACAGACATATCCCAGCAAATGCTCCGCGCTGACTGCCACGTAGACCTGGTAATCGCCGTTCTTGCCCGACGCCGCCGCGGTCAACACTTCCTCGGCCACCGCCACTTCATCGGGACGGAAATATCCGGTGTTATCGGTGATGCGGACCAGGTCCGCCAAATCCAACGGCTTCATCTGCCGGTAGGTCACTTTGGTTGAATCTATTTGTCTCATCGCCAACGCTACAATAAGTTCAATCAGCCGGCCATAACTCCATCCGGCGGCGGCGGCCTGCAATGCCATGCCAGCTTCCGGGGACAGGTCCGGGTTGGGATTGACTTCCAGCACATTTGGCCGGCCTGCGTCGTCACACCGCAGGTCTACCCGAGCGTAGGGGGGCGATCCTACCGCCTGGTAAGCCGCCAGGGCCACTCGTTCAATTTCCTGCTGCCGAAGGCCGGAAAGGCAAGTGGGGCACCGGGGGAGGGAGGCGCGATAGGCCGGGTGCTGCGGCGACCACTTGGCATCGTAGGTCAAGATTGCGGGCCCCGACAGGCCCGGCGAGTAAACTATTTCCGATATCGGCAGTATCTGGGGAGTAGCGCCGCCCAGTATGGATACGTTGAATTCCCGGCCGGACAGAAATTCCTCGACCAGGACCGGGCCGCCAAAACGTTGTTCCACTGACCAGACTTGCCGCTCTAGCGAGGGCAGGTCTGACACCACGCTCTGGCTCCCCAGACCGTGGGAGGCATCCTCCCGCAATGGCTTTACTATCGCTGGCAGGGATACCCGCAACTGGTCCATGTTGGTCGAATCCAATAGTTGGTACGCGGCGGTAGGGATGCCATGTTGCGCCAGCACCTCCTTGGTCTTGCCTTTGTCCAGGCACAGGGCCAGGGCCGCTGACGAACCCCCGGTGAAGGCAATTCCCGCCAGTTCCAATTCCCGGACCAACTGGCATTCCGTCTCCGGAGAACCTTCAAATCCTTCAAACAGGTTGAATACCAACTCGGCCTTCAGGTTGCTGACCTGAGCCCTGGCGTCGGCCAGGGGGGGCCGCAGACCCTGGACCGTGATCTGGTGGCCCGCCCACCGGAGGGCCTCTTCGACGGCAGTCACCGATTCCATCACCGAACTGACGGCTACGCCTTCACCATGGGAGTGATAACTTGACGGCAAAGGTTCGTTATGAAGCAGCGCGATACGCATATTGCGGCCTTGACCAACCATGCCGGTTCAGGGCGGAGTCCAGAATGGTGCGGACAATTCTGGGGTATCCCCACCCGGTGAGATTTCCCATAATCGAAAGGTCGCCATACTCTGGTGACAGGCCGGGCAGGGGATTGGCCTCGATGAAATACGGCCGGTTTTCGGGGTCAACCCGGAAGTCGAACCGGGCCATGTCCCGGCAACCCAGGACCCGGAACAGGGTCAAAGCCAGGTTTTCCAATTCTTTGATACCGGATGCGGGCAATCGAGGAGGACACCGGTAGCTGACCATTTGCCGCCAGTTACGTTTGACGTTCAGGGTATATATGAAGTTTTCCGCGGACCCGTCCTGGGGAACCACTTCCATTACACCCACGATCTGAGCGGGATCTCCCCCGACCACTCCTACGGTGACCTCGGTTCCGGCGATGAATTGCTCCACCAGGGCGGGCTGCCGGTAGGTCTTGATGACGTTGCCGACTCTCTCCCGGAGATCGGACAGCCGGTCAACCCTGGAACCTTCATGAATGCCCTTGCTGGAGCCTTCGTAGACCGGCTTGACGATGACCGGGAAATCCAGAGCAAAGGTCCCTGAATGATTAAGGTCATCGATATCTTCGATGACCTGGAATTTGGGAGTAGGGATGCCCCCGGCCTGGGCTATTTGTTTGGCGGAGGGTTTATCCAGGCACAAGGCCAGCGTTAACGGGTCCGACCCCACGTAGGGTAGGCCCAGCATTTCCAGAACCCCAGGGACCTGGGCTTCCCGGCTGCGGTAGTGCCCCCGGCCCTCGGATATGTTAAACACCAGGTCAACGTCAGTGCGGAGAATATTCGTCAGGAATTGCCGGCCGCCGCCCAGTTGTACCACCTGATGCCCCAGCCTCTCCAGCTCAGAGACCAGGGCTTCAATAGTTTCGGGAGGGTCGTATTCTTCGGACTCGTCGTTCAAAGATTCCGAGGGCACGTTGGAGGAAACTTTGAGATCGAAGGTTAACCCGATTTTCATTTGGTCACCTGGGTATGCTGGCTGGCCACGACGCACAACTGCCGGTAACCCTCCTCTCCCAGACCCAGCACCAACTCTTCCTTGAGGAGCAAGTACAGGGGAACCGGCTCCGGTTCCGCCCTCTGGCAGGTGGCGCCGTTCCTAAATAGCGAGTTGTCGTCGTCCAGCTGGAGCTTGTCGCCCAGCAGGATCAGGGGGTAAAGGGCGCAGTAAAAGGGCTTGAGGTCCCAGGGGTGCTGGCCCCGGGCCAGACTGGTTACCTGCAATGCGCACTTGTTGTCCGGCCGCAGAAAGACGCAACTGGTATTCTCCAGCTTGCCGGTGTCTGGGACCACCTGGGTCCCCACCCGGTAGCCCGAAGGAAAATCCGCATCTTCGCTGACCTCTCCGTCAAACCAGTTGTCCACGTCATGGTATTGTTCCGGCAAATGGCGCTTGATCGATTCAGCTTCTTCCACAATACGGCTGGCATCGGCCAAATCTAAATAAACACCGTGGCTGCAGCACATGGCCCGGCACTCTTCGTTCCGGCAGCGTCCGACCTGACGGTGCTCCAGGACCCTGGCATCAACCTTCAAATCTCCAATGGGAATCCATTCAAGCATCATACTACCTCTTCTATGATGTGGAGTTTGGTTTGCGCATTACTGAAAAATCCATGGTTTGAGTTTACATGAATTATATCTCACGTCAAGAGTGTCAGGTTTCCATTTTTGACCAATTTCGACAATTGACATCAATAACCGGCGGCCATGGTTGGCCGGAAGGCGTCGACGCCCGCCCGCAACAGGCCGGTCTCGTAATCGATGGTAATCGCCGAGGGACGGGAGAAGGCGCCGGTCATCGCCGGTTGCTCTTCAACCAGTTCCACGTGATGCCCCAGGCGCCGCAGGCCACCCACCACTTCGTCGGTCATTCGGGCGTTCACCAGGGTGTCCTTGCCGCTGACGTCCACGGTGGGCTGACTGATGGCCTCTTGCGGCCCCATGCCGAATACTATCACGTTGGTTACCACCTGAACACCCCGATTCATGATGCGCCGGGCGCCCGGTGCGCCCTGGAGGAGAACCGGCCGGTCGTCTCGAAAAACCATCACCGGGCACATATTGTTCAGCGGCCGCTTCCACCCGGCAATGGAGTTGGCGTAGCCGGCCTTGGGAATGAACCAGCCCATGCCGCCCACCAGGTAGACCCCGGTGCCCGGCGGATTGGCCCCGGCGGTGAAAACCCCGGTATGAGTGCAGGAAACCGCGTTGCGGTCTTTGTCCACCACATTGAAGTGGGTCGTGCTTTCCTCATTGGTATCGATGGCTGGATGGAATATCTCCTGCGGGGGGCCCGCCGGGTCGTACTGCCAGGGGTCATGAAGTCCCTGGTCCAGGTAATGGACCCAGGGCTCCAGTAATTGGTCCACTGCTGGGCCGGCGGTCCTCAAATTGACCTTACGGGCCAACTCCCGGTTGTACTCGGCCGACAGCAAACCCTGGAGCGGCACCGGAATGAAGTCACTGTCTCCCAGATACCGGTACCGGTCGGCAAAGGCGTGGCGGGCGGATTGAATAAAAACGTTCAGATAATCTACGGTGTTATGGCCCAACCCGCCCAGGTCGAAGTTGTCCAGAATTCGGAAGGTCTGGAGGTTGGTCAGAGCCCCGCTGGGCGTGGGGACGGCTCTAACGGTATGGCCGTTGAAGGGCACCGAGATCGGCTCGGTAACTGTAGGCCGGTAGTCCGCCAGGTCTTGCCTGGTGAGGATTCCTCCGTTATGGCGCATAAACTCATCAATGGCTTCGGCGACTTCACCCCGGTACATTCCATCAATGCCTTCTCTGGCGATCCGCTTCAGCAGGTCTCCCAGGTCCTTCTGGACGATCTTGTCACCCGACCCCTCGTAGCTGCGGGGCGCGTGACCGCCGGGAAGCCACATTTCGGCCAGGTAATGGTCCAGGTTGAGGGCTTCCCAGTCGTTGGCCGCATACAGGGTCACGTGCCAGCCGGCCCCGAACCCGGCCGATGCCAGATGGATGGCCGGTTCCAACAGTTCTTCCAGGGGCATGGTGCCGAAGCGTTGGTGCGCTTCACAGAGTCCGGCGCAAAAAGCGGGCACGGTGACGCACAGCGGGCCCTGGTTCTGAGCGTCGTCTTCGACATCAAATATATGATACCCACCAGTTTCAGCCGGACCCGTTACTTTGAACATGTCCGGGCGGGCTTTTCGGGGAGCGCGCCCGTTGAAATCGATGGCCACGGTGCGGCCTTCCCTGGCCAGGTGGATCAGCATGTATCCCATGCCGCCGATGGTGGCCATAAAGGGTTCCAGCACCACGTTGCAGAATCCGATGGCCACCGCTGCGTCAACCGCGTTGCCCCCTTTTTTGAGCACCTCCAGGCCCGCTTCCGCCGCCGGCGCTTCCATGGCAGTGACCATCCCGTTGGGCGCCACAATCTCGTCCCGGCCGGGCCTCCAGTAGCTCCTGAGAGTCACATGTGCCTCCTGCACCCATTAATGGTACCGCTTAATGGTACCGCCTGGCCTAACCTTCTCCAAGGTACGTTAAAACCCGTTCCAGGTCAATTTGCCAGGTGGTCCAGGTCTTGTAGGGTTTGAATCCCAACCGGCGGTTGATGCGTAACATGGACTCATTGGAGTCGGCGACATTTGACCGGATTCTCCCAATTTCCGGGCGTTGGTCCAGGATTTTTCGGAGCATCTCCCCTTTCAACCATTGGGCCAGTCCCCGTCGGCGGTACCTGGGGAGAATGGCCGTGTGTCCCTGTTCAGCGGTCTCCGGATGGAGGGAGTTCCAGTAAAGCTCGGTGAACCCGGCCAACTCGCCGGAGACCACGTGCCGGACAATCATGGTCCAGCGCCAGACCCCTCGCTGCGTCAGCATCCTGTCCTCTTGCTGCAGGTGCTCCGCTGTCCATTGGAACTCCTCAAGTTCCAGGCTGTCGGTGGGAGCACTGTTCATCACGTGCTTGATTTCGGCCATTGCCTGAAGTTGGTCCAACGGATAGGCGCCCTCCCAGGTTTCCAGTTGAAAACTCTTCACCTTCTGGCGGCCACGCCGGCACCACTCCTCCACCAGGGGTAAATTGAGGTCCCGCAAGCCCAGTTGGTTGGTGTGGGAACCCACTCCTTCGCGGCCACCCAGGCGACGCACAAATCCCGACCCGGCGGGAATCGCCCGGTCAGTGGATACCAGCAACAAATGGCGGTCCTCCCGTTGGGCGACCTCAGCGATTTCCCGGAGTAACGCCCGGGCGATTCCCTGACGGCGCATTGCCGGTACGACATAGATATCGAAGTCGGCCATGTGGGGGTTTTCCAGGTACCGCCCGATGTGGATGTAGCCCCGGCCCACCACGCTGGAGCCCTGGCCGGCCCAGGCCACACGCTGGTGCAAGTCCAGGTATTCGGGGACGAAGCGCCAGGGTCCCAGCGTCTCTTCAATGTTTCTGGGCGGGTCCTCGGGCCATTGTTCCTGACGCATCCGATTGTCAAAAACATTGAGGGCGGTTTTTTCCGGCTGGCTCAGCCGGTGGGGGTCCAGGTCTTTTACGATGATCTGGTCTTTAATCAAGAGCTGCCCTTCCTATACGTAAAAAGATCCGTGTGCGTAAGAAGATCCGTGCCTCAAGCCGGAGAAGGCCTGGCGGATAAATGTTCATTTTCTCTGGTTCGAAAGGATGGCCCTCCGGCAAGCCGGTCCTGAGCTAGCCGAAGGGCCTCAGGGTGTGCGGCCCAATGCTCCCCCGGAGTGAGGCGGTCGAACCACGATTTTTCGTGGGGAAAGCCAACCGTTATGCCGAGGCTCCAGGGAGCGCCGCGATGCCAGAAGCACTAACCAAGGGGTCTAAAGAAAGGCCATGCCGACTCTGGGGATTTCGTGCTGATGGTTGAATCTATACAGCCGGGCGGCTGCTTTGATAGAGCGAGAATATAACGGAGCACCACCTCTTCGGCCTCGGTAAGATACCTGCCGCACTGTAAGCAGGCCAGGTACTCGCCATACCGGTCGGTGCTCTGGTAAACATCGCCATCACAACGGGGGCAGCACTTCAGCCAGAACATCTCCCTTTCGACCTTCCGTTTATTGTCAGTCTCCCGTATTCAGTTTCACGCAAGCCGCAGGAGTCCCTCATCGTAGCTTTACCCCGGACCGGCGACTACTTGCAGGTTCCGGACCGCTGAGCCGGGTCCAGGTTTATGGGCCGGTAGGATAGCCGCGGAGCGCGCCGGTCTGCCAGATACACGATCCCCTCCGGATCAATGTGACCTTCAAACCGCAGGGCGGTCCTCAAGGCGGGAGTCTTGAGGTCGTCGTAGGTAAGACGGCCAGCTCGTAAAGAGGCTAGCTGGACTACGTCGTAGATTCGGATGAGCCGTACCCGTCCGAGAGGGACCGGCCCTCCGGGCAAACCCTTTAACTGACCAACTTTCCCAATCATCCGCAAATCGGCTATCCCTTGAGGTTCAAGATGGAACTGCGACACGATGGCTTGCTTTACTACGGCAGAAAGCTTTTTTGCGCCTGACCGGTTCCACAAAGTTCGTTCCATGCTTTCTCTCATACGGCGGGGACTTCACCGGAATTGCTACTGCTGGTCGGGTTTAGTCGCCCTGATCGTTCTGGCCCCTCCGGTTATGGGCCTTGCCGCGTTTCCTGGGCTTTTCGGGATCTTCCGCATTCGTTCCCTGGAAAACCCGGCTCCTGAACTGTTTGCGTCCCAGGTCATTTTCCGCCACCCACCAGTCTTGTTCGTCGGCCTCCCCTGGTCGACCATCCATATTCTGGGGCATCGACCCCAAATCCTCCGGGTCGTTTGGTTGATTCATTGGTTGATTCATTGATTGATCCATTGGAAAAATACCCAATTTGAGACATTTCTCTGATAGCCAAAGTGTGGCATCATTAACATGAAAAATATATCATGTGATAAACCAAGTGTCAATCGCCCCCGGCCCGAGTCTCCTGGAACTCACACTTTGAATGAGACCCCATGTTACCGGAATAATCCGAACCGGAATAATCCGAACTACAGAAGCTCTGGGTTTTCACGGCGACCCCTTCCAGCCTCCTGCATCTGGCAAGATATCTCCCAATAACCCGGTCCGGTGCGTCATTGCCCGGATTTGCCAGGTTGGACCAACAAATAATCCAACTGCTCCAGAAGCGATTAGTCTTGCTGGCTCTGGCGGCTACGTTCCCGGGGCTTACCGCCGAACCAGCCATGCTAGAATATAAGACCAACTCGCCCTGGCCACGGCGGTCCCACATGAGTAACACGCTCTAGCGTAAAGCAAACAAGTAGGTAGCTCCCTCCCGGAAATGACGTGAACCAACAAGTCTGTAACTTACCGGAGGAATCATGTCGACAGTAGCTTCCACAATAGCTTCCTGGGAAGCATTTGCCAGGTCCTGGGGCACCCTGCTGGGATCCGTTGTCTTTGCCCTGATGGTTATTTACATTCTATTTGCCCTGATCGCTCAGGTTGGGAAGAGGTCAAACTCGGTCGTTCTATCCTCGGTAGCCAGGCGTCTGCACGGACCGGCGCGCCTGCTCGTTGCCTGTGTGTTCTCCGAAGTCGCCCTGTCCCTTTCTAATTTCCCCGTCGTTCTTGCAAACCCCCTCAGGCTCCTGCTGCATCTGGGCCTGGTCGTGGGAATCGCCTGGCTGTCCCTGCGGGCCATGTTAGTCTTGCGCGACTACCTGGTGGCTATATACAGAGTGGATGTGGCCGACAACCTCAGGTCACGGCAGATCCTCACCCAATTCAGGGTTATTCGAACGGTAATTTCCTTCCTGGTCCTGGTTCTGGCCGCCGGCGTGATGTTGATGTCCTTTGATGCGGTACGCCAATTCGGCGTAACGATGCTGGCCTCGGCTGGTGTCATTGGGATTGTGCTGGGCCTGGCGGCCCAATCCACCATGTCCAACATCCTTGCTGGCCTGCAAATCGCATTCACCGAACCCCTCAGAATCGATGATGTGGTGATTGTCGAGAATGAGTGGGGAAAGATCGAGGAAATAACCCTGACCTATATTGTGGTCAGGACCTGGGACCTGCGGCGTCTGGTTATACCCATCACCTATTTTACGCAAACGCCCTTTCAGAACTGGACGCGCCATACCGCAGACCTCCTGGGCACCGCATTCTTCTACGTAGATTATACGATCCCGGTAGCCGCGGTCAGGTCCGCTCTGCACCAGATACTCAACGAGACTCCGCTGTGGGACCAGAAGGTCTGGGGCCTTCAGGTCACCAACGCGACCGAAAAGACGGTCGAGCTGCGAGCCCTGATGAGCGCACCGGACGCATCAACGGCGTGGGACTTGCGATGTCACGTAAGAGAAGAAATAATCCGGTTCCTTCAGGCAAACTATCCCGACGGGTTCCCCAAGCTGCGGGCCGAATTCAATGACTCCTCCGGGTCCGGAACCGCGGCCGCGTAGGCCTGCTCTGGCCGTTAATTCCAGGCATTGCGCCGCAACGCGGACATCCACCGGCATTCCGTCACCCCCGGGCCGCATGAGGATTGCGGATAGAATGCCGGGAGTTTGCCCTTCCGGTTACCTGGTTCGATCCGGGCGGTTGCTGGCCCCATCGACCCGGGGCTGGCGTCGCCCAGATGCAGAGGTTGCCAGGGCCCCGGGGGCCGCTGGCCCATTGGATCCGGTGTTTTTATCGGGTAGGGGTGGTGGTGGTGGTTGCCGTTGGATATATTCGCGCTTGATATACGGCGTCAGGACAGGCAGAGCAACCGCGAAGAGGGCGCCAACCAGCACAAAATATACGCCGAACCAGAAGGAGGTCATCGATGTGCCATACCCGGCAGCAATCAAGAATACGCCAAGCAACAAGATCGAAACCCCCAATATGATGATCCACTTGATTGGTTGCATCGTACCTCCGTCCAACAACCCCTTATTCCAAGGCAGCCCGCTATTGAGATACGAGGGAGTCCGAGAGAAGGCTCCAGTGGGCAGGCCGCCAGGCTGTCCCCAGGCATCCCCCAATTGAGCCCTGGGGCTAGCCAACTGGAATCGAAGGACTGCCTGATTTCCCCTCCAAGAGACTATTTGACGCCGGCGGCTCCCGCGGGGAACCCGCTAGCTTCAAAAACCGGCGGTTGGATGATCATAGCTTCAGCGTTCTCGGGAATGCCGCCACTTGCAGCCCCGAAGACCAGGGATCCCGGTGAGTGACCGGGGAACCGGCCCGTTTGAGATAACCACCTCGCTCGGAACTATTGGTGACGCGGAGCTTAAGAGCCAACCGGAGTTCCCAAGTGCCGGATCGTATCTATGCTATTCCTTTCTCCTCACCAAATACTCACTAAATGCTCACCGAGTTCCTGGGCTTGATTGCCACGGCCAGGTCAGGGGTCGCCAGCCATCAATTGCCCAGACCGGGCCGTTCAATTCCCCTGGGTCCTCCCCTGAGGCGCCCGGTCTGAATTGCGTGGGGGCCAATGCTGCCCGAAATCTGACTGAAATCCGGTGATGTGGGAGATTGATTAATAATCCTTCGATTGATCGCATACTTCCCTCCAGGGATAGGGGCCTGAAGGCCAGCGCCATGGATCACGAGAGGAATCCAGGACCGGCCCGGGGAGCGGTCAAACCAGCGAACAATCTGGAAACAATATTATCCTGGCGCAATCTTATCTTTCGGTCCGACCTTCCGGGAGGCCCTCGGTCAGTTTGCCGTCGGCCATGGTGACGACCCGGTGGCAAATTCCGGCCAGGGTCGGGTCGTGGGTGGCCACCACTACCGTAACGCCCAGGTGCTGCACGATGTCCTTGAGGATGGTTGAAATTGATATGCCGGTGACGGTGTCCAGCTCCCCAGTGGGCTCATCGGCAAACAGCACCTCCGGCCCGGTCACCAGGGCCCGGGCGATGGCCACCCGCTGCTGCTCTCCTCCGGAAAGCTCATAGGGTCGATGCTTCGCCCGGGGCCCGAGACCGACCAGGTGCAGGGTTTCAATCGCCCGGCGCCGGCGTTCCCTCCAGGATACACCGCTAATGTGCAGCGGGAGTTCAACGTTTTCGTAGGCCGACAGCAGTGGAATCAGGCCAAAGGACTGAAAGATGAAGCCAATTTTATGACGCCGCAACTCAACCAGTTCCTTCTCGGCAAAGGCAGCCAGGTCCCTGCCATTAAAGACCACTTTGCCGTTGGTCGGCTGGTCCAGCCCGGCCATCAGGTTCAGCAGGGTGGTCTTACCCGACCCGGAACGTCCCACCAGGGCCAGGAACTCGCCGGACCGCACATCCATGGTCACCCGGTTGACCGCGGTAACGGCGGTGTCTCCAGAACCAAAGACCCGGCTGACCTCTTCGGTAGCGATTACGGTATGTCCCGACACGGTATCCCCCTGGTGCTGCTCAACTGACATCACCCTTCCGGGCGGCGTTGCGGTCTCCGCCGGGCGGGCTTGAGGGTAATCTGGCCGCCGGCAACGCTGGCGATGGCCAGACCATCCAGCCGGAGTTCTGCCAGGTATTCTTGAGGCAGTTGAAGACGGCCAGCCTGGTCTACCACCAGATACTCCTCTTCCACGCTGGCTCCAGACCGCTGGAAGGTGGACTGCAGGAAGCTCTCGGAACTGATCCGGCCATCCCGAATGTGAACCACCCGGTCCACGTATTGCGCCACGCCGGGGTAGTGGGTGACGATCACGATGGTAACCCGGTAAGCCCGATTGATTTCTCCCAACAGGCCGAATACATCCGCCGCCATCTGGGTGTCCAATTCTCCCGTTGGCTCATCCGCCAGCAGCAATGGCGGACGATTCGCCAGCGCCACTCCAATGGCTACGCGCTGCTGCTCTCCCCCAGAAAGCTGGCTGGGCATCCGCCGGGCTTTGTCCTCCAACTGCAGGGCGGCCAATAACTCCCTGACCCGGTCTCGCCGTTCCTTCCTTCCCATTCCGGCAATGGCCATCGGCAGTTCCACGTTGTCGGTCACGCTCAGGTAGGGAACCAGATTCCGAGCGGTGGCCTGCCACACGAATCCCACCTCCAACCGCCGGTATGACACCAACTCCCCTTCGGCAATATCCAGCAAATCGCGGTGCCCCACCCGCACCTGTCCCGCCGAGGGGCTTTCCAGTCCGGCCAGAATATTCAGTAGCGTGCTTTTGCCGCTGCCACTGGCGCCAACAATGGCCATCAACTCTCCGGTTTCGATATCCAGGTCAACGCCGCGCAGCGCCACCACTTCCAGATCGGCCGGTTTGAATATCTTGAACAGGTCCCGGCATTGGACATAGGGCTGCGCCGCTCCCGCGGAAGGACCATCCCCCGCCTGGTCTGATGCAATTGATGCTGACCCATACTCTGGCATGTTTACCGCCATTCGTTATTACCGATAGTCCACTAATCTAGTCCACTAATCTAGTCCAGTAATCGTCCGGCTACCTGGTGGCTTCTCCGGCCCGCAGAACCTGCTGCACTTCCATTCTTGCCGTGAACCAGGCCAGCCACAACACGGTGCTGAAGGTGACCCCCGCCAGCACCAGATAAGCGACCAGCAAGGCCTGCCAGCTGGTCTGGAGGACCATTGGCGGTGTCACCCGGGAACCGCCTTCCGCCACCTCCAGGACCGGCAGAATGGTGGCCCCGATCTGCTGCCCTGACCAGGTGCCCAACCCAACTCCGCAGGCAACGATCACAAATAGGCTGAACCAAACGGCCCCGTTGATCTGGTTCCGGGATGAACCCAGGGTCCGCAGCAGCGCGAACTCGGTCTGGCGCTCCCTGGTGTCCAGGTAGGAAAACAGCATGATACCCGATGCGCTGGCCAACACCAGAGCCAGGAACATCAACACCAGCAGGCCCCCCCAGCTGGCGTTGGTCAGGGGTTGGTCAAGCCGCCGTTGGATCAGATCCGAGGATAGCCGGTAGTCGTGCACTCTCAGTCCCCGATCAGCCAGAGCGCTGATAACGCCGGCGCCATTCTCCTGATCACCCTTCAGGTTGACCCAGAACTC
>Ga0214472_10005233_pt1 | contig 13641 bp, 12 predicted proteins | sample RVTome_6_FD_207662 | JGI IMG/M metagenome (GOLD analysis project Ga0214472, IMG submission 207662) | Soil microbial communities from uranium-contaminated site in the Upper Colorado River Basin, Wyoming, United States - RVT140D175 | ecosystem: Environmental > Terrestrial > Soil > Contaminated >... | reverse complement strand
TCAATCGGCGCTGATGAAACCCCCGGTCGATATCGTGATGTTCGACCTTGACGGGACGTTGGCGGATACCGGTCTAGATTTAGCTGACTCGGTCAATTTTACCCGCCGGCATTTCGAGTTGCCGCCGTTGCCGCAGCGGTTAGTCTATGCGCATATTGGCCGCGGCGTGGAACATCTGCTGAATCAGTCTTTGCCGGAAGCGAGTGCCCAGCATTTCGAAGTGGTGATGCGGGTATTTCTCGCGCATTACGAAGCGCATCTGCTCAGCCGCACGGTGCTCTATCCGGGGGTTCGCGAAGTCCTCGGGCACTTTCGCGGCAAGCGCCGTCTGGTGGTAAGCAATAAGCTGCATCGTTTGACGTTGGCCGTGGTGCGTGGCCTAGGAGTGGCGCGGGAATTCGACGCGATCCTCGGCGGCGATAGTGCGGCCGAGAAAAAGCCGCATCCGGCGTTGTTGCATTTGGCACTGGAGAAATTTCAAATTCCCGCGGCACGTGCCTTGATGGTTGGCGACAGCGACATCGACATCGAGGCGGGCAAGCGCGCCGGTGTCATGACCTGCGGGGTGACCTACGGCTTGGGCAACCAAGCCGACCTGCTTGCAGCGCAGCCCGACCAATTGATCGACGATCTTACCGGGCTGTCCGACTATTTTTACTGAGGACTAGTCGTCCGAGCACCCGCAGCGCCGATTTCGACCATCGCATAGATGGAACGGGCATAGATTCGCCCGCACGACCGATGGCTGCGTGGCGATTCAGTCAACTGGAAGTGAGCATGCCCCGTTGCTGGGAAATTTATTGAGCGCCGCTAGCGCCGCGACTTTGTAACACTCCGCCAACGTCGGATAATTGAAAACCGTGTCGACGAAGTAGTCGAGCTTGCCGCGATGGGCCATCACCGCCTGGCCGATGTGGACTAGCTCGGTGGCGCCTTCGCCGATGACGTGGACGCCGAGGAGTTCCCTCGTTTCACTGTGGAAAAGCAGCTTGAGCATGCCGATGGTGTCGCCGATGATCTGGCCGCGGGCGATCTCGCGATAATGCGCAACGCCGATTTCGTAAGGTACACTGTCACGCGTGAGATCGTCTTCGTTGCGGCCGACCATGGAGATTTCCGGAATCGTGTAGATGCCATAGGGCAATAGGTGCGACGATGTTTCGCAACTCAAGCCAAATGCGTGACAGGCGGCATGCCGGCCTTGCTGCATCGATGTGGATGCGAGCGCGGGGAAGCCGACGACATCGCCGACGGCATAGATGTGGGGCAAGTCGGTCTGAAAATTGACGTTTACTTTGAGGCGTCCACGATCGTCGGCTTGAATGCCGATTCTTTCCAAGTTGAGATTTTTGGTGGCGCCGATACGGCCGACGGAATAGACCAGCAGCGGAGCGGCGATCTTCTTGCCGCTTTTTAGGTAAATCGCCACCGAGTTGTCGGGGGATTTTTCAACGCCGACGACCTCCTCGTTGAAGCGCAGGGTGATGCCGATGTTACGCATTTGGTACTGCAGCGATTCGATGATTTCGCTATCAACGAATTCGAGCAACCGCGATCGCTTCTCCACCAGCACGACCGGAATTCCCAGCGTCGCCAAGATGCAAGCGTACTCGCAGCCGATGACCCCTGCACCGACGATAGTGAGAGATTTCGGCAATTGCTTGAGCGAAAGCAGTCCGTCGCTGTCGATGATCGACTCTTCGTCGAAGGGAATATCCGCCGGACGTGCTGTCTCGGTACCGACCGCAACGACGATATAGTCGGCGGTGTGCTCGTTCGATTCGCTATCCTGCTTGATCGAGATCCGATGCGGATCGAGAAACGACGCGGTGCCGACGATGAAGTCTATGGAGTTTCTAATCAGTTGGTTTTGAATGACTTCTTGCTCGGCTTTGACGACATGATCGCAACGCTGGGCGAGGTCCTGGAAGGTAATATCTTTTTTGACCCGGTAGCTCGCGCCATACAGGCTCCGTTGGCGGAAACCCGAAAGAAACATGACCGCTTCGCGCAGCGACTTGCTCGGGATCGTGCCGAGGTTGAGGCAGACGCCGCCGGCGACTTTTTTACGCTCGATGACGCCGACTTTCTTGCCAACCTTGGCGGCTTGGATTGCCGCTTTTTGTCCGGCCGGGCCGGAGCCGATCACCAACAGGTCATAGTGAGCCATGTCGCTCCGAGTCCTTCCCCGTGTCAAAGTTTCTGTGCAAGCTCGCTATCCTTCAGCCGCTCGTAGGCCTTGAGGCCAATTGCTACGTCCATGATACCGGTTCCTTGCAGCTTGAAAAGCGTTATCTGACGGTCGTCGCTGCGCCCCGCCACTGTGCCGAGGAGCAAACTGGAGATTTCATGGACTCGGTCCCAGGAAATGACTTTGTCGCGCACGGCGCGGAAAATATCGCTTTCATTAACGCATACCGTTTCCTTTGAAGTAACGAAAATCGAATCGGCGCGGCGAATCGTGATTTCATCGATCTCCTGGCGAGTGCGTGTCTTATCTCCATTGGCGATGGACGTTATATGTATCCCTTCCACCAAACGGTTGCCATCGAACACCGGACTCCGTGAATTCGTCGCCGTAATGAGAATATCGGCGTTTGCCAGAGCTTCTTCAGCATTGTCGACGGCGTGGACCGGAATCTCGATATCACGCTCCATTTTTTTCGCGAACGCCGCGCGCCGCTCGGGCGCCGGGCTGAAAACCCAGGCTTCTGTCAATTTTCTGACGGTGGCGACGGCTTTCAGCTGGGTCTCGGCATGCACCCCGCTGCCCAGGACGGCGACCCGGCAAGCCTCTGGGCGCGACAGATACTTGGCGCCAATGGCGCCAGCAGCCCCGGTGCGGTATTCATTGATTGAGCAATCTTGAAAAAGTATCAGCGGCGCCCCCGTCTCAACGCTAAAGATCATGATGTTTTCGTGATGGATGCGGCGGTCCATATCGGTCTGGATATAAGCGCCCATGGCGCCGTGAACCGAACCGGGCAGAATGCCGAATATCATTCCGTTGGGATGGTGAATTCTGCGCCGTGGTAGCTCAAAGCCACGTCCCAAGGCGATCTCTTTGAGCGTGTCTTCGATTCCCTCGATCATGTCATTGAGCGAAAGAATTTGATCGATCGGAGTGTTCCTGAGGAAGAGCATGGATTTTCGGCTAACGATCCACTCTACGCGACACCCAAGCAGGCGACAAGCTATATTTGACTGGTGCTGCTGGCTGGCAACGACCTGCCGGTCCGGACGGCCCTTCTTTCAGAGTTTCGGCCCTTGCAGGACCACGGAGTTTCTCCGTTCCACCGGGTATGCCACGAGATCATGCTGTTCGGTCTTGTCGAAGCGCACAATGCCGTCGATCGGTTCGAGGATGTAGTCGCCAGTTGCCAAATCGCTTTTTTCGCTGATCACTAAAAATTCATATTTCTCCGGGAAGAGCGACTGTAGCTCTGATTTTTCCTTGATGCTGACCGGGCTGTTGGGATTGGTGGTCATTTCAAACATAAGGATCGGCCGATGCTTAATCAAGGTGTGCCGCAACCCGAGCAATGCCAGCTTTTCATAGCCTTCGATATCCATTTTGATGACGGCGACCGAGGTAATATGCTCTTTGGCAAATGCATCGTCGCCTTTTTCGATTTCGAGCACGCCGGCATTGGAATTCTCAGTGTTGAAACCCTCGACAAACGATCCGGCGCCAAGATTCTTGTCGGGCGGCTTGAAAAAGGGTTTCTTCGAGTGCTCATCGCCTAAACCATAAGGATGAATGGTGATGTTTTTGATACCGTTGATTTCCACCATGCGGCGAAATCTCTTTAACACCGGCTCCCAAGGTTCGAATGCGTGAACTTCCTTCGAATAAGGTGACATAAAGAGCGAATGTTGGCCGGTGTTGGCGCCGATATCGATGAAAATTCCCGCGCCGCCAGGCGCAGCACGCATTAGATCGCGCAGGATAAACAGATTGGGTTTCTCGAAAGCTCCGTAATAGAAGATATTGCGGTCAACCAGGTTGGACATGTTGCCTTCCACGCGCATGCCGAAAAAGTCAGTCGTGAAATCAAAATCTTCGCGAACGCAGGCCGCGATACTCGGCGCCCGCGTGAAACATGCGACCGTGAAACGCCAGCGCTCCGGTTGAAAAAAATATAAGTAGCCAGAAAAAAGGAACGCAACCGAAAGCGCCGTGGCGGCGAGTCTGAGGGCCTTCACAGGTTTGCTAACCTCCACGATTCTGCCCCCGCCTCTACGCGAGAAGTGAGGCTGCCCATTCTAGATTGCTTGGACCTACGTTCATTTACATTGAGTCGTCGACGGAGCGTTTGGCTGAGGCTTAACGTAACGGGCCTTGCCGCGCGATACTACTCTTTCGTTCGGCTGGGTAAGCCACCAGATCATGCTGCACGGTCTGGTCGAAGCGCACGATGTCGTCAATGGGTTCGAGAAAATAGGCGCCGGTCAGCGGATCGCTTTTTTCATTCATCACTAAGAATTCATATTTTGTAGGGAAGAGCGCGACGAGCTCTTCCGTGCTCTTGATACTAACTGGACTTTCCCGGTTGATGGTGATCTCGAACATCACGATCGGCCGGTGCGTCGCCAAGGTTTGGCGCAATCCGAGTAAAGCCAACTTCTCATAGCCCTCAATATCCATCTTGATGACGGAGACGGAAGTAATATGCTCGCTGGCAAAAGCAGCATCGCCTTTTTGGATGTCCAGTTCGCCTTCAAGAGAATTTTCCGGATTAAAGCCTGCGACAAACGAACCGGTGCCGAGATTGTCCTGCCGCGGTTTGAAAAACGGCTTCTTCGAGTTCTCGTCGCCTAAGCCATAAGCGTGAATCGCGATGTTCTTGATGCCATTCTGTTCAATCATCTTGCGGAATCTTTTTAAGACGGGGTCCCAAGGTTCAAATGCATGAACTTCTTTCGAGTAGCGAGACATCATCATCGAGTGTTGTCCGGTGTTGGCACCGATATCGATAAAGGTTCCTTGGCCAGCAAATACCGATCGCATCAGATCGCGTAAAAAAAACAAGTTGGGTTTTTCGTAAGCGCCGTAATAGAAGATTTGGTTGTCGATGTAGTTGCCGGCTTTGCCTGTATACTGGACGCCGTCGATATCGGCGACAAAGTCGATGGGGCCGCCTCGATAACAGGAGGTAAACGAAACCGCCTGCTTCCAGCAGAGATAGATTTCGCGGAGATGCTTTGGTTCGGAAACCAACAAAACGCCAACGATCGCCCCTGCGGTGGCCAAAGCCGCCAGCGCTAATTTCAATGTCTTCAAAGGATATCCCGTGTCATTGGGCTCGTTTGTTCTAGCCGTGAGGGGCGGCTGTGGACAGGCGATGCCGGTTTGCTTCCATCATCCGGCGCAGGGTGCTCGATATCGCAACGGGGAGTCGAACCATCGATCATGCTTATCTTACTGTATCGTGCCGAGAACCGTCAATCGAAGATTGGCTGGAGCTGCCTGTGAACACTGCGAGCGTTTTAAACTGCGCGCAGGCGGATTTCTAAGTGGCGCGCGTATCTCGACATGGAGTAGCTGCAAAACCAGTAGACCAGGGCGATAAAAAGATAGATCTCGAAGGGGCGGATTTCTCGGTTATTGACGATTTGCGCGGCTTTGGTGAGATCAACATACCCGATGATCGAGGCCAGGGAAGTGTCTTTCAGCAGGACAATAAACTGAGTCACCAGAGCCGGAATCATATTGCGCAGAGCTTGCGGTAAGATCACGTGGCGCATTGTCATAGCGCTGGTCAGTCCTGTTGCTGTTGCCGCTTCGACCTGGCCGCGCGGCACCGATTGAATGCCCGCACGAACGATTTCAGCCAGGTAGGCGGCTTCGAAGACGACGAACGCGGTGAGCGCCACGACGTATTCCGGCAGCGCTTGACCGGCTAGCACGGGCACCACGAACCAAAACCAAAAAATTACCATGACTAGCGGCACGCCGCGAAAAAATTCAACATAGACCGTTGCCGGCAGACTAAGCCAACGACGCTGTGACAGGCGCGCCAAACCGACGAGTGTGCCGAGGAGGAAGCCCAAGACGATCGCCGGTAGCGCCAGTCGCAAGGTGCCGCCGGCAAAAGTGCCAAAGCCGAATAGGCCCTGAGCCATTAGAAAGGCGAAGTTGTTGACGATGACTTCGAAGTCCATCTTAGGGTGCACTCCCCTGACCGATCATGCCGGGAATCGCCACGCGCTTTTCGATGCGGGCCATCAGCAGCGCGATGGTGAGGCAAAGCGTCAAGTAGATGATCGTTCCTGCGGCCAACGCTTCGAACGCTTTGGCCGTATAGGTTTCGATCTGGCGGGTTTGGAAGGTTAGCTCAGCCACGCCTATGGTGAGCGCGACGGAAGAGTTCTTGATTAGGTTCAGGGTCTCGTTGGTCGCCGGTGGTATGATCAAGCGGACGGCAATCGGCAGGATGATCAGCCGGTAAGCTTGCGCGATGGTGAGCCCGGTGGAGAGCGCCGCTTCCAACTGGGTCTTGGGAATTGACTGAATGCCGGCACGGATCACTTCCGAGAAACGCGCGCCATGATACACGCCCAGGGCAAACACGGCGGCCCAGAATTCAGCGCCATGGTCGAACAGCCACTCTCGCGCTACTTGTGGAAGCAACGGCGACACGCCGAAGTACCAGAAAAACATCCAAACCAAAAGCGGCACATTGCGAAAGAACTCCACATAGCCAGCGGCGAGACAACGAAGGATCGTGAGCGGCACAGTGCGCAGTGCGCCGCACAGGGCGCCCAACGCAGCGGCGAGTACCCAGCCAAGCGTCGATATTTCAAGCGTTGTCAAAAAACCCTGGAGCAGCCAGCCGCCCGATTGGCCGCTCCACAGCACGCTCCAGTCAAGCTCGTAAGACATGGGGGCTGGTGTACGGGAGTGCTACCATAATGGTTATAAAACCCATTGCTTCGTCACTCCCTCACGCCAATGATTCACTTCGGCACCACCTGCATTTGCAAAAAGCGTTTGGATTCGGTGGTGAGTGGATAGGGGATCTCGGCCTTGGGGCCAAACCACTTGTTGTAGATCTCAAAATATAATCCGGAGGCGATTGCGTCCATCAAACCGACGTTAACCACATGACGAAAATCCGATTCATTTTTACGCATTGCCATCCCGTAGGGCTCGTAAGAGAAAAAATCGCCGACCACAGCCCAAGCATCCGGTTTGGGAGCTCTTGCTTTTAAACCGGCGAGCTGGATGCCGTCGTTGGCGTAAGCTTGCACTTGCCCTTGAATCAAGGCTTGAAACGCCGCGGGCTGATCGGGAAATTCCACCAATTTCGCACTAGGCACCCGCTCGCGAATTATTCTCGCGTTGGTCGATCCTTGTTGGGCCGCGACTCGCTTGCCGGCGATGGATTCGATTCCCTTGATCGGTGTTCCCTTCTTCACCAGGAATTGTGCGCCCGTGACGAAAAAGGTTAGGCTAAAATCGACTTGCTCGCGCCGCGCTTGGGTGTCGGTCATGGTTTCGGCGATTAGATCCACGGCGTTGGACTGGAGCAGCGGAATCCTTGTCGCCGGCGCTGATTCTTTTTTTTCTAGTATGATGTTTTTGTTAAGCTTCTTGCTCACGGCGGGAAGAATCGCCTTCTCAACAAGATCGATGGAAAAACCAACCCATTCGTTTTTCTTATTGACATAGCCGAAAGGCGGTGAGCCCGTGCGCGTGCCGATGACTAGGGTGCCGTTCTTATCGAGTTTTTCGAGGGTGGTCTCGGCGCCAGCGTCGCTGAGGCCATTAAACAGCGCGAAAATCAAGACGATTAACAACCGATTCATGGTTTTCTCCTCAATGCGCGAGAATCTTGCTTAAGAATTGCTGGGCTCTAGGCGACTCCGGCGCGGCGAAAAATTTATCCGGTTCATTGGCTTCGATGATTTGCCCTTGATCCATAAAGACGACCCGGTGCGCTACACGCCGGGCGAAGCCCATCTCGTGAGTGACCACGACCATGGTCATGCCATCGCGGGCCAGGGCGGTCATGACTTCCAACACTTCGTTGATCATTTCCGGGTCGAGAGCCGAAGTCGGCTCATCGAAGAGCATGATCTTCGGTTTCATCGCCAGGGCGCGGGCGATGGCCACCCGTTGTTGTTGGCCGCCCGATAAATTAGCCGGATAGGCAGCGGACTTGTCCGGAATGCCCACGCGCTCTAAGAGCTCGCTAGCGATCTTTTCAGCCTTGGTATTTGTCAATCCTTTCACTTTGACCGGTGCCAGAGCGATGTTTTGCAGTACGGTCATGTGCGGGTAAAGATTGAAGGATTGGAAGACCATTCCGACGTTGGCGCGCAGTTTGGCCGGATTGAGATGACGATCGGTGATCGACATGCCGTCGACGATAATGTCACCGGATTGAATGGTTTCGAGTCGATTGATGCAGCGAATCAAGGTGCTCTTGCCGCTACCGCTGGGTCCGCAGACTACCACGACACTGCCTGCGACGATAGTGAGATCGATGTCCTGAAGGACATGCAGCGCACCAAACCACTTGTTAACTCGGTGAAACTCGATCACGCTTGGTTTTTTACGGGCAAAAAAGTTTGCAATTGGCTGGGTGACATACTATATGAACATCGGCTTTTTGCAACAACTGTGTGTCTTATGGACTTGGCTTCAGGAAGGCCCAGATCGGATTGACGCCGCGCGTTCCTTCGGCAAAATCTTTCCGTGAAACTCCACTGCGGTAATAGCTAATCGGGGAGGTTAGGAAAGTCTTGCGCTGTTATTTGGTTCGACATGGCGAGGCGGTTTCGGCGAGCCTCGATCCGCAGAGGCCGCTATCGGCTCGAGGACGTGCCGAGGTTGCCGAACTGGGGCAATTAGCGCTTAGCCGTGACGTCAAGGTCGCAGAGGTTCGTCACTCCGGCCTTCTGCGCGCTCAACAGACCGCGGAGATTTTGGCCGGCTATCTGCAACCGGCCGGCGGCCTGCGCCCAACCGCCGGGTTACTGCCGGAGGACGATCCTGAGTTCGTCAAAAGCGAGCTTGAGGCGGCCGTTCAGCCGATCCTGTTGGTTGGCCATTTGCCATTCATGAGTCGGCTCACCGCGTTGCTGGTCAGAGGCGATGTGGCGCAATCGATGACCGAATTCAGTCCAGCGACCATGGTCTATTGCGCGAAGATCGACGCCGTGTGGCGAATCGAATGGCAGATCGAACCTTCCTCGCGTTGATTCGCTGACTCGTAGTTGACCGGCGCAGGAGGATGGTCTAAAAAGATAATGTGCCGTGCATCAAGTGACGGAGCGAAAGGTAAATACCATGGCTACAGAGACATTGACCATTATCGACAACCGGACCGGTAAACAGTACGAGATTCCGATCAAAAACGGGGCTATCAAGGCCACTGACCTGTTCCAAATCAAACTCAGCGAGGACGAGGGTATTGTCAGTTATGACCCCGGCTTTATGAACACAGCGTCATGCCAAAGCAGCATCACTTTTATTGACGGCGACAAAGGGATTTTACGCTACCGAGGCTATCCGATCGAGCAACTCGCAGAAAAGAGTACCTACCTAGAGACCGCCTATTTGATTCTCTACGGTGAACTGCCGACCGAAAAGGAGCTTGAAGATTGGAGCCGTAATGTCACCATTCACTCGATCGTTCACGAAAACATCAGGAAGTTGATCGATCGGTTCCGCTATGACGCCCATCCCATGGGCATGTTGATCAGCGCCACGGGAGCGTTATCGACTTTTTATCCCGGCGCCAAGAAGATTTTCGACGCGCAGAATCGGCACGATCAAACCTATCGACTGATTGGCAAGATGCCGACCTTAGCGGCTTTCGCCTATCGTCACAGCCTCGGTTTGCCCTATGTCTATCCGGATAACGATCTCAGCTATACCGGCAATTTTCTTAACATGTTGTTCAAGATGACCGAGCTTAAATACAAACCGAATCCGGTTTTAGAGAAGGCCTTGGACATTCTTTTCATTTTGCATGCCGATCATGAGCAAAACTGTGGCACCAATGCCATGCGCGGCGTGGGAAGTTCGCAGGTCGATCCCTATTCTTCAGTTGCCGCGGCGGCTGCGGCGCTCTATGGCCCGCTCCACGGTGGCGCCAATGAAGCGGTGCTTCGGATGCTGATGGAGATCGGCTCTAAGGACAAGGTTCCCGAGTTTCTTAAACAGGTCAAAGGCGGTTCGGGCCGGCTGATGGGATTTGGCCACCGAGTTTATAAGAACTACGACCCACGGGCGCGAATTATTAAGCAGATTGCCGATCAAGTATTCGAGGTCATGGGTCGAAACCCATTGCTCGAAATCGCCCTTGAACTCGAGCGCATCGCGCTATCCGACGACTATTTCATCAAGCGCAAGCTCTATCCTAACGTCGACTTCTATTCCGGTTTGATCTATCAGTCGATGGGACTGCCGATGGACATGTTTCCGGTGCTCTTCGCGATTGCGCGAACCTCGGGTTGGGTCGCGCAATGGGAAGAGATGTTGACCGATCCGGAGCAAAAGCTGGCACGCCCGAAGCAAGTCTATCTGGGAGCCGGAATTCGCGATTACGTGCCAATGGACAAGCGCAAGTAGCGGGCGGTTAGCGTAGCGTGGCGCGCATTCCCTCGAAGAACACTTTGATTTGCTGTCCAATCTTCAGCCGGTGAGTGGTCAAGCCATTGAGCTGCATCAACGTTTTTACGGCTTGGCCATAAGATCGCGCTATGGAGAATAGCGTGTCGCCCCGTTTGACTCGATGGGTTACCACACTATTGGCGGCCTGCCCTTTCCCCTTGAGATCGTCATTGGCTTTCGCGAACACCGTGGATTTTCCGACCGGGACTCGAACCGGATAGCCTTGCGTTCCCGGAGGAGTCAGATTTCGTAGCAGCGCCGGGTTGAGATCTTTGATTGTGTGGGCGTCAGACTCGGCCATCGCCGCCAGGGCCTCGATTTTCAGCAACCCCTCGGCCTCGACTTCATCGAATTCGAGCGGATCCTCGTAAGGTATGTCGGTGAAGCCATATTTCTTCGGATCGGTTGCGATCAACGCGGTGGCAATGAACTTCGGTACGAAGTTGCGGGTTTCTTCTTTGAGCTGGGCTTTGCCCTTGATGCCCCAGAAATCTTCGGAGCGGCTCGATTGAAGCGCTTTATTGATAATTCCAGGCCCCGCGTTGTACGCGGCTGTCACCAGATACCAGCGACCGTAATAGCTGTGGAGCTCTTTGAGGTAAGCCGCCGCAGCGCGAGTCGACTTAATCGGATCGCGCCGCTCATCGACCCATCGGTCGATGCGCAGTCCATATTGCCGCGCGGTGGCGGGGACAAACTGCCAGAGTCCCACTGCGCCGACGTGAGACCTTGCGTTGACGATGAACTCACTCTCCACTAGGGCGAGATAACCCAGTTCTTCCGGCAATCCCTCTTCCATCAACACTTTCGAGATCATCGGCATGAATTTACCGGAACGGGCGAGTAGGGTTTGAAAATTGTGCTTCGCGGTGATGCTATAGTGTTTGACGAAATGGCGAACCTTCGGATTATCGATGACTTGTTTGGAGAACAGCAGGCGGCGCCGCTCTCGAGGTTGCTCGACAGCCTTGTCGAGATCTTTTTGCAGTAACTCTAGGAGCTGCTTGTCCGAGCGCAGCTCGGCCGCGGAGGGTACGGGTGGCGACGGCAGCGCTGGCGGACTTGATTTCTCTCGAATCTCGCTGATCTCCGATTTGCGCTCGAGGTGTTTCAGGACACGGGTGGGAATCTCATCGCGAATCGACGGCTTGAGGTCAACTTCCTTGATCGGCTGGATTTCGATGTTGCTAGCCGTCGCTGGATTAGAAATAGCCGGCATGCTGGGGCCGGCGGGGGATTGAACGGGAAGGTTTAGTTGCGCGCCGATTGCTGCATTTGTTTGGGGACGATCATACAACCGCTCCGTGCTCGAACAGCCGACGACTCCCAAAACTGCCAATACGAGCAGTAAATTCGCTCTGCGCGCCAACATAAAATTTCGTCCAACCCGGCGCAAAATACACGATTGGAATGGCCCATGCAAGCTCCAACGCAGGGGCATCCGGCCGACTCTGGTTTGAGCGAATTCTTCGGTTGTGATCAAAAAATAATCACGTGCGTTTTTCATGCCGGTGGTATTAGCAAATAACATTCCCAGCTCGACCGGGTTGCGAATTCATTGCCCGATTCGGCCAAAAATAACTCGCTAAAATAGTGCTTTGATGCGACGGTTCAGGAGGAGAGAGTTAGCAAATCCGTAGTGATGGTGTCGTCAATTTATTGTCGCGATTAACCGGATGATCTTTGGGATTCAAGGGAATTGCGATTTTTCACTGGAAGGGCAGACGAATCGTGCAGATATCCACGCCAGCGAGTCGGCCTCATCATTGTCAACCCTTACTGTGATAATTGGGTAGAATTGAATCCTGTGAATTTCAGTCGCGTCTGTCTGGTTTCGCTGCACCGGTGGTTGAGCCGAGTGTGAAAATCCCCAGCCGTTCTCATTTGCGGCGATCAAAGGCCCCGCCCGGGGCGTTTAATCACTCCGAGAGCACCGGAAGATGGTGTGCTCGGCGTGTGGCGGGCTCAGAGCGCAGTGCGAGAAAAGCGGTTTTTCTGCGCAACCAGCGGGCCTGGTTTGCCCAACTCCATTTAGTTCGAGCCGCGATCGGGCACATCGACAATGGCGACGCCCATCACAATAGATTAGCCCCGAGACCTATCGCGAGGCTTGGAACATGCACAGAGATTTTACGCCGTGGGTGTAAAAGCCATGAGCCCCGGACGATTGCAGAAGCGCTGTGATCCATCGATGATCTGCTCGGCCCCAGAGGCAACCGGCAGCAGGCAAAAGTAAGAATTGGCAATGAGTCCTTCGCCGGAACGTTGCCGGCTGCCTTGTTCTTAAGTTTTAAAATTCGGATAGCCGGCTCTGGCGGCTTTAGCTTTGTAATCCGCCACTAATTCCTGTCTGGGCATCTGGCGCACCCAGACCGCCTCGGTGAAGCTCCAAAGCGTGAACGGATGCGCGCCGAGAGCGTAGAGCTTGCCGTAATCTCTGGTCGCCAGCGCTTCGCGTTCCTCTGGTTCTAGCTTTAGTCTCTGGGTTTTCTCCCACTGATCGACGAATTCGCGCGGGTGAGCGGTGTATTGCTCCTCCGCTTCTTGGTTCATGTTGACGAGATGAATCAGTTTGTTCATCAGATATTTGCTCATAACACTCCTCTTTATGCCTTCACCAGCGTCCATATGCCGATCGCGATGAAGCCAATCCCGGCCGCATAGTGCAAGGTCTTTTCGTTGATATATTGTGAAATGACCGAGCCGGCAGCTACGCCGATCGCGGAGGTCAAGATCAGCGCGAGTGACGCGCCAAGGAAGACCGTCAGTTTGCTGGTGTCCTTGTCGGCGGCGAACAGCATGGTTGCGAGCTGGGTTTTGTCGCCAAGTTCGGCGATGAACACGGACGTGAATACGGTTGACAGTATTTTAAGGTCGATCATGGGTTGTTCGCTTATGCTAAGTCCCAGCTGAAAAATGGGATCGCCGGAAAACCTGCATCTAATCCTTCCGCGTAGGATGGCTTCGCCGCGTTTGCCACGCCCATCATCATTAAAAAATTTAAATAACCGCTG
>Ga0214472_10005232_pt1 | contig 13642 bp, 12 predicted proteins | sample RVTome_6_FD_207662 | JGI IMG/M metagenome (GOLD analysis project Ga0214472, IMG submission 207662) | Soil microbial communities from uranium-contaminated site in the Upper Colorado River Basin, Wyoming, United States - RVT140D175 | ecosystem: Environmental > Terrestrial > Soil > Contaminated >... | reverse complement strand
AATTCGAAAAATCGTTCGGCGCTTTGACCGGTTCAGACGCGTCTTGCTCATAGCCCGCAAAAAAGTACGTGATGCTCGTGTCGAGTACGTTGGCAAGCTGATAAAGCCGTCCGGCGCTGATACGGTTCGTGCCGTGCTCATACTTCTGCAGTTGCTGAAAGGAAATTCCGATCAGTCGCGCAACCTGCTGCTGCGTGAGGCCAACCTCGATGCGTCGGGCATGTATTCTGCGTGCGACGTGCGCGTTTATCGACTTTTGAACGTCTGGCGACATTGTGATTCCACCTTTTCTATGTGCCAATTAGACTGAGTTCCGTTTCTTTTTTTTGCCGCTTCGGTACCACTTTCACTCAGACTAAGATTATTTGGCACAAACCTATTGGTTGTTTTTTGTTGCTGAGTGTCGCGCCTGTGCCGAGCTGCAATTTTAGTTGTATACTTACGCATTCCGACCGCAACCGCAATGCGTATACGCTGTTAAAAAACAAATTTTCTTATAATTTGTCGCTATTTTCCTTAAAATACCAATATTCATAAATCCATTTAATTCATTCATAAATTTATTCAATACTACCTTCCGATGGTGTAGGTGAACTCTCTTCGTCTACAACCATTGCGTTCTATTCTGTCTTTTTTATCGTTTTGTAACCTTCAAAAAAGAAGCTGACCGGGACTTCCGCGATCTGTGCCGCTTCATAGAGGCTCAGGGCGCCGATCGACTCGTGCCCGGCTTCGATTCGCCTTATCGTGCGCAGCGGCAGGCAGAGTGCGTTGGCAAAATCAACCTGTGTGATGTTCTTTGTTTCACGCTGCTGGCGCAGGCGCTGTCCTATGAACCTGTCGACTCTGTGGGACGCTTTCTCGCTCATCATACTTGAGCCTGTCCTTCCGTCGGTTTTACCTGTCGTTTGAGGGACGGGTCATATCTCGCGGAAATCACCGGGTTCGAATCCTTCCGGACGTCTGATCGCGGCAGATTTTCCGGTTCGCCTGGCTACCGGTGTCGATGACAGGATAATCAAAGTATACGGCATTTGTTTCAACCTGTGGAATCTACTTACAGGGGCAAATCCGCTTCACCTTGCCGGATGAGAAGTCATGAGATCACGGTGGTGATGTCTGAAGGACCGGGTTTGATTTCATTTCGTGGCGTCCGGGGGATTTTTTACTTGCGGTCTGGCCGCTCTGATAGGTCGGGGGATTGGCCAGGGGGCTTGGCCGGGCGTCCAAACGCTTTGTCTGTCTGTCCGCGTCCGACCTGTGGCCTGGACTGGGCTGCCTGGACTGGAAGTGCGAGATGCATCGCACTTGACAGATGCATCGCAAATGACGTTAGTGGCGGACGAAATGATGTGTCGGGGGCAGGCGCTATCCTGGCTTCGCGCCATGATTTAAGCCACTTGAGGATGCTCTCGATTATGTGTGTGTGTTACGCTGCAACCACAAAAGCTTACGATGAGTTGCGAAAGCTGGGTAAAAGCGAAGGAAATGCTTATGACGCCGCAGTTCGCATTTATCGCCATCATCATCCCGAGCAGCCGCGTGTAGAGGCCTACCGGGTCGTTGCCGACTGGCTCGATCTCCACGAAACCGCACCGCCGCCGCAGACCTCCGGTACCTGATTTCCATTCCCGCAATCGGCCCGCAATCGGCCGGATCTGACTGAACGCCGGCAGCCAGGCGCGGCGCACAGGCCGTAGCGTCAGTATCTTGCGGTCCGCAAATCGCCCTCAGCCTTCGGCAGGTGCCTTCAGACGGCGAAATTCCATATTCCATTCCGACCCGCCTTGGTGGGGGAGCCGCTTCTGGGCCGCCGAGCCATCCTTGCCTCAGGTTCCGTGACGCATTGCGGCCAAGGGGCGTCCGGTCACAAGGCCGCGTATCCCGGCAGCCTTTGGGCACGTTCGCGTGGCGCGAGATCATTATGCCGGGCAAATTGGGTTCCGGTATGGCGGCAGGACAACAGGGCTGCGGGAAAACGGGGCCGAGCCGCACGGCAGGGCGTGGGTCAGGACGCCGGGGCCGCGCTGTTCCGGAGTTCGCCGTGGCAACACACAAAAGGCGCATAATGTATATTATGGAAAATATCAGATAGATTGCTGAGCGGCTTCAGGGGGCAAGCCCTCCCGGCCTGGCGCCGCGTTCTATTCGCTGTCTGCGGCGCACCAGCGGTCGATATCGTCACGCGCGCCGATCAGCGCCAGACCATGCGCGATGGAGATCAGTTCGTCGCCGGTTTCGATCCGCTCGGCCCCAAAGCGCTCTTCGAACATCCGGCGGACCGCCGGTACAAAGGATGTTCCGCCGGTCAGAAAAACCCTGTCGATGTCCGCCGCGCCCAGTCCGGCCTGCTGCAGCGCCTGGTCGACGGCGCCGCTCATCTTCCGCAGATCGGCGGCGATCCAGGTTTCGAAATCGCTGCGCTTGAGTGTGAACTTGAGATCGATTGAGTCCGTGACGAATTCGAATGGCGTCTGCTCCTGGCCGGACAGACGCGCCTTTGCCTCGGATACGGCTTTATATAGCGCATAGCCCAGATCCTGCTCCACCAGATCGATGAAGTTCTGCAGACGCTCCGGCTCGAGGCACGAAGCCTGGAGCCGCTTGAGGTCCCGGAAGTCCCGCGATGTCTTCAGGATCGACATCTCGCTCCAGCGCGCGAAGCTGGTATAGAAGCGATTCGGCAACATAAGTTCGTTGCTCATGCTCTTGTAACGGCTGCCTTTTCCGAGTTCGGGCGAAATCAGCTTGTCGATGATGTGGAAGTCGAAGGTGTCGCCTGCCACACCGACACCGGACCAGGCCAGCGCCTTGCTGTGCAGGGCCGTGCCGTCGGCTTCGAAGCGCATGATCGAGAAATCGCTGGTACCGCCGCCAAAATCGGCCACCAGCACGGTGGCGCTCTCTTTCAGGCGCTGAGCAAAGTAGAACGCGGCCGCGACCGGCTCATACACAAAGCGGACATCCTCGACGCCGAATTTCGCGAAGGCCGCCCGATAGCGCTGCACAGCCAGCTGCGGATCCGGGTTGCTGCCGGCGAACTGAACCGGCCGCCCCACGACCAGGCGTTTCGGCAGGCTCTTCATCTGCGATCCGGCGTGCGCGCGCAGCAGCCTGAGAAAAGTCGCGAGCAGGTCTTCGAAGGTAAAGCGCTTGCCGTATATCCGGGTTTCTCCGAACAGGGGGCTGGCCGAGAACGACTTCAGGGACTGGATGAAGCGGCAGTCGCCCGGATTTTCGATAAAGTGATCGATGGCCCATGGCCCCGCCTCCACTTCAACCGGACTCTTAAGGACGCTCTCGTCACTCCAGAAACACAGGACGGATCGCAGCGCCGAAACCACCTCGTCACCGTGTTCGAAAGCCAGCGGCACCGCGCCGCCGTGATCCGACGGCCGGGCCAGAACCGTGTTGGTGGTGCCGAAATCGAGGCCGAGACTCAAGTCCATGCTTTGCCGTTCGCCGTTCAGAGCGTTTGGCTCTTGAATAGCAAGAGCACGCCGTTGCTGGAGACATCCGGTGTCTGTCGTGCCCGGAGGGAAATTTCCCCTCCGCCGCAGCCAGGGTGTCGTGAAGGACGGTCGATCTCCCACAGATTCGACGTCGGCTCAAGCTGAATTGCCCCCGCCGCCGGCTTTGCGAGCACTCTGGCTGCGCGGTGGCGCGGGAACCCGACGACCAAAAATGACGGTGGGAACGGCCCAGAATGCCGATTTCTCACCAGAGTCCGGAATTTCTGATGACATGTCATGGAATGTCGCACGGAAGCCGTGTAGCCTCCCGGCAACAAGAAAGTATTGATCAGAGTTGGCTTCATATGTTGTGTCACAGGGCATCAGGGTTTTGTTGTCTTTCGGGGATCTTTGCGAAACGCTGGAAAAAGCGGTGGACCGACGCGGGGCGCGGATACGGATCATCGCTCGTCCGAGTGATTGTTGCGGGCTTTGCCGTAACGCTTTCAGGCGCCGTTTCCGCGGCAGATTCGCAACGTGAAACGCTGGTATTACCCGACGTTCAGGTGGTCCGGTCGTTACAGGAATCCGCTTATCTGGCCGAAGCCGTTGCGGCCGGCAGGCTGCCTGCCGTCGCCGAACGGGTTCCGGCCGCACCGCTGGTCGTTCAACGCGCCAGCGGTCAGACGATCGGCAAGCCAGGGGGCAGCGTAAGAACGCTGATCGCCCGCGAAAAGGACATTCGTCTGCTGGTGGTTTACGGCTATGCCCGCCTGGTCGGATATGATGAAAAGCTGGAGCTGGTTCCCGACATTCTGGAAAAGGTCGAGATTGAAGATGACAGGATCTTCACTTTCCATCTTCGCAAGGGCCACAAGTGGTCGGATGGCCACCCCTTCACGACCGAGGACTTCCGCTATTACTGGGAGGATGTGGCCAATAACGACGACTTGACCCCCTCCGGCCCGACCACGTCGCTGGCCGTAGAGGGTGAATTTCCGGCGTTCGAGGTCATCGATGAGGTGACCGTTCGCTACAGCTGGTCCCGGTCGAACCCTTTTTTCCTGACTCGGCTTGCCGGGGCGCGGCCGCTCTTTATCTATCAGCCGGCGCACTACATGAAGCGATATCACGGAAAGTACGCCGAGGCGGACAAGCTGGCGAAACGGGTTGAACACTCGAGTGCAAGGGACTGGGCGCAATTGCATAATCGTCAGGCCCGCCAGTACCGCTTCAGCAACCCGGAGCTTCCGACCCTGCAGCCCTGGATGAACACGATAAAGCCGCCCTCGACCCGTTTTATCGGGGTTCGCAATCCCTTTTATCACCGCATCGACGAAACCGGCCAGCAGCTGCCTTATCTTGACGAAATGATCCTGACTGTCGTGGCCAGCTCCCTGATTCCGGCCAAGGTCGGCGCCGGAGAAGCGGATCTCCAGTCCCGTGGCCTGAATTTCAACGACTACACCTTTCTGAAGGAAAACCACAAGCGCAGTGCCTATGACGTGCGCCTCTGGAAGACCGTGCGCGGTTCGCAGCTCGCGCTGTATCCCAATCTCAACACCAACGATCCGGAGTGGCGGAAACTGTTCCGGGATGTCCGTTTCCGGCGGGCCATCTCGATGGCGACGAACCGCCACGAGATCAATCAGGCCATTTACTATGGCCTCTGCATTGAGGGGAACAATACGGTTCTGCCCGCGAGTCCGCTGTATCAGCAGGCGTATCGCGATGCCTGGGCGAATTTCGATCTTGAGGCTGCCGGTGCCCTGCTCGACGAGCTCGGGCTGACAGCCCGCGACAGTGAGGGGATCCGCCTCCTGCCCGACGGCCGCCCCATGGAAATCATCGTCGAGACCGCCGGTGAAAACACCGAAGAATCCGATGTCCTGGAGCTGATACGTGATTCCTGGCGTGAAGTCGGAATCAAGCTTTTCACCAAGCCCTCGCAACGCGAGGTCCTGCGCAAGCGGATCTTTTCCGGCGAAACCGTGATGACCATGTGGTTCGGCTACGAAAACGGTGTGCCGACTGCCGATATGAGCCCGGATGAATTCGTCCCGCTCCATCAGCAGAGTTACCAGTGGCCGATGTGGGGGCAATATCACGAGACCAGCGGGATGTCTGGCGAGCCGGTGGATTTGCCCCTGGCTCAGGAACTTCTGGAACAGCATATCCTCTGGACGACCGCCCGCTCGCGTGCGGAGCGCGCGAAGATCTGGCACCGCATTCTGGAGATCCATGCGGATCAGGTCTACACCATCGGCATCGTAGCCCAGGTCCCGCAGCCGGTTGTGGTCGCGAACGATCTCAGGAATGTGCCGGTGGAGGGGATCTATAACTGGGAGCCGGGCGCCCTGTTCGGCATTTACCGTCCGGACCGTTTCTGGCTGGATCGGGATTAGTTGGCTTTTGAATTTAAAACTCAATCTCATATCGACCTTGATCAGGTAAGAATGCTAGATCAGATCCGGTTCAGATGGAATCGCCTGCGGCGATCCGTATGAGATAGAGCGGATTCACATATTTCGCCGAAACCACGAAGTGGTTCCGACAAAACATGATCCGCTCTAGTCAGTTACAGGCATCATCCTGTTAAGGTCCCCTATTTTCATGAATCATCCCGATAAGCCCCTCCCCTTCGTCGAGTTCATTATTCTGCTGGCCCTGATGGTGTCGATCGTCGCGCTGGCGACCGACGTCATGCTGCCGGCGCTGGATATTATCGGCCGGGATCTGGGCGTCGCCGATCCGAACGATACGCAGATTATCATCTCTTCGCTGTTCCTGGGCTTTGCCGCCGGTCAGATCGCGGCCGGACCGGTTTCGGATGCGATCGGGCGCAAGCCGGTGATCTATATCGGCTATATCGTCTTCATTGCCGGCTGTCTGCTGTCCCTCTTTTCGACCTCTTTCTCGATGATGCTGGTGGGACGCGTGTTGCAGGGGCTGGGCGCGGCCTGTCCGCGCATCGTGACCATGGCCCTGGTGCGGGATGGCTACGAGGGCCGTGCGATGGCGCGCATCATGTCGATTGTGATGGCCGTCTTCATCATTGTTCCGGCCATTGCCCCGGCCGTTGGTCAGGTGACGATCCTGCTGGCGGGCTGGCGCGCCACCTTTGTGCTTCTGCTGGTGCTGGCGGTCATCACCTTTATCTGGTTTGCCGCGCGCCAGCCCGAAACCCTGGCTGTTGCCTCACGGCGCGCGGTTTCACTGCGGAACTTTTCGGCCGGGATCAGGGAGGCCTGCGGTCATCGCACCACCGTCGGCTACACGGTCGGAGCCGGGTGCATCTTCGGCGCCTTCATCGGTTATCTGAGTTCTTCCCAGCAGATTTTTCAGACCACCTTCAACACCGGTACGGATTTTCCGCTGTATTTTGGCGCCGCGGCGCTGGCGATCGGCGCGTCCTCGATTTTCAATTCAAGGATGGTGATGCGCTTCGGGATGCGGTTTCTGACCTGGAGGGCGGTGATCGGTGCAACGGTGATTTCAACGGTTTTTCTCATACCGGTCCTGCTCAACGATGGTGTCCCGCCCCTGTGGCTGTTCATGGCCTGGCTGCTGGCCAATTTTTTCTGCATCGGCATCATGTTCGGAAACTTCAACGCCCTCGCCATGGAGCCGCTCGGTCATATGGCCGGACTGGGCGCGGCCCTGGTGGGATCGGCATCCACTTTCATCTCGCTGCCGCTGGGGTGGACGATCGGGCACAGCTTCGATGGCGGCGTGCTGCCTCTGGTCGCGGGCTTTGCCTTGCTGGGCTCGATGGCGATTCTTGTCATGATCTGGACGGATCGAAAACCGGCCGAATCCTGACCGGCGGGCGGCGCGGCCGTGTGAGCTGTATCCCGGTGGACGAGGACGCCGCGTTGAGGTTGTGAGGTCCGCCGCGCGGCGGCCGCCCGCCCAGGCGGCTTAACGCCGCAGCGGGCGGTTATATTTGTCGCCCATGGAGCCAATGATCAGCCGGACAAAGTCAATGATCGTCCAGATTCCAAAACCGCCAAGGGTGATCAGCATCAACAGACCGGTTCCGATCTTGCCGAGATAAAACCGGTGTACGCCGAATGATCCTAGAAAGAAGCAAAGAAGTACAGCAGGCACAAAACCCTTGTCACTTTCTTCGGGCATTGGTTGTGAAACATACGCCACAAGGCTCTCCTTTATATGTTATTTCAGTTTTACAAGCCGGCCACTGCCGTCACGGGCTTGTTCGGTAATGAGAAGATAAAACACGAAGACGGTATGCACGGCATCGGTCAGAAGTACCATGTAAGCGAGACCTTCACGTCCATCCATCATCAGAAACAGGAACAGCAGGAACATTCCGAGATCGATGATTCCGTGAAGGAAGTTGCGCAGGTAAAAATGATGGATCCCGATGACGCCAAATATGCCGCACAGAATGATTGCGGTACCGTAATTCGCCGAAGATTTATCGGATACATCCATCGGTCGTACAGTTCGCCAGAGATATTCACCTGATAGCATCGAAATCTAAAACTGCAAAATTAATAAAACGCTACTCTTCAGGCTCAAGCAGCCCGGATCTGCCTTTTGCCCGGATTTGAAGAGGTCACGGCTGTTCAGATGACGTTCCTGATGAAAACAATCACGACGTGAGGCGCACCCGGAGGCCTAAATCTCGACCGTCAGTCCGTCGTAGCCCGGCTCAACGCCTGGCGGGCAGCGCGACAGAAGCTCGGCATAGTCGATCTGGTGGTTCATGTGGGTCAGGATGGCCCGTTCCGGCTTGACCCGCGCGATCCAACTCAGGGTCTTGGCGAAATGCGAGTGGGTCGGATGGGGCTCGTCACGCAGGCAGTCGACGAGCCAGATTCTGACGCCGGCCAGAGCGTCGAAGGCAGCCTCGTCCAGATCAGAGGCATCGGTTGAGTAGGCGATATCGCCGAAGCGAAGTCCGAGGCTCGTCGTGCCGCCGTGCTGTTGGGTAAAGGGCAGCACCGGAACCGGCCCGATTTCGAAGGGACCGTCGATCAGCCGGTCGTTCAGCATCGGCTTGTAAGGGTTTGATGCGCTACAGCTCGACGTGAAGATATAGTCAAAGCGGCGGGTCAGGGATCTGCGCGTTTTGGCGTCCATGAAGGCGTCGATCGGGCTCTGGTTCACGTAGGAGAGGTACCGCAGTTCATCGACGCCGTGGGTATGGTCGGCATGATCATGGGTGTAGACCACCGCATCCAGCGCGGTGATTTCATTGTCGATGAGCTGCCGGCGCAGATCCGGCGAGGTGTCCACCAGGATCCGGGTCCCCGCCGCCTCGACCAGGATCGAGACCCGCCGGCGCCGGTTTTTCGGGTTGCCGGGATCGCAGGCACCCCAGGTTCCCCCCGCAACGCCGCCGGCCAGGGGAACACCGCCCGATCCGCCGCAGCCCAGTATCGTCATCTTCATTGTGAAGCACCGGTTCCGGATGCGGTGCCGAACCCGGGCGCATCGAGGACAGCGGCCGCGCGGGAAAACAGCGTTTTGAAATTCGCGGTTGTCGCCTCGCTCAGAAGGTCGGTCGATACGCCTTTGATTTCAGAGAGTTTTTCCGCTGTGTGCACGACGAAGGCCGGTTCGTTTGTCTTGCCGCGTTTGGGCACCGGCGCCAGATAGGGCGAGTCGGTTTCCACCAGCAGCCGGTCGAGCGGAACCTCGCGCACCGTATCGCGCAGGGATTCGGCGTTCCTGAAGGTCACCACCCCGGCCAGGGAAATATAGAACCCCATGTCGAGCGCCGCCCGCGCCAGTGCCGGTCCGGCGGTAAAGCAATGAATAACAGCGGGATAGCTGCCCCTGTTGTATTCCTCGCGCATGATCGCGACCGTGTCGTCGTCGGCGTCCCTGGCATGCACAATGAGCGGCAGCCCGCTTTCCCGTGCGGCGGCGATATGGGCGCGGAAGCTGACCTGCTGCTTGGTCCGCGGCGCATGTTCGTAGAAGTAATCCAGCCCGGTCTCGCCGATGCCGACCACCTTGGGATGCCGCGCCAGCTCCAGCAGAAGGTCGGGATTTTCCTGGCCTTCGGCCTCGGCCTCGTGCGGATGAACGCCGACCGAGCAGAAGACATTGGGATAACGCTCGGCAATCGCCAGGACGATGGGAAATTCGCTCAGCTTCGTCGAGATGGTGACCATCGCGCCTACCCCGGCCCGGCCCGCCCGCGCGACGATCTCGTCGATATCGCCGTCGCGCTGCAGGTAATCGAGATGACAGTGGGAATCGATTAGCATCGGGTTCTCTTTCAGCACATCGGTCTATCAGCCGCGGATTCTTGTTTCCGGCAATGATTTCAGGCGCTTTCGCCCTCTTCCTCGACAAAGCGCGGGAAGATTCCTTCCGGCTTGGGGACCGCCGCACCGGCCTTCAGCGCGGTGGCAAGGCTGTCGAAACCGCGGGCCTCCGGCGCCACCGACAACTGATCCAGCATCCGGTTCATGGCATCGGGCATGACCGGCTGGGTCAGGATTGCCAGCTGGCGTACCGTCTCGGCCAGAACGTAGAGCACCGTCCCCATCCGCGCCGGATCGGTCTTTTTAAGCGCCCAGGGCGCCTGGTCGTCGACATAGCGGTTGGCGGCGGCAATCACCTCCCAGGTGGCTTCCAGGGCCTTGTGAAAGGCTTGAACGCCGTATTCGTCGCGCAGGCGCTGGGGCAGCGCCCCGGCCAGTCCCAGCAGCGCCTCGTCGGCATCCTGGAAGGTCCCGGGCTGGGGCACCGCGTTGTCGCAGTTCTTGGCGACCATGGAGAGAACCCGCTGGGCCAGATTGCCGAAGTCATTGGCCAGATCACCGTTCATGCGTCCGATGATCGCCCGCCGGGAAAGATCGCCGTCGTTGCCGAAGGGCACCTCGCGCAGCAGAAAATAGCGGATCTGATCCAGGCCGAAGTCAGCGGCCAGTTGCAGGGGATCGATCACGTTGCCCAGCGACTTGGAGATCTTCTGCCCCTCTTTCGTCCACCAGCCGTGCGCATAGATCCGTTTCGGCGTCGGCAGGCCTGCGGCCAGCAGGAAGGCCGGCCAGTAGACCGCGTGAAAGCGCAGGATGTCCTTGCCTACCATGTGAAGATCGGCCGGCCAGTACTTTGTAAACGCGGCGCTTTCCATGTCCGGATAGCCGAGGGCGGTGAGGTAGTTGGTCAGGGCGTCGAGCCAGACGTACATGATGTGCTCGGAGTCGTCCGGTACGGGGACGCCCCAGGAAAAGGTCGTCCGGCTGACCGAAAGATCCTTCAGGCCGCCCTTCACGAAGCTGATGACCTCGTTCCGGCGGCTGTCCGGGGCAATGAAGTCCGGATTGGCCTCGTAGAATGCCAGCAGGCGGTCCTGCCAGGCCGACAGCCTGAAAAAATACGAGGGCTCCTCGACCCACTCGACCTCGGCGCCGCTGGCGGCCGCGATGCGGGTTCCATCCGGCCGCTTGGTCAGCTCGGTCTCGGTATAGAAAGCCTCGTCGCGCACGGCATACCAGCCGGCATAGCTTCCCAGAAAGATCTCGCCGTTGTCGAGCAGGCGCTTCCACAAGGCCTGACAGGCGGTCTTGTGCCGCTTCTCGGTGGTGCGGATGAAATCGTCGTTGCTCAAGTTCAGCGCCGGCGAGAGGTTGCGGAAGTTCTGCGAGACCCGGTCGGTGAAGGCCTGCGGGTCGACACCGGCAAGCTGCGCGGATTTCTCGACCTTCTGGCCGTGTTCATCGGTTCCGGTCACGAACTTTACATCGTAGCCGTCCAGACGCTTGAATCGGGCCAGGACATCGGATGCCAGGGTGGTGTAGGCATGGCCGATGTGCGGCACGTCGTTCACATAGTAGATCGGCGTCGTAATGTAATAAGGCGTTTTCTGGCCGGGCATCGCTCTCTCCTGGAGCCAGTGAATCCGGCTCCATCTCCATCTCATAAGGTTAGAGGGCCGCTTGAGGCCGGATCGCCTCGCCGCACGCAGCCGCTTCCTTGTAAATTCACTTCCGGCTCTGTGACGTCGCGCCTGACCGGTCCCGCCTGTGATCCGGGAAGTCGCCTAGGACGTCGGCGCCTCGATCTCGGAAAAGACACTGATCACAACATGTTTGCGGTCGAGGTTCGCGTGATCCGCAGACTTGTACAGAGCCGAGGTCTTGTCCCACAGCGTGAGCCACTGTGCAAGAGGCCGCCGGGTCAGAAGGCCCTGCATGATTTCGCTTTCGCCCGGGACCACGGGGGGCGGAAGCTGGCCTGTGGCGCCACCGTGGATCAGGCGGGCCAGCCACCACAACAGCAGTTCCATCGCGGTCCGGAAGGTCTCGCCGCCGCTGTCCTGGGCCAGCCGGTCGCCGAATGCCTGGACCTTGACGACATCCATGCGGGGCAGACTGGCGATAATATCGATCAAAGCCTTGTAGAGCGCCAGCCCGCCGATGGCTTCGAGCTGCAGGGCCTGTCCGATGCTGCCCTCCGACAGGCGCGCAAGCGCCTGCACCTCGGCCTCGGGCAGTTCGGGCCGGTGCTGGCGCAACAGGGCCGCCACCGTATCTTCCGCCAGCGGCGTCAGGGCCAGATGGCAGCAGCGTGAGTGGATCGTCGGGAGCAGCCGGGCCGGCTGATGGCTGAGCAGCAGCAGCAGAACCTCCTTCGGCGGTTCCTCCAGAATTTTCAGTAACGCATTGGTCGCGTTGATATTCATGTCGTCGATCGGGTCGACCACCACGATCCGCCATCCGCCTTCGCTTGAGGTCTTGCGCAGGAAGGACACGACATAGCGGGCGTCCTCGACCGGAATGACGGACCGGGGCTTGCCCTTCGAATCGACACCGCGCTCGAGCGTCACCAGATCGCCGTGCCCGCCGGAGGCAACCCTGCGAAAGACCTCGTTGCCCGCGTCGAGCGCCAGTCCGTCGGGAGACTCCCCGAACAGTCCGGGCGAAGAACTGCCGCCGTTCAGCACGAAACGGGCAAAGCGGTAGGCCAGGGTCGCCTTGCCGATTCCGCGCGGCCCGTGGATCAGCCAGGCATGGGGAATCCGTCCCGATTCATAAGCCGTTAGCAGGCGCTGTTCAGCGCCTGGATGCCCCAGCAGATCGGGATTCTCCCTGGGCGCCGGGATTGCGGCCTGGGTGTCGGCTTTGGCGGCGGGTTTGGCCATCAGGGAAAGGCCGGAGAAAGCCGGCGTCGCACCAGAGCGTCGATCTGACCGGCGATGTCGTCTATCGTGCCGGCGGCGTCGACAAGGGCGCAGCGTTCGGGGGAGCGTTTGGCGATATCCAGAAAACCCTCACGAAGCCGCTGATGAAACGCCAGCTCCATGGATTCATAGCGGTCTTCGCCGCCGGCCCGCGTTCCGGCCCGCTGCAAGCCGTCTTGGGCATCGATATCCAGGATGAGCGTTAGATCGGGAAGTTGCTTGCCGACCACAATAGACTGAAGTTGCTCGATTATTTCCCTGCCGAGCAAATGCCCATAGCCCTGATAGGCCATGGTTGAGTCGACGAAGCGGTCGCACAGAACCCAGCGGCCGGCCTCAAGCGCCGGCAGGATGGTTTTTTCGAGGTGGTCGCGACGGGCAGCGAAGTGCAGCAGCGCCTCGCTGGTCGCCGACCAGCGATCGGCGGCGCCATTGACCAGCAGCGACCGGATCTGCTCGGCCCCCGGGCTGCCGCCGGGCTCGCGCGTCACCGTTGTCGGCACACCCGCAGACACGAGCCGTTCGGCAAGACGCCGGATCTGGGTTGACTTGCCGGCCCCCTCGCCGCCTTCGAATGTAATGAATTTACCGCGTTCCATCGAGTAACCTTGTCGTGCGCGCCCACTCTCGTCAGTCGCTACGGCCCGACGGCATGAACCACTGTCGGGCCCTGCCAGCGCCTGGGCCGGCTTCGCTGTCGCTCAGGGCTGGCCGAAGATCAGATACTGCACGGCTGCGGTGATCTTGCCGAAGCCGCCAAGCTGCTTGACCGCCGCGCCGGTGACCAGCGGAATCTCGATCGGATCGACGTCCGGGGCTTCCACACGCAGGATGGCGATTTCGGTGCCCTGTTCGATGGGGGCCGGAATCGGACCGGCGTAGGAGACCGTAACCTTCATCGATTCCCGTGATTTGCGCGGCAGCGTTATCAGGATATCTTCAGCGGCGACCAGCGGAACAGAGTTTTCCGCTCCGAGCCAGACCGCCGCGTCCTCGACGGTTTCACCGGCTGAAAAGAGCC
>Ga0214472_10005231_pt1 | contig 13643 bp, 2 predicted proteins | sample RVTome_6_FD_207662 | JGI IMG/M metagenome (GOLD analysis project Ga0214472, IMG submission 207662) | Soil microbial communities from uranium-contaminated site in the Upper Colorado River Basin, Wyoming, United States - RVT140D175 | ecosystem: Environmental > Terrestrial > Soil > Contaminated >... | reverse complement strand
CATCGCGGGGCGCCCCCTCGCTCTGGTCGAAATGGAAGACCAGCGCCTGGTTATTGTCGAAAGTGCCGCCCGAGTCCTGGGCATCGACCGCCAGTTCGTTGCCCCAGTACATCCAGACCGTTTCCTGCACCGAGCCGGTGGTCAGGCGGGGCACCTTGACCCAGACCAGGGCCATCTCATCCGCCCGGTTGAACTGTTCGACATGGTGTTTGAGGGGGGTCTTGTCGTCGGCGTCGACGAATCGCAGGTCGGTGCCGTCCTCCTTGGCGCCCTTGAAATCGAAGTTGCCCATATGCAGCCGCAGCAGCACCGGCACCTCGGTCTGGCTCTCGGCGATACCGGCCGCCCCGGCATCGAGGGTGATTTTTTCCCGAAACTGCCAGTTCTTGTCCCACCAGGCCGAAGCCGGTGCCGGCGCCATCCAGAGAACCAGCCCCAGCACCATCCACAACACGACTTTTTTGCTCAAATCCCTTGAAAGCACCTTGATTCCTCCATTTTTCAATCCAGTAATAAGTAATGAGTAACACGTGATTTGTGACAGCAAAATCGAACAACAAAGGCCTTGGTTTCAGGCTTTCGCCTTTCAACCCATTACTCATCACTTATCACTCATTACTGCCTTTAAAGAACAAACCCCGTCACCTCGACATCCAGCCACTTGCCGAGGAAGTCGTCCACGACCTTTGCGGGCGTCAAACCGGGCCGCGGGCCTGCATCGGAAATACTCTCAACCAGCTTGTTGACAGAATTCATGACATCGCCGGCGCCGGTCAGCGCGCCGAGCCCGGACGTTCCGGAGGAGCTCGGCACCCCTACGGAGCCGAGAGAGAAGCTGATGTTCTGGGCATTGCGCACCTCGGTGGCGGCCAGCAAAATCCGGCCGCCGGCAATCCCGGCCTCTCCGGCGTCGATGATGCCTTCCGGAGCGACAAGGATGATGTCCCCTGGTTCTGGTTTTTCCTTTTTACCCGCCGCGCCGTCCGGATCGTAGGTCAGGGCGCGGATGCCGCTGCCGACTGCCGGCGGCGAGTAGGTGACGTAATATTCGCCATATTCATCCATATCCACGTTTTTGTCTGGCTTGCTGATGGCGGTGCGGGAGCCGCGGCCGGCATTGATGTCCCCCTGGTCGGCCCAGACAAAAATTTCACTGCCAGCTGGGACGATTTCCCCATCAACGCTGGCTTTCCGGGTTTTTCCACCGAAAGTCATAACCCGCGACTCGAAGACGTTGAGATCGCCGACGCTGAAGATGGAAATATCGCCGCCCGCGGTGGTAAAAATACCCGTATCCTTGTCGCTGCCGCCGATGCTGCTGCGGCCGACGTCGATATCGCCGGCGGCGGCGATGTAGATGTCGGAGGCCCCGGCGGTGGTGCTGATCAACGATTCCACCATTTTGAGATAACCCTTGCCTGCCTGGCGTTCCGCGGTTCCGGGCGCCGGCCCGAACACCTCTTCGATGAGTTCGCTGCGGGCTTTTGCGACGATGGCATTGGCATCGGCCGTGCGGCCATCGGCCTGGGCCTCGACCAATTCCTTGCCGTAGGCCTTGAGTTCGGCGAAAAACTCGGCAGCGTCCTCCAGGGAGAAATCATCCGTTCCGTCCGCGGTGGAAACCTTCCTGTCGTAACCCACCAGCACCAGCAGGTCGGCCCCTTCCGCCCCCAAGGCCGAATTGTTTGCGCTGCCGTTGGCGACGATGCCCTTCGAGGTCCCGAGATCGAGGCTGTAGCCAGCCTGAACAATCAATGCGCCGGGGCCACCCTGTTCAATGCCGTACAAAGCTTTCGCATCATTTTTCTTCAGCGAAGATTCCACCACGATGCTGTTGCCGGCGGTAATGAGAGAGACATCGTCCTCATTGAAGTTTTGGCCAACGTACCTAAGGTAGCGGATATTCCCTCCGGCGGTGATATGCGCCACCTTGGGCAACCGAAAGGCGATGTTCTCGATGTTGCCGCCGGCGGTTATCTCGACGGCCTGGTCGGCGTCCTTATGCAGGTCGCTGTTTCTTCCAGAACGATCGAGCGTGGTCAGTAATTTTATATATGCAGAGCCTTTCTCCCCATATATTTCAACGGGATCATCATCGTTCATGATAATACCGGAGAGTTGTTGGCCATCTGATTCGGCAAGGATATTACGACCGGCAACCAGGCGCAGATTGCCCTCGCTGGACGGGAGCATAGCAAAAAGCTTTTTCAACACGATATCGCGGCCCGCCTCTATCTCCACGGTTGCCGGGAGTATTTTCCGATAGTGTATGAAGAGGTCTTCGTTGGGGTAAATGGGATGGTCGCCATATAGGACAACATCACCATCACAGCTTTTCAGCAGCATGCTGCTCTCCTCGGTCAATCCAAGGGACCAGCTTTTGCCTGTGGCGAAATCTGGGTAGTCCGCAAGATCTGGGTGTGCGATGGACGGATCGACCACCGACGCGTGCAGATCTCCCTGGGCGGTAACCTGCAAGGCAGTATCGATAATTTCGAAGGCCTGCTGGTCGTCGGTGGCACCGATATTGCCCAGGCTGGCGATGGTAGCCATGCCCTCGCGGTTGAGAAACCGCCCCGACAGATCGCCGCCGGCGCTCAGCGTAAGGTTGCCACTGCCGAAAGTACCTGCCTGGGCGGTTAAATCGCCACCTACCCGCACCGTCAGGTTTCCGCCTCCCAGTGTGGCTAGCCCCTGGGTGGTACTCGCATCTGTGTACCTGGGTTGCCAGAAATATTTCCTCACGCGTTTGCCATTGATCATGACCAGCTTCGAGGTTACCTTGTCCCAACCATTCTCCCAATCATTCTCGTTGTATCCCCCAATGATCGAACCATCCACATCGACAAAGACATCGCCGCCATTCCCGTAATCCCAGTAATCCGTTGCTCCCGCCTGTGCTTCTCCCAGAGTACGCACGGTTCCCAATATGTTTCCGCTCTGTGTGAGGGTCAGGTCGCCGCCGATCCGCAGATCAATGTCGCCGGTGGCGGTCTGGATGACCCCGCCGTTGATGGCCAGGTTACCTCCAGCCCTTACTTTTACCGGACCGGAGTAGGAACCGACGTTGAAGGGGATGGCCGAAGCGACCATGGTGCCGCTGTTGGCCGCTGCGGTACCGATATTCATGCTGCCGCCGGCGGCCAGAGTGACCGGGCCGCTTTCGCTGTAGACCTGCAGGTTGTTATTGATCGTGAGGGTTCCCTGGCCGCGAACCGTGGCGATGGCATCGGCGGCATCCGTATCGGCGCCTGCCACCAGGCTGATGCCCCAGGAATCCTGAGCGGGACTCGTGGTCAATACTCCGCTGCCGTCCCTGACAGTACCGGTCACTGTCATGTTGCCTGCGGCACGGACGGTCAGATTGCCAAGGACGGTCGACTCCGAAAGATCCAACGCGCTGACCGTCAGATCCCCGTCGGTCCACACCTCGATGCCCGCCCGTCGTTGCAGGGCCTCTTCGTCGGTCAAGTCGAGGGTCAGGCGCTTAAACAGGGCCCCGGTATTGTCCATCCAGGCTTCGGCATCGACCAGATAGGAATTGGAGTTGAAGGTGGTCTGGTTCAGAGTGCCGGCGACGGTATAAGTCTCCACCCCCTCGGCGATAATTTTGTCCGCCCCGATGATCGTGCCCTGTAGATCCATGCGGGTGCTGTTGGCGACGCTGTCCTCCCGGCCGGCACGGAAATGGACCGATCCGCCCTGGTCGCTGCCGGACACGTCGATGGTGGCGGCTGCCGTAATCACTTCATTCTGATCATTGGTAACCTTCGGGGCCATAACCACCCAGCCGTCCCGGCTGTTCAGAGTCACCGAGCCGCCCTCGCCTGCGTCGCCGGAGGCATCGATGAGGCTGCCTGACGCAAGGGTGAGATCCTGCCCGGCATGAAGCTCCACCGTGCCGCCGGTGTCCCCGGACGCATCGACTGTTCCCGCCACGGTCACTCCGCCTGCGTCCGCAGCCAGGTAAACCTCCCGAGCCTTCACGATATCGGTCGCGGCGATGTTCAGGTTCCCGCTGCGCGCCCGCACGGCAATGCGTTCATCAAAACCGCCTTCATGCAGTTGCGTGTTGAGGGTGGAAAAATCGGCAACCGCAGCGGTGTCGATATCGAAGGAACCCCCGCGGCCGTCCGTCGACCCGCGCTGGCCGCGCAATTCGCCGGCCAGGGTCACGCCCCCCGTGCCGTCGGCAAGCTCGATGCTGCCCGCATCTCCCTGCTCGCCGCCGGAGACGTCGATCAGGGAGCCGGCTGCCAGATCGATCTCACCGTTTTTCGCTGTCACCTTGACGCTGCCACCGGCGAAATAGGCGTTGCCCCGGTTCAGAATCTTTCCGTTTTCCTCGACATATACACTGTCCGAGGCGTTCAGAGTCGTGGTCCCGGCGGTATTGTCGACGATGCTGTCGAGGCGTATGGTGCCGGCCGCGATCTCAAAGCGTCCTCCGGCATTGCCGGCTTCCGGGACACCGTCATCGCCGCCGAGAATGGCGACGGTGCCGGTTCCGCCGTCTATGAGGTAATCGGCCGCATTGTAGGTATCCAGGCTGTTGCGCTCTCCGGTTACCTTGACCAGCGGCGTGTCGATGGTCAGGTCGCCGTCCACGGTCAGGGAACCCTGTCCCGTAACCGACACCTTCTCCGCGGCCGCGATATCGATGGTTTGGAATCCAGCGGTGCGCATATCGCCATCCGCCAATTGTACGACGTTGGCCGCCAGGGTGAGATTGCCGGTTCCCTCTGCAAAGCCGTCGCTCGATTTTTGCCCGCTGTTGCCAAGGACAATGGTCCGGGCGGCGAGGTTGACATCGCCTCCGTTACCGACCAGCCGGGCCGCATCGAGGGAGAGCTGGTTGTCCACCTCCAGGTTGAAACTGCCGTTGAATGCTATGTCCGACCCGCTTTCCAGGCCTATATTGGCAATATTGTCGAAGAGGGACCAGAATTCCCTGGTAATGACCAGGCCCTCCTCTCCGCCGGTCTCATCGCCCTCGACGAAAACGATCCGCTTGCCCAGCAGGTTGACGGTGCTGCTGTCGATCTGGAAGTGATCCTCCAGGCCATCCCGCCGCAGTTCGAGATCGTTGGTGGCCAGATTCAAGGCATCGGACACATGAACCTTCGATCCCTTTTCAAGAACCACTTCGACATCCGGGGCATTGAAGGTGACCTCCCCGGCCTCGATGGTCGAGTCCTTCATCAGATAGATGCCGTTTTCGCCTTCGGCCAGATCTGCATTTTTGCCGCAGGTCAGGGTAAGGCTGGTTCCCTCGACCTGCAGATCGCTGCCTTCCTCCAGGATGATCTTGGTGGTGATGTCCTCCTGGCCGAGTTCGACCGCGGCAAAGCCGGTGAGCGCCGCACCGTTGATCTGCAGGGTGTTCAGAAGGTCCGAGGAAAGGTCATCTTTAAAACCGAATTCGTCCCAGGCGATGGCCGAGGCTCCTGTGCCGGAGGCCTTGACCACCACCTCGGCGCCGCTCAGAGTCATGCTGCCGCCGGTGTACAAACCCTCGAGGGGCGAAGCCTTGAGTGTTCCATCGACCACGGTGGTCTCTCCCAACAGGGAAATGCTGCCGGCATCCCCCTGGGCGATGGCGGCAACTTTAAAATCGCCTTCCCCCAGCACGTCGCTGAGCTTGCGAACCGAATAGCTGTCGAGGGATGCCGAGTCGATGTCCGTCCCCTGCCAGGTCTGGTAGCCGCCGACGATCCGGTAGCCTTCCTCGGTATACCTGGCGCCCCCCGCCTGGTAAATGGTCCCCAGGTTCGCCAGCACCAGCGCCTTTTCAAACTGGGAATACCCGTCGGCCAGCTTGGCGTATTGCCCGGCCATCAGGGCGTACTGATCGGCCTGCCGGCCGTAATCATCAGCCTCCTGCCGAAACTGTTCGGCCAGGGTGGTGTATTCCGCGGTGGAGATTTGGTCCTCGGCAGCAGCGGCCAAGGCCTCGTTCTCCGCGGCCAGAGCCGCGCTTTCCGCCGCCAGTTCGGCCTTTTGCCCGGACTGCTGGGTGTAGTCCGCCCGGATCCGGGCGTAGGCCGAGGCCACCAGGGCGTAATCCTCGGAAACCACAGAGTAGACTCCGTCGGCCACTCCCTCAACACCTTGGAGATAGACGGCCTCGCCGGGCAACTGCTGATCCGGATCCGGCACCACGATCAGTGCCCCGCTTAAAGGATTGGCGCTGCCGTCGACCCCGGGCTGGAACTGATAGGCGAAAATGGCCCCGCCACCGGAGACATCGATTTGGGCCCCTTCGGCCATCAGCACCTGTTCTCCGGAAACGGTCACCTCATGATCGAGAGCCTCGGTAACCTCTTCATGATAGCGAAGTCCCGCCTGAGAATCCTTGGTGTCATTGAACCAGGTTCCATCGGCGAGGGTCCCGTAGGCAGCCGCCCCGGGCCCTGCCGTGCTCAAAAGACTGCCTTTGGCCAGGAAGACCCGCCCGGAATTCTCACCGCCACTTTCGCCCGTGGCTATCAAGGCTACCGTTCCGTAGGGCGCTTCGATTGTGCCCCAATGTTCTATACCTCCCCCAGCCTCCAGAGTGATGCTGCCGCCGGCGGAAGTCAGGGCTCTGGTACTATCGATGGAACCCGGCAACGTTGTGATTTTGCCGCCGATCTGGAATTTGAAATCCGCGGCCAGGGCCGAAGAAAAACTATCCTGATCGGCCAAATTGGATCCTACGAATTCCGCGAATTTGGCGACTAAATCATCAGGCACCTCGGGGAATATCCGCCCGGTCATTATCAGGTCGCCGCTGTGGGTCAACTTGCCCGACCAAGTCCGGCTATCCGTATCATCGCTTAGGCTAAGCTCGTAATCGAAATCGCTCACGCGCAACTCCCGATCGGCCAGCAGGTAGACCTTGTCGAAGGCGGAAAGCTGAAGGTCCCCGATCAGGTCGATCCATTTCCCGGCCAGGACCAGTTTCCCCGCGCCGATCGCCACCGCATCGGCGTCTTCAAAGACCCCCACCGAATTGATATAACGCACCCAGGGAGCCTGCAGCCATACATCCGCCTCTTCTCCGGCCGTGATCCGCGGCGTATCAAGCACCAGCGAACGGTCGAGCCGGGCGTTAATGTCCCCGTTAAACGTCAGGCCGCCATAGCCGCGCAGGGTGAGGGCATCGAACCCGGGATCGAAATCCTCGCCGCCGAGCCATTGATCGAAATCCTCGCCGGACACGGCCCAACTCGTGGTCGGGTCGGTGTTGATCAGGGTCAGGGTACCGCCCTGACCGCCGGCCCTGGAAGCCTCTGCGAGGAGTCGGCCTCCCAACTCCAGATTCCAGAAGGACAGGGTAATCTCGCCCGGATCCCCGCCGGTGGACACCTGGCTCAGCCGATGGTATTTGTTCCGTACCCAGGTGCGGGCGACAGGAGCTGCGGAGACGTCCACCACCGCTCCTTCGGCGATCCGCAGGGTATCCTCGGTTGAGGTCAGGGTCACCGAGCCCCCGTCATGGGGGGTCTGCGACCGGTCCAGGCCGGAGGTCGGTGCGGTGCCGGGCTCATTCCAGCCACCCGCCAGGATGCGGGCCTCTTCACCGAGAATCAGGGGAGCGATCCCCAGTGCGGCATAGGTACTCGTGGCGGTCACATTTACCTTACCGGCCCGGGCTTCCAGCACGCCGTTTATCTCCACCCCCGGACCGGAGATGCCGATCTCTCCGGTCGGCCCGACGCTGACGGTGGCGCCGCTTTCCACTATGGTACGGGCGGCGTCCGCCTCCTGATTCTCTATGGTGGGGCCCGGCTTTACGTCTTCTAGTTGATCACCGGAAGCCAGAGTTATGGTCGATCCACCCAGATCTTCCGGCAGAGGCTGGCCATCGGCGGCGTACCGGACTTGCCAGGCCGCGCTGTTGGTGGTATTGCTCAAAGCCGCGTAACGGGAACGTCTGGTACCCGTCGAGGGGTTAGCCCCCCTGCCTGGTTGAAGCCGAGCGGCAGAGGGTTGCAGATGGACGCCGCTTTCCACCACCAGATCGCGAACGCTCTTGAGATTGATGCGGGTGAAACCGCTTTCGCTCAGTTGACCGGTGCTCAGCACCAGCCCTTCATACCCGGAAGGCAACTCGCTGTCCGCCGTCATGCCGCTGTCAGCCACCCTGGCAGCGGTAACGGTCAAATCCGAAGCATGAAGAGTGAGTTCGCCGCCCGTCTTGCCAACCAGGGCCCGACCGGTCAGTTCGCCGTCCAGGAACAGGGTGTCACCCTGGATGGTCAGGCTGCCGGCGTCGCCGCCCTCGATGTCTCCGCCTTCCGACCACTGATAGCCTCCGCTGACGTCGATATGGCTTCCTTCGGCCAAAACCAGGGCGGAGACCGGCTTGACCAAATCCGAAATGGTGACCGTGCCGCCCGCGAGCATGCCCTGGCGGATGCTGCCGCTGCCGCCTGCCGGCCGATTGTCGATCCGTTCCCCGGACACGTCGATGACCGCGTTGCCGCCGAGGAAAAAACGGCTCTCATATTGGCTGTAGATTGGGTAGCGGGGGTCGGCCTCATCGAAGGAAGCTACGGTTTCCAGCAGGGAGTAGACCACCTCTCCAGACGGAACGTACACCTTGCCGTCCTGGATTATGCGCCGGGCATAAACCGACAGATCGCCCCCTGCCTGCAACTCGAGCTTGGCATTTTCAGCCAGGGTGAATTCGCCGTTGGTGGACACTATCAGGCTCCCCAGACCGGCCTGCTCGATCTTCCGTGCGGAAATGACATTGGCCTGATCCGCATCGAGTTCGTCCGATTCGGAAAAATCACTCAATGCGGTAGTGGAATCGACAATTTGTACAGATCCGAGTACTGCATCACGGGCCCCCACACTTGTGCCAACCGGAATTGAACCCCCGAGCTGCAGGGTACCACTCTTGGGGCGCAACAAGCTGAGGAGCCCGTCGGCATCTTCTTCATTGTCGTAAATCTGGTAGGCGCCCATCGTGGCCTGCCCCTTAAGGGTTCCGTCGAGGACGATGCGGGGTGCGATCATTTTCAGGCTGCCGGCATCGGCTCCGGCGACATGGGCGGGGATGTATTTCTTGACGTTTTTTATGGTGCTGTACCGGCCCCACCGGGAGGCATCGGCAAAGCCGGACACCGAACTGCCGGAAACGAGTCCGGTGACTTCGACGATGCCGGGGTCATACTCGATACCGCCGCCGGAAAAATCCACCAACGCTCCTTCCCGGACGATAATATCGGCAGGGTTGCCGGCTTCCTCGTAGAGCCCGGAATTGATGGTTATGGTACCGCCGGTCGTTGCCAGCTCGGCGGCGGTCTGCTCTTGGGTGTTCAGTGCCCCGCTGACATCACCGATGGCCGAACCCTCGGTAGCCAGGAAACGGATGGTCCGACCCTGCAGTTTCCCGCCTTTCTGGGCAAAATAATCCCGCAGCTCCAGGCTGTTGAGGGTTGTTTCGAGTACCAGGGGCTCGGCGCCCTTGCTGACCCAAAGTCCGCTGACGTCGATGGTGCTGCCGTCCGCCAGGTAAGCCCGCTTGCCCGCATCGATGGTTACCGTGCCCGAGGGGGCGTCGATGGTGCCGCGATGTATCACTCGCGCCACTGTGTCTTCGCTGTCATAGGAGATGCCGTGAATATCGATGACGCCACCCACCTGGTCGTTTTTGTCCACCACATAGGTCTCATCGGATGCGATGATCGGCGTGCCGGTCCAGCTGTTTTTTCCGGTACTGACCAGATCGGAAGCCATCAGTTCGATCTGGCTGGCCTTTTCCGGCGAGGTCGCGGCGATGGCAACACCGTCCTGGGTCACTTCGCCGCCGTACATGCCGATCAGGCCGAGATTGGCCTCCATCACGGCGCCTTCCTCGTTGACGGCCTGTCCGGCGTTCTCCTTCACATTCACCCAATAGCCCAGCTCGATACGTGTATCAACCTCGTCCTCCTGTTCCAGCACAACCTTCGTACCCGCCGCCAAGCCGATCTGCCCCGCGGTGGCAATGATGTTACCCTCGTTGACGACCTTTTGGCCCAGCAGGAAAATCCGGCCACCGACCTCCGTGGCGGTGATAGCACCCTGATTGCGGATGCCGTAGTTGGTATCCGTCTCCACGTAATCAATAACACCCTCGATATAGTTTCCCGCCTGAAAGGTCAGGTTGTTGTCGATGAAGTTTTGGTTGCTGATATTGAGGGTGGAGGCCACCAGGGAACCTACGTTGATTTGGGAACCTTCACCGAACAGGATGCCGTTCTGGTTGATCAGGTAGATTTTGCCGTCGGCATTGAGGGTGCCGAAGATCTGGCTGGGATTTTCGTCGTGGATGCGATTGAGGGCGGCCCAACTGGTGTTGCCCTGTTGCTCGAAATAGGTAGTGGCGTCCTTGCCGATGTTGAAGGATTCCCAGTCGATGATGACCTTGGAGGTTTCCTGGTGGATGGTTAGATTGCTTCCATCCTTTTCATATGTTGCGGCACCGTGTCGAACCGCGTCCTTGAAAGCTCCCCCCGTTTCCTCCCCGCTGAATACCGGCAACTGCACCACATCGGGCGCATTCGCTTCGTTGTTGAAAACGGAAGAATACCTCCCGGCCCAACTCGCCGCAGGAGCGAAGGTCAACAGCCACACCAGCCAAACGGCAAAAATTTTCCGCAACATTGTCGCCCCCCCTCTCCATCGTCTGTAGCGAAATTTAAGTCTCAAAAAGCACCTGCAAGCACGCCCTAACGTCATAAAATTAGCCACATTAGGTGGTTACAATGCTGCAGGTTTGCGCCAGGGATCAGGTTGATTATTGGAGAAATCCATGGCCTCTGCTGCAAACCGACAAATGAAAAAACCCCAGCCGAAAGGGTACAGAAACCCTGTCGGCTGGGGCTGTTCGATACCTGCAGTAGGTCGAAGTAGTAACCCGGCCAGTTAGCGTCTGAAGGCTGTCAGCGACCCGAAAACCAGTCGCCTGTTTCATGTCAAGACTTATAGAGATGAATTGTTAGGATAATATTTTTTCCTGGTCACTGATTTGACCCTGAGACATTTTTTTGACCCGGGATATTCCGGCCACCTTCAATCGTCTGGTCCGCGAAAAAACCTTTTTTCTAATTTTATTCTAACAAACGAACATTAAACAGGAACGACAAACCGGTTACCACGAGAATCCGCTTCGGCGGAATATTTCCAGGCCCGGCAAGAAATAGAGTCCGCACGGTCTCGTTTTCTTGCCGGTTTTTTTTGTGACCTGCGGCTTGAAACCCCGTAGCCATAGGCCAAGGAAAGGAGGTGATTAGAGGGGGAACAAAGGTCTGTCTCGATCCAAACATCATCCGCTGCTAGCCTGCCGGATGCGTCCGCCCACCCTGATTCACCCAAAAAGGAGAAAATCATGCTTAGAAATTTTGTAGCTGCGGCTGCGGTAACACTTATGATCGTCGGGGCAGCCCCGGACGCTGTTATCGCAGCTACCCGTGAAATCAACATTTATGGCAGTGTGGAAAGTCTCTATCCATTTATAAAGGATTTCCTGATAAGCAAAAGCTGCACTATCGCCAAGGTTGAAGGGATAGAGAAATTTGACGACAACCATCGGATCATTGTCGGCACCAATTGCCACAACACTATGGCGTGCAACTCCTATTCTGGCTATTGCTATTCTAACGATACCATCGTCATCAGCCTAACCGCGGCGCCGTCGTTCAACAGCATCAAAGCAGTCAATAACGAAGGCGATCCGGAATACTACTACTTAGACTACTGTTTAGCTCCCAACGAACGCCGGGTAGCCACCTACAACCCCGACCAGACTGAATTTGATCCTTACGGCAACCTGGCGCTTGACTGTCGTGACATCCAGCTTGGCATTTCCGACCTGCCCAGTGATGGATTTTTACAGATCAGTTCCGGCAGGAAACATGGCCCCAACAATTCAACCTATAACCCGCTAATCTCTCGCAATCTCATAACCAACCCCGTCGACCAAAGTGGCCTGATCACCTACAACCCGCTGGTCGTTCCCTTCGCGCCCTTCCTCAGCAAAAACGTCACCATGAAAACCTGCGACGGCGGAGGCAACTCAGGTGAAATGTGTATCTCGGCTGAAGACTGCCCCGACTCCACCTGCTCCGCCAAAGAACTGGACAACATCTCCCGCGAAATGCTGGTGCAGATATTCTCCGGCAACGCCTGGTACTGGTCCGATTTCGGTGCCGGTTTCCCTGACGCTCCAATTACCATTTGCATGCGGCACGCCGGCTCCGGCGCCCACGCCATGCTGGACCATGCGATCATGCACAATCAATGGGGTGCGGGTCTTGCCAGTGCCGAAAGCGCCGCCGATCCAATTATTTGGTTCAACGACAGCTCATCCGACATGATGAAATGCATCACCAATTTCCAGACTACCGACGCTGACGATACCTCTTGGTATGCCATTGGCTATGCCAAGGCGGACTGGCTGGAGAACGTTGGCCCGGGGTACGCACCCTATGCCTACAGCCCGAAATACAACGGTTTCAAGGCAACCCGCGTCAACATACGGAACGGCATTTACGACTGGTGGAGTAACCAGTGGATGTACGTAGTCCCCGGCGAATCCACCAATAACCGCATCGTAATCCGTGCCCTGGTTGACTTCATCTCGAATCCCGCCAACATTCATGACAGATATTGGGCTACTCAAGCCGAAATGGTCTGGGACAAAGGTGACGACTTCCACTACCCCACCTACCGAGGTACCGATTATCCTCAAAGCCCCTGACCCATGGGCTCTCAAGCTTCACCCAATAGTGCAAAAGGGCCTCATCCGAGGCCCTTTTGCACATGACGGGAGTTCTAGTCGGAGAATCACCTTTTGCCTGGAGACTTGCAAGGTGGGATTAACAGATTACGATTCCGTCAAAAATGATATTTCACCCGGAAATGCCCCCGGATGTCGCCGCTGTCGGCCCGGTCGGTGGCCGCCAGGGCCATGGCCAGGTCGACCTGGTAGTCGAGCATCTCCCACAGGTCGCCGCGCAGTCCCAGGCCGGTGCCCTGCAGTTCGAACTCGTCGGTCTGGCCGGGCAGGGGATCCTTGACCCACAACCGGGCATAATCGAAAAACAGGTAAGGCCGCAGCTTCAGCCAGGACTGCCAGCCCGCCAGTTCGCCCACATCGGGCAGCAGCCATTCGATGGAGGCGCGAACGCCGTCATCCCCGAGGGAGTCACTTTCCTTGTACCCGCGCACGCTTTCCATGCCCCCGGCGGAAAACTGCTCGCTGGAAATCAGCGGTTCGCTGGCCACCTGGCCTTTGGTTGCCAGGACCAGATCCATGTGCCAGGGCAACTGCTGCTCCCGCTCCAGCCCGACGTTCAGGTAGACATAATCGCCCCGGGCCATGGAACGCTTGTTGGCAAACTCCTCCTCGCTGCCGACGAAGCCGCGAAAATGCCAGTTGATGGATGCCTGCAGCCTGGTGGTCCCGGTATCGCCGAGCAGGGTGCCGTTGTAGCCCACGGAGAAGGGCAGATAGGAGATGGGAGTTTGAGTTTCCTCTTCTTCCTCGCCGACAAAACCAAGGGTTTCCTCAAAATCCTTGTAATCCGCCCCGAAACTGACCGAGTGGTAATATTTTTTATAGGGCTCCAGGGGCACCAGGTAGCGGGCGCCGAGGATGAAACCCT
>Ga0214472_10005230_pt1 | contig 13643 bp, 11 predicted proteins | sample RVTome_6_FD_207662 | JGI IMG/M metagenome (GOLD analysis project Ga0214472, IMG submission 207662) | Soil microbial communities from uranium-contaminated site in the Upper Colorado River Basin, Wyoming, United States - RVT140D175 | ecosystem: Environmental > Terrestrial > Soil > Contaminated >... | reverse complement strand
CATCAGCAGCAACATCGACGACCGCTTCTACGGTTACGTGACGGTGGCGCTGGGCTCGGATGCGGGCGAGACCTCGGTCGAGCTCGAGGAGGCCTACATCGAGACCCTGTCGCTGCCGGACGGCCTCACGCTGAAAGCGGGGCGGTTCCTGTCGCATAGCGGTTACCAGAACGCGCTGCATCCGCACAGCTGGGACTTCGTGGATGCCTCCCTGCCGCAGCAGGTGCTGCTGGGTGGCAACTTCGCGGATGTGGGCGCGCAGCTGCGCTGGGTCGCACCCACCGATCTGTACCTGGAGCTCGGTGCCGAGGTGTTCCAGGGCGACAGCTTCCCTGCTGGTGGCGCTTCCAGCACCTGGGTCGCGTACGCCAAGCTCGGTGGCGACTTCAACGATTCGCATAGCTGGATCGCTGGCTTAGCACACATGTCGGCGCGCGCCACGGATCGTGAGTACGCCACGGATGCTGCGATCGATCCGCCGGTACTGTTCAGTGGCGATAGCGCCCTGGACATCATCGACTTCACCTGGAAGTGGTCGCCACGCGGCAACTGGCATCAGCGCAACGCCGTGCTCTCGGCGGCCTACTACCGCCGCAGTGAGGACGGGGCGGTCCAGCTCCAGCTGGACCCGACGCCGGAGCTCGGGACCTATGTCGGTGATCAGACCGGCTTCTACGTTCAGGGTACCTACATGTTCGTGCAGCGTTGGCGCTTCGGCGTGCGTTACGACCACCTGTCCGCGGACAACACCGTGGCGGGGCTGTCGCAGAGCATCGTGCTCGATGACGATGCGCATTCGCCGCACCGCGTCTCCGCGATGCTGGACTTCTCGCACACCGAGTTCAGCCGCATCCGCCTGCAGTACAACCTGGATTCGTCCGGGCCGGTCAGTGAAAGGCAGATCTACCTGCAGTACATCATGAGCATGGGCCCCCACGGCGCCCACCGTTTCTGAGGAGGCCGACATGTTCAGGAACATCCTTCTGGTATCCGTCCTTCTCGCTGCCGTGCCGGTGCACGCTGCGCTGCGCGTGTTCGCCTGCGAGCCTGAGTGGGCCGCGCTGGTCACGGAGCTCGCGCCGGACGCGGATGTCGCTGCCGCAACCACCGGCTTCCAGGACCCGCACTACATCCAGGCGCGCCCAGGATTGATTGCGAAGGTCCGCCGCGCTGATCTCGTGGTCTGCGCCGGCGCCGACCTCGAGGTCGGCTGGTTGCCGCTGTTGCTGCGGCAGTCCTCCAACGCCGGGGTGCAACCCGGCCAGCCGGGCTACTTCGAAGCCGCGATGCAGGTGGAGCGCCTGGAGGTGCCGACCTCGGTGGACCGCGCCGAAGGCGATCTGCATCCCTACGGCAACCCGCACGTGCAACTGGACCCGAACAACATCACCCTGATCGCGGCTGCGCTGGTCGAGCGTCTCGCTCAGCTGGACCCGGCGGGCGCCGAGGGCTACCGCAGCCGCGGTGCGGCCTTCGACGCGCGCTGGCGACAGGCGATCGTGGGCTGGGAGGCACGCGCTGAACCGCTGCGTGGTGCGCGGATCCTGAGTCACCACCGCAGCTGGATCTACCTCTACCGTTGGTTGGGGATCGTGGACGGCGGCGAGCTGGAACCGAAACCCGGCATCCCGCCGACCACCTCGCACCTGTCCGAGCTCCTGACCCGACTCCAGGGTGCGACGGTGCGCGCGATCATCCGCTCCGCGTACCAGGATGCCAGGGGCTCCGAGTGGCTGGCGGGACGCACCGGGATCCCGGCGATCGTGCTGCCCAACACGGTGAGGGCGACGGACGGTGCCACCGATCTGTTCAGCTGGTACGACGACATCATCACGCGCTTGCTGGAGGCTGGGGAGCGATGAACATGGACGCACTCGATCCGAGCATCATGGGGCCGGCCTTCATCGCCGGCCTGCTGGTCCTGGCGACGCACGTGCCGCTGGGGCGCGAGGTCCTAAAACGCGGGATCATCTTCATCGACCTGGCGGTGGCGCAGATCGCAGGCCTGGGTGTGATCGCGGCCAGCGCCTTCGGCTGGGCGCCGCAGGGGTGGCGGGTGCAGGTGGCTGCGGTCACCGCCGCGGTCCTGGGGGCACTGTTCCTGCACTGGACCGAGCGCCGCTTCGGCCGCTTCCAGGAAGCTGTGATCGGTGTGGTGTTCGTGCTCGCGGCCACCGGCGGGATCCTGCTGCTCGCCGCTGATCCGCATGGCGGCGACGCCGTCCGCGACCTGCTGGTCGGGCAGATCCTGTGGGTGGACATGCAGCGCCTGCTGCCCATGGGCCTGTTGTACGCGGTGATGCTCGGGCTCTGGTTCGGTCTCCGCGGCCGCCTCGGCGGCCTCGGTTTCTACCTCATCTTCGCGATCACCGTGACGGCATCGGTGCAGGTGGTGGGCGTGTACCTGGTGTTCGCCAGCCTCATCGTGCCTGCGCTGGCGACCCAGGGCATGGCGGGCTGGCGGGGGCTGGCGGCGGCCTGGGGGCTGGGTGCGACGGGCTACCTGCTGGGCCTGGCGGCCTCAGCGCTGCTGGATCTGCCCAGCGGGGCGGTCATCGTGTGGTCGCTGGCACTGCTGGCCGCTATCATCGCGGGCATCCGATCCTGGAAGAACCCAGAGGCCTGAACCGCACCTGATGAGGCTGACCGCCGACAAGCTGGCCGCGCAACTCGCGCGAGGCCTGGCACCCATCTACTTCATCACCGGTGACGAGCCGCTGCTGGTGCAGGAGGCAACGGACGCCGTGCGCGCTGCTGCCCGCGCACAGGGCCACTCCGAGCGCGAGATCCTGTTCGTGGAGCGTAACTTCGACTGGGGACGTCTCGGTGCGGCCGCTGGCACGCTGTCGCTGTTCTCGGACCGCAGGGTCATCGAGCTCAGGATGGCGACCGCCGCGCCCGGCACTGCGGGCAGCAAGGAACTGGTCGCGTACTCCGAGCGCGCCCCCGAGGACACCGTGCTGCTGATCACCGCGCCCAAACTCGATGCGCGTTCGCGCGATGCGAAATGGGTGCGGGCGCTGGACAAGGCGGGCGTGGTCATCCAGGTCTGGCCGATCGAGGTCCACAAGATGCCCGCATGGGTGGATGGACGCATGCGCGCCCGCGGCCTGGTACCCGATGGCGCAGCTGTGCGCCTGATCGCGGAACGCTCCGAGGGCAATCTGCTCGCTGCGGACCAGGAGATCGAGAAGCTGCTGCTGGCACGCGGCCCCGGCCCGATCGATGAGGCGCAAGCGCGCGACGCGGTGATGGATGGCGCGCGCTTCGACATCTTCCAGTTCGCCGATGCAGCACTCGCCGGTGACGCCGCACGCGCGCTGCGCGTCCTGCATGGACTGCGCGGCGAGGGTGTCGAGGCGATCCTGGTCAACTGGGCGATCGCGAAGGAACTGCGCCTGCTGGTCAAGCTCGCCGGCGCGGAAGCGGGTGGCGGATCCCTGCAGTCCGCGATGGCAGCGGAGCGGGTCTGGGAGAGTCGGCGGCCGCTGATCCGCGATGCGCTCAAGCGCCATCGCTTGCGCGAAGCGGTGCTCCTGCTGGAGCGCGCCGGTCAGGTGGACCTGTGCATCAAAGGTCGCCGCAGCGGCGACCCCTGGGATCGCCTCGCGGCCCTCGCAGTCGCTTTCGCCGGCAGCTCCAGCCGGCGGCGGGCAGCCTGATGGCTGGACCGATCGGGATCTTCGGCGGGACCTTCGATCCGATCCACTACGGACACCTGCGCCCGGCGCTGGAGCTGATGCAGAGCCTCGATCTCGCGGAGGTCCGCATCATGCCCTGCGGGCAGCCGCCGCATCGCGATCCGCCGATCGCGGATGCCGTCACCCGGCTCGCGTTGGTGCGGGCCGCGATCGATGATCATCCCCACCTGCTGGCCGACGATCGAGAGATCCGTCGCGCTGGACCCTCGTACACGGTGGACACCTTGCTGAGCCTGCGCGGCGAGTTCCCTGACCGCAGCCTCTGCCTGATCCTCGGCATGGATGCGTTCATCGGGATCACGCGCTGGGAGCGCTGGCGCGAACTGATGCAACTGGCGCACATCGTCGTCGCCCACCGTCCCGGCTGGCAGGCGCCGATGATGGGTGTGCTAGCGGAATTGCTACGCGAGTGCGGCACCGGCAGCAGCCGTGATCTGCACGATTACCGCGCGGGCCGCATCTACATCCAGGCGGTCACCCAGCTTGAGATCTCGTCCACCGCGATCCGCGAGATGATGCGGGACGGGCGGGACCCGCGCTTCCTGACACCGGATGCCGTGATCGAACACATGCGCGAGACCGGCTGCTACGCCGACGGTCCGCCACGCGAACGGGGGGACTGATGGGCGTAGATGAACTGGTGGAGGTGGTCAGCGATGCGCTGGCCGACGTCAAGGGACAGGAGGTCCGCGTGCTGGATGTGCGCGGGCAGACCTCGATAACGGACTACATGATCATCGCTTCCGGCACCTCGGAGCGGCACCTCAAGTCGCTCGCGGAGCGGGTGGTCGAACGCGCGCGCGAGCTCGGCGTGAAGCCCTCCGGCATGGAAGGGGGCAGCGGTGACGGTTGGATCCTGGTCGACCTCCTCGATGTGGTCGTGCACCTGATGCGACCGAGCATCCGGGACTTCTACGGCCTGGAGCGCTTGTGGGGACCGGATCAGGTCCAGGATCCCGGACTGCGCGGCGGCTGATCGGTGCGCCTGCGCCTGCTATCGCCTGCGGGGCGCGCGCCGACCTGGGTGGAGGAGGGATTCGCGGATTACGCGCGTCGCCTGCCCCGGGACTGCCGCCTGGAACTGGAGGAGCTGCCGCTGGGCCGGCGCGGTAAGGGCATACCCCCAGCGCGCGCGATCGAGGAGGAGCGGGACCGCCTGTTGGCTCGCCTGGATGCCGATGAGCTGGTCGTCGCGCTCGATGAGCGGGGCAAGGCACCCGACAGCACTGGCCTCGCCGAGTGGTTATCCGCCTGGATGGCGGAAGGGCGCGACGTGGCCCTCCTGATGGGTGGTCCCGATGGCCTGCATCCGGACTGCCTGCAACGAGCCAGCCAGCGATGGTCCTTGTCGCCCCTGACCCTGCCCCACGGCCTGGTCAGGGTCGTGGTCGCCGAGCAGATCTATCGCGCCTGGAGCATCCTCCAGGGTCACCCCTACCACCGCGCCTGAGCCCCCGCGGCAGGCCGCTTGCAGCCTCCTCAGGCTGTGGACAGACTGGGCTGATGACATCCGACGACCTCATCCTGGCCTCCGCCTCCCCGCGCCGCCGCGAGTTGCTCCGGCAGCTGGGGTACAGCTTCCGCGTGCTGGCTAGCGCGGTGGACGAGCGCTGGCGGGAGACCGATGCCTCAGCCAGCGCGCATGCGGTCCGCCTCGCCAGGGAGAAAGCGCTGGCAGCGCCCGCAGGCGGGGTGGTCCTGGCGGCCGATACCGTGGTCCACGTCGGTGGCGTAGTGCTGGGCAAGCCCGAGGACCGCGCGCAAGCGCTGGGGATGTTGGCGCAGCTCAGCGGTCGCGAGCACGAGGTCATCACCGCGGTGGCCGTGCGCAGCGGCGAGCACCTGCTGGAGGCCATGAGTCGGACCCGGGTCTGGTTCCGCGACCTGAGTGAGGCGGAGCGCATCGCATACTGGGATAGCGGTGAACCCACCGACAAAGCCGGGGCGTACGCCATCCAGGGCCGAGCCGCCGCATTCATCAACCAGATCGAAGGTAGCTACAGCGGCGTGGTCGGCCTGCCGCTGTTCGAGACCGCATCCCTGCTCGCGCAGGCAGGCTTGATCGCACCGAACGCAGCAGGGGCAGCAGCATGAGACAGGAGATCGTCATCAACGTGACACCGCGCGAGACGCGGGCCGCGCTGCTGGAGGACGGCGTGCTGCAGGAGATCTACCTGGAGCGGTCCAGCCGTCGCGGGATCGTCGGCAATCTGTACAAGGGGAAGGTATCGCGCGTGCTCCCAGGGATGCAGGCGGCGTTCATCGATATCGGCCTGCAGCGGACAGCGTTCCTGCACGCGTCTGACATCGCCAGCGCGCGGGTCGTCGCCCAGGGTGGCGAGGGTGGCGAGGTCGGTGAGCGCGGTGAGCGCGAAGTGCGAGAGATCCGCGAGCTGCTGGCGGAGGGTGACGAGATCCTGGTGCAGGTGCTGAAGGATCCGTTGGGCACCAAGGGTGCGCGCTTGACCACCGACGTCACCATCCCGTCCCGCTTCCTGGTCTACATGCCCTTCGGTGATGGGGTCGGCATCTCGAACCGGATCGAGGACGAGGCGGAGCGGGATCGCCTGCGCGCGTTGGCCGAGCAGCAGCGTACGGAGCGTACCGGCGGGCTCATCGTGCGTACCGTCGCCGAGGGCGCAGCGGTCGAGGCCCTGTACGCTGATCTGACCTTCCTCGAGCGTCATTGGGAGGTGCTCGCGGCGCGGGCGCGCGAGCTGCGAGCGCCCGCGCTGGTGCACGCGGACCTGCCGCTGCCCACGCGCATGCTGCGCGACCACCTGGGCAGCCATGTGCGCGCGGTGCGGGTGGACGATGCGGATACCCATGCCCAGATGGCTGAGTTCATGCGCGTGTTCGCGCCGGAGGGCGGCCCGGACCTGGAGCTGTTCACGGGCCCCGCTGCCATCTTCGATCTCAACGGGATCGAGGATGAGATCCGCCGCGCGCTCGACCGCAAGGTCCAGCTCAAATCCGGTGGCTATCTGATCATCGATCAGACCGAGGCGCTGACCACCATCGACATCAACACCGGTGGTTACGTCGGAAACCGCAACCTCGAAGAGACCATCTTCAAGACCAACCTCGAGGCGACCCAGACGATCGCGCGCCAGCTGCGCCTGCGGAACCTCGGCGGCATCATCATCATCGATTTCATCGATATGGACGTCGAGGAGCATCGGCAGCAGGTGCTGGCGTCGTTGTCGGCGCACCTCGCCGCCGACCATGCACGCACCCAGGTCTCTCAGGTCTCGACGCTGGGCTTGGTCGAGATGACCCGCAAGCGTACGCGAGAGAGCCTCGAGCACTTGCTCTGCGAGCCCTGCCCGACCTGCTCGGGCCGCAGCTCGATCAAGTCCGCCGAGACCGTCTGCTACGAGATCTACCGCGAAGTGCTGCGCGCGTCGCGCCAGTTCGAATGCAACGAACTGATGGTCATCGCATCCGAGAGCGTCATCGATCTGTTGCTCGATGAGGAGGCCGCATTGATCGCGGAGCTCGAGGAGCTGACCGGGCGTCCCGTGCGCTTGCAGGCCGAGGCCGGCTACGGGCAGGAACAGTTCGACGTGGTGATGATGTGAACCAGGCGGGCCCGCAGGTCGCCGGCACGATCCTGCGGCGCCTATGGCGTTGGAGCGCGATCCTGTTCGCCGCCGTGGTACTGATCGCGGCGACGATGGTCGGCCTGTTCCGCCTGCTGGTGCCCATGGCGCCGAGCTACCTACGCGACATCGAGCAGGTCGCGAGCACCGCATTGGGCGCGCGCGTCGAGGTGTCGCGGGTGGACCTGCGTTGGCATCTCGCTGGGCCAGCGCTGCTGTTGGAAGGCGTGACCGTGACTGCCGAGGAGGATGCGCGTGTGCTCGCGCGGGTCGGCGAGGTGGATCTCGGCTTCGATGCCATCGGCGCGATCATGGGGCAGGGCCTGACGCCCTCCTGGGCGAGGGTCCGGGGCTTGGAGTTGGAGCTGGCGCGCGCGGACGACGGTGAGATCCTGATCGCTGGCGGGCCTCTGCCGGCGCGCCGGAGCACTGGCAGCAGCGATGGCGGCATCCGTGATTTCGACCTCGATCTCGAATCGACCACCCTGACCTGGCGCGATCCCAGGGCTCCGGTCCCGGAGCTGCGGCTGCAGGGCGTACGTGGGCACCTGGAGCTGGATGGAGGCGACCTCGAGTTCGCGATGCAGCTGCCGCAACCCTCGCGTGAGGATGCGGATCCCATCCAGATGTTCGGATCCTGGACGCGGGGAGGCGACGATGCCGGCGCACGGATCAGCGCGTTAGCCACCGACCTGGACCTGGCTGTCATCGGTGGCTTGATCCCATCGCCGCGACTACGCCTCGCTTCGGGTGCCGGAGATATGCGGCTGCGCGTGGACCTCGGAGGCGACGGCAGCCTGCGATCGCTGGAGACCGAGGTCGATCTGCGCGGGGTGTCCCTGGTGCTGGTGCGTGAGGACCAAGAGCGACGCATCGATGCGACGGACATCGATGGCACCGTGCGCTGGGAACAAGGGGTCGGCGGCTGGCGCCTATCCACCCGGAGCCTGAACATCAGCCACGACGGGCGCAGGCATCCGCCGATCGACCTCACGGTGGACTTGATCGCTGACGGCATCCGCGACCGCCGCTTGCTCAACGCGCAGGTAGCCTCCGTGCCGCTGGACGAACTGGCGAGGATCAGCTGGTTTGCCGACGCCGAGGTCGCAGATCAGGTCGCCGCTTACGCGCCGGCGGGGCAGCTACAGGACCTCGTTCTGCAGCTGGACCTGAGCGGCGCTCAGCCGGTGCTCGATTCGCTGGAGGGGCGCTTCGTCGACCTCGCCTGGTCGGCGGTCGGCAAGGTCCCGGGTGCCGGAGGGCTGGACGGTAGCTTCCAGCTCAGCGAGGGTGGCGGCACGCTGACCCTGGCATCCAGGGACATCTACTTCGATGCGCCGGAGATGTTCCGGGAACGGCTCGGCGCGTCCCAGCTCTCGGCACAGGTGAGCATCCTGCGCGATGGTGAGCGCCTTACCGTGCGTGCGACGGACCTGGACCTGCGCAATGCTCATGCGCATGTGACCGGCCGCGCCAGCATCGCCGCGCTCGATGCTGACGCTGGGCCGGACCTCGATTTCGAGTTGCAGCTGGAGGACGGCGACCTCGCGGCCAAGTCCGCTTACCTGCCGGTGGGGATCATGCCTGCGGCGGTGGTCGCATGGCTGGATCGCGGTGTCGTCTCCGGTCGCGTACCGCGCGCGGAGGTCACCCTGCGCGGCGTGGCGCGCTCCTTCCCCTACCGTGATGGTTCCGGGATCTTCCTGATCCGCTTCGATTACGAGGATGCGGTCCTGGACTTCGCGGACGGTTGGCCGATCGCTACCGGGCTGGCGGGCGAAGCACGCTTCGAGGGCCCGGGGCTGGAGGTGACCGGCACGCGCGGTGGCTGGACCGGCATCGCGCTGGACGGCAGCGCAGCGCAGATCCCGGACCTGCGGCGCGGCCAGCTCCACGTCAGTGCGGACGCTTCCCCGGACCTCGGCGCGCTGATGGGATTCATCGCATCGTCACCGTTGCGCGAGCGCTTCGGTGCCTACCTCGAGGCCGTGCGTGGCGAGGGTGACACCGCGGTGAACATCACCCTCGACATGCCCTTGGGCGATGTCGATCGGTTCACCTTGGACGGTGCGGTCCAGCTGCGGGGTTCCGCCGTGTCCCTGGGCGAGGGCCCGGTGCGGGTCGATGCGCTGGAAGGTTCAGTCGCTTTCAGTCGCGATGCGATCACCGGTGATGGCATCAGCGGCATGCTCTGGGATCAACCGGTGATGGTGCGGATCGCGCCGGACCCGGAGGGCGGCTCGCAACTGTCCGCGCGTGGCGCGACGCCGCTGACCGCGCTCCCAGAGGACCTGCGCGATGAAGAGATCTTCGGCCGACTGGACGGTGTACTGGACTGGAGGCTGGATGCCAGCTTCCCCGCCGCAGCGCGTCGGGATGCCGCGCCTCGGCAGGTCGTGTTGCGCAGCGACCTCGTCGGCTTGGCGGTGGACCTCCCCCAGCCCTTCGCGAAGGCAGCGCTGGAGGGTCGCGATACGGTCCTGACGCTGGCGTTCCCGCAACCCGGATCACTGGAGACGCGCCTGGTGCAGGCAGGGCGCGTGGGGGTCACCGCGCGCTGGCAGGATGCGGATGGCTGGGCGCTGGAACGCGCGCACCTGCGGCTGGGTGGCGGTCTACCGGCGATGCCGGCGGATGTGGGCATCTGGGTATCCGGGCGCACCGAGCAGGTCGATGCGGATGCCTGGATGGGCTTGATGCCTACGCGCGGGAGCGGCGGAGCATCGCTGGTCAGCCTCTCGCTCGCGGTCGGTGACCTGGCTATGTCAGGGCAGCGCTACCTCGATACGCGCCTGCACCTGGATCGCATCGAACAGGCGTGGCTGCTGCGCCTGGATGGCGCTGAGGCTTCGGGCAGCGTACGCATCCCGGATGCCGGTTCCGTCGCGATCGCGAACGCCGCGCCCATCGTCGCTGACTTCGAACGACTGCGCCTGACCTCGGACGGATCCGACGAGGTGAGCGATCCGCGGGAGCTGCGCAGCCTGCGCCTCAGCGCGCAGGAACTGGTGGTGGATGGCAGATCCTGGGGCAGCGTGACGCTGGTCGCAGATCGCATCCCCGCGGGTCTGACCGTGAGTGAGTTCCGCACCCAGTCGCCGACGCATCTGATCACCGGCAGCGGTGGGTGGATCGTCGATCAGGACCAGCACTTCAGCCAACTGCTGTTCACAGCGGACAGCACCGACGTCGGCGAGACCATGCAGCGCTTCGGGCTGGTCCAGAGCCTCAGCGCGGCGCAAGGACATCTGGAGGCGCAGCTGCGCTGGCAGGGAGCGCTGATGCGCCCCGCGTTCGCGGCGATGGATGGAGAGGCGCGGGTGTCGCTGGCGGACGGCCAGGTGGAGGAGGTGAGTCCGGGCGCTGGCCGCCTGTTCGGCCTGCTCTCGGTCGGTGCGCTGCAACGCCGCTTGCGTTTGGACTTCAGCGACCTGTTCGGGCGCGGGGTGGCCTTCGACACCATCACCGCGACCTACCGGGTCGAGCAGGGTGACGCGTACACCGACGACCTGCTGATGCGCGGGCCCGGCATGGACATCGGTATCGCGGGCCGTGTGGGCCTCGCAGCCCGTGACTACGATCAGCAAGTGCTGGTCAACGCCAAGGTCGGCAGCGCGCTGCCGATCGCTGGGGCCCTGGCCGCCGGTCCTGCCGTCGGTGCTGCCCTGTTGGTGTTCAGCAGACTGTTCCGCAACGAACTGCGGGATTCCACGCAGGTACAGTACCGGGTCACCGGCAGCTGGGATGACCCCGTCGTCCAGCAGGTCGAGGCCGGCACCGTCGCACCGACACAGGGAGGGGCAGGATGAGATCCGTATCGATGTCGCTCGCGTTGCTGCTGGTCGCATCGGCTGCGGCGGGCGAACCCCGCCTGCTGCCCGCCGAGGAGTGGTTGATGCCGCGCAGCGGTGACCGCCTGGTCGAGTGGGAGCCGCTGGCGGCCGTGGTGCGCGAGTGGGATGCCGCAGAGGTCCCGAGCCGGATCGTGATCGAGTACCCAGGTGGTGAGCAGGGCAGCCTCTGGGTCGCCGAGTTGGAGGACTGGTTGGTGACGCTCGGCGTCCCGCAGGCCGCCATCAGCACGCGCCCTGGCGGGAGCGAGGACGGGTTGCTGGTGTGGGTGGAGCCTGTGGATGGCTGATGCCGCCGGCATCGATGCGCTGACGGTGGCAGCGGTGCAGATGACCAGTGGCCCCGACCCGGTCGCCAACATGGACGCAGCGGCTGTCCTGATCGAGCAGGCGGCCAGCGATGGCGCGCAACTCGTGGTGCTGCCAGAGAACTTCGGGTTCATGGGCGCACGCGATAGCGAGCGCACTGCGCATGCCGAGGCGGATGGCGACGGACCCATGCAGGCTTTCCTGTCCGAGCGCGCGGCGGCAGCCGAGGTGTGGCTCGTCGGCGGCACGCTGCCCATCCTGGCGGAGGACGGGCGGGCGAACTCGAGCTGCCTGGTCTACGATGCCGACGGTATCCGTCGCGGGCGCTACGACAAGATCCATCTGTTCGATGTGGATGTGCCCGGGGGCGATGAGCGTTACCGCGAATCGGACCGGACCGCGCCGGGGCGGACGCCGGTGATGGTCGACACCCCATGGGGTGGTCTGGCGCTGGCGATCTGCTATGACCTGCGCTTCCCCGAACTGCTCCGGCAGCTCGCCGGGGACGACCTATCGTTGATCGCTGTGCCCACCGCCTTCACGGTGCCGACCGGACGTGCGCACTGGTCGCTGCTCGCGCGCACGCGTGCGGTCGAGAACCTCTGCCCGCTGGTCGCCGCCTGCCAGGCTGGCACGCATCCGTCCGGGCGCGAGACCTGGGGTCACAGCATGGTGATCGATGCCTGGGGTGAGGTGTTGGCCGAGCTTGAGCGCAGCCCGGGTGTCGCGCTGGCGAGGCTGGACCTGCGGCGGACCCGCGAGCTCCGGGCCGGGTTCCCGGTGCTGAGCCACCGGATGCTCTGAGGTGTCGGGGTCGCCGCACCCTGCGTGCTAACCTCTCGCGCCCCGCACGGAGGATCTGCATGGACGCGCTCGCCATCGCCGAAGCCAGGCTGCTGGGCCCGGCCGGACTGCAGCACCGGGACCTGGACGCTGCCTTGGGCCGGCTCCTCGGGCGCAGCGTGGATGCGGCCGATATCTACTTCCAGTCCACGCGCCATGAGACCTGGGCGCTGGAGGACGGTCGCGTGCGCGAGGGCACAGCCGATCTCGAACAGGGTGTCGGGGTCCGTGCCATCGCGGGCGACCGCACCGGTTTCGCGTACTCCGACGACATCCACATCGATGCGCTGACGGCGGCGGGTGACGCTGCGCGCGCGATCAGCCGCGATGGTAGCGGTGGCGCCGTCAACGCCTGGCACGCCGTGCGCCCGCAGGCCTTGTACACCGATGCGGACCCCGCGATGGCGATGCCCGATGCCGACAAGGTCGCGCTGCTCTCGGCCTTGGACCGGCGCGCACGCGCCGCGGATCCCAGCGTGCGGCAGGTGACCGTATCGCTGGCTGCTGTGCACGAGGTCGTGATGGTCGCCGTCAGTGATGGCACCCTGGCCGCAGACGTGCGCCCGCTGGTGCGTTTGAACGTCGCCGTCATCGTCGAGCGCGGTGGGCGCCGCGAGCAGGGCTACGCTGGATGCGGTGGTCGATTCGGATTGGATGAGCTCATCGCCGGTGGCCGCCCCGAAGCGATGGTGGACGAGGCGGTGCGTCAGGCTCTGGTGAACCTCGACGCGGTGCCCGCGCCCGCAGGGACCATGACCGTGGTGCTGGGTCCTGGCTGGCCTGGCGTGCTGCTGCATGAAGCGGTGGGACATGGTCTCGAGGGTGACTTCAACCGCAAAGGCACCTCGGCGTTCGCAGGTCGCCTCGGCGAGCGTGTCGCCAGCGAGTACTGCACGGTGGTGGACGACGGCACGCTGGTCGGTAGGCGCGGCTCGCTGAGCGTGGATGACGAGGGAACACCGAGCAGCTGCACGGTGCTGATCGAGGACGGTGTCCTCAAGGGTTACATGCAGGATCGGATGAACGCGCGCCTGATGGGCGTGGCGCCCACTGGGAACGGTAGGCGCCAGTCGTTCGCGCACCAGCCGATGCCGCGCATGACCAACACCTACATGCGCGCTGGGCCGCACGACCCGCAGGAGATCATCGCCAGCGTGGATCGCGGTCTGTACGCGGTGAACTTCGGCGGTGGGCAGGTGGACATCACCTCAGGCAAGTTCGTGTTCTCGGCGAGCGAGGCCTACCTGATCGAGGGTGGGCGGATCACCGCACCGGTGCGGGGCGCGACCCTGATCGGCGATGGCCCGGAGGTCCTGGGCCGCATCTCGATGGTCGGC
>Ga0214472_10005229_pt1 | contig 13644 bp, 9 predicted proteins | sample RVTome_6_FD_207662 | JGI IMG/M metagenome (GOLD analysis project Ga0214472, IMG submission 207662) | Soil microbial communities from uranium-contaminated site in the Upper Colorado River Basin, Wyoming, United States - RVT140D175 | ecosystem: Environmental > Terrestrial > Soil > Contaminated >... | reverse complement strand
GGGCGCTCTCACGGTGAGGTCGGCCACGCGCTCCCCCACCAGCCGGGCGCCGGGGCCGACCCGGTAGGGCCACAGCGCGGGATCCCGCGTGGGGGCCTCCGGGGCGAATGCCTCCAGCACCATACGTTCCCGGGCCCGGGTGATCTCCCCTGGCCCCAGGGTGAAGGGCACGTGGCCGATCACGGTCTTGGCCGGGCCGTCGTCCCCCTCCCGGAGCATCGTCCGTCCGTCGGTCCGCCACGGGATCCGGACCCCCAGCACGTCGGCGATCGTGGGGAGCAGGTCGGGGGCCATCAGGTTCCGGTCGTCCACCGCTCCCTCCCGCTGGCCGGGGTACTTGATCAACAGGGGCGGCCACAGGATCTCGTGCTGGTTCTCCTCGTTGGGCTCTCGCCACTGCCGGCCGGGGTGCAGGCCCAGACCGTGGTCGGCGGTGACGATGACCAGGCTGCGGTCGTACAGGCCCGTGGACCGGAGGCGGTCCAGCAGGCGCCCGATCAGCCCGTCGACGTATTGGACCTGGAGCAGGTGGCGCTGGCGGGTGAGCTGGACCGGCCAGGCCTCGTCGCTCCATCGGGCCGGGGTGTTCCCCCGCTTGATCACCGGCAGGTCCCGCAGGCCGCCCAGCCGCCGGTACGTGGCTCCCGAGGGGAAGCGCAGCCACGGCGTGTGGGGCAGGAGCTCGTGGGCGTAGTACAGGCCGGGCCGGGCATCGCTCCCCCCTAGCGCGGCCAGGAGGTCGGCCAGCGGCGTCTCGTCGGTGGCATGGCCCTGTCCCCCGGCGGCAGGCGAGGGGCCCGTGGTCTGGGCGAACTGCGCGGTGATGTCCCGGGTGATGGGGCCGGGGAACGAGAGGTCCTTCCAGATGCCCGCCGCGTCCCAGAGCAGCGGCGGGAGCGCCGACGGGGCCCGGCGCCGACCTGCCGTGGCCGAGATGGCAGGGTCGTCGCACAGCCGGGCGGGGCACAGGCCGGTGACCGGCTCGTACACGTGGAGGCGGTGACTGCCGGACAGCAGGGTGAACAGGGTGTTCGGGTAGTCGATGGCCAGGGCCTGCTTGTCCCGGTCCCGGCCCAGCTGCCCGGTGAGGAGCGTGGGGATCGAGAAGAACGTGGACGGGTCGGTGACCGTGTAGTTCCGGTACCACGTGGCGGCCGAGGCGAGCTCGGCGAAGCTCGGGTACAGCCGGTCGTTGATCCGTCCCCGGCGGTCGAGGAGGGATCCCAGCGGGAACTCGTCGAACACCACCATCACCACGGGAACGGGCCGCGCCCGCCCGGCCGGCGCGGCCTCCGCGCCCTGGCCCGGGCGGAGCAGCCTCGCCGTCGGCGACACCAGCAGGAAGATCAGCACGAACGCCACGGCGGCCACCCACGACCGAGTCAGCCACCACCTCCCGGCCCTGGTCCTCAGGAGCGCCAGGGCCATGACCGCTCCCGCGGCGGCCCCGAGGGCCACCAGCGGGGCACCCAGCAGCCCGATCCCCCGCTTGAGGACCTGGATCACGATCACCGAACACAGCCCCCAGACCACCGCCGCCCTGATGGCGGCGTGGACCCGTGTGCCGAGCAGACGCCAGGGCACCGAGCCCAGCCAGACGAGGATGGCCGGCAGCACGGCGACGAGCAACGCGAACGCGATCACATCCATCGCGCCGGCCTCCCGGAAGACGAAGGTCTCCGGGCTCCGCCCGAACACGTCCAGCACGGGCTGGGTCACGGCGAAGCCGCATAGCCCCAGCACCTGGAGCAGCCACCGCAGATCCGCCCGCCGGTCGAACAGGCGGCGGCTCGGGAGATCCGTGCGGTCGGTCATCGCGCTCAGCGTCCGATGGTGAACGGCTCGGTGAGTGACAGGTTCGGGTTGTAGTACGGGTCGGCGGACGCCCCAGGCTCGCCCCATCGCTCGATGAAGAAGCGCTCGTCCTCGGTGGGGTGCAGGTCCCGCCGGCTGGAGCTCTCGGCGTGGTACAGGAGCGCGTACGGCGTGTACACGTTCAGGTAGCCCGCCTGCATGGCCCGCAGGCAGAGATCCACATCGTTGTACACCACACCCAGGCGCTCGTCGAAGCCCCCCAGCTCCCGGAACCTGGCCGATCGCACCAGCATGCACGCGCCCGTCACCGCGGAGCAGTTCCGGACCGTCTCCCCCAGGTCGAAGTAGCCCTGGTGGTCCACGTTCCCGGCCACGCCCCCCCGGTACCCCAGGACGATCCCCTCGTGCTGTGGCCGGCCATCGGGGAACAGCAGTCGGGCGCCCACCGCGCCGACCTCCTCCCGCTGGCCGTGCTCGACCATGGCGGTGATCCAGTCCTCGGTGATGACCTCGGTGTCGTTGTTCAGGAACAGCAGGTGGTCGCTGTCGGCGCACGCTTCCGCGGCCGCGTTCATCATGGCCGCGTAGTCGAAGTCGCCCGGGTAGCGGAGGATCCGTCCATCGAAGGCCTCCAGGAAGGCAAGCGTCTCGGGGTCCGTGCTGTCGTTGTCCACGATCAGGATCTCGTAGGTCGGATAGGTCGTCCGGCGTCGCACCGACCCGATGCACCGGCGCAGAAGGGCCGCACGGTCCCGGGTGGGGACGATCACCGATACCCTGGCCGTGCCGGACACCTGGTACCGGACGCGGTACCGGCCGGGGGTCAGGGCCTCCTCCACCTTGGCCTCCACCCCGCGGCGCCGGAGGCCGTCCTCCAGGGCCCGCCGTCCGCTCTCGTACGCGTAGTCCTTGTGGTCCAGCGACGCCGCTGCCGACCCCGGCACCTTCCGCCACGAGTACAGGGGCAGCGGGAGGTGGGCCACCCGGTCGGTGGCCTCCGTCGCCCGCAGGACCAGGTCGTAGTCCTGGCTCCCCTCGAACCCCTCGCGGAACCCACCCACCCGCTCCACGAGCGCCCGCCGGTACACGCTGAAGTGGGTCACGTAGTTCACGCTGAGCAGGAGATCGGGCGACCAGCCCGGCTTGAAGAAGGCCTCGACGGGCCGGCCGTCCGGATCCTTCTTGTCCTCGTCGGAGAAGACGTAGTCGAGGTCGGGGCGGTCGGCGAGCAGCCGGGCCACCTGGAACAGGGCATCAGGCTTCAGCTCGTCATCGTGGTCCAGGAAGCCCACGAACTCCCCGCCGGCCAGGCCGAGGGCGGCGTTCGAGGCCGCGGCGATGCCCCGGTTCTCGGGGAGCACCACCGAGCGGATGCGGGGATCCTGGCGCTCGTGGGCCCGGACCGTGTCCACGGTCTCCGGTCGCGTGGAGCCGTCGTCCGCGATGCACAGCTCCCAGCGATCGTACAGCTGGTCCCGGACGGACCGGATGGCCCGGTCGAGGATCGCGGGGTCGGAATCGTAGGTCGGCATGATGACGCTGATCGTGGGCCGGGGCTGCAGCGCCGCGGCCTCCCGGGCCATGGCCCGGAGGCGGCCCCGGGACAGGCGGGTCCGCTCCCACGCCGCGTACCGCTGATCCCAGGCTGGGGTCCCGACCGGGGCGGGTCCGCGGTGCCCCCCGGCGAGCCCACCGCGCAGGGTCGCGCCCAGCCCCTCCCGGCGGATGGCGCGCAGGCCGCGGACCGGGGCCAGGAGCACGGTCCGGCGGCGCGTTCCCCAGGGGGCCACCCGATCCACCACCCGGCGGAGCCCGGAGGAGGGAGGCGCGGCCCCATGCGCTCCGGCCAGGGCCGGTGCCCCGCCCCCGGCCCGGCGCTCGAGCTCGGCCAGCCGGGCCCGGAGGCCGCCCTCGGCGTCGGTCACCCGGTCCCGCATCTCGTCCAGTGCCGAGGCCAGCTCGCGGACCGGCACGCCACCGGGGAGCGGCCGGGCCCGGAACCCTTCGATGGCCTGCGCGTACGCCGGGATGAGGGTCCCGGCGGGGTCCGAGGGGTCGAGCACGGTGACCGGGCCTTCCGCCAGCCCCATGCGCTCCAGGGCGGTGCGGACGTCCTCTGTCGCCACCACCAGCGCTCCCACGTTCGCGTCGACCGACGGCGGCAGGTCCCGCCCCTCGAGCCCCAAGCAGCAGAAGACCATGGGGACCTCCGGATATCGGGCCCGGGCCAGGATGGCCGCCCCGCCGTGGATGGCGTGCACGACCTGGAACCCGAAGTCGGGGATGGCGTCCAGGTCCTCGTACACGTGCTCGTCCATCCGGCTGAGGCGCCGGGTCCCGGATCCAGGGAGGGGACTCCACACCCAGACGGCATGCCCACGCTTCCACAGACCGGCCACCAGCCGGGCGACGTGGTCCGCAGCCACCGGATCCTCCAGGTGGTAGGCGGCCACCAGGACCCGGAGCCCTCCGCCGGGGTTCGCGCTCATGCGTCGCGGCTCCCGGCGGGCGCGTGCTCGGGCGGAGCGACCCCCAGGGCGGCCAAGGCCGCCGGGTCCGCGGGGAGGTCATCCACCCACCGGATCGTGGCCTGGGGCTGGGTGGCGGTCAGGAGGTCATCGAAGGCGCGCGTCGTGGCCAGGACCACCGAGGCATGGTACCGGCGCCCCTCGAACCACCCCGCGTCGGGGCCGGTGACGACCTCGATGCCGGCCTCGGCCAGGTCCAGGCCGGCCCCCGGCGGCCCGGTCCCTGCGACCAGGGTGACCCGGGCCCCGGGCCGACCGGCGGCCAGCTCCAGGAGGGACGCATGCAGCTCCGCGTGGGCCGCGGGCACGCGGTCGGCCATGACCATGATCCGGTCAGGGCAGGCCAAGTCGCGCGTGGCGGCCACGCGGTGGGGGAAGTAGGCCGGCTCGCTGAGCCACGGCCGGTCCGACAGCGCCCCTGCCCACCGGTCCAGGAGCGTGTTCCGGTTGGCCCGGATCAGGGCCTCGGCCCGGGCGGCCCCCGTGACCGCCGAGCGCCCGTGACGCACCGAGGATCGCGGCTCGACCACCGTGACGAACCCCGCCGCAGCGAGCATCAGCCCCAGGTCCACGTCCTCGACGTACGCCGGCTGAAAGGCCGTGTCGAAGCCCCCCACCCGGTGGAAGGTGGTGCGGCGCAGGACCATGCAGGCCGCCGACCCGAAATCCACGGTCAGCGGGAACCGGAATGCCGGGTCCCCGGGATCGGCGCCCTGCCCCAGGGCCCAGGTCACACCGTCCCGCCCGACCAGGGAGCCCGTCTCCTGCACGGTGCCATCGAGGTTCAGCAGCCTGGGCACCACCGCCCCGACCTCCGGCCGGCCTTCCAGGACGGTCAGCAGGGGTGCGAGCCATCCCTCTTCCACGAGGGCGTCGGGGTTCAGGAAGCACAGGTGATCGCCAACGGCGTTGGCCGCCCCCCGGTTGGAGGCCGCGGCGAACCCGACGTTGGTCCCGTTCAACACGACCGTGGCGCCCTCCACCTCCGCCCGGAGGCGCTCCCCCGAGCCGTCGGGGGAGGCGTTGTCGACCACGATGACCTCGTACACGGCGTCGGTGTTCCGGACCAGGGCGCCCAGGGCCTCCAGGGCCAGGTCGGCCCCGCCGTAGGTCACCATGACCACCGAGACCTGCGGCTCCGTGGCGCGGGGAAGGCGGAGCGGGTTCATCGCCGGCGGCCCAGGCGGCTCATCGAGAGGACCAGGGATCGCAGCCATCGCGTGTAGCGGAAGGCCCGCGACCGGAGGAGCTCCTCGGCCCGTCGCATCGGCAGGCGCTGGGCCTGGAGGTCGTCGGCGAAGGCCGTCGCGTCCAGCACCAGCCGGCGACTCCGCACCGCGTACGCCGCCCGCAGGGCGGACAGCTCCTCCTCCAGGGCCGCGATCCGCTCCTCGGGCTCCGGCCGGGCGTCCGGCACCGCCCGGCGCAGGAGGCGGGCCAGGTCGTCGAAGTGGTCGGCGGCTCGGAGGCGCAGACGTTCGGCCGCCGCCCCGCGCCCCGACCAGCTCACCGCCGCGGCGAAGGCCTCCGGGATGGCCGGCGGGTCGACGACCACGGCCTCGGGCCGTCCGATCATCCGGGCGAAACCCTCCTGCGCCTGGCCCCGCTCCCCGAGAAGCACGTGCGGCCGATCGTGGGCCAGGGCCACCGCGGCGCAGGCCACCGAGGCGCCCATCAACCCCCCGGCATGAGCCACCGCCGCCACGGCGTCCTCGACGGTGGCCTCCGGCCCCAGGAGGAGCGTGCCGGGCCCCAGCTCCCCGGCCAGCGCCTCTGCCGCGCCGGCCTCCTGGTCGCCGCCGGCCAGCACGACCGGCGTCATGCCGTGCCCTTCCGCGACCCGAGCCACCGCCCCGGCGGTCGCCGCCGGGTCCCAGCCCGAGGCGGGCCGGACGACCAGGGCAGGGCGGTCCTCCGGGTACCAGCCCATGGTGCGCAGGTACCGAAGCCGTCGCTCCAGGACCTCGGCGGGGAACGTCTCGCCGGCCAGGATCGCCGGGTGGGGGATCAGCTCCACGTCCACCGAGGCCCCCAGCGCCTCCAGACGCCGGCCCGAGGCGTCGTCGGTGACGGAGATGGCCGCCCGGGAGGCCATGGCCTTGCGGACCCGGGCTTCCTCGTCCGGGGCCAGGTCCCTGGGCACCGAGATCCCCTGCCACACCATGGGCACCGCCCTGCCCGCGTCCGCGAGGCCCTCGATGAAGAACCGTCCGGCGTCGTCCCCGGGGTCCAGCCACCCGGCACCGGAGACCGTCACCAGCTGGCCGGGGCCCACGATCACCCCGTCCAGCTCCGCGGCCAGCTCCGCCAGCCGGTCGGGCGTCCACACCCCGAGGGCCACCGGGCGCCCGCCGGGGTCCAGCCGGGGGAGGTGATCGCGCGGCGCGAACAGGGAGATCGACCACCCAGGCAGCCGCCGCCCGAGCTGGTCCCGGGTGACCCGGGCGGCCAGCGCTACGTCGAGCCGCTCCTCATGGAGGGCTCCCCAGAGGCCGAGGCGGGGGGCGCGAGCAGGCGTGTCCTGCACGCTGCCATGATAGGCGGCCCGGGAGGCCGGGTTCAGTCTGGCGAAGGCGACGCCTGGAGCGGGCGGAGCCTCGATCCCTCGACCAGGAACAGCGCCAGGTCGTTCTCCCCCTCACGAAGGAGCCAGGGCGGCATCAGCACGGCGAAGCGCCCCTCGGCGCCGTCGAAGGAGAACGTCTCCGACACGCCGGCCATCCGCCCGTTGAGGGCCACGGCCACCCGCGCCTGGGCCGGAGGTCCGCCGAGCGTCCCCCACACCAGGACCGGGAGCCGGCCGCCCGAGGGATCCACGTCCTCCAGGGCCCCCGCTCTGGGCAGGGTCAGCCGGGCCCGCCGCCCGGCGGACGGGCCGAGGGCCATCTCCTCCACGGGGCGGCCGATCCATGCCGCGCCCGGTCCGATCAGGTAGGGCCAGGCCTCGACGTCGTCGGAGGGCACGGCCGGGCGGAACCACGAGGTCCGGAGGATACGGCGGGCCTCGGCCACGTCGGCCTCGGGGATCGTGTGCCTCGTCTGCCGGACCCGGCCCGGCCGCCCCGGGCCGAACAGGTGGAACCCGGCGATCAGCTTGCCCGAGCGCCGGGCGATCCTCGGGTCGCCGGCCGGGAGCCCGTCCACGGGGAACGGCACCCGTACTCCCAGCCGGTCGGCGATCGTCGGGAGGAGATCGGGGGCCATCAGGTTCTCGTCGTCGACGGCGGGGGCCCGCTGGCCGGGCTCCTTGATGAACAGCGGGACCCACATCACCTCGTGCAGGTTCCCGGCTTCGAACGTCCGCAGGCTGCCCCCGGGCTGGAAGGCGATGCCGTGGTCCGCCGTGACCACCACCAACGCGTCGTCGAACAGACCGCTCTCCTCCAGCCGATCCAGGATCGAACCCAAGACACGATCCACGAACCGGGCCTGCAGGATATGGCGCTGGTGCCCGAACGCGGCGGGCCACCGCCCCGGGACCCATCGGGTGGGCCCCCCGCCACCCGAGATCGTGGGCCGGTCGTCGTTCGCCCGGAGCTTGTCGTAGGTCTGGCCCGACGGAAGATGGCGCCACGGGGAATGCGGGAGCATCACGTGGAGGAAGTGGAGGCCGGGACGCTCGCCCCTCCCCTCGAAGGACCGGAGGAAGGGCTCCAGGGCCCGGAGGCGCCGCCCACCCTCCACATGCGGCTCACCCTCGCCTGCGTCCGACTGCGGTGCGGCATCGTCGAACTGCCCCTCCAGGTCGCCGCTGATCCGCCCCGGCAGTGACAGCTGCCGCCACACCGTGACCGCGTCCCCCAACAACCCGGGCAGCCCGCCGCCGGCTCCGGGACCCGTGCCATCCCCCGCCACCCCCCGGCACAGCTCCCGCGGACAGAGCTGGGTGACGAACTCGAACACCTCCATGCGGTGGGAGTCGCCGAGCATCGTGAACAGGTTGTCAGGGTGATCCACAGCGAGCGGAGCCTTCGATCGATCCGTGGCCACCTTCCCGGACAGGATGGTCGGGATGGAGAAGGTGGTGGCCGGGTCCGTGACCGTGTAGTCGCGGTACCAGGTGGAGGTCCGGCGGAGCTCGGCGAACCTCGGGAAGGACCGGGCGTCGATCTCCCCTCGGGCGTCCAGGAGGGTCAGGAGCGGGAGCTCGTCGAACAGCACGAAGACCACGGGCGTCCGGGACACCCCCGTCGCCGTCGCGGCCTCCGTGGACGGGGCGCGCAGCAGCTTGGACGCGGGCGACGCCACCAGGAAGAGCAACACGAAGGCCACCTGGGCCAGGGCCGCGAACTCCAGCCATCGCCGGAGCGTCCGGGCCCTGACGATGGCCACCGTGACGCCGGCGCCCACAGCGACGGCCGTGCCCGCGGCGACCGCTCCCGGCAGCGAAGCGGTCCGCTTCAGGACCTGGAAGGCCACCAGCGAAACGAGGACCCACACGGTCCCACCATGAGCCCAGGCCCGGACCGTGGCCCCGGCCAGCCTGGCCGGCACGGCCACCGCGAAGAGAGCCACGGGAGGGACCACGGCGAGCACGATGGCGAAGGCGGCCAGGGTCAGAGGCCCAGCCCCTCGGAACACGAACGTCTCCGGGCTGCGCCCGAAGACATCGAGCACCGGCTGGGTAAAGGCGAACGCGCATAGGGCCGCCAACTGGAGCAGCCATCGCCACTCCTGGCGCAGGGCGGTGCGGGCCGGTGATGCTGGGCTGGTCAACCGGGGGATTCCTCCTGGGGCCGAACCGCCCGCATCATATGGCAGGCCCTAGGGGATCACCTTCTGCAGGGACCGGGCCGCGAAGCCCACCAGCACCACCAGCATGCCGGCCAGGGCCACAAGGCCGGGCCACACCTGCCCCCACGAGACCAGGTCCAGGAACCCGGCCCGGGCCAGGTCCAGGACCTGGGTCATGGGGTTGATCCGGGCCACGTCGTGCAGCCACCCGGTCAGCAGGTTGAGCGGCATCTGGAGGGTGGACAGGAACATCAGCAGGAAGAACCCCACCTGCATCAGGGGGGCCGACTGCTGGGTCTTCAGGCGCAGGGCGATGGCCACCGACCACCCGGCGGTGATCATCGACACCCCGGTGGCGGCCACCAGGAGCAGTCCCACGCTGGGCACCACCCCTCCGGCGAACGAGGCCCCCATCAGCACACCGACCACCATGACCAGCGCGAACGGGAGCAGGCTCCGGGCGGCGGCGGCCATCAGCGACCCGGTGATCAGCGAGGGCCGCGGGGCCGGGCTGGACAGCAGGCGGTCGTAGAAGCCGCCCTCCAGGTCCCGGGCCACACCCATCCCCAGCGTGATCCCGGCGAAGCCCGCCCCCATGATGGCCGACATGGGCACGAACCAGTCCACGGTCTCCCGGGCCGGGAACCCCGGCAGGTTGGCCAGCCCGCGGAAGCCCTCGCTGAACACGATGGTGAAGAAGATCGGCATGACCATGGAGGGCACGAACGTCGACGGCAGCCGGGGGATCAGCACGAGGCTGCGGCGGGCCACGGCCCAGGTGACGGCGCTCATCCGTGGGCCGCCTTCAGCCGTCCGCGGAGGGCCGCCGCGGCGGCGGCGATCCCCAGGACCAGGAGCCCGGCGGCCACGGCCAGCGCGTTCAGCAGCTCCCCGGCATCCAGGCCGGTGATCACCAGCGACCGGAGGCCCTCGATCAGGTGGGAGATCGGGTTGGCCCCGGCCACGCCCGCGAACCATCCCTCCATCAGGGTTCGAGGGAAGAACGCGCTGGAGAAGAACAGCAGGACGAACAGGAGGGGGAACGCGCCCTGGACGGCCTCGTTGGAGCCCGTCCGCAAGCCGAAGGCCACGGCCAGCGACCCGATACCCGCCCCCACCACCGCGGAGACCAGCGAGATCAGGACCATGGCCACCGCCCCGCCCTCCACCTCCAGCCCGAACAGGCTGGTGATCCCCAGGTAGATCCAGGCCTGGGTGAACCCCAGCGTGGCCGCGCCGGCCAGCCGCCCGACCAGGATCGAGGTCCGGGCCACCGGCGAGGCCACCAGGCGTTCGAAGAACCCCCCCTCGATGTCCTTGGCCATGTCCGCCCCGGCGGCGATGGCCCCGAACAGGGACCCCTGGACGATGGTGGTGGCCACGGCGAACTGGAGGAACGAGTCCACGCGGGGGAAGCCCGGGAGGTCCGTGGAGCGGTCCAGGGCCGCGGCGGTCAGGGCCAGGAAGATCAGCGGGAAGACCAGGGCCGGAACGATGGCCGCCGGCTGGCGGATGGTGTTGACGATCGACCGCCGGGACAGGGCCCCGTACTGGCGGAGGGCGCTCATGCCTTCCCCCGCCGGCGTCCCTTCCTCGGCGCCTCCTCGGCCTGGTCCTCATCCGCCCCCTCCAGGCGGCGGCCGGTGGCCTCGTGGAACACGTCGTCCAGGGTGGGCTGGTGCAGCTCCAGGCCCTCCACCGGAACGCCGGCCTCGTCCAGGGCCCGCGAGACCGGGCCCATCCGCGAGGCCCCGCCCTTGAGGTGGATGGCCAGGGCGCCGTCCCCATCCGCGTCCTGGCCGAACCCTTCCAGGATCTCCCGGGCCCGGGCCGGGTCGGCGCCGTCGGGGAGCAGGACCCGCAGGATGGGCTCCCCCACCCGGGCCTTGAGCTCGGCCGGCGTCCCCCGGGCCACGATCCGGCCCTCGTCGATGATGGCCACCCGCCCGGCCAGGCGGTCGGCCTCCTCCATGTACTGGGTGGTCAGGAACACCGTGGTCCCCCGGGCGTTCAGCTCCCGGACCTCGTCCCACAGGGCCAGCCGGGAGTTCGGGTCCAGGCCGGTGGTGGGCTCGTCCAGGAACATCACCACCGGCTCGTGCATCAGGGCCAGGGCCAGGTCCAGGCGGCGGCGCATCCCGCCCGAGTACGTGCCCACCCGCCGGTCGGCGGCGGCCGTCAGGCCCACCGTGTCCAGGAGGCGCTCCTCGCGTTTCCTGGACTCGGGCCTGTCGATGCCGTGGAGGATGGCCTGCAGGCGCAGGAGCTCCCGTCCGGTCATCAGCGGGTCGATGGCCGCTTCCTGGAGGGCCACGCCGATCTTGCGGCGGACCGCGGCGGCCTCGTGGACCACGTCGTGACCGGCCACCACCGCCCGCCCGTCGGTGGGGCGGAGCAGGGTGGTCAGCATCCGGACCGTGGTGGACTTGCCGGCGCCGTTGGGGCCCAGGAAGCCGAAGACCTCCCCCTCCCGAACCTCCAGGTCGATGCCGTCCACGGCCACCACGTCGCCGAACCGGCGGACCAGCCCCTGGGCCAGGACCGGCGCCGCGGCGGTTCCAGACATGCCGGCCATGCTACGCGCCGGCGCGCGGAACGTCTTCACCGCGGGTGAGCATGACCTCGATCTCCAGGTCCACGGTCGGCCCGACCAGCCATCCACCGGTCTCCAGGGCCACGTTCCAGATGATGCCCCACTCCTCGCGATCGATCCTTCCCCGGGCGCTGAACGCGGCCCGCTCCGAGCCGTCGGGACCGGGGGCCATGCCCAGGTACTCGGCCTCCAGGACCACCGGCCTTGTCACGGCCTTGATCGTCAGGTCCCCGGTGATCAGCCCCGTGGCCGGGCCGGTCTTCTCCACCGCGGTGCTGCGGAAGGTCAGCGTGGGGTACGTCTCCACGTCCAGGAAATCCGGCGACCGGAGGTGATCGTCCCGCATCTCCATGTTCGTGTCGATGCTTGACGCATCCATGGTCACCTCGACCTCCGACGTCTCGGGCGAGTCCCCCACCCGGACCGTGCCGTCCACGGTGGCGAAGTGGCCACGGACCTTGCCCAGCATCATGTACCGGGCCGCGAACCCCACCCGGGTGTGGGCCGTGTCCAGGACCCAGGCCCCCGCCTCCGGGACACGGACCTCCGCGCCGCCCGGTGCGTGCATGGTGTCCATCCTCTCCTCCTCTAGTCGGTTGCGCTCGCAACCATACACGACAGAACGTTGCTCCGTCAACCTTTCCCTGCTATCGTGAGCCCCATGAGCGGGGCGGCGCAGGAGCGGCTGGCGGCCTGGGAGACCTTCCTCCAGGCCCACTCGGTGGTGTTCGACCGCCTGGAGGCCGAGATGGACCGGGAGTGCGGCCTCCCCCTGTCCTGGTACGAGGTCCTCCTCAAGCTCAGCCTGGCCGCCGGCGGGCGCCTGCGGATGCTCGACCTCTCCCGGTCCCTGCTCCTGTCCAAGAGCGGGGTGACCCGGCTGATCGACCGGATGGTCGAGGCCGGCCTGGTGGAGCGGGAGGCCTCAGCCCAGGATCGCAGGGTGACCTGGGCCTGCATCTCGGACCGCGGCCGCGACCGGTTCCGCGCCGCCGCCCCGGTGCACCTCCGGGGGATCGAGGAGCACTTCACCGGCCACCTCACCGACCAGGAGGTCCGGACCCTCCGCAAGGCCCTCCGCCGGGTGCTGGAGGCCAGCGGCCAGCCCGCCTCGGCCTGCCACTCCCCCTCGGACTTCGCCGAGGTGGCCCGGGTCCGGGCCTAACCCTCCACGGCCTGCCGCCGCTGGAACCACCGGGCCACGTCGGCCGCGGTGATGATGCCCACCACCTGGCCGTCGTCCAGGACCAGCACCCGGTGGACGTCCGACGCCTCGAGCTTGTCGATCACCGCGCTCATCGGGGTGGCGCTCGACACCGTGACCTGGTCGTCCACGGCACCCATGACCTCCGAGACCCTGGTGGTGCCCCATCGGTCCCTCGGGACCCGCTTGATCCCTCGGAGGGTCAGCAGGCCGACGGTGCGACCATCGTCCCGGACCGGGAACGCCCCGTGGTCGTGGCGCATGAAGTAGTCGTCCACCGCCTGCTGGAGCGAGAGGTCCGCGGGAAGGCCCACCACGCCGCCGGCCATGACGTCCTCAGCGTCCACCTCCTCCAGCATGCGCTGGACCCGGAGGTGCTGGGAGGAGCCCGCGGCGGCCTGGGCCAGGAACCAGCCGATGGCCGCGAACCACACTCCCCCCACCACGCCGCCCGAGAACACCAGCCACACCCCGGCGGCCACCATCGAGTACCCGACGGTCTGCCCGGCGATGCCGGCCACCCGGGTGGCCTTACGGAGGCTCCCGGTAGCCTTCCACACGGCGGAGCGGAGGACCCTCCCCCCGTCGAGCGGGAACCCGGGCACCAGGTTGAACCCCGCCAGCAGGAGGTTCACCCACCCCAGGTAGCCGAACATCCCGGCCACCTCGTCGGGGAGAACCCCGTCGCCGAACACGCCGACGGCCCCGAACACCCCGGCCAGGACCACGCTGGTCAGCGGGCCCACCACGCTGATGATGAACTCATCCCA
>Ga0214472_10005228_pt1 | contig 13649 bp, 11 predicted proteins | sample RVTome_6_FD_207662 | JGI IMG/M metagenome (GOLD analysis project Ga0214472, IMG submission 207662) | Soil microbial communities from uranium-contaminated site in the Upper Colorado River Basin, Wyoming, United States - RVT140D175 | ecosystem: Environmental > Terrestrial > Soil > Contaminated >... | reverse complement strand
ACTCGACCGTGGTGAGGCAGCCGGCATTATCGCCGCTGCGGCGCCACAATTCGTCCCCGCTGGTTGCCGAGCTTTCAAGGAAATAGCTGTCGTAAGCATCCCCATTGAACACGAGGATCTGATCGGCTTGGCCGGCCTCTTTCGCCGCGGCAAAACCATTGGCCGAAGATATCTGCAGGCTCGCCGGCGTGTCGGTGACGGGATAAGGCGAGGAGACAAGATTGTATCCCGCTTGAAGCGGAAGCACGAAGTCGTTGGTGCGAACCGCGCCATGCGCGACGAAATCGACGCTCGCGTCCGACATGCGATGGACGAACAGTCCTGTGCCGGGCGCGATGATCGTATCATTCATCGAACCCACGGCGCCGAGCTTTCGCCACTCGGCCGGTCCACTTTCGGTACGGCAGAGATAGTAGATGGCATATCCGCCGGCGCGGCGATCGAAGAAGAGAAGGGAATCCGCTTCCTCGTAACGGAATCCGGCTTGCAGCACGCTCGAGTTTCGAGTGCCGAACACCCCGGCAACGGTCAGGTGCTTGCGGATGACGACCCGGTGACCGAGCAGCGCGTCCGGCGGGAAGGATGCCGCAGTCGAATTGTGATCCGCGTCCTTGAAGAAGAGGAGCGAATCGTGCGACGCGCGTGTCGCCTCCACATCAATGTCGAAGCGATCTCCGGAGAACGTGTTTTTCGTGTCACCGACGATTTCCGCATAATAGGCTGCATTGCTGTCGAGCCGCGCGGAGATGTCGCCGATCGCGGGGTCGAGAAGAACAGCGCGGGAGTCGCTCGCGACGATCGTTGCCGAAACGACAATCGGGTGGTTGAGTGTGAGGCCAAGGGTCTGGCGGCCGTGATGGATGGTCTGGCGCGTGAAGCCGACCGGATCGGAAGCGGCCGTGGACGCGAAGGAGGGGGCAGCGGCGAGCAGGGCGGCGAGGAGGGTGATGGGGATCGTACTGCGCATGTCGCTGTAAACTTCGCGTCAACGAAGGCAGTTCCACGATCGTCGTTCACACCTTTTTCTCAAGGTGTTATTTAAATTTTAGGTCAATTGCCTGTAATTTCCTCCAAGGGTCATGGAGGGAAATACTCATCCCGACACATCGAGAAGTAAAAATAGGTCACGCCGCAGCCGCAGGCATGGACAACCGAACCTCCCCGGCTGCGACTGCCCATTTGGGGCGATCAGCGAAGTTCGTAGACTTCCGCGATGACGACTCCCGAGGTGCCATCGACCCCGGAAATCTTCACGGTGTAGGCACCGGGTTCGGCGGTGAAGATCACCGCCGCGTCGTTGCTGCCACCCTGCAACGCAAAGGCTCCCACCCGCTCTGCGGCTGCGTCGATGCGGGGGCCTTCGCCGCCGCTTTCCCAGCCTTCATTGATTGCGAGTGCGTCGCCACCGGTGCTCCCAAATACCTGCAGTTGCGGTCGAAGAAGAACTCCCTACACGGCGAACGCAGGCTCCGCGAGGGTGGGGCCGACGGCGCGGATGAGCAACCGCCGGGGACCTCCCTCTGAATCGACGAAACCTGCGATCATCACCCGGTCGCCTGCGCCGGCGAACCCGCGTGTCGAGAGATTGATGATCCGTGCAGCCGTGTTGCCACCGTCATCCACCGCGTAGATCTCCGCGAGGGCCACGCCGGTTCCCCCTTCGTTCCCGCTGATTTGGGCCGTGTACCCGCCGGCGGCGAGTGCTGCCCGCAGTCCGGAATCCTTGCCTGAGCGCAGCAGGGCAAATGCACCGACCGCGGTCATCGTCGACTCCAGAACCGGTCCATCCGGCCCTGTGAACCAGTCATCGTTTTCGAGCAGGGTGATGTTGCCGCTCTGCGTAATGAGACGGAGTGTCGGATCGGAAAGCACATCCTCCAGGTTGAAAGGCTCTGCCCCCAATGTCGGGCCCACCGCACGCACCAACACCTCCGTCGTGCCCGTGCCGCCGACGACGAATCCAGGTATCATGATGGCATCACCGCTCCCGACGAATCCGCGCGTGGAGATGTTTACCAGGCGGGCGGCGGCCCCGAGTCCCGGGAAACGGGCCATCGGCTCGCTGGTGCGGCGGGCGTTTTCCTCTCCACCCAGCCACACGGTTCCGGGGGCGTTGAGATTGATGGACACCACATCCGGAAGGAGTGACAGGGGCTTCCACTGCCAGGCATCGTTTGTGGCGACGGTGAAACTTGTGGCCGCCTGAAACGTGGTGGCGTCGTAGATGGCGACGGCGAGGCGCGCGCCGACCGGCGGGGTGTCCTGAAACGACGAGAAATCTACCGATTCGGCATCGAAGTCGATCTGGGCGGTAAAGAAGCCATAAGCGCCCGCGGTGAAGCTGTCGGTGTCGCCGATCGAGGTTGAAGCGATTCCGGCGTTGGCAGACGCCGGACCGCTCAACGGTATCCACGCGCCGCTGAAACCCGCGGAGCTGACTGAGCCCGTGAAATAGCCGAGTTCCACGATCGCGCCATCGCCGTTTGCGCTCGTGCCGGCGGTGAGGCGCGTCGTTCCATCGGAGTCCGTCAATGCAGCTGTCGATTCGGGACTGCCGTCGAGCAGATTCACCATGACCACGGAAGTCGTGGGAAGGCCGTGGCACAAGGCGGTCCCGGCGGGAAAAACCAGGCAGTTGATGAAGCCTCTGCGCAACCGGCGAGGCGCGGCGGGTGCGCCGAACGATGGCCGGAGTAAGCGAGGGGCGGATGGTGGTTTGCGCTGCACGAGCTAGAAGTTCGACGGGAGCGGCGGTGGTTGCTACGGTGGCTTGGACGGTCCCTTGAGCATTCATACGGATAGTTTTCGCGGCACCCAAACTTATCGCGGACGAATTGCGCCGACACCGACGGGTTTTCTGCACCTCGGGCACTATGCGACGTTTCGCACGGCATGGGAGCGCGCCCGGGAGGCTGGTGGACGGCTGGTCTATCGCAATGAAGACATCGATCCCCAGCGCTGCCGGCCTGAATTTGCCCAGGCGGCGCGCGAGGACCTGCGCTGGGCGGGACTCGACTGGGATGAAGGGCCGGATGTCGGCGGGCCGCATTCGCCATATGACCAGAGTGCGCGAAGGAACTGGTTTCACCGCGCGCTTTCCCAGCTTCGAAAGGGGGGTTGGGTCTATCCATGCACCTGTTCCAGGCGTGACGTGCTGGCGGCCGCCGTGGCGCCGCACGACGAGGGAGGGGAGCCGATTTACTCCGGCACCTGCCGTCATCGAGTCGAGTCTCCGGCTGATGCGCCCTATTGCTGGAGGTTCCGCGTGCCGGACGGCCGTGAGATTACGTTTATCGACGGCCGGCTGGGGGAGCGGCGCGTCGTTGCCGGGCGCGATTTCGGGGACTTCGTGGTGTGGCGCCGCGACGATGCTCCGGCGTACGAACTTGCCGTTGTCGTTGACGATGCCGCCATGGGCATCACCGAAGTCGTGCGCGGGGAGGACCTGCTGTTGTCAACCGCGCGCCAGTTGCTGCTCTACGGCGCGCTCGGGATGAATCCGCCCGCTTGGTATCATTGTCCGCTCATCCGGGACCGTGAAGGGCGCCGCCTGGCCAAGCGCCATCACGCGCTCAGCCTGCGGGATCTCCGGCTCGGAGGAGTCGCGCCGGAGTCGCTTCCGGAACAGGTTCGTCAATGACCGGCCGGTGCGAGGCTGATACGGCCGGAGTACCGCCGTGGGAATGCGAATGATGCCCCTCCTCCGCCCCGGGCGGATGCGGTGCCGTCGTCGCGAAGCGCGCGCACGCGGCCAGCAGCGCCCCCACGGAGAGATACGCGATCGCCACGGTCGGTGACTGGCCGAAGCCGATGTGCTCGCCATGCATGAAGCCGAACCAGGTGAGGACGGCACCGGCCAGCGCGAAGGACGAGGCGCGCCACAACTGTCTTTCGATGATGAATACGGTGGTGGCCGCGAGGATGATTCCCGTGAGCACGGCGCCGCCGCCAAGGACCTCGAGGCCGTGCAGCAGCACGCCTTCCCCGACGAGGCGCGCATCGATCTCGGGAGTGACGGTGGTGACGCCCGCCGCCGTGAGCGCTCCCTTCACCATCCCCGAGGCCCAGTGCGCGAGATGCGGCACGACGGCGAGGATGATGGCGGGAGCATGTCTTCGCGGCGTTTCCTGAAAGGCCTGCGAACCGATCAACATGCCGATGTAGAGGAGGATCGGAAGTATCGCGACAACCGGGATCGCCGCGAGCAGCACGGAGACGACGCCGAACCAGCACAGGACGATCACCATCGCCCCCGTGGCCAGCGAGTAACCGCAGCGCCCGCCCATCGACTTCCATCCAGGGTGGCCGATATAGACCGCGAGGATGAAGGGATTGCCCATCATGCAGCCGATCATGCTGATCACGCCGTCGGCCACGAGCACGCGCGTGGTGGGAAAGCTGTCGCCGGCAGCCGCGGCGCTCTCGACGTTGTCGATGGCCTCCACCAGGTCGTAAAGCCCGAAGGGAATCGCCGTGATCAACAGCACACCGAGAAACTCGAAACCCGAGAAGACGTGGCCGACCGCCGGAATGGGCACCTGGAAGCCGAAGCCGGTGATCGATTGCGCGAGGCCGGAGAGCGAGAGCCCCCCGTAGTTCAGATCGAAGAGGTTCGAGCCCCAGGCGATCAGTGTTCCCGCGGCGAGCGCGATGCATCCGGCGGGCAGGCCGCGGAAGTAGCGCACGCCACCGAACCAGTTGAGGAGCAGGATGGCAAAGCAGACGAGCCCGATCGCCGGGGTGAGAAACATCTGCAAGGCGGGCCGCATCGAGATGAACGTGATCGAAACGCCGGCGAGAGTGCCGAGCAGCGCGGCGCGCGGGGTGACCTTGCGCACCCATCGGCCGATGAAGCCACCCGCCACCAGCACGATGCTCTGGATGAAGACCCACGTCAGCCCCGCCTCCCATGCCTTGATCGGGTCGCCCGTCTGCAGCTTGATCGGCAGCATGACCACGAACACGCAGATGAACATGTGCCCCACACCCGGGCCCGACGGCAGGGCGCAGACGTCGCTGCGGCCGGTGCGGCGCCCGAGATCGTAGGCCAGCCACGCGTAGTAACTGGTCGACAGGCACAGCATGAGTCCGACCGCGGGCAGGACGCGGCCGAAGACGAGCTCGTCCGGCATGTCGAGCACGAAGCGCAGGAGGCCCGTGAGCGTAAGGACGTTGACGAGAATGTTGGTGCCGAATCCAAAGAAGGCGTTCCAATCTCCCGGGACCCAGAGGGGTGGACGATTGTTGTTGTTCATGTGGAGTCGGGAATGGGAAAGCAGAATTCAGCCCAAGACGGCATGGATGGCGTCCGAATGGCAGACCCATCCAAAAATGCCCCCCTGGGCCTTGATCATGGCGAGTCCGGCTTCGTGAAAATCGGGAAAGTACGAGCCCGTGCAGTCCGACGGCACGAGGCATTCGTAGCCGCGGTCGTTGGCTTCGCGCACCGTCGTGTTTACGCACACCTCGGTTGTCACGCCGGTGACGACGAGCTGGCGGATTCCCCGGCTCTGCAGGATGGCATGCAGGTCCGTCGCCCAGAAGGCTCCCTTGCCCGGCTTGTCGATCACGGGTTCGTCAGGCCTCGGGGCGAGCTCCGGGATGATGTCGTGCCCGGGTTCACCGCGAATCAATATGCGGCCGAGCGGCCCGGGCTCGCCGATTCCCTTCGCCGGACGTCCGCGCTCCTTTTTGCTCGGGGGAAGATCCGCCAGGTCCGGGCGATGGCCTTCGCGCGTGTGCAGGACGGGCAGCCCGCGCGCGCGCCAGGCGGCGAGCAAGCGGACGTTGGGCTCGATGGAGCGGCGGAGTTGCGAGACATCGTTGCCGAGGGTTTCGCCAAACCCGCCGGGCTCGAGGAAGTCCCTCTGCATGTCGATGATGAGGAGCGCGCATCCCTCCGCGTCGAAAGGAAATGGATACGGGTCCGCATCGATGAGGTGGGGCATGGTCGCGCGCATCAGTCGGTGAGCGTGGCGGCGGGCGCCGTGCAAACGCCGCGCCGCTCGAGTTCGCGGGCCACGCGCAGCAGGATCGTCTCGGTGAAGGGGGCCCCGACCAGCTGCACGGCGACCGGCAGCTCGCCCGGCAGATGGACCGGCGCCGCCACGACGGGAAGACCGACGAGCGTGATCGGCTGGGTGAACACACCGATGTTGGGCCGGAGCGGAAGTTCCCTTCCCTTGAATGTGAGGGTCTGCTGATCGAGAAGGGGCGCCGGGATCGGCGTGGCCGGCGCGAGCAGCACATCGACGTCGCGAAACACATGCGCGACCTGCCCGCGCCACCATTGGCGGAAGCGCTGCGCGTGCAGATACCAATCCGCGGGAGTCAACACGCCGGCCAGGAAGCGGTCGCGCGCGGCCGGATCGAAGTCGGCCGCGCGCGTTTTCAGGCGATCGAAGTGAAGGGATCCGCCCTCGGTGGTGCTGATCACGTAGGCGGCGGCGCGGGCGCGTTCGGGCACCGGGAGCTCGACCTCGCGAGTCACGCCGAGCGAGCGGGCGACATGGCGCACGGCATCGTGTGCGACCGGCGCGCCCCCCTCGCTGAAATAGCCGCCCAGCACGCCGATGCGGAGGCCGCCGATGCCGTCGTCGATCAGGTGCCGCACGGGCTCAGGCGGGCGCGGGGTGCAGACGGGATCGCGCGGATCGGGGCCGGCGATCGCGTCGTAGGTCGCGGCCAGGTCCGCGACGCTCCGGCCCAACGGTCCGATGGTGTCGAGGCTGTCGACGAAGGGAAAACTGCCCGCGCGGGAGAGGCGGCTGTAGGTGGGCTTCAAGCCCCAGATTCCGCAGAAGGAGGATGGCACTCGGATCGATCCGTTGGTGTCGGTGCCGATCGAAATCGCGCACAGGCCCGCCGCCACGCTCGCGCCCGATCCGCCGGACGAACCGCCGGCCGAGCGGGCCAGGTCGCGCGGATTGTGGGTGGCGCCGTCGTGGGCATTGATCGTGACGAAGTCGTAGGCGTACTCGCCCATGTTGACCGCTCCGAGGCAGATGGCGCCGGCGGAGCGCATCCGTGCGACACAGGTGGCGTCCCGGAGGGCCGGCTGGTCGTCGCGATTGATTTTCGATCCGGCGACGGTGACCACGCCCTCGATGTCGAAAAGGTTCTTCAGCGAGTAGGGGAGGCCGGCGAGGGGGCCAGGATCCCGGCCGGCCGCAATCGCCGCGTCAACGGCGTCGGCCTCGGCGAGCGCGCGCTCGGCGGTGACCGTCGTGAAGGCATTGATGGCCGCGTGCGTGGCCTCGATCCTGGCGAGCAGGGCCTCCGTGACCTCCCGGGCAGTCGCCTGGCGCGACCGGACCGCCTCAACGACCTCGACGCCGGTTGCAGGAAACGTATCAAGATTCATGGGACGAACACGGGCGCGATTTCGACATCGGCGGGGAGCTTGAACTCCAGAAGCGGCTTCGCGATCGAGGCCGTCGCCTCGAGATTTGCGACGACACCCGGCCGGTGGTCTGGTGACAGCGGCAGGCCGATCGCCGTCGCGGCGGAATCGGCGTAGGCCTGCCATGTTGTTGGGGGCGTCGGCGGCACGTGGGAAACATGCGCCGCGGTCACGCGCCATCCAAGGTCGGGAAATCGCGCCCATACCTGGGTCTGCCGCCCGTGCCGGGGGCTGCCGTTGACCAGGGCGGAAAACTCAAGCATCGCCACCGCGGTGTCTCGGCCGAGCGCAAGCACCGTCAGGCGCCGCGATTTGCGTCCCGCGAAGTTGATCACGCGGCTGCTTCTGAAGGCCGAGATCTCACCGGCCCCGTAGAGCTGCTCGGCGGCGCCGAACCGGATGGTGTGCGGTGAATCCCAGAAGAAGGCGTGCAGCGCCGGCACGTCATTTGTGACCAGCGCCCGCTCGTAGGCTTCACAGCAGGCGGTGACTTCGGCGACGACATCCGGGGCGTTGATTTCAAGCATGGTGCGACGGGAGGCGGGCGATGGGCGGACCGCAACTGGAATATCACGAGCCGGTCGCGGGCGTCGATCCGTCGTTTGACGGGGCGGGGGGCTGCGACCGGCGAAGGATCTACGGGCGGCCAGCCCTCACCACTTGTAGGCGATCGTCAGCTCGGCCGTGGGACCGACGCTCGGGCTGACGAACACATCCCAGAAGAGGAATTGAGGGTTGTAATATTTCTCGTCGAGGAGGTTGTTCGCGTTGAGCCGGAACGACCACTTGTCGGTGTTGTAGAACAGCGCGGCCCGGGTCACGAAGTAGGACGGCAGCGTCACGGCCTGGGCGTAACCGGAGTAGAACGAGGACACATAGGTGCCGCCGAGTGAGAAACCCCACCCGGCCGGTGCGGTGTAGGTGCCGTTGAGCGAGAAGACGCGCTCCGGGGTGGGGGATGTCACCGGAGCTGACACGCCGAGGGTGGGACCGAGCCCAACAAACCTTCCGCCATAGCTGAGCGCGGGATCGAGCCCGAGCACCTCGGGCGGGATGCCTAGGAAGAAGGGAGCGTTGAGCAGTTCGCTCTTCTGCCAGGTGGCGGCCGCGGTGAAGCTGAGCGACTTTGTCGGCGCGTAGCGCCCCTCGACTTCATATCCCTTTGACCGGTAGAAGTCGAAGGCGCCCGCCAGGGTGTTGAAGCTGGACTTTTCCTGTTCGTAGTACGCGACGGTGGCGTAGAGGCGGCGTTCGAGAAGCGACCCCTTGAGGCCGACCTCCGTGATCTTCGAACCCTGCAGCCACGTGCCTGTGGCGATGTTGTCCTTCGCGATCATTCCACCCTGGCCGAGTTCAAGGTAGTCCGACTCCGCGTGGGTGAGGTAGGCATTGAGGCCGAAGGGGAGCTCATAGGTGAGGCTTGCATTGTAGGAGAACGCGTCCTCGCTGTCCTCGGCGTAGCCATAAACCCCGGAGGTGTCCGTGCCGGTCGTGGCCGCATCATAGGTGTCCCAGCGGCCGCTGACGACGAAGCCGAGCTTTTCGGCGAAAGTTCCATCGATGAGGCCGAAAACACCAAAGTCGGAAAAGTCGCCCTCCTGCCGCCAGTTGTAGGGAACTGCCCCGGTGCCGGTGTTGGCGCCTTCGAAGCGGTCGTTCGACGTCGCGCCGGCGGAGATGTCGCGCCGGTCGAGCACCTGGTAGCCACGGCCGCGCGACTCGCGTTCGTCGCCGTCGGAGTAGCGCCAGGACGCGCCGAAGACCGTGTCGAGCCGGAGGTTTTCGGTGGGATCGGCCGTCAGCGTGGCGGTGGTCTTGTTCTCAAAGGCCATCGCCACGTAGTCGGCGGTGAATCCATAGCTCGAATACTTCGTGTGGTTCATCGAGTCGTAGAACGTCTGGTTCTTGACCGAGAACGCGGGGCTGAAGATCTTCGTGAGGTCGAAATATCCCGTGAGGGCATCGGTTTCCGAGAAGTCGATCTTTTCCGCCTGGATGGTGTGGTGGCTGATCGACTTGAGGCCCACGGTGGATGGATCGAGGGCGAAGGCGGCCTTCTGGTTGTCCGTCAGCGCGTCATAGGGAAAGGGATCCGCAAAGGCGAACTGCTCGAGCGCATAAGGCTGGATTTCAGAAGGGGAGAGGAAGCCGTCGGCATTCGCATCGAGGTCGAGGGTGGACTGGCCTCCGAGATAGGCCGCGCCCTCGCTGTCGATGAGCTGCTGGGTCACCCGGTTCCATCCGAGGCTCTGGTTCAGTTCGGCCCACTGTGCCATGAATCCGTATTCGAGGATGATGCTGTCGGTGAGTTCCGTGTCGACCGCCAGCTGCACGAGCAGGCCCTTGTTGTAGATGTTGTCGTAGTAGTGCTCCGAGTCCTCCCCCTGCACGAAGATGTAGGCGCCGGACTGTTTCCCTCCCAGCGAGAAGGGCGCGCCGTATTCAATGCTTGCCGACCGCTTCGAGTACGTCCCGATCGTGCCGGTGATGATTCCCGTGGGCTTGTCGATGAACTTTGCGGTTTTGCTCTTCGCGGTCTTGGGGATGAAATTGAGGATACCGCCGACCTTGCCTCCGCCATAGATGGGCGGGGGAGGGCCCTTGACGATTTCCACGTAGTTGGTGGAGGCGATCGGGGTGGGGAAGTTTCCGCGGTTCTCGATTCGGCGGAAACCCCGGAAGAAGTTGTCCGCACGTTCGCCGCGCACATCGAGCGCGCCGGCAACTCCGAAATAATTACCCGTAAAGGAGCCCGCCGTCATTGCGACGAAGTCGTTCACGCTCCTGATGCCGAAGAGGTCGACCAGCGAACTCTCGATCAGCGTGACGGAACGCGGGGTTTCGACGAGGTTGCGCGCGGTGCCAAACACACTCGCCGTGGGGCGGTCCGGCAACACGTCGTAAACGTCGGCGGCTTCGGCGGTGGTGACGAGCTCATCGAGGATGACAACGCTGTCATCGTCCTGGGCGGCCACGGTGAGAGTAGAGGAGAGCGCGAGCCCGGCGAGAGCCGGGAAGAGCCATCTGGACGGCTGAGCGGAGGGAATGGAATATGCAGGCATAGGTCCTTGCGCAAGTGGTGTCGGTTGTGGGTTCTCCGCCCCTGCAGCAACCCGTATGCCGCAGTGTATACAATAGTGTATGACGAAAAGAATTCGACGCTGGATTCTGTGTTGCGTTGGTACGCAGGAACATCCGATGCTCCCGCCGCATGCCCATCCACGGAAGGAATCCCTCCGAATCGAGAGAATCCGGGATGAGTGAGACCGGTGGGCACCTGGGTGGCCAGATTCTGGCGGAGCTGCGGAAGCGAATCCTCAACTGGTACTACCCCCCCGGTCACCATCTCGCGGAGCAGGCGCTTTGCGCCGAGTTCTCGGCCAGCCGCAATCCTGTCCGTGAGGCTTTGCGGGCGCTGGCCGAGCACGGCCTGGTGGACAAGGTTCCGAACCAGGGCTGCTTCGTCAAACAGCCCGACGTCGAGGAAATCAACGAGCTTTACGAGCTGAGGCTGGCCCTCGAGCTCTACGTCGGGGAGGCGCTTGTCCACAAGCCGCTCGATCCCGCCTGGGTGGCCGCGCAACGCGCTTACTGGGAGCCCCTGCTCGGCGTGCGTGCCGACGAGAAAATGAACGGCGACGAGCTCGTGCAGGCCGATTCCGATTTTCATCTTGGCCTCGCGCGGGCGACGGGGAACCGGCGCATTGTGCAGTCGTTGCGCGACATCAACGAGAGGCTCCGCTTTGTGCGTCTGGCGGTGATCACGACCCCCCACCGCGTCCAGGAGACCGCGGGGGAACACCTCGCGGTCCTCGACGCACTGATGCGCCAGGATCCGGAGGCGGTGCGCCGGACGTTGAGGCAGAACATCAACCACGCGCGCAACAAGGTGGAGATTGCGATCGGCCGCGCGCTGATGATGGCGCATCGCCGGAAGTGAGGGCCCTGCTTCCCGCCCACCGTGCGCAAACGGATGCCCGGCGTGAGTGCGGCGAAAGCTGCCGGCATTTCGGCAAAGCGCGCCAGTGGTGCTTGAACGGCTAAAATCAATGGAGCACACTCGCCGTTCCTGGGGCATGCGGCGAGAAGCCCCGGGCGCGCCATTCCCCCGCTCTGCCGCAGCACCACCCTTTCGTTGCCAAACTTATGTCCGAAAAGATCGCATTTGTCGGAGTCGGTCGCATGGGCGCCAACATGGCGCGCCGGCTCAAGGATTGTGGATACGCTGTCTCGGCCGTCTACGACGTCCATGCCAGGGCGGCCGCGGAGCTCGCGAACGAGATCGGGGCGAAGCATGCTGCCGGCCTCCCTGAGGTCACCGCAGCCGCGGATGTCATCTTCACGGTCGTGACCGACGATGCCGCGCAACTCTCCATCTTTGCGGAGGGTGGCGACTCGCTGCTCGCCGGCGCGCAGGGCAAGGTCTTTGTCAACTGCGCGACGATCACGCCCCGGACGCACGTCGAGGTCGAGCGGCGCGCCAGGGCTGTTGGAGCCGTCACGCTCGAGGGGTGCATGGCCTCATCCATCCCGCAGGCTCGCGAAGGCACGCTTTATCTCATGTGCGGAGGAGAGAAGTCCACCTTCGAGAAGGTAAGACCCATCCTCGAGAAACTCGGCACGGCGCTGCGCTACATCGGCAGCGCGGGGCAGGCCGCCCAGGTGAAGGCGCTCGTGAACATGGTGATGAACATCAACACGGCCGGACTCGCCGAGGGGCTGGGTCTCGGCGCGGCACTGGGTCTCGATCTCGGCATGTTGCGCGAGGTCTTCCACCAGACGGGCGCCAACTCCCAGGTCCTGAAGACCGATGGCGAGGACATGCAGAATCGCGACCACGCCTGCTTTTTCTCCGCCGCGCACGCCGCCAAGGACAGCACGATTGCCTGGGTGCTTGGATGCGAAGCAGGCCTCAACCTCCCGCTCGCGGCCGCGACAAAGCTTCAATACGACCGCATGGCCGCGCTCGACCTCGGCTCGCTGGACAAGTCCGGCATCGCCGAGCTCACCTTCAAGGGGCGTCACGCCTGATCGCGGGGAAGCCGGGGGAAGGCACCCGGCGCCGCACGCACCGCGGGCCGTCCGCCGCCGGCCGGCCGGGTGCGATTGGCCACACCCGGCGCATGGTGCGGCGGGGCGCGTTCCCCGCCCGGGCGCGAGCCGCGGCGGAGCCGGAATTGTGTAAGTGAAATATGGGTACAGGTGGCGGCGGGCGGGCCGCCTCCCGCGTCGTCCACGGTTCGATGAGCGACCGCGGAAACCGAGTGGTAAACGTGGAGTGAAACCCTCCGGGGACCATGAAGTGATTCCTCCAGCGCCTCAGGGGCGCACGTTCTCGTCCGTTGCCGAGGATCTCCATGAGATCCTCACATCACTTTTTATTCTCCCCATGCGGCGCGAACGATCGGCGCGGCCTCGTTTCCCGGGACGGTTCGCGATCCATCAACTCCTCCTGGCGCCGCGCGGGCGCCGCCCTGACGCTCTGCCTCGCGTGTTGCGGGCTGGCCCGGGCGGAGAAGCTCGTTGTCGGCCACCAAATGCTGGCGATGCCCCGTTACGGCGGTTCGACCAGCGTGGAACAGATGCGCGAGGAGGTCCGCCAATGGAAGGACCTCGGCCTTGACGGCACGATGCTCTTCGACATCGGAAGCGATGCCTTTCGCAACAACGCCCGGCGGTATCACCAGGCCGGGGCCGCGGAAGGCTACAAGTTCGCCATTTCCACGAGCTACTTCCCCTCGTCGCAGATCGGCGCCTACGCGACGTTCCTCGCCGAGCTCGGCCAGCCTTCGACCAGCGCCGCCCGCCTTTTCTACAACGGACGGCCCTACCTTTCCGCCTACCACGCGCCGGGCCACTTCCAGGGCCTGGTCTCGCAGCTACGCTCCACCTACGGAATCGACGCCTACGCCGAGCCGCAGATGTTTCCCCGTTTGTTCAACGGTAATCCCAACGGCCAGAACTGGGATGCCGGCGGAATCACCGGCATGTCCGCGGCAAATTTGTCGGTCATGATGAACCATCCGGCGTGGTCGCAGGTGCAGGGCTTCGCCGCGTTCGAGATCACGGCTTCGATCAACGGCCAGGCCGACGCCGTCGCCACGCTGTGGGATGCGACGCGTGCCCGCGGCAAGACCGCCCGAGCGTCCATCGTGCCCTACTACAAGGGACTCGCCCACAAGGGAAACTGGATGGTTTACGAGGGCTGGGGCTTCGCGCGCATGCAGGCATCGTGGAAGCGTGCGAT
>Ga0214472_10005227_pt1 | contig 13650 bp, 13 predicted proteins | sample RVTome_6_FD_207662 | JGI IMG/M metagenome (GOLD analysis project Ga0214472, IMG submission 207662) | Soil microbial communities from uranium-contaminated site in the Upper Colorado River Basin, Wyoming, United States - RVT140D175 | ecosystem: Environmental > Terrestrial > Soil > Contaminated >... | reverse complement strand
GTCTAGCAAGGAGGTCTGGGACATGGGCAAAAGCACGCCATCGTCCCGGTTTTGCGCGCCTATGGCAAGCTGCAGCGGGATCATTGCTCACTCGATTGTACAAAAATCGTTCATGCGTTTGCCCTGGGGGTGGACCCAGTTACTGGAAGGACCCTGCCAAATTCTCAGGGTCATTACCCGATTGATTAGAGGTGAAATATGTCATCAATATTAGAGAAATTGACTGGCAAGACGGTTTCTGATTTTGCGGAGTGCGATGATGGAATCGGGATTATTTTTGAATGTGGTGATAAACTTTCAATCTATAATAAATACAATTTAAAAACGGACAGCCATGAAAATATAGTTGGAAAGAAAATCATCAATATAGTTGAGAATAACAATAAAATTGTTATTTTTTTTGACAATGGTAGTCAGATTATAATTTTTTTGGATGATGAATCATGGAATTCACCAGAAGCACTGGAGGTTATTTTTTCAGATGGTGACATCTTAGTATGGAATTAAAAAAACATTAGATGGGTGTTCTTGAAAAACTCACGAAATTACGGCCCCTCCCCTGATCGGGCTAGGAAAAGGCAGAATTCTCGAAACGCTCGATTGGCCCAACGTCCCCCATCCGGTATACTTTGCGACCCTATTTGTTGCCAACCCGCTGCCAAATCCGCACGTCCGGTGCGGGTTAGAAGGAACGTCTGAAGGACACATCCATGAGTCGCATGAACCCGGATCTCGATCGTCTGCAGCCCTATCCGTTTGAAAAGCTTGCGCTGCTCAAGCAGGGCGTGACACCACCGGCCGACCTCGAGCATATCTCGCTGGGGATAGGCGAGCCGAAACATCCGGCGCCGCCGTTCGTGCTTGATGTCCTGCGCGAGAATCTGGACAAGCTCTCCAACTACCCCTCCACCAAGGGGCTGCCGGAGCTGCGCCGGGCGATCGCTGCCTGGTGTGCGCGCCGTTTCAACCTGGTTGAAGGCACGCTGGATCCGGAGCGCCATGTCCTGCCGGTCAACGGCACCCGCGAAGCGATCTTCGCCTTCACCCAGGCGCTGGTACGGCGCAGCCCCGATGCGCTGGTGCTGACCCCGGACCCCTTCTACCAGATCTACGAAGGCGCGGCCTACCTGTCCGGTGCCGAGCCCTACTACCTGCCGACACTGGCGGAGAACGGTTTCGTGCCGGACTACGACGCCATCCCGGCCGACGTCTGGCGGCGCTGCCAACTGCTGTTCGTCTGCTCGCCGAGCAACCCCACCGGCTCCACCCACTCCATCGAGCAGTTGAAGAAACTGATCGCGCTGGCCGACGAACACGACTTCGTCATCGCCTCCGACGAGTGCTACTCCGAGATCTACTTCGACGAGAGCAAGCCGCCGGCGGGTCTGCTGCAGGCCTGCGCCGAACTCGGCCGTCACGACTACCGCAACTGCGTGGTGTTCCACAGCCTGTCCAAGCGCTCCAACCTGCCCGGCCTGCGCTCCGGCTTTATCGCCGGCGACGCCGAGCTGATGGAGCCGTTCCTGCTGTTCCGCACCTACCACGGCAGTTCGATGCCGATCCAGCATCAACTGGCGTCGATCGCGGCCTGGAACGACGAGAACCATGTACTGGAGAACCGCAGCCAGTACCGGCACAAGTTCGACGCCGCGATCAAGGTACTGTCGCCGGTACTCGACGTGAAGAAACCGGAAGCGAGCTTCTACCTGTGGACGCCGACGCCGATCGATGACGACCGGTTCACCCGTGGCCTGTTCGAGCAGCAGAACCTGACCGTACTGCCGGGCCGCTACCTGTCGCGGCCGATGGCCGACGGCCGCCTGCCCGGCGCCGGCTACGTGCGCATGGCGCTGGTGGCGACCGTGTCCGAGGTGATCGAGGCGGCGGAGCGCATCCGCCGCTATGTCGAGTCGCTGTAAGGGAGAGAAACAATGACGACACTCTATGGCATCAGCAACTGCGACACCGTGCGCAAGACCCGCAAATGGCTGGAAGCGAACGGCCTGCCCTTCGCCTTCCACGATTTTCGCAAGGAGGGTCTGACGCTCGCACAGGTGGAGCGCTGGTGCGACGCGCTGGGCTCGGAAGCGGTGCTGAACAAGCGCGGCACCACCTGGCGTCAGTTGCCCGCCGAACGGCGCGACGGCCTGGATGAAGCGGCGCTGCGCGCCCTGCTGGTGGAACAGCCCACCCTGATCAAACGACCGGTTCTGGAGCACGACGGAGAGATCCGTATCGGCTTCAAGACTGAAGACTACGCCGCCCTGTTCGGCGTTTGACAAGCATTTAAAACGGATTACGAGGATATAAAGATGGCAAACTTCGCATTCGGCCTGGGCGTCGGAACCAAATCAAGCGCCGGCGACTGGCTCGAGGTCTACTACAACGCACCGCTGCTCGGCGCCGACGACAAGCTGATCGCGGCCCTGGCCGACGCAGTCGGTTACGAGGGCGGCAACGCCGCCATCGAGATCGACGGCACAACCCTGAAGGCGCTGGAAGCGGCGTTCCTGGCCGTGGGTGCCGAAGATCAGGCGCTGATCACCGAGGTGCTGGAGGGCAGCAAGCAGCCGATCGTGCTCTGCATCCTGGAAACCGACGCCGCGCCGAGCAGCACCGCCGAGGTGTACCTGAAGCTGTCCCTGCTCTCGCACCGCCTGGTCAAGCCGCACGGCCTGGACCTGACCGGCATGTTCGGTCTGCTGCCCAACGTGGCCTGGACCAACGACGGCGCCGTGGCGGTAGAGGAGCTGCCGCGCCGTCAGCTCGAGGCCCGCGCCCAGGGCCGGGTGCTGGATGTGCTGGCGGTGGACAAGTTCCCGAAAATGGCCAACTACGTGGTACCGACCGGGGTACGCATCGGCGACGCCTCGCGCATCCGCCTCGGCGCCCATGCCGGTGAGGGCACCACCGTCATGCACGAGGGCTTCATCAACTTCAACGCCGGTACCCTGGGCGTGAGCATGGTCGAAGGGCGCATCTCCGCCGGTGTCGTGGTCGGCAACGGCTCCGACGTGGGCGGTGGCGCCTCCACCATGGGCACCCTGTCCGGCGGCAACGACGTGCGGATCTCCGTCGGCGAGAACTGCCTGCTCGGCGCCAACGCCGGCCTCGGCATCCCGCTCGGCGATCGCTGCACCCTGGAAGCAGGCCTCTACGTCACCGGCGGCTCCAAGGTCACCGTGCTGGATGACCGGAACAACGAAGTGGGCGTGGTCAAGGCCGCCGAACTGGCCGGCAAGCCGGACCTGCTGTTCCGCCGCAACTCCCAGAACGGTCGCATCGAGGTGAAAACCAACAAGAGCGCGATCGAGTTGAACGAAGAGCTGCACAAGCACAACTAAACCGGACCGGGCGAAGCGGATCCGCTTCGCCCCTCCTGCGAGGCCCCAACCGCTATGCCCACTCTCTCGGACACCCTTGAACTCACCTGCGAACTGATCCGCCGCCCCTCGGTCACCCCGGAGGACGCCGGTTGTCAGGAGCTGATGATCGAACGGCTGGAGAAACTCGGCTTCCAGATCGAGCGCCTGCCGTTCGAGGAAGTGACCAACCTCTGGGCGCGTCGCGGCAGCGAGGGGCCTCTGTTCTGCTTCGCCGGCCACACCGACGTGGTGCCCACCGGGCCTGCCGACAAGTGGAGCCACCCGCCGTTCGAGCCCACTCTCGAGGAGGGGTACCTGTACGGCCGCGGCGCCGCGGACATGAAGGGCAGCATCGCCGCGTTCATGACCGCGCTGGAGCGTTTCATCGAGCACCACCCCGACCACAAGGGCTCCATCGCCCTGCTGATCACCTCCGACGAGGAGGGGCCGTTCATCAACGGCACCACCCGCGTGATCGACCATCTGGAAGCGCGCAACGAGAAGATCGACTGGTGCATCGTCGGCGAGCCCTCCAGCACCGACAGGGTCGGCGACGTGATCAAGAACGGCCGTCGCGGCTCGCTCGGCGGCACGCTGAAGGTGCGCGGCGTGCAGGGCCATGTGGCCTACCCGCACCTGGTGCGCAACCCGATCCACGAAGCGGCCCCGGCGCTGGCCGAACTGGCCGCCACGGCCTGGGACGAGGGCAACGAGTTCTTCCCGCCCACCAGTTTCCAGATCTCCAATATCCACGCCGGCACCGGCGCCACCAACGTGGTACCGGGCGAGGTGGAGGTGGCGTTCAACTTCCGCTTCTCCACCGAGACCACCGCCGATGACCTCAAGTCCCGCGTACGCGAGATTCTCGACCGACACGGGCTGGAGTGGGATATCGACTGGATCCTCTCCGGCAACCCCTTCCTGACCGCCGCCGGCAGCCTGGTCGACGCCGCGCGCGAGGCGATCCGCGCCGTCACCGGTGTCGAAACCGAGCTGTCCACCTCCGGCGGCACCTCGGACGGCCGCTTTATCGCCCCCACCGGGGCGCAGGTGGTGGAGTTGGGGCCGGTCAACGCCACCATCCACAAGATCGACGAGCGGGTGCGCGCGGAGGATCTGGACACCCTGTCGGCGCTGTACGAGAACATCCTCGCCCGCCTGCTGGCCGGAGACTGAGCCGTGATGCAAATGAGCTGTCCGGTCTGCCACGCGCCGCTGGCGGCGGACGCCGAGGGCAAACAGCTTAAGTGCGCGGCCGGTCACGGCTTCGACCGCGCCCGCCAGGGCTACTGGAACCTGCTGCTGGCACAGCGCAAGAAATCGAAGGATCCCGGCGACAACAGCGAGATGATCCAGGCCCGGCGCCGCTTTCTCGATGCCGGTTACTACTGGCTGATCGCCGACGGTCTGAACCGGTTGCTGGCCTCCGAACTCGCCGGGATCCCGTCGCCCCGTCTGCTCGATCTCGGCTGCGGCGAAGGCTACTACACCGCGCAGATGGAGGAGGCGCTGAACGCAGCCGGATTCGCGGCACAGATCGCCGGTCTCGACATCTCCAAGCATGCGGTCAAGGCCGCCTGCAGGCGCAGCGACAACATCGACTGGCTGGTCGCCACCGGCGCCGACATCCCGCTGCCGCCGAACGCGCTGGATGCGCTGACGCTGATGTTCAGCCGCGTCATGCCCGCCCCCATGGCACGTGTGCTCAAGCCCGGCGCACTGCTGGTCGTGGTCTGGCCCGGCCCGACGCACCTGATGGCGTTGCGCGAATTGATCTACGACGAGGTGCGGCAGCGCGAATACGACCCGAGCGCCGAGCTGGCAACGCTGTTCCGACACGAAAGGACCGAGACCCTGGCCTTCGACTTCGAGATCGACAGCAGCGAGGGGATCGCCGACCTGCTGACGATGACGCCACACGGACAGCGCATCAACCCCGCCACGCGAGCGGCCATACTGGAGCGCGGCCAGCTATACTGCCAAGCGGATATCCGTCTCGGGGTGTATCGCCGTCGCGAGCCTACACCCGCGTGAACCAGTTGCGCATATACGGGTCCCATTGAAGGCCATAAACATAAAACAAGCGTTTAAACCACCCAGGATGCGTATACGTCAGTTACTGCATGCGCGGGCCGAAAACCCGCGTCAGAACTTCGCCCTGCTGCTGACCGGCTTCGGCCTGTTCGCGCTTGGACTGTTGCTGATCGGCACCGGACAGTACCTGTTCCCCCCCGGCATGAACGCCGAGCTGGTCGCGCTGGCCGGCTTGATCGTGATCGGGGGCGGGATCATACTCGCGGCAATCGGCTACCTGAGCCTGAGCGTATTACGCATCCTCAGCTTCCTGGACAAAGAACATGAGTGAAGAACGCCATCCCGATATCGAGGTATATATCAAGAACCGTTCACTGGACACGATCCTCGAATGGCTGGGCACGCGTTGCGGCGAGGTACGCCCCCTGAAAAGCGTGGGTGGAACCCATGCCCTCGAGGTCTGTTTCGAGCAGTGCACGGTTCCGGTGATGATCCACGAGAAGGCCGCCGGCAAGGCCTGGGTCAGCGTCTGGTTCCGCTCCGACCGAACCCCCTGGCCGCGCGATATCGACTGCGCCCACGAGATCGCCTGTGCACTCGACACCCAGGTACGCTGCGTCGCCCAGAGCTGGAGCGAAAGCAACGATGCCGAGGAGAACGAGGAGGAGTGGTGGCGCGTCGAAAACGGCAGCGCCGAGAAGATCCAGTGGCCTAACGGCTAGCAGACCGTTCGCACCAGGGAGGTCGGACATGACAGATCCGGGCAATCCGCTTCACGCGCTTCTGCTGGACAGCAAGGGTTCGGCACGCGATCTGAGCGGAGAGGAGATCCGGGTCTGGGCACCCGAGCAGGGCATACTCTGGCTCCATCTGGACTACACCGAGCCATCGGCGCAAGACTGGCTGCTGAACGAATCCGGCCTGTCCGAGGTGATCACCGACGCTCTGCTCACCGAAAACACCCGACCACGCGCCACCCAGATCGACGACGGGCTGCTGATCGCCCTGCGCGGCGTGAATCTGAACCCGGGCGCCGATCCGGACGACATGGTCTCTGTCCGCCTCTATGCCACTCCGCACCTGATCGTGTCGACCCGCAAGCGTCGCCTGCAATCGGTCACCGACCTGGCCGCCGACTGCCGTGCCGGTCGGGGTCCGGACAGTGTGGCGGAGTTTCTGATCGAGCTGAGCGATCGTCTGGTGCAGCGGATGGGCGACGTGGTCGAGGAGACCGAAGAGGCGCTGGCGGCGCTGGAACTGGAGATACTGGAGCAGCACAGCACGGCGCTGCGCCAGGAGCTGTCCGGCCTGCGCCGCCAGACCATTCGCCTGCGCCGCTACTTCGGTCCGCAACGCGATGCGTTCAACCAGCTGCAGAGCGAACGCCTGACCTGGATCGACGCCAATCAGAAGCTGCTGCTGCGCGAAGTCAGCGACCGCCTGCTGCGCCATATCGAGGATCTGGACATGATCCGCGAACGCGCCGCGATGGCGCAGGAGGAGATGGTCAGCGAACTCTCGGACCAGTTGAACCGGCGCATGTATCTGCTTTCGCTGATCGCCGCAGTATTCCTGCCGCTGGGGTTCCTGACCGGCCTGCTGGGGATCAATGTCGGCGGCATACCCGGCGCGGACAACCCCTACGCCTTCGGCGTGTTCTCGATCCTGCTGTGCATCCTGGTCGCGCTGCAGATCTGGCTGTTCCGGCGGCGGCGCTGGTTCTGAGACACCGGACTCTCCAAAACCGGGAGGGCGGCCGCACTACCTAATCACGATGAATGACAGGCCGGCGCCACACTCCTCCGGTCGGTTGGCATGTGCTGCCGAGGGGCGATGTAGTCTCTTGCGGCTGACCCTCTGCGACATGGATGTCGCAGTGGAGCCCCCATGGAAGGGTTTACGGCGCGTCAGACGCAAGAGACTACATTGGCCCGTATCTCCGGCGATATAGCGATCGCCCCTCCCGGGCCCACCGCCCACCGTTCCAAACGGTCCGCTAAGAGGCTCCCCTCTCGCCCCGCTGCTGATAGATCACCGCCGCAATGATCAGCGCCAGCCCGATAAAGGTGGCCGGTACCACCGGTTCATCGAGCAGATAGCGGATAAACACCAACGACAGAAAGGGCGACAGAAAGATCAGGTTGCTGACCCGGCTCACATGCACCGCGCTGCGCATGGCGCCGAGCCAGAGCATGAAGGTCAGTCCCATCTCGAACAGCCCGACATAGGCCGCCCCCAGCAGTGCCCGGGGCTCCGGCAGCGTCAACTCGCCCTGCCAGGCCATCAGCCCCCACACCAGCGGCGTGCCGATCAGAAAGCAGATCGCCAGCATCGCCGTGGCCGGCGCGGTGGAGCGTGCATTGAGGATCCAGTACAGCGCCCAGAACAGCGTGCTGACCACCGCCAGGATCACCCCTTCGACGCTGTCGAAATTCAGCGCCAACAGATCGCCGCGAGTGGCGATGACCAGGGCGCCGAGATAACCGCCGCCGAGCGCGATCATGTCGCGGCCGCGCAGCGGCTGTTTCAGCAGCGGGATCGCCAGCAGCGACAGGGTCAGCGCCCAGGTGTAGTTGATCGCCTGCGCCTGCTGCGCCGGCAGCAGATCATAGGCACGGAACAGTATCAGATAGTATGCAGCGGGGTTCACCACCCCCAGCGTCAGACAGAACAGCGGCTGCGTGCGCAAGGTACGGCACAGCGAGCCCCAGAGCCCCTGCCAGGTTACCGCCGCCACCAGCACCAGCGTCGACGCCAGACCGGCCCAGGCCAGCAGTTGCAGCGGCGACAGCCACTGCAGCGACAGCTTGAACGCGGTGGCCACGGTGGACCAGAGCAGGACGGCCGAGCCGCCGAGCAGCATGGCGCGGGACTGGTTCTTGACGGACATGGGAGAAAGTTCCTTCCTGGGAGCGGGTGTAACCTGTGACGTTGTAACGCGGTTCAGGCGCTGGTACGAATCGCACTGCGCGATTGCGCAATGGTATCGAGCATCATACGGCCGCTGGAGGCCAGTGCAACCTGTTCGAAGCTGTCGGAGGCGATCCGCCCCTGGCGCGGCAGATGGGCATGGGTATCGACATGGCTGACCAGATAGGCATACTCTCCGCGCTGGCCGCCGTTGACCGAGCGGTTGAGACGGTCCACCACCGTTGCGGTATAGAACTCGTTCGGGTCGGGGTAGCTCAGCGCCTGTTGCGCCGGCGCGAAACTGCCGTCGCCGGTGGCGGGCGTGCGGACAGGGCTGTAGATCTCCTGGTTGGAGGCGATCAGGCTGAGCAACATCGCGAAACGGGCACCGTTGGGCGACTGCACCGCTTGGGACAGATCCGCCGTATAGGTCTCGATTCGTTGCTGAATTCTATCCGTCTGCATTTCACCTCCAGAGTACCTTTCCTCTATCGGCGCACCGGTAGTATTCTTTAAATATTTTAGCGTATTCAGGAAGTTGTATGTCCCGTTGGCGTCCGCCCGCGCCCCGCAGCGCACCCTACATCACCCTCGCAGGCTATGAGCGGCTCAATGCCGAGCTGAAGTACCTGTGGAAGGAGAAACGTCCCGAAGTGACCCAGGCGGTCAAGGAGGCGGCGGCCCAGGGCGACCGTTCGGAGAACGCCGAGTATATCTACGGCAAGAAACAGCTGCGCGAGATCGACCGCCGCATCCGCTACCTGTCCAAGCGGCTGGAGACTATCAATGTCGTCGACCGCATCCCGGACGACCGCGACACCGTGTTCTTCGGTGCCTGGGTCAGGCTGGAGGACGAACAGGGCGAGCAGCGCGAGTACCGCATCGTCGGTGCCGACGAGATCGGCGATGCCGCGGGCTATATCAGCGTCGACTCGCCGCTGGCACGGCTGCTGCTGAAGAAGCAGGCCGGCGACGAGATCTGGCTGAAGAAGCCGGACGGCATCGAGGAGTGGTTCGAGATTATCGAAGTGGAATATCGACGCTAGCGCCCTACCCAATACCCTGCACATCCGCAGGGGCCTCGCAACAACTACACTTTGCGCGATCAATACTGTCGAGCCGCGACCACGGCGCGTGGTCGACTCGACCATTGTGCATGTGCAAAACGTCTATACTGGTTCGGTAACGGCCATTGCCGATCGGATGGGCAACCGTCAAGCCCCCGTTGAGAAGCACCTTACTAGAGCAGGAACTCGACATGTCAAGGTTCGTCAGGGCGCAGCCTGTCGCCCGCAAACACGGCCCGGCCTCAAAAAACGGTACACGTCTCCTGATCGTGGACGATGACGAGTTCCAGCGCGAGACGATTCGCACCCTCCTTCAGCCGGAGCACTATGCGTTGACCTTTGCCGTGAACGGTATGGACGCGCTGCGACAGGCCAGCGTGTGCACCCCGGACCTGATCCTGATGGATATTCTGATGCCGGGCATGGATGGCATGCTGACGACCCAGATGCTGAAGCACGACACCAAGCTGCACAGAATACCGATCATCATCATCACCGGGCAGAATCAACGCAATATCGTGACCCAGTGTATCGACCTCGGCGCGTCGGACTATATCCTGAAGCCGTTCAACCAGGAGATCCTGATCCGGAAAATCAAAAAGGTTCTCGGCACCTGAGGAGAATGTAGCGCGACAACGGGAGGCATCAACCAAGCGGCAGACGAACGGCAGGAGTATGGGAAAGACAGGAAAAGTGGTGGGTCGTATAGGACTTGAACCTATGACCAATTGGTTAAAAGCCAACTGCTCTACCAACTGAGCTAACGACCCGCCGGGGGTGAGTCAAGAGTGGTGGGTCGTATAGGACTTGAACCTATGACCAATTGGTTAAAAGCCAACTGCTCTACCAACTGAGCTAACGACCCGCTCTGAACTCTGCTTTACAGCCCTTGCGGACTGAAGGATTGGCTCCTCGAGCTGGACTCGAACCAGCGACCAATAGATTAACAGTCTACTGCTCTACCAACTGAGCTATCGAGGAATAACCCTTAACATCCTTAAATGGCGGAGGGACAGGGATTCGAACCCTGGGAGCCTCGCGACTCGTCGGTTTTCAAGACCGGTGCTTTCAACCACTCAGCCATCCCTCCGTAAGGATGGGCGCAAATATTACCGCCAAAATTTTGTATGTCAACCACTTAGCCCAACTTTATCACTGGCACGGCTTGCACCGACCACACGATTGCGCCCTTTCTGCTTGGCCAGATAGAGCATCTCGTCGGCGGCATTGACCAGCCCCGGAGACGCACTATCCAGGGTGGGAATAATCACAGAGCAACCGACGCTGACGGTGACCACATCGGCCACCGACGAATAGGCATGGGGGATGGCCAGAGCCTCTACGGCGGCACGTACATTCTCCGCGGCAGTCACGACGCCCTCCTCATCGGTGTCGGGCAGCAGCATGACAAACTCCTCGCCGCCATAACGGGCGCAGAAGTCGTAGGGGCGGTGCAGAGCCGACGTCAGAGTGCGGGCGACCCGACACAGCACCTCGTCGCCCAGCGAATGACCGTAGTGGTCGTTGAACGGCTTGAAGTAGTCCACGTCGATCATCGCCAGCCCCAGGCTGCCTCCCTGTCGCTGACAGTGGCGCCAGGCCCGATCGAGCATTTCGTCGAACTTTCGCCGGTTGCTGATCTCGGTCAGGCCATCGACGGCGGCGAGACGCTCCAGCATCTTGCGCTGGTTCACCAGGTTCAGGATGTTACGTACCCGCGCCTTCACGATGGTGGGATGAAACGGCTTGGCGATATAATCCATCGCCCCCAGCGTCAGCCCCCGCGCCTCATCTTCGGTGGCATCCAGGGCAGAGACGATAATGACGGCGATATCCTTGGTCTCCTCCATGTTCTTGAGCCGCCACAACACGCCGAAGCCGTCGAGCTCGGGCATCATCACGTCCAGCAGGATAAGATCGGGACGGTGAGCCTTGGCCTTCTGCAGTGCCTGGATGCCGTCCTTGGCCAGAATCACGTCGGCCTGATCGGACAGCAGTCCGGTCAGCACCTGCCGGTTGAACTTTTCATCGTCGACAACCAGCACCTTCGGAGCATCGACCGTGTCGGTCATGAAGCCACTCCATCTTTCTGTTCGGCCCACCGCTTGCGCAGTCGGCACAGAGTCTGAAGGGCCTCTTCATACTCCACCTCTTCAATCTGAACCTGCAGGCGAGTTGCCAGATCGTCCAGTCCGCGCTCTTGCAGAGTGGGCATGATGTCGGCCAGCAGCGCCTCGCTCCTGGCGCTATCCGCTTCCAGTTCGGACTGCAGGCTATCCAGTCGGGAGAGCAGTTGCTCGTCGGGCAACACCGGCGCCTGCTGAGCCTTGAGCGTTTCGGCCGGCACCTCGCATAGCACGTCCAATACGCGGGTCAGTTGCGATTCGAACGCCACCAGGGCGTCACCGGTATCCTCGTCCCTGCCACGCGCCGCCTTCTCCAGCCGCCCGGCAGCCGAACTGAGCGACTGCGCACCAAGATAGGCGGCAGCGGACTTGACCGAGTGGGCATGGAGGCAGATCTCGTCCCAACGACCTTCGGCCCACCAGGCTTGCATGCTCGCACCGAGGTCCGCGTACTCGCGCGAGAAGTCGCTCAGCAGTTTCAGATACAGCGCTTCCCGGCCGCCGAGGTTGGCGAGCGCCCGTTGCGTATCGATGCCGGGCATCAATGCCGACAGACTGTCGACATCGGCCGGAGCGGTTTCAACCGTCTCGACCGCCGCGAGGTGATCCGCTTCGCCCGGCTTCAGCCACTGCAGCAGTTTTGCATTCAGTTCATCCTGCATCAGCGGCTTGGACAGATGGTCGTTCATGCCGACCTCGCGGCAGCGGCGGCGGTCCTCCTCCATCGCCTGGGCGGTCATGGCGATGATCGGCAGATCGGCAAAGCGGGTCTGTTTGCGAATTTCGGCGGTCGCCGTCAGGCCGTCCATGATCGGCATCTGTATATCCATCAACACCAGGTCGTAGTGGTTGTGCATCACCCTGTCCACCGCCTGCCGGCCGTTGTCGGCAACCTCCACCACAGCACCGATATCGGCGAGAAACTCCCGGGCGATCTGCATATTGATCGCGTTGTCTTCCACCAGCAGGATCCGACAACCGGCCAGGCGCCCCGCTGTCGACGAACAGCCCGATGCGACACGCCGTTGCTCGGCCTCGTCCCGGTGGTCGCCGCCGAAGATATCGGCCAGGGTATCCTGCATGACCGATTCGTTGACCGGTTTGAGCAGGAAACCGTCCAACCCCACCTCGCCGGCCTGCTTGAAAACCTCCTCCCGCCCGTAGCCGGTCACCATCAGGATAGCGGGAAGGCAGCCGGGCTCCATCTGCTGTTTCAGCCAGGCCACCAGTTCAAGGCCATCCATCTCCGGCATCCGCCAGTCGGTGAGCAACAGGTCGAACGGATCGTCCGCCGTACAGGCCTCCCGCAGCCGTTCGGTCGCCTTTTGGCCATTTTCGACCTGATCCACACGCAAGCCCATGCGTATCAGCATCGCCGCCAGCACATCGCGTACACACTGGTTGTCATCCGCGATCAGGACCCGTTTATTGCCAAACAACCGCGGCTCCCGACCGGTGGCGGTCAGACCATTCTCCTGAACGCCAAGCGTGACGGTAAAGTGGAAGCAACTGCCCACACCCGGTTCGCTTTCGGCCCAGATACGCCCGCCCATCAACTCGGTCAGTTGCTTGCAGATCGCCAGTCCCAGTCCGGTGCCGCCATACTTGCGGGTGATCGATTCATCGGCCTGGGCAAAGGAGTGGAACAAGCCATCGAGCTGATCCGCGGTCATGCCGATACCGGTATCGATCACCGAGAACTGCAGCTCCACCCGATCCTCGCCCACGGGCCGACAGGAAGCCCTGACCAGCACTTCTCCGCGCTCGGTGAATTTGACCGCGTTGCCGACCAGGTTGATCAGGATCTGCCCCAGGCGCAGCGGGTCGCCGATCAGCATTCGGGGCAGTTCGCCCGGGATGTCGAACACCAACTCGATATTTTTCGCTTCGGTCCGAAGCGTGCAGATGTCGGACAGGTTGTCGAGCACAGCGTCCAGGTTGAAGGGGACCCTCTCCAGCGACAGTTTGCCGGCCTCGACCTTGGAGAAGTCGAGAATGTCGTTGATGATGCCCAGCAGCGCATTGGCCGAACCGCGCACCTTCTCCAGGTAGTCGCGTTGTTTGGCGGTCATCTCGGTGCGCAGAGCCAGTTGGGTCATGCCGATGATCGCGTTCATCGGGGTGCGGATCTCGTGGCTCATTCGGGCC
>Ga0214472_10005226_pt1 | contig 13651 bp, 13 predicted proteins | sample RVTome_6_FD_207662 | JGI IMG/M metagenome (GOLD analysis project Ga0214472, IMG submission 207662) | Soil microbial communities from uranium-contaminated site in the Upper Colorado River Basin, Wyoming, United States - RVT140D175 | ecosystem: Environmental > Terrestrial > Soil > Contaminated >... | reverse complement strand
CGCTTCCAGGGGCGCGAGTTCTACGCCTTCACCCGTCCGGGCGACGTGGCGGGCCAGCATTTTGCGCGCGAGCTCGGTGCCGCGTGGGCGGGCGGGGCGGACGAGACGCCGCCCGCCGCCCTCGATGCGGCGCTCATCTTCGCGCCGGCCGGCGCGCTGGTGCCGACCGCGCTGCGTCACCTCGAGCGTGGTGGCAGCGTGGTGTGCGCCGGCATTCACATGAGCGACATCCCGTCCTTTCCCTACGCCATCTTGTGGGGCGAACGGCAGGTCCGCTCGGTCGCCAATCTCACCCGGCGCGACGGCGAGGAGTTCCTCGCGCTCGCCCCGCGCGTGCCGGTGCGCACCACGGTGCATCCGTTTCCGCTGGCGCAGGCCAACGAGGCGCTGCGCGAGCTGCGCGCGGGCGCCTTCGAGGGCGCGGCGGTGCTGGTGATGGCCGGCTGACGGGTCGCGCGGGAGGGCCGGCGACGGCCGCCCGGCGGCGCCCGCCCGGCGACGGAATCCGCGGCGCGCCCCGCACGCCTCAGTCGGCGGCGAAGCAGTACAGCAGGCCCGCCCCGCCGGTCCCCCGCAGTGCCTCGTCGCTGCAGCCGCGCGAGGCATGCGACGCGTTCCACGAGCGCGACGGCTCGTCGTCGCGCAGCCCCATGCGGTCGTGATGGCCGACCATCGCGGATCCCTCGCCGCTCCTGGTCCAGTTGCCGCAGGTGCGGTCTTCGCCGTCGGCGAAGGCGGTGCCGTCGGGTTGCGAGCCGGTGAGGATGTCGTGCATGTTGGGGGTGTCGCCGCGCCCGTTGACCACCTCGCCCTTCTCGGTGAGCGCGGTCTCTTTTGTAAGATTGTTGTCGCCGTGCAACTGCTCGACGTCCTGCGCGATCACCACCCCTTTGGCATTGCGCCACGGTCCCTTGCCGAGCGGTCACGCGCATTCACGGCCGTCTCGCCGCCGGCCGCGCTGGTGCTCAGGTAGGCGCGCCAATGGGTTGCCTTCGCCCCGGCCGCCTTGGCGAGCGCCGCGCAATGCCTGTCGGCGCCGGCCAGGCCGCCGAAGTCGGCCCCTTTGCCGGCGCCGGCGCTGGTGACGAAGAAGCTCATGCCATCCTGCTGGGCGAGGACCGCCCCGCCGAGCGCCAGGGCTGCCAGCCCAGAGACAAAACTCACGCCGCGACGCAATGTCTTGTTCATTTTGCGTCTCTCCGTTGCGCTTCGATTCGCCCGCCCGCGGGCAGGCGCGAGCGGGTTATTCATACTAGACTGCGCCGCGTGTGCCGCCAGCGGCACGCCCACGCTCGCGACAACGTCATTTGCGGGAGGTACCGTGCCCATCGTTTCCTGTTCGTTCGACCGCCATGCCGAAGCGATTCTCGCCATCCTCAACGAGGCGATCGCGACCTCGACCGCGCGCTGCGCCTACGCGCCGCGCCCGGCCGCGAGCATGCGCACCTGGTTCGCGGCCAAGGCGGACGGCGCCTTTCCGCTGATCGGCCACAAGTTCGGCGCGTGGCGCGACCTGGCGTGCTACCAGGTGATCCTCGACACGCCGGCGCAGCCGGTGGAGGGCTGACACGTGCTGTTCGCGCGCCGCGCGCCCCGCCCCGTCAGCCTCGCCCTGCAGGGCGGCGGCGCGCACGGGGCGTTCACCTGGGGCGTGCTCGACGCCCTGCTCGAGGACGGCCGGCTCGCGTTCGAAGGCATCAGCGGCACCAGCGCCGGCGCGATGAACGCGGTGGTGCTCGCCCACGGCTTGCTGCAGGGCGGGCGCGAGGGCGCGCGCGCGGCGCTGGCGCAGTTCTGGCAAGCGGTGGCGGGCAGCGCGCCGTTCGACCTGGCGGGCGTGAACGCCAACGGCGATCCGCCCAATCTCGCGCCCGGCATCAAGGCGGTGCTGCAGTGGGCGCGCCATTTCGCCCCGCACGAGCTCAACCCCTTCGACGTCAATCCGCTGCGCGACATCGTCGCCGCGCAGATCGATTTCGCCCACCTGCGTGCCGCCTGCCCGCTCAAGCTGTTCGTCGCCGCGACCCACGCCAACACCGGCAAGCTGCGCATCTTCGAGACGCGCGAGCTCACCGCCGAGGCCCTGCTCGCCTCAGCCTGCCTGCCGGCGCTGCACCGCGCCGTGGAAATCGATGGCGAGCCGTACTGGGACGGCGGCTATTCGGCCAATCCGGCGGTGTTCCCCTTGATCTACGACTGCGCCGCGCGCGACATCGTGCTGGTGCTGCTCAGCCCGCTGCTCCACGCCGAGACGCCGCGTACCGCGGATGCGATCCGCAACCGCGCCCTAGATCTCGCCTTCAGCGCGACCTTCCTGCGCGAGATGCGGATGTACGCGCATGCGCGCGAATTCGCCGCGCGAACCGTGATTCCGCTCGGGCGGCTGGAGCGCCGCTTCCGGCGCATGAACTTCCATCTGGTGGAGGCCGAAGAGCTCATGAGCCAGCTCGCCAGCGAAACGAAGCTGGCGACCAGCCTGCCCTTCCTCGAGATGCTGCGCGACCAGGGGCGCGCGCGCGCCCAAGCATGGCTCGATACGAGCCATGCCAATGTCGGGCGGCGCTCCTCGGTGGATATCGCCCAGCTCTTCTACTGACCGCTAACCCGGCCTGCGCGGCGCACACCGCCGCTCGGGCGACGCGGGCGAACGGCACGCCTGCGGCCGGTCGCGCTCCGCGCCGCAGGCTACAGCCACAGCCCCTCAGTGCCGCCAGGCGTGCTCGCCGAAGCGGGCGTGACTGGCGTGCTCCATCATCGCCAGGAAATCGTCGCGGCTCATCTGGATCAGCTTCTCGTGGTCACCCGCCTCGAAGTAGATCTCCTGCTGGTCGGCGAGGCTGTCGTCCATCACCGTGCGCATGCCGTAGGCGGCACCGAGCGGCGGGATCGCGCCGAGCTCGCAATCGGCGAACAGGCGCGCGACTTCCGCTTCGGTGGCAAGGCGCAGAGTGGTGTTGAGCTGGCGGCCCAGGCGGCCCAGCTCGACATGATGCGTCGACGGCAGCACGGCCATGACAAAGCCGTCGTCGGCACCGAGGATCACCGACTTCGCCAGGCAACTGCCCGGCACGTGCGCGTACTGGGCGGTTTGCATGCTGTTGTGGGAATGCGGGTGGGTGAGCACGTCGTAGCGCAGGCCGTGCTGGTCCATGTAATCACGGACCGTGGACGCGATTGCCATGATTCTTCTCCCGATTGACGAATACAGGCCGGCGGCCTGGTTGTCACGCGTAGACAGGCAGACCGTCCCCTTCGATCCGCACCGGTCTTCGTGGCGGCGCAAGCCGTCGCCTCGGTTCATTCTAGGTCGCGCCGCCGCCGATTGCAGGGCGCGGCGGCTTGCGGGCCGCCGAGAGGGGAGCTAGAACGAATCAGTCGCTGCGCACAGCAGGAGTTTGTCATGGCCCTCACGTTCTATCACGGCGCGGGCTCGCCCTATTCGTGGCGGGTGTGGCTCGCGCTCGAGCACAAGCGCATCCGCTACGAATTGAAGGTGCTGTCGTTTTCCGCGGGCGATCTCAGGCAGCCCGAATTCACCGCGCTCAATCCACGCCGGAAGGTGCCGGTGATCGTCGATGACGGCTTCCCGCTGTACGAGTCGGCGGCCATCCTGGAATACCTCGACGAGGGCTACGACGAGACGCCGCGCCTGTTTCCGGGCAACATCGGTCAGCGAGCGCTGATCCGGCGCATGGTGCGCGAGGCCGACCAGTACGCGGCGGCGGCGATGGAGGCGCTGGTCGACGGGGTGCTGTTTACGCCGCCCGAGCAATGGGACGAGGCCGCCCTCATCCGTGCCCGCGCCCAGCTCGGCAACGAGCTCGCGTTGTGGGAGACGATGGTCGTGGGCGAAGGAATGGCGGGCGAGATTTCGGCGGCCGACTTCACCCTCTACCCGATCATCGCGCTGGCGCTGCGGGTGGAGAAGAAAAAGCCGGACCTGAACGTTCGCGAGCTCATTGGTCCGCGGCTGGCGGCGTGGATGAGCCGCATCGAGGCGTTGCCCTATTTCGCCCCCACCTGGCCGTCGCACTGGACCTGACAACGTGCGAAGAAGTCGTGGCGTGCAGGGCCGGATGAGCCACGCAGCAATCGGCCCGCACGGTAGAACTGCGCACGCGTGCTGAGGCGCCGCACCGACCCTCGCGCCGGCATGCCCGCAGCACCGCTTGCTGCTATGCTGTCGCCATTGCAAGCCGGGGAAATCCTGATGTCCTGGACACGCGCGCAGCTCGGCGAGCTCTTCGCCCTCGCCGAGAGCGGTGCCCTCACCCCTTCCGAGCTCGATGCCGCCGCCGCCGAGGCACCGCTCGCGCCGCCCCGCGGCGAGTGGCTGGCCGCCGCCGACCGGCTGTGCGCGTTCGGCGGGGCGCTGCTGGTGATGGCCGGGCTGATCTTCTTCTTCGCCTGGAACTGGGCCGAGCTGCATCGCTTCGCCAAGCTTGCCGCCGCCTTCGCGGCGCTCGCCGGCTGCGTCGGGGTGGCCCTGCCGAGCACGCCGTTCGGCACCGTGTGGCGCGCCGCGCTGTTCGGCGCCTGCCTCGCGCTGGGGGCCTTGCTGGCCCTCATCGGACAGATCTACCAGAGCGGTGCCGACGTGTGGGAGCTGTTCGCGGCATGGGCGGCGCTGATGCTGCCGTTTGCCCTGCTCGCGCGCTCGGCCGGCGCCTGGGCGCTGTGGCTGGTGGTGGCCAACGCGGCGCTGCTGCGCGCGCTGTCCGAGTCGGTGCTGTTCAGGTTTCTCGGGGCCCTGGACGGGCCGACCCCGGTGCTGGTCGTAGCCGGATTCAATCTGATCGTGCTGGTGGGCTTCGAGGCGTTCGGCGGCCTGCTGCTCGCCGGCGGGCGCCGTGACTTGCAGCGGCTGGCCGGCCTGGGGGTGATCGGGCCGCTCGCGCTGGGCGCGGCCATCGCCTGGTGGGAGCCGCGCTTCCTGCCCCTGGCGCCCGCCTACGCGGTGGTCGCGGCGCTCGCTGCATGGGGCTACCTGGTGCCGCGGCGCGATGTGGCGATGCTCGCGCTCACCGTGTTCTCCGCCATCGCGGTCGCCGGCAGCGGGCTGGCCCGGGTCCTGCCCGAGCGTGCGAGCTTCCTCACGCTCAATCTGCTCGCCCTCTTCGTGATCGTCACCAGCGCCCTGGCGGCGATGTGGCTCACGCGCCTCACCCGCGAGACGAGGCGCACATGAGCCGGGACGCCGCCGACACCCTGCTCGAACGCCTGCAGGCGCGCGGCATCATCGACGCCGGGCGCCGCGACGCGCTCGTCGAGCGCACCGGCACGCCGTGGTGGCTCGCCGCGCTGCTCGCCCTGGCCGCGTGGATCGCCGCGCTGATCATCCTCTCCGCGTTCTTCGGCCCGCTGCTGATGCTGGTCGACAGCGCGCTGGCGCGCGCCGTCGGCGGCGGCGTGCTGATCGCCGCCGCGCTCTACCTGTTTCGCCGCGCGACGCCGTTCGCCGCGCAGATGGCGCTCGCCTTCTCGCTCGCCGGCCAGGCCCTGATCGTCACCGCCGTGGCCGGCGATGCGGTGTCGGCCACGGAGACACGGACGCTGGCGCTCACCGCCATGATCGTCGCCGCGGCGATGATGTGGCCAGCGGCACCCGGCCTGCACCGCACCGTGTGCGCGCTCATCGTGCTGCTGAGCCTCGCCTGGCTGATCGGGCCGGGCCGCGGCCTGGCGCTGTTCGGGGTGGTGCTGACCGCCGCCGCCGCGGCCCTGTGGCTGGGCCGCGCGCGCTGGGCCGCACACCCGCAAGCACCGATCTTCAAGGCGCTGGCACATGCCGCGACGCTCACCGCGTTGTGCCTCGCGCCATACGGGCACGCGAATTCCGCGTTGGCGGCGGTGGACGCGGTGGCCGGCGCGGGCCGTTATGGCGGCGTGACGCCGGTGTATGTGCTCGGTGCGGCCGCGGTCCTGCTCGCGACCGTGGCGTGGCTCACCCGTGCCGCGCCCATCGGCCTGCGCGCGGCCGCGCTGGCGGCTGCCGTGCCGTATGCGGTGGCGGCCCACCGCACGCCCGGCCTGCTCGTGAGCGCCGCGCTGCTGCTCGCCGTGTTCCACGCCTGCCACCGGCCGTGGGTGGTGCTCACGCTCGCCTTCGCGGCGCTCTATCTTGCCGAGCTCTACTACAGCCTGCACGCCACGCTGTTGGTGAAATCGCTCGCTCTCGCCGCCACCGGGGCGCTGCTGCTCCTCGCATGGGCCGGCCTCAGGCGCTGGATGCGGAGCGCGCCATGAGCGGCGCATGGATCCGCGGCGCCCTTGCCGCTGCCTTTGTGCTGGTGGCGGCCGTGGCGCTGCTGGCGGTGCGCGACAACGAGCGGGTGCTCGCCGAGGGCCGCATCGTGCTGGCCGAGCTCGCGCCGGTCGACCCGCGGTCCCTGATGCAGGGCGACTACATGGCGCTACGCTACGCGGTGGACGCCGAATTGATGGCGAGCCTGCCGCGGACCCCGGCCCCGCCACCCGACTACGCCCATCTCGCCGTCGATGCGGCGGGCCGCGCCCGGTTTGCCGGCACCGGCGAACGGTTGCCGAGCGCGCCCGACCAGGTGGCGATGCGGATTCGCAGGCGCGACGGCGGCTACAGCATCGGTCCCAACGGATTCTTCTTCCAGGAGGGCAGCGCGGAGCGCTTCGCGGGCGCCCGCTGGGGCGAATTTCGCGTCGACGCCGCAGGCAAGGCGCTGCTCACCTACCTGCGCGACGAACAACTTCAGCGGCTGGGCGAGATCCGGCGCTGAGGACGGGCCGCCGGCGTAAAAATCGCCGCGCCGTCCGGGCGGGGTGTCGACTAAGCTAGAGCTTTGCGGCGCTCCCCATCGGTTTTCATGTCGTCTCCCCCTTTCGTCATTGCCCCGCCGACGCCGCCCCTGTGCGGCCGCCGGCCGGGGTCGGCCCGGCCGTCTTCGGCGCGGCGCCACGCTTGCGGTGCCCCTGCCGCGATTCCAGACCACGTTTTCGACCGGCGTCCGGTCGCCCATCCATGAGCAAGGACGCCTACACCCTGCTCGGGCTCGCGCCCGGCGTCGACCAGCGCGAGATCAAGCGTGCCTTCCGCCGCCTGGCCATGCGCTGGCATCCGGACCGCAACGCCGATCCTGCCGCGATCGAGCACTTCAAGGCGCTGCGCGGGGCCTACGAGCGCTTGCTCGCCGGCCTGGCGGATGATCCCGCGCCGGCGGCGGAAGCCGCCTCGGCGCGCGGCCCGTCGCCCGAGCCCGCGCCACCGCCCGAGCCGCCGCGCGGTGCCGACCGCCGCGAGGACCTCGCCCTGACGCTGGAGGAAGCGTGGGGCGGCTGCCACAAGACCGTGCAACGGAGCCAGGCGGCTCCGTGCGCGGCGTGCCACGGCAGCGGCGAGGAAGTGCTGCGCCATTCGCGCCTGTGCAGCGCCTGCCTCGGCTCGGGGCGCCTGCGCCGCGGCGCCGGCCTGATCCCGTGCGAAGCCTGCGACGGACGCGGCTACACCAAGCGACACGCGTGTGCGGCGTGCGGCGGCAGCGGGCAGACCGGGCGGTCGCGCACGATCTCGGTGAAGGTGCCGCCCGGCGTGCTGCCCGGCGACGAGCTGCGCCTCGCCGGCGAAGGCGACAAGCCCGTGAGCGGGGCGGGACGCGCCGGCGACCTGCGCCTGTGCATCGCACTCATGCCGCACGCGCTGTATCGCCTCGCCGGGCGCGACGTCGTCCTCACCCGCCCGGTCAGCGCGCTGCGCCTGCTGCTCGGCGGAGAGCTCGAGGTGCCCACGCCGCACGGCACCCGGCGCGTGCCGTTGCCGCCGGGCAGCGCCACGGCGCGCGAGCTGCGGGTCGACGGCGCGGGCTTTCCGGCGCGCCGCGGCGAGGCGGCCGGAGCACTGGTGGTGCGCCTGGAGCCGGTCCTGCCGCGCGCAGCCGATGCGCGCCTGCGCGAACTGCTCGACGGCGTCGAGGCCGAGCTCGCCCGCCATCCGGAGCGCCACGTGCCGGAGCTCGCGCAGTGGGAGGCACGCTGGCTGACGGGGGAGGACCGTCCGCACGGACCGCGCGCACAAGGGGCAGCGGGAACCGGGCGGTGAGTGATCGGGCGGGTCCTCGGTTTGATCAGGCCGCGATTGGACGGATTGTTGTCCTTACGGCGGCGCGGGCAGCGGCGCGACGTGCCACGTGTCGGCCGCGTACGCGCGGATCGCCCGGTCGGCCGAGAACGGGCCCATGCCGGCCACGTTGAGGATGGCCTTGCGCCACCACCCGTCGGGTTCCAGGAAGAGCGCGTCGACGCGGCCTTGCGTGGCGACGTAGTCGGCATAGTCGGCGAGCAGCATGAAGCGGTCACCGTAGCGCACCAGGCTGTCGAAGACGTCGTGGTAGCGCGCGGGATCCGCGGGCGAGAACATGCCGCGCCGGATCTGGTCGAGCGCTTCGCGCAGGTTCGGGTCGCCCTGGTAATGGCGCGTGGGATCGTAGCCCGCACGGCGCAGTGCGGCCACCTCGTCCGCGCTGTGGCCGAAGATGAACATGTTGTCCGCACCGACCTGGTCGCGGATCTCGATGTTGGCGCCATCCTCGGTGCCGATGGTGAGCGCGCCGTTGAGGGCGAGCTTCATGTTGCCGGTGCCGGACGCCTCGGTGCCGGCGGTGGAGATCTGCTCCGACAGATCGGCGGCGGGCATGATGAGCTCGGCCAGCGACACCCCGTAGTCGGGCAGGAACACCACCTTCAGCCGATCGGACGTCCGCGGGTCGTTATTGACCACTGCCGCCACGTCGTGGATCAGGCGGATCACCTGCTTGGCCATGTGGTAGCCGGTGGCCGCCTTGCCGGCGAAGATGACGCAGCGCGGCACGCTCGACCCCGCGCCGGGCGCGCGCCGCAGGGCGTTGTAGCGGGTGATGACGTGGAGCACGTTGAGCAGTTGGCGCTTGTACTCGTGAAAGCGCTTCACCTGCACGTCGAACAGGCACTCGGCATCGACCGTCACGCCCAGCGTGCGCCGGATGTGCTCGGCCAGGCGGCGCTTGTTGTCGCGCTTGGCGTCCCCGAAGGCGCTGCGGAAGGCGTCGTCGCCGGCCGCCGCGCGCAACTCCTGCAGCCGCTCGAGGTCGAGCCGCCAGCCGCGCCCGATGCGCGCGTCGATGAGTTGCGCGAGCGACGGATTGGCCTGCGCCAGCCAGCGCCGCTGGGTCACGCCGTTGGTCTTGTTGTGGAAGCGCTCCGGATACAGGCGCGCGAAGTCGGCGAAGATGGTCTCCACCATGAGCTGGGAATGCAGCGCCGAGACGCCGTTCACGCGATGGCTGGCGACCAGGCACAGGTGCGCCATGCGCACCCGCCGGTCGTTGTCCTCGTCGATCAGCGAGACGCGGCGCAGCAGCGCGACGTCGCCCGGATGGCGCGCCGCCACCTCGTCGAGAAAGTCCTGGTTGATGCGGTAGATGATGCGCATGTGGCGCGGCAGCACCGCCTGCATCACCGCCAGCGGCCAGGTCTCGAGCGCCTCGGGCATCAAGGTGTGGTTGGTGTACGAGAAGATGCGCCGGCACTGCGCCCAGGCCGCGTCCCAGCCGATGCCGTGGTCGTCGACGAGCAGGCGCATCAGCTCGGCCACCGCCACCGCGGGATGGGTGTCGTTGAGATGGATCGCCACCTGCTCGGCGAGGTTGTCGAGACGGCCGTGCTCGGCGAGGTGGCCAGCGAGGATGTCCTGCAGCGAGGCGGCGACGAAGAAATACTCCTGGCGCAGGCGCAGCTCGCGCCCGGCCTGGGTGCGGTCGTTCGGATACAGCACCCACGAGATGTGCTCGTAGTGGTTCTTCAGTTCGGCCGCGCGCGAATAATCGCCGTCGTTGAAGGCGGACAGGTCGATGTGCGCTGGGGCGGCAGCCTTCCACAGACGCAGCGTGGTGACGTGGTCGGTGCCGTGGCCCGGGATGACATGGTCGAAGGCCTTCGCCTCCACGGCATGCGTCGGGTGCCACTCGGCCCATTCCCCGAGGTGGTCGACGCTGCCGCCGTAGCGCACCGTGTAGTGGATGTCGGGGCGCGGAAACTCCCATGGCGTGCCATTCACCAGCCACGGATCCGGTTCCTCCACCTGATGGCCGTCGACCACCTCCTGCGCGAACATGCCGTACTCGTAACGCATGCCGTAGCCGCGCGAGGGCAGCTCGCAGGTGGCCATCGCATCGAGGAAACAGGCCGCGAGCCGGCCCAGGCCGCCGTTGCCCAGCGCGGCATCGGGCTCGCACTCGAGGATCGTCCCGAGCTGGCGCCCCTGCGCCGCCAGCGCGGCCGCGATCGGCTCGCGCAGCTCCAGCGCGGACAGCGCGTTGTCGAGCGAGCGCCCGATCAGGAACTCCATCGACAGGTAATAGATGCGGCGCGCCTTGTGGGCCGCCTCCAGCCGCCGGGTGGCGACCCAGCGCGCAGCCAGGCGTTCGCGCATCAGTTCCGCGACCGCCAGGAATTGTTCGTCGGGCGCCGCCGTGGCCGGATCGGTGGCGACCGAACACAGCAGGCGTTCATCGATGAGGGACCGAAGGGAGGCGACCTGTGCCGCGTCCGGATTGCGTTCTGCCTTGCCCATACGCGCTGCTCCAACAGGTGCGGAGCCGGGATGACCCCGCGCAATTGCCCGCGCGAACGTTCGCCGCGCCCGGGCGCGGCTTCGCAGGTGCAGGTGGAGACAAGAGCGGAGGACCCCGGTTTCGTGGTCGGGCGCAATTCCTGGCAACGGCGGGACCGATGCGAGGACCTGCAACGCCGTCAGCGGCGAGTGCGGCGCGTCGTCGAGCGCCGACCCCGCGAAGCAGGTTGTTAGGATCACACAACCCGGGGCACTGTCCAAGGGGTTCGGGCTAAACTCCTGCCCTCGCCCCCGCGACCCACCTCCCTCGCCGGCACCCGTGCGGCGCCAGGCGGGCGGTCATCCACCCTGTCCGATTGAGCCCCCATGATTCTCGATATCGATTTTGTTTCCGATTTTGTCTGCCCATGGTGTTTTCTCGGCCGGATGCGTCTCGTGCGCGCGGTGGAGCAGGTCGGCGCGCAGCGCCCCGACCTGACCCTGCGGGTGAACTGGCTGCCGTTCTTCCTCAATCCGGACACGCCTGCCGGCGGCGAACCGTATCGGCCGTTCCTCGAGGCGAAGTTCGGCGGCGCGCGCGAGGCCGACGCGGTCCAGGCGCGGGTGGCCGAGGCGGGCGCCCTGGACGGCGTGCATTTCGCCTTCGAACGCATCGCGCTGCGGCCCAATACCCTGAAGGCCCACCGCCTGAGCTACCGCGCCCAGTCGCTCGGCTACACCGGCGCGCAGGTGAGCGCGCTGGGCGAAGCGTTGTTCGCCGCGCATTTCCAGGAAGGGCGCAACATCGGCGACGATGCCACGCTGGCCGCGATCGCCGCGGCCACCTGCGGCGATCGCAAGGAGGACGTGATCGCCTACCTCGAAAGCGGCCAGGACGAGGCGACCGTCAAGCGCATGGCGGTACAGATCCAGAAGCAGGGAATCAATGGCGTGCCGTTCTTCATCGTGAACCGCAAGCTCACCGTGTCGGGCGCACAGACCCCGGCGGTGCTGGGGGCGGCGATCCTGCAGGCGATCCGGTAGGAACCCCGCCGCCGGGTCTCGCCATCGCCTCGGCGATCGTGGTCAGGGACGGCGCCGCGCGGCGTCCGCGGCCCGTCGCGGCGCACGACGCACAAAGGAACACCCCGCGATTGCGGTCGGATCACCTTTCGGCTCGTCCTTCAAAGTGCTACCTCTGAAAAACCGATTGTCCGGCCACGCGGGGCTTACCCTCATGCTAGTACAGCGCTGGCAGGTTGCAAGGACGAATACGCCGGGAGCCGGTAGCGGCCGGCGAATGTCCGCACCGCCCGGGCGCCACGCCCGGGCGTCGCCGCGTCTTACTTGCCGTTGACTTCCAGCAACTCGATCTCGAACACCAGCGTCGCCCCGGGTGGGATCACGCCGCCGGCGCCACGATCGCCGTAGGCGGTGTCCGGCGGGCAGGTGAGGCGGGCCTTGCCGCCGACCTTCATCATGGCGACACCCTCGGTCCAGCACTTGACGACGGCGCTGAGGGGGAATTCGGTGGGTTCGTTGCGCTTGTAGGAGCTGTCGAATTCGGTGCCGTCGGGCAGGGTGCCGCGGTAATGAACCTTCACCACGTCGGCCGCGACCGGACGCGCGCCCTTGCCCTCGACCAGCGACAGATACACGAAACCGCTCGGCGCCTTGACCGCGCCCTTCTCCGCGGCGGCCTTGGCGATCAGCTCCTTGCCCTTGGCGGCGCCCTGCGCGGCCACCGCGGCCTGGCGGGCCTGTGCCAGCTGGTTCACCTTGGGGCCGTATGCGTCCATGTCGACCGCGCTCTTGCTGCCCAGCGTGGCGTCGCGCCAGCCCTGCTGGACGGCGTCGAGCTCGGCCGCCGTGAATTGGAACACGGCGGTCTGGCGGGCCATGATCTGGCCAACGGCGTACAGCGTCTTCTGGTCTTCGGTCAGGTCGGCCGCGTGGGCGGCACCGGTGGCGAGCGCAAGGCTCAGGGCGATGAGGATCGGTTTGGTCATGTGAGGGAGTGCGCTCAGAGAAAGTAATGAAGGGAAAACCGCGGCCGGCGCGGGTGGCGGTGAGCATACTGCATCGGAAGGCCTACTGCCCGCACCGCCTCATGCAGATCGTTCCGGGCGCTCCGGAGAGGCCACCGCAGCCTGGCCACCGCGAGCCGCTCACGCCGGGTCCGCGGCGCGTGCGAAGCGCGCCGGCAGCCAGGCCTTGAAGCGCTCGAGCAGCGACAACAGCGCCGGCACGAAGAACAGCACCAGCACCGCCGAGAACCCCAGCCCGAAGGCGATGGAGGCCGCCATCGGGATCAGGAACTGGGCCTGCAGCGAGGATTCGAAGAGCAGCGGGGTGAGCCCGCCGATGGTGGTGAGCGAGGTGAGGAGCACCGCGCGCAGGCGCCCGCAGGCGGCCCCCACCAGCGCCTCCTCCAGGTCCGCGCCCTTGTGGCGCAGCTCCTGAAAGAGGCTCACCAGGATGATGGAGTTGTTCACCACGATGCCGGCCAGGCCGAACAGGCCGAACATCGACAGGATGGTGAGATCCATGCCGAGCAGCCAGTGGCCGAAGATCGCACCCGCGAGCCCGAGCGGGATCGCCGACATCACCACCAGCGGCCAGCTCCACGAGGCGAACGACCACACCAGCACGAGATAGATGAGGCCCAGCCCGAGCAGCAGCCCGGCGCGCATGTCGGCCAGCGTCTCGCGCTGGTCGGCGGCGCGCCCCTCGAAGCTGTACTCCACGCCGTGGCGCCGGGCGAGCGCCGGCAGCGCCTCGCGTGCGAGCTCGGCCTGGATGGTGTTGGCGTTGTTGCGCGCCGAGTCGATCGCCGCCGAGACTTCCACCGCGAGCCGCCCGTCGGCGTGGCGCAGCGCCTCGAAGCCGCGCCGCGACTCCCAGCTCGCCACCGTGGCGAGCGGCACGAAGCGTCCGTCGGCGGCGCGGATGGTGATGCGCTCGAAGACGTCGAGCCGCTCGCGCTCGGCGCGCGGCAGCAGCACCCGCACCTCGAGCTCCTCGCGCCCGACCTGCACCAGCTGCGCGAGGTGCCCGTCGAAGGCGGCGCGCAACTGGCGGCCGAGGCTCTCGGTG
>Ga0214472_10005225_pt1 | contig 13654 bp, 9 predicted proteins | sample RVTome_6_FD_207662 | JGI IMG/M metagenome (GOLD analysis project Ga0214472, IMG submission 207662) | Soil microbial communities from uranium-contaminated site in the Upper Colorado River Basin, Wyoming, United States - RVT140D175 | ecosystem: Environmental > Terrestrial > Soil > Contaminated >... | reverse complement strand
TCGCGCATCTCGTCGTTCATGTCGACTCCGATGACGCGCCCCGCGGCGCCAACCACCTGAGCGGCAATGTAGCAGATCTTGCCTCCGCCGCTTCCCAGATCGAGCACCGTCTCGCCGGGACGAAGATACTTCGAGGGGTCGCCGCATCCGTAGTCGCGCTCCAGAATCTCCTGAGGGATGACCGCGAGATAGCCGTGGTCGTATTCGACCGGGCAGCAGAGAGCTTCTTCCTTGGTGGCGGCCGCCTTGGAGTAACGATCGTTGACCGCCTGTTCGACGTCGATGGGTGAGTTCGGCATTTTGTTTGCGTCTCCTCCGGGCGCGTTTGTCGCCTGTAAGCCCCTCCACGCACTTATCATTAGATGCCCGACGGCCGGCCCGCGTTCCATCCTTATCACCCGCCGCCTGATGGGTCAAAAAACCGCGCGATGCCACCCCTGGCACGCGGATGGTCTGCCAGCTTGACTCTACCTGCCGCGCCGAAGCTACGATGTACCCATCGAGCCAAAGCAGGCTTGCCCCGCCGTAGCTACAGTGTATTGACTCGAGCGCAGGCGGGAGCCTGCCGCGCCGAAGCTGCAACGCGTTAGGTGAGCGAAGGCGGGCGCCTTGGAAAAATGACTGCCAGAGCATATGCTTTGGCAGTCTGCGCCTTCGCCAGCTGCACCCCCGGTGGTGCCAGCGCAACGGCGAGATCAAAGAATCGGGCAAAAAGTGACGACCCTGCGGGAGTACCTCGATTTCGCCATGGATACTGCTTGGCACGCGGGTCAGCTCACGCTCGCTTATTTCCAAACCGGGGTCCAGGTTCAATGGAAGGGGGATGAAAGCCCCGTAACCGAGGCCGATCAGGGGGCGGAGCAGCTCATGAGACGGCTTATTTCCCGACGCTTTCCGGGGCACGCGGTCATGGGGGAGGAGTTCGGTGAATCGGATACGGACTCCGCGTATCGCTGGATCATCGATCCTATCGACGGGACGCAGTCCTTCATCCAGGGAGTGCCTCTGTACGGCGTGTTGATGGGGCTCGAGATCGACCAAGAGGCCGTTGTCGGCGTGGCGTACTTCCCAGCGCTCCGAGAGATGGTGTCGGCGTCCCGCGGTGAAGGTTGTCGATGGAACGGTCGTATCGCTCGCGTTTCCCAAGTATCTCGGCTGGAGGACGCCCTACTATCGCATACCAGTGTTTCGGATCTCGAGAACGGGAGGACGCGCGAGTTTTGGAATCGTATCAAGGCCGCGACGCGGGTCCAGCGTGGCTGGGGCGATTGTTACGGCCACTGTCTGGTCGCCACCGGTCGTGCGGAGATCCAGATCGATCCCATCATGAGTCCTTGGGACTGTGCCGCACTGGCGCCCATCCTCGAAGAAGCTGGAGGCACGTTTACCGATTGGGACGGCAAGCCGACCATCCACGGCCGTGATGCCTTCAGCACCAACGGGTTCCTCTTTGCCGCGGTAAGGGCTTTGCTTCAAGAGACGATCGTGCCTTCGACCTGAGGGCGACACCGGCCCTCATGATCTGCTTCGGAACGGAAAAACAAGAAGGATGAGCATCGGCAAGTGGGTGTGGGCCGGCGTCGTGCTGGCCATGATTGTCCTCGTCCTCGTCGTCCTCGGTCCTGGACGAGAGATGAGGAACGCGAGTGCGCGCGCCCGTTACCCGCACGTCGTCCTGGTTACCATCGATACCCTCCACGTTTTGGAGACCGGTGTCTACAACCCGGAGGTCACGTTCACGCCGAACCTCGTCGATTTCGCGCGGGATGGTCTTGTTTTCCAGCATGCCTACACGCCGGTGCCCATCACGCTGCCCTCTCACACCGATCTCATGAGCGGGATGTCTCCCCTCAAGCACAGCGTCATGGCGAACGGGGATCAGGTCCCCGCCGGGCTCACGACTCTCGCGGAGGTATTCAAAGAGGCGGGTTACCGCACCGCGGCCTTCGTCTCCCTAGGAGTCTTGATGCGGGCCTTCCAGCTCGATCAGGGTTTCGACACGTACGTCGATCCGTTCGGTGATCGGCGGGGCCGGTGGTACCGACGCGCGGATGAAGTGTTCGAGCCGGTGAAGTCATGGCTCGAGGAGAACTATTCGGAGCCGTTTTTCATCTGGGTGCACTATTCGGATCCGCACGAGCCCTATCTCACCAAGGATGCTCCGCCCGATACGCGGCTGACCTTGGATGGCGAGCTGGTCGGCGAATGGACCCTCGCCGATCGCGCCCACGTCGACGTCGACGTGGGGGTCCCGCCGGGCAAGCACCGGTTGACGTGGACGTCGCTGCGCGAACCGAGGCCGGACGACGTGCGCCACACAGGCATGAAGATGAATCTCTTCGGCCAGAAGGAGCTCGCTGCGCTGACGAGCGCGAGCCTTCCCTCGTCCGTTGATGACATCGAGCTCGATCCTTCCTGGAGTCTCGATCTCGCCAATACCGGCCGCGACGTGGTGACGCTGAAGCTAGGATTCGGCGGGCGGCTGCAACAAGCGTCGCCGTCGGAAGTCGCCGAATACTATCCTCAGGAAGTCGAATGGGCAGATCTGCACGTCGGGAAGCTCCGCTCTCTGATCGACTCGCTGGGCATTGGGGAGGAGACGCTATGGGTCATCGTTTCCGACCACGGCGAGGGTCTGTACCGTCACGGCTACCTGGGACATTCGGCCTACGTGTTCGAGGATCAGCTGAGGATCTTGTGGCAAATGCGAGGGCCCGGCGTTCCCCAGGGCGAGATCGTGGACAGCACACCGGTCATGATGATGGACGTGGCACCGACACTTCTCGATCTCATCGGCCTCGCCGTTCCGAGCGGCGTGGAGGGCCATTCTCTGGTCGAATGCTGGCAGGGCGGCGATTGTCCCGAACGTAACGAATGGTGGGCGTACGGATTGAATCACGGTAATAACCGGCTCGCCGCGGCCGCCGGCTACAAGTGGCCTTATAAATGGATGTGGAAACGCCAGCTGGGCAAGGGAGCCTATCACCTCGGAGACGACCCTTGGGAGGAGAACGATCTGCTGGGGCCGCCGCCCCACCCCCAGGAGCTCGTCGACCTGGCCCGCGGGTTCCAGGAGCTCCGGCCGAACCTGGCTTTTCGTCTCACTCACAGGCACCGGGTTGTCGGCCACGCCGACCAATTGGAGATGTTGAGGGCCCTCGGCTACGTCGGCACGGGTGAAGAGCCCTGAGAACCTGAGGGGTTTCCAACCCTCGATTCAACCCCGCACCTAGACGGTTTTTTCCCACACTCGACCCTTCTGCCGCCCCCGGCGGCTTGCCGGCTTTCTCGCGCAACTAGAATGGAGCCAGCAGCTTAGATGGTGGGGCTGCCAGTCTGGGTTATTTCACCCCTGAGGGCGTTATCGGCATCATTCTTGTATTTAAGAAACGAGGGAGACCTACACTCTTGCAGTCCATGATCTTCGGCCTGGCCACGCTACCGCTGGCCCTGGGTCTGCTCTACGTCTGTACCCGCTACAACTCCCTCAAGGCCACCTTCGATGCCGTCAACTCCGAGCTGGACGCCCTCATGCGGCAAAAGGAAGATCTGCTCAAGGGCCTCGAGCGCAAGGACTTCTTGAGCCGATTCGTCCGCGAGCTCCCTCTTCTCACCGAGCAGCTCGACAGTCGCGTCAGCTCCCGGCTCATTCCCGACATTCTGATGAAAGTCGTGATCCGGAGCCTGGAGCCCCGGCAAGCCCTGGTTCTGCGGCGCCGCCGCACCGCTCATTCGGAACCCGGTCGTACCGCTCGATTGACCGCGGCGGCGGCCCACCCGAAGGGCGGATCTCTGAGGGAGGGAATGGAGATCCAAATCGGGGAGGGCGAGCTCGGGTTCGTCGCCGAGACGCAGCTCACGATGGTGCGTGATGATTTCGAGCGAGAGACCTCCCTCAGCCGCTCGCGGATCAAAGAAAACAACATCCCGGGCTTCCGGCCGGATATCGCGGCGCCGATGATCTTCGATGGAAAGACGCTCGGAGTGATCGCCGTTTCCGGGACGCCCTATCAAGGCGGTGACGCCAAGACGGCCATGCGGCTCATGGCGCAAATCGGAGCGGTCGCCCTTCACAACGCCGAGACGTATAGCCAAATGAAGTACACGGCCAACGTCGACGGCTTGACCGGTGTTTTCAACAAGCGCCACCTCTTGGCTCAATTGAGCGAGCACATCTACCAGGCGCAGAAGAACCTGACCAACCTGTCCGTCTTCCTCTTCGACATCGACAACTTCAAGAATTACAACGACGTGAACGGTCACGTTGCAGGAGACAAGCTACTCAAGGAACTGGCTACTCTGGTCAAAGAGAACATTCGGGAGGAGAGCATTTTTGGTCGGTTCGGGGGCGAGGAGTTCCTGCTCATCCTTCCGGGGTCGCCCAACCCAGAAGCAGTGGCCGTGGCCGAGAAGCTGCGCGGGCTCATCGCGCAACAGGATTTCGATTTCGCCGCGAATCAGCCGCTCGGCGTCGTGAGCGTGAGCGGCGGCGTGGCGACCTATCCGGCCGACGCCATGGACGGCACCAGCCTGCTGCGACGCGCCGACGAGGCACTCTATGCGGCCAAGGGTCAGGGTCGAAACCGGGTCCTTCCGGCCGAGAAGAACTATATTTGCGAGAGCCGGTCGGCAACGCCCAGACGTTCGGCGTCCGGCGAACCGTTGTCCGATCCCAATCTTCCCAAGCTGTCCGGTAACATCCGTTACGACCAAACCATCATCAGCCAGCGGATCGAGATCCCCGACAAAGAGCCTTGGGCCGACGACTTCGACTAGGGGCGTCTGGCTCGGTTGATTGCGGCTATCCCGCGTATTGACGCCAGCAGAGGCTCACTCTCTCTCTACTTCGACCTCCTCCAGGCTCTTCAGAATCTGCACCTGGAGCTCCCGGGCCCGGGCCATCACTTCGTCGACGTCGACCGTCGTCACGTCCCGGTTACGGACCACGAAGCGTCCTCCCACCAACACGCTGCCGACGTCTCCGCCTTTGACGACATAGACGAGGTGAGAGTAGACGTCGTAGAGCGGCGTGAGCTCCGGGACGCGCGCGTCGATCATCACGATATCCGCGAGCTTGCCCGGCTCGATCGAACCGATGGAGCCTTCGAGACCCAGCGCCCTCGCTCCCCCGAGCGTCGCCATCTCGAAGACCGTTTCGGCCGGCATGACCGTGGGATCCAGGGTCACGACCTTGTGGAGCTTGGCCGCGGTATCCATCTCCTCGAAGAGGTCGAGGTTGTTGTTGCTGGCCGGCCCGTCGGTCCCCAGTCCCACCGGGACGCCGGCCGCCAAGAGCTCGGGCACACGCGCGACGCCCGATGCGGTCTTCATGTTGCTCTCGGGGTTGTGAGAAACTCCCGCCCCGCTTCTGGCGATGCGCTCGATGTCGGAATCGGACAGCCAAATCGAGTGATGCAGGATCGTCCCGGGAGCGAGAATGCCCGCGTCGTCGAGGGCGGCGATGGTCTCCTTGCCGAGCAACTTCAAGACCTGCTCGTTCTCGGTCGGCGGCTCGACCGCGTGGATCTGAAAGGGCACCGCGTATCGACGGGCGAGCTCGTAGGCACGCTCGACGACCTCGATCGAGGTCGTGTAGAGAGCGTGGGGCGCGACCGAAGGGATGACGCGGGGATGATCCCGGTACCGGAGAATGAAGCCTTCCGTGCCCGCGAGAGCCTCCTCCGGCGTTTTATAGTCCGGTACGGGGAACCCGATGATCGTCTGACCTAGCACGCCGCGCAGCCCGGCCTCGTCGGTCGCCCGCGCCACTTCCTCCTCGAAGTAGTACTGGTCCGTGAAGGTGGTCGTTCCGCTTCGCGCCATTTCGATGCATCCGAGGAGGGTTCCCCAGTAGACGAACTCCGGCGAGACGTTCTTTCCTTCGGCGGGGAAGATATAGCCCTCGAGCCATTCCATGAGTTTGAGATCGTCGGCGACCCCGCGCAGCAACGTCATGGCGACGTGACCGTGCGAGTTGACGAGGCCCGGTATGACGAGCTGGCCGGTCGCGTCCACGGTCTCCCTCGCGCTCGGCACGGCCTCGCCGGCGGCGAGCACGGCTTCGATTCGCTCGCCGCGGACGACGACGGACCCGCCTTCGAGCACGCGGCGATCGGAATCCATGGTCACGACCGTGCCACCCCTTATGACGATGTCGACGAGATCGGCGGTACTCTCGCCGGCGGGGGCAGGAGGTCGACAGGCACCGAAGCAGAGAAGAATCAGTAGAGACATCCGAGTCTTGTTCATTCGGACTCCTATCACTGCCGCGGGGCCCCACCCCCGCGGCTCGCCCTCCGGCGACTACGCGCCTGCGGGCGGGTTGAGGACTCCTCACTTGGACGCATGCGTAGGGTTCGGAGGCGGTTGATTGCGGCGGCAACCTCGTATTTCCTGGGCCGCGCGAAGCTACCGGGATGGTGATCCTTTCGGTGAAACGGGTCGAGCGGATCGAGGCCTTCACGATCCAGGAAGTCCTCCACGAGCGCCAGCACTTCGCCGAGCGTGCGCTCGCCATCCATGAAGCGTTCGGCCGCGACGTGGAGGATATGACCGATGGCTCGCGTTTGACTGGCGTCCACGAGTTGTTCGACGCCGCGCAGATCGACGGGTTCTTTTCCGAAGAGCAGCTGGTCGAGACCCTTGACGTCGATCTTGACGTCGCGTTTTCCCCGGGAGGCGTCGAAGCTTCGCGCGACGGGCACGCGGCCGAAATCGCGTGGCAGGGGACTCCCCGCCTCGACGGCGCGTCGGGTCGGTCGAGCCTTTGCGATCTTCTTCGCCTCGGCGGTGGCCTCTTGCGGCAGATAATCGCGCATCAGAATGACTCTGTCGGCCGCGTCGAAATAGTCGCCCGAGCCTCCCATGACCAGTATCGTCGAGATGCCGCGCTCATCGTAGAGCTCGCGAACCCGGTCGATGAAGGGCGTAATGGGCTCGAGCTCCTTGTGGACCAGCGCCTGCATGCGGGCGTCCCGGACCATGAAGTTGGTGGCGGAGGTGTCCTCGTCGAGAAGGAGCGTCGTGGCCCCTGCTTCCATCGCTTCGATGATGTTCGTCGCCTGGCTCGTGCTCCCGCTCGCGTCGTCCGTCGAGAACGCCTCGGTGGCTTTTCCGAAGGGCAGGTTGCTGATGAAGGGGCTGATGTCGACCCGCTCGACGCGCCGGCCGTCCTCGGCGCGGATCTTCACCGCGTCGCGACTGGTGACCACGTACTCGCGGCCGTCGGCTGGAACGTGGGGGTAGACCCCGCGCTCGATCGCCTCGAGGAGTGTCGATTTGCCGTGGTACCCGCCGCCCACGATGAGGGTGACGCCGCGGGGGATCCCCATTCCGGAAAGAGAGTCTTTCGAGGCGACCGGGTGCGGTACCGGAACGCTCAAGCGAAGGGAGTCCGGAGACCGGAAGATAACGGCCTCGCGTTCATCGAGCGGCCGATCGCTGATGCCGCTCTCGCGCGGCAGAATGGCCCCGTCGGCCACGAAGGCGGCGAGCCCCAGCTCTTCGAGCTGCAGGCGGATGGATTCCTGATTCTCCACGCACTCGACGAACGCCCGACCCTCTTCTTGAGGCACCTGGCTCCACAACAAAGACGCCTCGACGACCTTGGGCAGCTCCCGACAGAGGATGGCCTCCGCCTGCCGTCCCAGAATGGTACGCCCGTCGGCAGGAAGCCCCACCTCGACGCGCGCCTCCACCCAATCCGAGGTGACGAGCATAGCCGTCCGTTCCAATACCTCTTGGCCTCCCACGTCGATGGTCACCGCACCGCTCCTGCCGGTGCCGCGGCGTCCCTGGACTTCTCGCACGATGGCGCGTTGCACTTCTCGGCTGAGGAAGTCTTGGAGTGCGACGCGGCGGACGCGATTGCTGAAGAGATCGGTCGGAATCTGAGCCAGCGATTGCGGCGCGCGGAGGCGCATCTTGCTGGGCAGGGCAAAGGGATCACCTTGGACGTGATCGATGTGGAGCGTCCAGCCTCTGCCCTCGTACGTCCCGGCGATCTCCTTGTAGGCCTTGTAGCCGCGGCCGTCGATGCGATCGAGCAGGAGGTGGAGATCGTTGAGATTGGCCATGTCTCAATCCGTGGCTCTCAACTCGGAATCCTCTTGGACGGCAACTCGACGGCCCTCGGCTTCGTCCACCCGGCTCAAGAAGAACAGGCCGAAGGCAAAAAAGACGATGAGAGACAGAATGCTGAGCCGGCTGCCGCCCGCCAGCTGACTTACCACGGCGAACACCAAGGGGCCGATAATGTTCCCGAACTTTCCCCCGATGCTATAGAAGCCGAAAAACTCCGACGACTTGCCGCGCGGAACCATTGACGAGTAAAGGGAACGGCTGAGCGCCTGACTGCCTCCCTGCACAACCGCCACCGCGGTGGCGAGTGCCCAGAAATGCAAGGGGGTGGTCATGAAGTAGCCGAAGATCGAGATCCCGGTGTAGACGAAAAGTGCCAGATAGAGCCCGCGCTTCGCTCCGATGTAAGACGCGAGCGCGCCAAACGCGAACGTAAAAGGGATGCCGAGAAACTGAACCAGGAGCAGCGCGCCAATCAGATGAGTCTGACCGATCCCGATCTCGGCACCGTAGATGGTCGCCATCTTGATGATGGTCATGATGCCGTCGTTGTAGAGCCAGAAGGCGATGAGGAAGGTGAACACCTGCCGATGCCGCCGAATCTCCTTGAACGTCTCGATGACTCGGTCGAGGCCGACTCGGATGGGGTTCATCGCCAGCCTCTCGTCCGATTCCAGTCGGCGTGCGGGCTCCCGGACGACTCGGAGCAGAGGAAGCGTGAAGACCGCCCACCATAGAGCCACGCTAACGAAGGCAATCTTCGCGGCTTGGGTCGCGTCGCTCATTCCGAATCGATCCGGCCAGGTGATCCAAGCGAGCTGGAACGCAAGGAGCAGTCCACCGCCCACGTACCCGACGGCGTAGCCCGCGGTGGAGACGCGATCCACTTCATCGGGGCGCGCCACGTGAGGCAGCAAGGACTCGTAGAAAACCTCGGCGCCGGCGAAACCGATGTTGCCGATGATGAAGACGATGGACACGAAGAGCCACGCGCCTTCACCGGTGAAGGAAAGCAGGAACGATCCGAGGACTCCCAGCGCGACGAAAGCGGCGAGAAACTTCTTTTTGGCGCCCAGGTAGTCGGCCGCGGCACCCAGGACCGGGGAGATGATCGCGATGATGACGAGCGCGACGGTTTGGGTGTATCCCCAGTAAGCGGTCCGCAGGTTCTCGGGGAGCGTTACGGCCGCGTAGCCATGATAAAAGATCGGCAGGATGGCGGCCATCACGGTCGTGACGAACGCGGAGTTCGCCCAGTCGTACATGGCCCAGGCACGGAGCTCGCGCCGATGAAGGCCGAGCGCTTGGAGCCAAGGATGGGCCGGGGGATCGGATTCGTCGGGCACGATGGCGGCTATCCTAGCAGATCGCGTCCGTCACACGGTGTGCTATAGACTGAGGAACGATGAGTGGCGACGATAACGAAATCAAGGGGGGGCGGCGGCGCTTCCTGGGAGCGCTTGGCTCGGGGACGTTGGGATGGTGGTGGTTCTGGCGCCGGGACGCATGGTCCGAACAAATGCTCGTTCCCGTGGCAAGGGCCCAGGAGATGCCCCCGCAAATCGAAGGCATGGAGGGGAAGGAGGGTCTCACTGTGATGAGCGACCGTCCCCTCGCCGCGGAGACACCGGTCACGCTCCTGGATGACGACGTCACGCCCACGAGCCGGCACTTCATTCGCAACAATGGGCTCCTATCGGAGCGTGCCCGCTCGCGGGACGCTTCCGATTGGACGCTGACGGTGGACGGTGAAGTCGAATCCCCCCTCACTCTGAGTCTCGAAGAGCTCAAGAGTCGCTACCCCCACCGCGAGGCCTCCCTCGTGATCGAGTGCGCTGGCAACGGCAGAGCGGGATTCAACCCACCGACCGCGGGTAACCAGTGGACGCTGGGCGCGGTGGGATGCGCCCGCTACACCGGCGTTCGACTGAAGGACGTTTTGGAAGACGCGGGGTTGAAATCGAGCGCGGTTTTCGTCGCTTACTACAGCGAGGATCTCTCGCTCACCGGCGACCCGAACGAGGTCCCCATCTCGCGCGGCGTCGCTTTGGAAAAAGCGCTCGACGAGCACACGTTGCTGGTATGGGAGATGAACGGGGAACCGCTACCGTCCCAACATGGATTTCCGTTGAGGCTCATCGCGCCCGGCACGCCGGGCTCCGCCTCCGGAAAATGGCTGCGGCGTCTTTGGGTCCGTGACCGCGTCCACGACGGCCCCAAGATGACCGGACAGTCCTACCGACTCCCCGAACCTCCGGTAGCGCCCGGCACGCCCGATGCCGATATCCCCGAATCGGAGATGAGGATGATCGAGGCGATGCCGGTGAAGTCGATCATCACGTCGCCGGGAACCGGCGTCGAGATCGAGTTGGGGCAACCGCTCCGCCTCCGTGGGCACGCGTGGTGTGGTGACGGGCCGGTCGAAGCGATGCACGTGAGCTTCGATTTCGGGGTCACCTGGAGGCAGGCGTCGCTCGCGTCGCCGGCCAACCCATTCGCGTGGCAACGATGGGAGGCGGCCCTCGAGCTTCCGGGTCGCGGGTACTACGAGATCTGGGCGCGCGCCACCGACCACCGAGGCCGCCAACAGCCGATGGTGATTCCCGGCTGGAACCCGCGCGGGTATCTCAACAACGCGATGCAGCGGATCGCGGTCCGCGTGATCTGATTCGTGTGATCTCCGGAGATGCGTTACGTCATCCTTCTCGTTGTCGCCGCGCTCCTGGTCGCGGCGATCGGGTTCTTCGCCTGGCAGGGGTTTTACCCGTCGTCACCCATACCGCCTGACGTCCCCGTTCAGGGGCTCATGCCGGGCCAGGGGAGGGGGCTGGTCTTGACCCACTGCGGGGTCTGTCATTCCACGGCGCTCGTCGCCTCCTTCCGGACCAGCCGGGAGGGCTGGGATGCGGTCATCACCCGAATGCAGGAGGAGGAAGGCCTCTGGGGCTTCACGACCGAGGATCGAGAGGCGATGCTCGACTATCTCGCGGCAACTCAGGGGCTCGTGGGCTCTGGGCAACTTCCTGAAAGCCCCTGGGCGCAACCTCTTTACCCACCCAACCCGATTTGGTAGCCGATTTCATCGGCGCCTGTCTCCTAAATAGCTGTCAGGAAAACAGTTAGAAGTCCTAGCCCGCGAAATCGCTGAGAAAGCACCCCAGCCGGTTTGACGAACCGGCCGGGGGAAGCGATAATGAGTTCTCTCAACCAGATCAGCCTGCGCTGACTCGGTCCCCGGAAGCGGCCGGGACGGCCTCCCCCATGAATGCATGACTGCAGGCAGCGACTCCGACCAAGCCTGATTTCGGAGGTTCAGGATGGCAGCTCGGACCAAAGAAGAGAGCAAGGTCTTCAGTCTCGCGGACCGAAAGCCCGTCGAAAAGCCCATAACGCGGCCGCAGAAGCCCAAGCGCGGCACCCGGTCCCGACACCGGAAGTCGCGATTCGCCTGGCAGCCGGTGGCGCTGGTTTGTCTTTGCCTGCTTCTCGCCACGACGAGCGCCCTCGCATTGTACGCCTTCCATCTGGTGGGCACGCTCCGCGCGGAGACCGACGTGATGATGTCCCGCGTCGAGTCTCGGATGCAGCGGCTCGACGCCGCGGTCCAGTTCGACTCCAAGCGGCAGCAGATGTTGCTGGGGATTCGAGACGCGATCATGGAAGCGAATCCTCGCATCGGTCTCAGCGACGCTTATCACTACTCGGACATGATCTTGAAGGCGAGTGAGAGGTACCCCTCGTTAGAGCCCCTCATGTTGCTGGCCATCGGTATCGTGGAGAGCGGCTTCGATCCCGAGGCCGTGAGCCCCGCCGACGCTCGAGGGCTCTATCAGATCTGGCCTTCCACCGGCAGGATGTTGGCTCGGGTACTCGATTGGGAATACAACGAGGAGATGCTCTTCGATCCCGAGAAGAACACGGAGTTGGCGGCGCTCTATCTCGACATCCTGTTCTCCGCTTACAACGATGAACGGTTGGTACTCGCCGAGTACAACGGTGGCCCTCTGAACGCGGGGTACTTGCGAGCGGGCGGCACGCGTGCCGCGGCCGAGACCCGTGACTACGTTGCCAAGGTCCTCGACGCTCACGAAGGTCTGAAGAGACGATTCGAGCGTGGCGGCGAGGTCCAATTGGAGCTCATGCACAAGGATCGGACCCGCAACGACAAGCGCCTCTGGGTCCCGCTCCGCGACGTTCGCCCGGACGTGGGGAGCCAGGCCGGGAATTAGTCGCGCTTTTCCCTTCAAATCAACCGCCGGCCCCCCCCACCGGCGACACCCCGCTAATCGGTTTGGCCGGAGGCCGCCCTGAGGGTAGAATGCCGGAACCCTGGCCCGAAAGTCCGGGATCGCTCTATCTCGATATCTGGGGACGGTCTCCCGCGGGCCGGTGTCAATGAGGGGTTCAAATGAGCGATTTCTACCAGACTGGTGTCGTCACGACCCTGCACCGCTTGGGGCCTCCGAACGCCGAGCGGTTGGAGAGAGAGCTCGTGCGTCTGGTGCGCGAGCGGCCGCTGGCGCTCGTTCTTCCGTCTCTTTATAGCGAGCTCGAGGGCCCGGCACTCCCCCACATCGTGGACGAGCTGTGCAAGGTTCCCTACATCTCCCAGATCGTCATCAGCCTCGACCGGGCCGACAAGAACCAGTTTCACCACGCGCGAGAGTTCTTCAGCCAGCTTCCGCAGGTGCATCGGATCATATGGAACGACGGCCCGCGACTGCGATCTCTGTTCGAGCTGCTCCCCAAGCACGATCTCAACTTTGGCGAGCAAGGAAAGGGGAGAGGCGCTTGGGTGGCACATGGCTACGTTCTCGCCCAGGGCCAGGCGAGAGTCATCGCCATCCACGACTGCGACATACTTACTTATGACCGTGAGATGTTGGGGCGCCTCGTCTACCCGGTCGTAAACCGCCAGTTGAACTACCGATTCTGCAAGGGCTTCTATAGCCGGGTCACGGACCGGATGCACGGCCGCGTGACGCGTCTCATGATGACGCCGCTCATTCGAAGCCTGCAAAGAACCGTAGGCCCGCTTCCGTTCCTCACCTATCTCGACAGCTTCCGATACATTTTGGCGGGAGAGTTCTCCATGGATGCGGACCTGCCGCGCGTCAACCGTATTCCTTCCGATTGGGGACTCGAGATCGGTGTGTTAGCGGAGGTCTACCGCAACGTCGCCTTGCAACGTGTTTGCCAGGTGGATATCGCCTCCAACTACGAACACAAGCACCAACCTCTGTCCGAGCAGGATCCCGAGCACGGCCTGATGAAGATGGCCGTGGATATCTCCAAATCCTTGTTTCAAACGCTTGCCGGAGAGGGAGTCATCCTGTCGGCGGGCCTGTTCAAGAGCTTGGAGGCCAGTTACAAGCGCACCGCCGAGGACACGATTGAGCGGTACCACGCCGATGCCGCCATCAACGGACTGGAGTTCGATCGCGACAACGAGGAGAAGGCGGTCGAGACGTTCACACGGTCCATCGGACTCGCGGGAGAGAGCTTTCTCGCGGATCCACTTGGTGCTCCGCTTATCCCAAACTGGAACCGCGTGACCTCCGCCATTCCGGGTTTC
>Ga0214472_10005224_pt1 | contig 13656 bp, 11 predicted proteins | sample RVTome_6_FD_207662 | JGI IMG/M metagenome (GOLD analysis project Ga0214472, IMG submission 207662) | Soil microbial communities from uranium-contaminated site in the Upper Colorado River Basin, Wyoming, United States - RVT140D175 | ecosystem: Environmental > Terrestrial > Soil > Contaminated >... | reverse complement strand
GTCTACGAAAAACAGCTTGGACAGTTCTATCTGGTCTCTGCCGGCGCCTTCGAGCGTCACGACCACGACTGCCTGAAAAAGCTTTGCCCGGATGACGGCAGCGTGCGGCTCGATCCGGTTACCGGGCAATATGGCGTGCTCGTGCTCGCCGGGCCGAAATCCCGGGACGTCTTGCGCAAGCTGACCAATGCGGATCTGTCCAATGAAGCGTTTCCCTGGCTTTCGGGCAAGATGATTTCCGTGGGCCGCGCCCGTGCCCATGCCCTGCGGGTTAATTTTGTCGGCGAACTCGGCTGGGAACTGCACCACGAGATCGAGATGCAGAACACGATCTTCGACGCCCTGATGGAAGCCGGCGCGGAATTCGGCATCAAACCCTTCGGCATACGGGCGATGGACAGCATGCGGCTTGAAAAATCCTACCGCCTGATCCCCCGGGAAATGTCGATCGAATATTCGGCCTACGAATCCGCCCTCGACCGGTTCGTGCATCCCAACAAGGGACAGTTCCTCGGCCGCGACGGACTTGTCGCATGGCGCGAGCGCGGGGCGAACTGGCGGTTCGTGACGCTGGAAGTGCACGATGTGAGCGATGCGGACGCGCGCGGTTCCGAGGCGATCTATCTCGGCGACCAACTGGTCGGGCGCTGCACCTCCGGCGGCTATGGCTGGCGGCTGCAAAAGAGCCTGGCCCTGGCAATGGTCCGCCCGGATCTGGGCGAACTCGGCCAGGAGCTCGAAGTAAAGATCCTCGGCAAACGTCACCGGGTGACGATCATCCCGGAATCTCCCTTTGACACCGACAATGCGCGGCTGCGCGCCTGACGGGCGCGGCACGGGCTGGAGACCTATGATGAGCAGAATTGCGCATAAGCCGGCGCTTGCCGCCGATCTTCAATTCCCGTCGCGGGCGCCGCGGCCGGATCAAAGGACGCCGGCGGAGATCCTGGAAGACCGGGTGGTGGATTTCATGGCCGGCTTCTCGATCGAAATTGCGCCGCAGGCGGCTGGCAAGATCGTCAGTTTCGCCGACCATCTGCCGACGGGGTCGCGGGTCTATCTGCCCTGGCTGCCCGGCGCCTGTCTGGCGGACGCGGTTTCCCTGTCGGTGCGGTTGCGTTCGGAAAACATGGAGCCGGTGCCGCATATCGCGGCCCGGCGCGTGGAAAGCCGCGCGGCGCTCGACGACAATCTGGCGGAACTGAAGGAGCGGGCTCAGGTCTCCAGCGTGCTCCTGATCGCCGGCGATATCGACAAGCCCGAAGGCCCGTATCGGGACACGCTCGACCTGCTCGAGGAGGGGTTGCTCGAAAAGCACGGGATCACCTCCATCGCGGTCGCCGGCCATCCCGAGCCGAATCCGTTCTTTTCCGAGGCCAAGGCGCTGGAGGCGCTGAAGATCAAACAGGCCTATGCCGCGGACAAGGGCGCCGATATGCGCATCGTCACCCAGTTTTCCTTCTCGATCGAGCGCATCACCGAATGGGAACGGGGTTTGCGCGATGCGGATATCGCCTTGCCGATCCAGATCGGCCTGGCCGGGCCGGCCTCCATGAAAACGCTGATCCGGTTTGCAGCGCTGTGCGGTGTCGGCGCTTCCATGGGCTTCGTCAGGCGCAATGCGGGGGCCGTGACGAAATTGCTGCGCGACCGGGCGCCGGACGATCTGGTCACCGGTCTGGCGCAAGCCGTCGTCGCCGATCCGGACATGTTGATCACCGCGCCGCATTTCTTTACTTTCGGCGGGCTGGTGCGGTCCGTCGACTGGATCGACGCGGTGCTCGAAGGCCGGTTCAAATTCAACCGGAAACAGACCGGGTTCGATATCGTTCAATATCCGTGAGGCCTGCGCCTGCAAGCGCGGGACGGGCGCGCCGTCAGGTCCGCTCTCAAGCGGTTTCCGCCGAGGCCAGATCGCGCCGGTCGCTTTGCGGCGACCGGCCGAATAGGCTGCGATAGCATTTGGAAAAATGCGAGGCGGAAACGAAGCCGCAGGCCACCGCCACGTCGACGATGGGCATGTCCGACTGCAAAAGCAGATGCCGCGCCCGCTCCAACCGCAATTCCAGGTAATAGCGGGCCGGCGAACGTCCCAGATTCTGCCGGAACAGACGTTCCACATGGCGCCGCGACAGATGCGCTTCGCCGGAGATTTCCTCCAGGGTCATGGGAATGGAAATGTTGCGTTCCATCAGTTCGATCAGTCGCAGAAGCTTGCTGTTATAGATGCCGATTCGGGCCCTGAGCGGCAGGCGCTGGCGGTCCTGGGACGAGCGAACCCGGTCGACCAGGCACAATTCGCAGACTTTCGAGACGAGTTCGGCATCGTGTTGCGCGCCGATTATCTGCAACATCATGTCGAGCGCCGCCGTGCCGCCGGCGCAGGAATAGATATTGTCGTCGATCTCGAACAGGTCGGCGTGAACGTCCGCATCGGGAAATTTTTCCGAAAAGGCCGGCAGGGTTTCCCAATGGATGGCGCAGCGCTTGTCTTCCAGAAGACCGGCCTTGGCCAGCAGCCAGGCGCCGGTGCACAGCCCGCCCAGCGTGACGCCTTTTTGATGCTGCCGGCACAGCCATCCGGAAAAATTGTCGTGGCGGAACTTCTCGACGTCGATGCCGGAACATACGAAGATGAAATCCGGCTTGTTGATGTCGATGGCCGCCGATTGCAGATCGAGAATGGATCCTTCCACATTGGCCTGCAGGCCGTTGCTGGCGCGGACCGGTTCGCCATTCGCCGAAACCACCGTCCATCGGTACAAAGTCCTGCCGGTAATCCGGTTCGCCATCCGCAAGGGCTCGATCGCCGATCCGAACGCGATCAGCGAGAAACTCGGAATCAGGACAAATACAATTGTAGTGGGGGCGCTTTGGGCGGTCGTCATGATCGGCTTTTGCTCGTCGAGAACTGGGAAAATCCCTTTGACCCCGCAGGTTAAACAGGTTGCTAAGGCTAAGGCAATCCGGCAGGCGTTTGGGGCTGACAAATGCGGCGGTTTGGCCGGATTCCGGGCTTGCGCACGGCATATGCCGCAGGCCGGGACGCGCCGGGCAAATCCGGGCTTCCCGCGACTTGGAGCATTGGTGACAAACAAAGCTTCCGCAGCGGCGTCCTTTTGCGACATAATGCGCCGCGCATGCGCTTGCGCCGAATTTCACCGGCGCTAGGTATATCCTGCGTCATTCGCGATGCGCCATGAAAATTGGCATCGGTCGGCAGAGACCAGAACTCATCATTCGATCCAAGGGGTTGGCATGGGCCGCTACTCGGTTTTCTCGCTCGTTACACAAGGGTTTCTCGGCCATGGGGGCTGGAAGCCGGTCTGGCGGCAGCCGGATCCGAAGCCGGCCTATGATTGCGTCATCATCGGTGGCGGCGGCCATGGCCTGGCTACGGCCTATTACCTGGCCAAGGAACACGGCATGCGCAATATCGCGGTGCTGGAAAAAGGCTGGCTTGGCGGCGGCAATTCGGGGCGCAACACCTCGATCATCCGCTCCAACTATCTCTATGACGAAAGTGCGGCGATCTACAATCATGCGCTCAATCTGTGGGAGACGCTCGGGCGGGAGCTGAATTTCAACATCATGATGAGCCATCGCGGGGTCATCAACCTGGCCCATGACGAAGGCGAGATGCGGCAATTGAAGCGCCGGATCGAGGCGAACCGGCTGAACGGCGTCGATTCCGAATGGCTCGACGCCAAACAGGTGCAGGAATTCTGCCCGATCCTGAACGTTTCTGCGGATATCCGCTATCCGGTGCTCGGCGGCACGCTGCAGCGCCGCGGCGGCGTCAACCGGCACGACGCGGTGTGCTGGGGCTATGCCCGCAAGGCCGACGAAATGGGCGTCGACATCATCCAGCAATGCGAAGTCACCGGCATCAGGGTGGAAGCCGGAGCCGTTACCGGCATCGAGACGACGCGCGGCTCGATCCGGACGCCGAAGGTCGCCAGCGTGGCGGCCGGCCATACCAGCGTAATCGCCAAAATGGTCGATCTGCGCCTGCCGATCGAAAGCCATCCGTTGCAGGCGCTGGTTTCCGAACCGATCAAGCCGATCCATCCCTGTGTGGTCATGTCCAATGCGGTGCATGTCTATTGCAGCCAGTCGGACAAGGGCGAATTGGTGATCGGCGCCGGCATCGACGCCCATGTCTCCTATACCCAGCGCGGCAGTCTCGACATCATCGAACATCAGATGGCGTCGCTGGTCGAATTGTTTCCGATCTTTTCCCGGCTGCGCATGATGCGGCAATGGGGCGGCATCGTCGATGTCTCGCCCGACGCCAGCCCGATCATTTCCAAGACGCCGGTCAAGGGTTTCTATGTGAATGGCGGCTGGGGCACCGGCGGCTGGAAGGCGACGCCCGGCTCCGGCCACGTCTTCGCCCATACCATCGCCCATGACGAGCCGCATCCGATCGCCGCGCCGTTTGCGATCGACCGGTTCCATACCGGCCGGCTTGTGGCCGAACACGGCGCCGCGGCGGTGGCGCATTAGCCATGGCCGATCAGCCTGTCCGCCGGACCTCCCGGTTTCGCTCAATCCCCGGCTCCAGTACTTCGAGAGGGCGCCTATGTTTCTGATTCCCTGTCCCTATTGCGGCGAACGCGATCAATCGGAATTCGCCAATGCGGGCGAAGCCCATATCGCGCGGCCTGTATGGCGTGACGACATGACCGATCGGGAATGGGCGGATTTCGTCTTCATGCGCACCAATACCAAGGGCCTGTTCGCGGAGCGCTGGGTGCACGCGGCCGGCTGCCGCAAGATTTTCAACGCCCTGCGTAATACGGCCACCGACGAATTGCTGGCGGTCTATGAGGTCGGCGCCGAGCCGCCCGAGGTCGAGACCGTCCTGCCGGCGACGCCATCCGGCGAGGCGCTGGGATCGGGCAATGACGCAGTGAAAATCATCGCGTCGGGCGGGAGCGAAAAACCATGAGTCAGCCGTTCCGTCTCTACGACCGTGGTCTCGTCAACCGCAACCGGCCGGTGCAATTCACCTTTGCCGGCAAGACCTATGAAGGGTTTCGTGGCGACACGCTGGCGTCCGCGCTGCTGGCGAACGGCGTGCATATGGTCGCCCGCTCGTTCAAATACCACCGGCCGCGCGGCATTGTCGGCGCCGGCTCCGACGATCCGGCCGGCATCGTGCAGATCGGCGGCGACCCGCAGCGCACGGATCCGAATACAAGGGTCACCGAACAGGAAATCTATCACGGGCTGGAAGCGCTGCCGCAGAATTGCTGGCCGTCGCTCGGCTTCGACGTGGGCGCCTTCAACGACCTTCTGTCCGGTTTCTTTCCCGCCGGTTTCTATTACAAGACCTTTATGGGGCCGCCGCTCAACTGGATGTTCTTCGAAAAGCATATCCGCGCGGCCGCGGGCCTTGGCATTGCTCCGCAGGGCCCGGATCCGGACCGCTACGAAGCGGTCAACCGGCATTGCGACGTGCTCGTCGCCGGCGGGGGAATCGCCGGCATCACGGCGGCGCTGAATGCGGCGCGCAGCGGCGCCCGGGTGATTCTGGCCGAAGAGACCGCGGCCTTCGGCGGACACCTTTTGACCATGGCGCGCGAGGACGCCCTTATCGACGGCAAGCCGGCGCGCTCCTGGGCCTTCGCGGCGATCGAGGAACTGGAAAAAAACCCGAACGTCACCGTTTTGAAACGCACCACGGTGTTCGGCTATTACGGCCATAATTTTCTGGGTCTGTGGGAAAAGGCGGCGGATCATCTGTCGCCTACCGAGCGCCGGCCGGAGACAATAAGGCAACGGATCTGGCGGGTGCGGGCGAAACAGGTGGTGCTGGCCACCGGCGCCATCGAACGGCCGCTGGTGTTCCACCAGAACGACCGTCCCGGCATCATGCTGGCCGGCGCGGTGCGCACCTTCCTGCACCGCTACGGCGTGCTGGCCGGCAGACGCGCCGGGATCTTCACCAATAACGACACGGCCTGGCAGACGGCCTTCGATCTGCACGCGGCCGGCGCCCGGGTGGTGACGATCGTCGATACCCGTGAAACCGTCGACGACGGCCTTTTGAAACAGGCGGCGGACTTGCGCATTCCGGTGCGGTTGCGTTCGACGATCGTCGACACCGAAGGCCGCATGCATATCAAAAGCGCCGACGTCATGGCGATGGACGGCGACGGACTGACCGGAACGCCGGACGAAATTGAAATGGACCTGTTGGCGACCTCCGGCGGCTGGACCCCGAATGTCGCCCTGTTCTCCCAATCCCGCGGCAAATTGCAATATGATTCCGACGCGGCCGGCTTCCGGCCGGGGATTTCCTTCCAGGCCGAACAATCCGCGGGCGCGGCGAACGGGACGACGGATTTCGCCGCGGCAATCGCCGAAGGCGCTGCGGCCGGCGCGCGGGCGGCGGAAAAGGCCGGCTTCACAGGGGGCGGCGCTGTCGCGCCGGAGATCACCGCGTGCATTGTCGAAAGCGTGCATGTGGAAGCTCTGTGGGAAGCGCCGATTCTCGGCGACCGGTCGAAAGCGCGGGCCTTTGTCGATCTGCAGGACGACGTGACCGCCAAGGATCTGCATCTGGCCTATCGGGAAGGCTATCGTTCGGTGGAGCACGTCAAACGCTACACCACCAATGGAATGGGAACGGACCAGGGCAAGATCGCCAATATGAACGCCTTCGGCATCCTGGCCGGCGCCATGGGCAAGCCGGTTCCCGATGTCGGCGTCACCACCTTCCGCCAACCGTTCAAGCCGGTGACCTTCGGCGCGCTCGCCGGCCAGCACGTCAAGGACCATTTTCTGCCGCGGCGCACGACGCCGATGCATGCCTGGCACCGGGCGCAGAACGCCGTCTTCGAGACGGTCGGAGACTGGATCCGCGCCCGCGCCTATCCGCGCGGCGGTGAAAGCTTCGAAGCCGCCGTGCAGCGGGAAACCAGAGCCGCCCGGACATCGGTCGGACTTCTCGACGCCTCGACGCTCGGCAAGATCGACATGCGCGGCAAGGACGTGCGCGAATTCCTCAACCGGGTCTATACCAATGCCTGGACCAAGCTGGCGCCGGGCCGCTGCCGCTACGGATTCATGCTGGGTGAAGACGGCATGATCCTCGACGACGGCGTCACCGCCTGCCTGACGGACGACCATTTCCACATGACCACGACGACCGGCGGCGCGGCCCGGGTTCTGGGCATCCTGGAAGATTATCTGCAGACCGAATGGCCGGATCTGGACGTCTATCTGACGACGACCACCGAACAATGGGCAGTCGCCTCCCTGTGTGGTCCGAAATGTCCCGAGGTGGTGAAACGGCTTTGCGACGGGCTGCCGGATGATCCGGCCGACATGCCCTTCATGAGCTGGATGGATGCGACCATCGAGGGCGTGCCGGTTCGGGTGTTCCGGATTTCCTTTACCGGCGAGATGTCCTTCGAAATCAACATTCCCGCCACCTACGGGCATTGGCTGTGGGAAAAAGTGCTGGCGGCGGGCCAAGATCTGGACATCACGCCCTATGGCACGGAAGCCATGCATGTGCTGCGGGCGGAAAAGGGTTTCGTCATCGTCGGCCAGGAGACCGACGGTACGGTGACGCCGCTCGATCTGCGCATGGACTGGATCGTCAACATGAATAAGGGCGATTTCATCGGCAAGCGGTCGCTGCTGCGCGCCGATACGGGCCGCGCCGGCCGCCGGCAATTGGTCGGGCTTCTGACCCACGATCCCGAAACCCTGCTGGCCGAAGGCGCGCAGGTGATCGGCACGCCGCGGGAACCGGCGCCGCCCGTGCCCATGCTCGGCTGGGTGACGTCGAGCTATGAAAGCCCGAATGCCGGCCGTTCGATTGCCATGGCGCTGATCGTAAACGGCGGCGCGCGCATGGGCGAGACCGTCTATGTGACCTGCGGCGGCGGCACGCCCATTGCGGCGACCATTGCCGAGACCGATTTTCTCGCACCCGGGGAGGCGAAGCAATGACCTCTGCGCAACGCCGTTCGCCGCTTCACGACCGGGCGCCTCTGGCCAATGAGGGCGGGACTGTCCGCCTGGAGGAAAGGCGGTTTCTCGGTAAATTGATCCTGCGCGGCAGGGCCGGGCCGATGGACGAGGCCGTCGCAGGCCTTGCCGGCGCCGGGTTGCCGAAAGCGTCGCCGAATACGGCGGCAAGCGACGCCGCGACCCTGTTATGGCTTTCGCCGGATGAATGGATGGTGGTCACCGAACCCGGGGCCGAGGCCACACTTGCGGCGGGTTTGGAGGAGGCCCTGGCAGGCGTCCACCACCAGATCGCCGACGTGACCGATTATTACACGGTGCTTCGGCTTGCCGGCACGGCTTCGTGCGAAATCCTGATGAAGCTGACGACGCTGGACATGCATGAACGGGCTTTCAAGCCCGGCGAGGTGCGCGGCACGATGCTGATGCATTGCCAGGCGGTTCTGTATATGCGGCCGGAGACCGGCGACGGGCCGTCCTTCGACATTTTCGTGCGCTGGTCGATGGCGGATTATCTCTGGTGCCTGATCGCCGAATGCGGCGTGGAATTCGGCCTGCCGGCGCAAAAACCGGTAACGGGCGAGCGATTGGTGATTTAGTCTGAAATTTCCCTCATATTCCCTGCGAACTGCTCAAAGGTTGAGCAGAATCAATCGGACCTCATCCTGGATTTCTATAAGTCTTTGTTACAAAATCATTTTATCTGATTTTTGGGGCCGATGCACTTAATTCGGTGAGGTATTGGGGATAGAGCAAATCCAGGAAAAGTTTGAACCGGTTTTCCTGGAATTGCTTTCGTAAAATGCCCTTCTTCCATTGCTGGCTCGACCGGATGCTGCCCCAGTCTGGATCGGGCTAGCCCGGATCGGACCGGGTGTCTGCAGGATTTCCGGCCTCGCGGACTGCCGTTATCGTCCGCGCAGCTTCTTCAGCCAGGCAATTCGCGACTTCGTTTGTGATGCGTGGAAGCGTCCGGCGCGCGTTTACGGCAACACTGATGGACTGTGCCACAATGTTCGTGCCGGTCACCGGCAGCGCCAACAGGCTCCCTTGCATAAGCTCGGGAGCAGCATCCATTTCCGAGGTCAAAGCAACATGGCAACCCGCCGTGACGAGCTGCTTCAACAGCTGAAGCGAATTCGTAACGATGGGCGGAGGAACGTCTTCGAACGTCCAGGAGTGCCGCTCGTCCAGCATGCGGCGAATGGAGAGCGCTCTGCTTTGAACAACGCAGGCCTGTTTCCGCACATCGGCGAGGCTCACTGTCCGCTCTCTGGCGAGGACGTGTGTCGGTGCCACCACGCAGTAAAGCGGCAAGTCGGCAGTCCAGATCACGTGAAGGTCCCGGTGCCGACGCAGGTTGAAGCAGAGGACAAGATCGCACTGGCCGTCCTCCAGCAGCACTGCGGCATCGTCAGGGGTCGTGACTTCGACGTCCACGCGCACGCGCGGATATTTCTGTGCGATGGCTGCGAGGAAACGCGGAATGACTCCGTTCACGAGGCTGTCCATCGTCGCAAGGCGGATATGACCGAAATCCACACCTTGCATACGTTTCACGTCAGACTGGATGCGCGTCTCGTCCGCACGCCACCTGCGTGCAAGGAGAACGAACATTTCGCCCGCCGGCGAGAGCTGCATGCCGTTCGATTGACGATCGAACAGGCGGGCGCCAAGCCGGTCTTCGACAAGTTTGACCTGTCGGTCGATGGCCGAGGCCGAGATTCCGATGGCCCGGGCGGCGGCCTGGATCGAGCCCTGTTCGGCGACCGCCTCGATATAGCGCAGGCTGCGGGGCACAAGGTGAAGCTGCATTGGGAACTCATTCGAATTTTTCGAATGCAACATTGCCCATTACATCATGGATTGCAACGCGTGTGCCCGGTAGCATGATCAGGCAATTCAAGGGAAACAAGCCGAATGGTGTCGATCGGGGTGCTCCAGGAGCTGAATTCCGCGTCAAGGACGACAGCGCTCGAGATCCTCGAACCGTTCGTCGAGAATTCATCCTGGGTGGCAGAGATCGTCGTCGACCAGCGTCCTTTTGCCTCTGACCAGGACGTTGTACAGAGCTTGATCGACACTATCCTCGCATCGGGTTTCGAGCGGCGTGTCGCTCTTTTCCGTGCCCATCCGGAGTTGGCGGGTCGCGAGGCGGTCGAAGGCAGAATGACCGAGGCATCGACCAGTGAACAGGGCCGCCTCAGGCTGACTTCGCTTGCCCCGGACGAAGCTGCGCGGCTAACCCGAATGAACGCCGCATACGTGGCGCGCTTCGGACACCCATTCATACTGGCGCTGCACCGCATTCCCGACCTTGAGACGGTATTCGATGTTTTCGAACGCCGGCTGGCGGCGTCCCCGGTCGAGGAACACGTGACCACGCTGGCAGAGATCGCCTCGGTGATCGGCGCGCGCGCCGCGCGTGCCTTCGTGTCACCATCGCTCTAGGCGCCGCCCCTGAACAGCGAAAAGCCCCAGGGTGTAAACTTGAAAGGCAAGTGGAAGTGCTCATGCACGGCATCGATGCCGAACCGGAACACAGCGATATCGAGAAACGGGGGGTGGGGTATTGCCACGCCGCTTTGTCTGAAGAATGCGCCGACGCCGAACTCCACCTCGTAGGTGCCGCGCACTACGCCGGCGCCCTCTGCGACAGGATGGATGAAATGACCGGTTTCGGCGCAGGATCCTTCGGCGACGACCTTGACGTCCGGCGTCAGCCGGTGCAAGCGGACCGACAGCCCGGCCGCCGGTATGCCCCGCGCGACGTCAACGGCGTGAATGGAGATGCCGCCAGCTTTAGCCTCTTGCGTCGCGTTTTTCATCCGTTGCCCTCCATGAGAATTGTTCGGCCCGCCGGCCAACCCGCAAGCCAGGCGGAGCTTGTCACGTGACGCGCGGCGAAGCAAAGGACTTGTGCGAGCCGGACCGGTGCGCCGCATGCCCTGTGGCGGTGAGACAGAGATAAAGTGCATGTCGAGAGAACCGCCGAAAAATCTCCCTGCCGAACCGCCGTCCGTCACCCGGCCCGGCGGCCCTGGTTGGGGCAGTGAAATTGGCGGCCTTCTGCTTCTCGGCCTCAGCCTCGTCTTCATGGTCGGTGGATGGCAGCTTGGCCTTGGCATCCCGACACGGCTCGGGACCGGTGCGTTTTCCTTCGTTACCGGAGCGGTTCTTGCGGTCCTTTCGGTGTTTGTCTGTATCGCCGAATGGCGGGGGGGCGAACCGGCCGACACACCGGACTGGGTCGGGCTCGTGGCCATAGCCTGCGCTCTTGCCGTCTTTGCACTGAGCGTGGAGCGCATTGGCCTCGTACCCGGCATATTCGCAACCGTTATCGTGGCAAGCCTGCCGGACCGAAGCCTGTCTCTGCCGGGCAAGGCCATCCTCGGCGTCATAGTGGCGCTAGCCTGCTGGGGCATCTTCATCACGTTGCTGAACCTGCCCTTCAAGCCGTTTGTGGGATTCTAGCGATGGATATTCTCGCCAGCTTCGGTCAGGGCCTGCTCGTCGTCCTTCAGCCGGAGAACCTGCTTTACTGTTTCATCGGAGTTTTCCTCGGCACCTTCATCGGGGTCTTGCCCGGGATCGGTTCCATGGCGGCCATCGCGATGATCCTGCCGATCACCTTCTATCTCGATCCGACACCGGCGCTGGTGATGATCGCCGGGGTCTTTTACGGCGCGGAATATGGCGGTTCCACGTCATCGATCCTGCTCAACGTTCCGGGGACGCCGGCGGCGTCGATCACGGCGATCGAGGGGCACCAACTGGCCAAAAAGGGACGCGCGGGTGTCGCATTGTTTTCGACGGCGACAGCGTCTTTCGGCGGCGGCATCATCGGCATGATCGTCATTGCCTTCTTGTCGCCGGCCCTGGCGAACCTCGCACTGGCCTTTGCTCCGGCCGATTATTTTTCGGTCATTCTGCTTGGCCTCATCGCCGCCTCCGCCGTGAGCAATGGCGGTGCACTGAAGGGCATCACGATGGTGGTTACGGGTCTCATGCTGGGAACCATCGGAATCGATCTCACCACCGGGGTCACGCGCTTCACCATGGGCATTCCGGAGCTTCGCGATGGCGTCCATATCGTCATCGTGGCGATGGGTCTGTTCGGCGTCGGCGAAGTGATTGCCTCGATCCGTGGCGCGCGCGGCCGTGCGGAGAGACAGGCGGTGGACTATACCGATTTCTATCCGTCGAAGAAGGAATGGAGATCGCTTTTCGCACCCATCCTGCGGGGTGGAACGATCGGTTCCGTCGTCGGTGCCTTGCCCGGCACCGGACAGACCATCGCCGCGGCCCTTGCCTATGCCGTGGAAAAACGGGTCTCGCCGCAACGCAGGGAATTCGGAACAGGCGTCGTCCCTGGCGTTGCGGCGCCCGAGGCGGCCAACAATTCGGCAACCCAAACCGCCTTTATTCCGACGCTGACGCTCGGCGTGCCCGGCAGCCCGCCGATGGCAATCGTCATTGGGGCGCTGATGATCTACGGGATCACGCCAGGCCCGCGGCTTCTGACGGAGCAACCCGACATGTTCTGGGGGCTGGTTGCAAGTTTTCTCGTGGGCAACATCATGCTCCTCATCCTGAACGTGCCGCTTATCGGCATATGGGTCAGGCTTCTGCAGATCCCCTACAGGTACATGTACCCCACCATCATCGTGCTGATCTGCATGGGGGTCTACAGCTTGAACAACAACGTCTTCGACGTGTGGCTTACGCTCATAATCGGTGTCGTGGGCTACGTGATGCGGCTCTTCCGTTTCGAGCCGGCGCCGCTTCTTCTCGGCTTCGTTCTCGGGCCGATGATGGAAGAGCAACTCCGCCGCACGATGCTTCTCTCCCGCGGCGATCCCATGGTCTTCCTCGAGCGGCCGATCAGCGCGACGCTTCTCGCCATCACTGCCGTGATCATCGTACTCGCCCTCTACTCAACCGCACGGTCGCGCCGCCGGACACTGGCGTCGCGGATAGACTTCAACAGAAAGGAACAGCCAAATGATCAATAGATTCACGCTCGCGGGCGCCGCTCTGGCGGTCGCTGCCGCCCTGTCTTCCGGTGCCGCACTAGCCGACCCCGGCGCATGGAGCGAGGAGCCGGTCCGCATCGTTGTCACCTTCCCTCCGGGCGGAACCAGCGATCTCGTCGCGCGGCTTCTTGCCCAGCACCTGGATACCGGCTTCGGCCAGAAGGCGGTTGTCGACAACCGCCCTGGCGCGGCCGGCACGGTCGCAGCCGATTATGTCGCGAAGCAGGCTGCGGATGGCACCACGCTCATTCTGTCGAACAACGCCCCTTTCACCATTTCGCCGACGCGGTTCAAGAGCCTTCCCTACGAGCCGCTCGAAGGGTTTACGCACATTGCCTATATCGGCGCGTCGGCACCCGGCCTTTTCGTTCAGCCGTCGTCGGGCATTACCACTCTTGGCGAATATGTCGCCTTCGTAAAGGCCACGCCAATGACCTACGGGTCGAGCGGTGTGGGCTCGATCTCTCACATCCTCGGCGAAGCCGTCGATGCCGCGCTCTCGGTCGAGTCGATCCACGTTCCTTATCAGGGGAGCGCTCCGGCGATCCAGGATTTCAGAGCCGGCGCGCTCGACTCCTTCTATGACATGGTTGTTCAGAACAAAGCCATGATCGAGGATGGCGAGGCGATC